>Ga0209174_10000587_pt1 | contig 27095 bp, 12 predicted proteins | sample JI91814BDNA_FD_187505 | JGI IMG/M metagenome (GOLD analysis project Ga0209174, IMG submission 187505) | Wastewater effluent complex algal communities from Wisconsin, to seasonally profile nutrient transformation and Carbon sequestration -... | ecosystem: Engineered > WWTP > Effluent > Algae...
TGGGGTTTCCTCCGCGAGGACGAGCTTTCGACGCTCCTCGGAGTAGTCATTCCACCAAGGTGTCCGCAAACTGTTCCACGAGCCTCTCGATCCACTCCGCACGCGCACTCTGTCCCGACGGATGAGCTCGCGCCCCTAAAGAACTGTCAGTTCTTCCGCAGTGGTCCGGTAGGACATCGAATCGCCTGCGGCGCTGTCCGCTCTATCGAGGTTCATTGCGAGACGGACTTCGATCAGGAAAGAGACTCCCAGAGGGAGTCCCTGGCAAATCGATATCGTGGGTGCTCCGCATGTATGTAGTGAGAAGCCCCGATACGCCTCCCACTACACCAACCTTGATCAGGAGTGAGACGGTGGTTCTGGGTCCTCCGGTCCTACCACTTCGGGGGCAGGGTGGATACAATCAGCGATCACGCAGGGCGAGCAGTGACGGAGACTGAAGGGAGTCCTTCTTTTCCGTCTTCTTCTTCTCCGCTTCCCAATTCCGCTCGATCAGTGCGGTCATCAGAGCGCTGGTTCGGGTATCTCGAAGGAATTGCTCCAGCTCACGACGCGCTTCCCTGTTGAAACCACTCGTCGACTTCGGCGGCAGCGGAATTTCACATTGGAGCCGGATTGCGTTTCGACGCCTCAGCAGATACTCAAAGTGCGCTCTCTGCTCAGTGGAACGGAATGCGATTCGGACTCTCTGTTTCTCGAAATCCCGCAGGGAAGGAATGTGTCTTGGCTGCTGATACTTGCCGCTCGGGTTTGCATGAGGAGCCCTGTTTAGCGCTTGGTACAGCTCGCTCACCGCCATCAGGATCATGGGCTTCCCTTCGATCAACGCTATCTCCCTTACGTCCTCTGCTTTGGGGACATAGGTAGATTCAATCGGAGGGTCGCTGCCATCGTCTACGTGTGATCCGATACGAAGCTCACGAAAAATCAGTGTCATTTTGTCTTCATCGAGTGCCAGACGAATTACCTGCTGCTTTTCTGCTTCGCTCATCGAACGAGCGTCCCACTGTTGGGCGATCTCTGCTTGTGGTCGAGGGTCCGCAGTTGCCTGTGCTGAAGTGGCTTGCGGAGGGACTCCTGTCCGATTGCTCGGAGTCTCACTCTGCGGCGTAGGTTCCGACTCTGCTACAGATTCCCGCGTCGTTACAAACCCTTGCGGTGATACCGATTCCTGTGCGGTCGATTCCTGTGCGGTCGATTGCTGTGGTTCTGCATGCTCTACTGCTGTGGCGGTTGCAACTTCGGATCGTGATGGAGTGTCAGAGGGTTCGCGAACGTTCTCGGTTCAATCAGCGACTATGGTCAAGCATGTGCGCAGTTCCTGTAACGCAGGCAGGACCGTAGCCATTGCCTTCGTGAGACGCTCTGTCACTGTTAGGTTGTGCGTACTCAGCCTGGCATCAAGGACCGGTGTCAACTCGCGCTTTTGAACCGCTTCTGTGTGGGTCGCAGCAACTCTCGATTCTGAGTTGATCGACTTCGTTCCATCAGTTGGCGCGGAATCGCATGAGGAGTCCTCTGCTTCAATTCCCACTGGCGATGCGCTGCTGGTCAGGAAAAAGTGAAGGCCGGGAATCGTTCCATTTGGCTTCGGAGGAATGACCTCGCCAGATACTCCCGTCCACACCACGCGATACGTCTGTCCGTCCATCAATCGAATGTCATAAGGAGCCTGAAACGGACTGAGGGAATAGTGGCTCTGATAGCCGGTAGCATCAAGCGGCGGAGACAGACGAGGTACCTCATCGATTAAGCGACATTCTGACGGAGTCGTCACGTCGAGCGGTGTGGCCGATTCTGCTGAAGAACTCGGGCTGGGGAAGTCTCTCGATCGATGAGGCAAAGGACCGTCTGCCCGAATCGTGGGGGCAAGCGACGGACCGGCTCATCCAATTTTGGGTCGATGACTTGCCACTGCACAACAAGACCGCGATCGACCTAGAGTCCGCTTCTGGGATCGGACGGCTCTGTAACGCGCTGTCGTTCCACGGGTTCGAGCTGCAAAGGTGGCCGGCGGGCGACTACAGCAGACCCTCGGTTGCGCTACTTCAGCGATTCCTATCCAACATCCATCGGGCCTACTGTTCCTTCACCACGATCGACCCGAACTGTGTTTCTGCGATGACAGAGCCTCCGTGAACGCTCTGAAAGGGAGTCTCGATGCATGGATCCTCTGGCCTCGCTACCACGAGACTCTGCTGCGCGCAGAGACCACAGACCCCACTACTGCACACCAGTTCAAGCGACTGCAAGATCGACTGAATCTCCAGCAAATCGTCGAGATCGAAACAGAGCCAAGCGGGCGCTTGATACCGGCAGAAGTCGTCCAAACCAGGAACCACTTCTGGCAGAAGTTCTCGATCGTCGATAGCGGTACCGCAGGTGGTTACATCCTTCCTGTGTGCTCGACAGAGCCGCCGGAGATCAAAGGCCGGTGCAAGAGAATCACTCTGAAGTCGCATCAGCGCTCGGTAACACGGCGGTTGATTGCGATTCGGAGGTGTCTGCCGGGTAAAGGAATCGCAACGGTGGCCGCTCTGCGCCTACACGGAAGCCGTTGCCGTCCGCCAGATGGAGAGTCTCGCCAAGCGGTCCAAGCGGAAGTACCGAACGTAGACGAAGCACCACAGCGTCCAAGCACCGAGACCCAACGGCCTCGTCGGAAACCTCCGCCACTGACTACTTCTTCGGCCCCGCGTAGTACAGACGGTATGAATCTCTCCATCGGCGACCAGTTCACCGAGCGGCTGACGGTTCACGCGAGGACGTTCACGATCACAGCTTTGAGCGAGACCTTCTGCGCCTCACTCAGCCGAGTCCGCTCAGGAATCGATCGACCATCACCCGATTGTTCGGATGCAGCTGGGCCAACATCCGCAGCGCCGCTTCCCGTCGTAGATCCTCTTTCCGAGCCAGAAGCGCTTGTTCAAACAGAGCGCTCACATCAAACAGGGGACCATCGGCTTTCTTTGCAGCCATTCGTCGTTACTCCGTACTTGGTCGATTCTTGAAAGCGCTGACTTGTCCGTGCGGCTTCGGTGAGTCCCCAGAGAAACCATTCCCAACGGAAATGGCGATGGGTTTGCGTGACTAACGAGTTGATCCAGAGGGCAGACAGACAAGTCAGCAGAACGAATCGAGCACTCCTTTTGTCCAGGTTGTCAAGATTCTGCGCCAGAAGGAGAATCCGCGCAGCGAGTCGGGAGCGCTCCAGTGGTGAATTGCAGAGGGAATCCGAAGTCGGCCCGGACCAGCTCAATCATTCACCAACTTTGAGACAGCAACGGAGTCGTGAGGAACGATTCGCGGAGCTTACCGAGGTCCGGCACTCTTCATGACGGACTAAACAGAATGCAGCACCTGCCCTGCTGTTGCGATGCAACATTGATTAGGCCGGAGCGAACTGGAACAAGGAGAGTGGATGATGCCCTACCGACAGTCCGCATGACGGCCCCTTGGCCAGCCTGTGTCGTAACTCACCTTCGGAGACGCCCCATCTCAAGAACCGCGCCGCGCCCTCCTTGACGGTCTCCAGACGCTGTAGGCTCCGCGATCTCGACGTCCACACAGAGTGGCAGATGCTTCGAATCGATTTGGAGATGCGGATCGGAACCATCGCTCGGCTTCCCCGGCGCTGACAGTGAAGCCATTGACTGTGCCGCTGGCGTTCCCTGATGATTACTGGGATGGGGGATCGTCATGAGGATGGTGCGCTGCGGATTCTCTTGCAGTTTCTGCGCGCGGGCGACGCGCTGGATCCTCAGACGTTTCGTTTCGGTCCCCAAGACTATATCCTGCCGACTGCGGGAGGGAAATCACCGCGCGCGCGGTTTGACTGGTCGCCGGCCCTGATTGCGGATCTGCATGCGGTGCGACTGCCAGGTCGAGATCCCGAGGTAGTGCAGCGCGTCGGGGATTGTCTGCGGCAGTTTGTCCAAAACGCGGGCTGGGCGCAGTACGAGCGGCAGATCAGCGAAGCGATCGCCGATGATCGTCCGATCTTCCTGACCATCCGCTCCTCAGCCGCTGAGCTTTATGCACTGCCGTGGGAACTCCTCACCATCGATTCTGGACAGTTCATCGGTGAGCTGGAATCTCTGCTGGTCCGGTTCGAGTGGCCCGAGAGCAAAAGTGCCATCGAGCGACCCCAGCCGCAGGTGGAAGGAGGCCGGATTCTGGTGGCGTGGTCTGGAGCTGTTCCGGCCTCCGCGCATATCCAGGCCATTGCCGCAGCGTGCCAAACTGGATTCCATCCGTTTAATCAGGACCGAGATGTGCTGGCGCATGCCTCACTGGAGCGACTGGTGGCGATTCTAACGGAGGCGCAGCAAGCAGGGCCTTTCTATCCATGTCCTCCATCTGCTCTGTCATGGCGGCCCAGCGGGCACAACGTTTGGGCTGTGTCTGGATGGAAAAGACGCAGCGGTGGTCACGGTGAGCGCGGATCAGTTCCGGGCGCTGGTGCCTTTCGCCAAGATGGTACGCTTGATTGTGTTGTCGGCTTGTGATTCCGGCAATGTGGGTGTGGCAGGAAGTCAGCTAGGGAGTGTTGCTCAGACGCTGCATCGCTGTGGCTTTCGAGCGGTCATTGCCTCGCGATTCCCTCTGTCTGTCGCGGGCTCAATCACATTTACAGAGAGCTTCTACACGAATCTGTTGATCGCTCCGGCCTCTTTAGAGAGCGCATTTCTGGCCGCGCGCAAGAGTCTCGCGATAGGTGAGAGCAACTCGCCGCAGGAGGAGCGCGCGCTCGACTGGGTCAGCTTGCAGATGTACGCACGCTCCAGCGATGGTGATGACACACGGCCATTGGTCTTCCGTCCGTTTCGCGGACTGCTCGCGTTTCAACCGGAACACAGACGCTTCTTTTTTGGTAGAGACCGAGAAGTTACCGAAGTGCAGAACGAGCTACGGAAGCTCCGCGACAGCCACCGGCCGCGGTTTCTGTTCGTCGCGGGCGGGTCCGGAACCGGCAAGTCTTCGCTGGTCTTTGCAGGATCAGTACCCAAGCTACTGGCTGACGAGCCGCAGTGGGTATTTCTGCGGATGCGTCCCCGAGCCTGGACTGAGTGTGGTGCTAACCATGCGGGTGGACTTCGTCGGTCGCTGTGGCGAGATCGTGGTAAACGCGGCGGGTCTCCGTTTGGATCGGATTGCCTACAAAAAAGATCATCGGATCTTCATTTCGCAGATGGCACCGGAGCATCTGCGCGACGCGATCGTGAAGCCGACGGCCCAGGTGGGACTGACGCTGCAAGCCGGACTCGCCGATCGCATGCTTGATGAGATCGATCGGGAACCGGGTGCTCTGCCGCTTTTGCAGGATGCGCTGGATTTGCTGTGGCAGAGACGCCAAGGGAGTGTCCTGACCCAGTCTGTTTACGACGAGCTAGGTGGAGTGGTAGGGGCTCTGCGGCGGCGTGCCGATACACTCCTTGATGAGCTGGCTCAGCAAGGTGATCTGCGGACCGCGCAGCGTCTGTTGCTTGCGCTGGTGTCAGTGGCGGAAGACACGGCACTCGATACGCGACAGCGTGTCCGATTGACCGAACTACGGAGTTCGGTCTCACGCGAACAAGACGTAGCAAGTGTCGATCGGGTGCTTCAGCAGCTGGTTTCTGCACGGCTGTTGGTTCAAGACGGAGACGGTCAGGGTTCGACGGTGGAGGTCGCGCGCGAGGCGCTCATTCGCAAGTGACCAAGACTCCGCAGCTGGCTGGATGAAGACCGGGCCGGACTGGTCCACAAGCGCCGGACTTCGCTGTCCGCAAAGGAATGGGATAAGCAAGGACGTGATGATTCCCTGCTGTATAGGGGGAGTCATCTGACGCTGGCCAGTGAGTGGCGCAAGACCTGGAATGCCCGCTTGGGAGACCTGGAACGACAATTCCTAGATGCCAGCGAAGCACTCCAGACGCGACAGGAACAGGAAGCGGCGGATCGTCTGCGCCGAGAGCGCGAGCGATCCGACCGCGTGCTTCAGCTACTCCTTCAGACCTATGTCGAGCGTGGCTATGAGCTGTTGAGCGCCCAAGGTACAGAAGAGGACGGTCTGCTGTGGCTACATCGTGCGTATCAACAGGGCAGCGAGCATGCTGCCCTGCCGTACCTACTGCGGCGAGCCATGCGTGCGATCGACTCTCGTCGGGCCGTGATTGTCCGAGACAGCCCTGTGAGCGATGCTGCGTTCAGTCCTGATGGCCGTCACGTCATCACCATTACGCAGGAGGGTGCAGCCCTGGTTTCCGATAGTACGAGTGGGCAACCCATCGTAGCGCTCTCGGGTCCAGCGATCGATGCAGTTTCGTACAGTCCCGATGGCGGTCGGATCGTCGCAATCGGTCGAGATGGCCGAGCGCGCATCTACAACGCTGACACCGGCACGCTCGAACGAACGCTGGCTGTCTCCGCGACTCGGAGCGTGCGCTTTGCTCCTGATGGGCATCACATCATTGCAGTGGATGGCACCGGTGCGTTGCTGCTCTTGAATGACAACGGTGCGCCGGCCGAACGTCTGTGGCCTGGCGGCGGGGTCGGCAGTGTCCTTGCGTACAGTGAGGATGGGAAGCGGTTACTCCTTCAACGCAGCGAAAGAAGCGCTGACCTTCTCGAACGAGAGACTCAGCAGAGGCTTGCCGCCTTCTCGATTGGGGAAGGCGAAATCTTCTGGGCCGAGCTCTGTGACAACGGCCGGCAGATTCTATTCGTAGCGAGCGATCCCGCAAATCCGGGTCTGTACATCGCGATGCTGATGGCCCCAAACGGAGCACCCTTGATGACGCTCCCAAAGCTGTTTGGGCCTTCGGGTGGTAATCGGTCTGCTAGGCTGAGTCCTGACGGCAACAGCCTAGCCGTAATCTGTGGGAATAACGCGGCAGGAATCTTTCGCTTAGGACGTGGCCTGACGCACACACTCAAGGGGCACTGGGAGGAACTCCGCGGCGTGACCTACAGTCCCGATGGACTCCGTATCGCGACCTATGGTGAGGATCTGGAGGCGCGGATCTACAATCAGCTGCTCGATGATGCGATCGTGGAGAGGCCGAATGCAGACTGGCAACTGTACCGCAACGCTTGGCGTGTTTCCGATGAGCAGAGCCCCGATGGTCGCCACCTCCTATCAATCGCTCCGTACAATTTAGTCCAGGTTCAAGATGCCAAGACGTTCGATCTGGTGGCAGAGCTAAGTGGTCATCAGGGAGGCGTTTGGTCTGTCAAGTACAGTCCCAATGGGAATCGGATTGTGACCACCAGCATGGATGGCACCGCCCGGATTTGGGATGCCCAGCACTGGGGCTCGCTCGCCGTTCTCAAGGGGCATCAAGGCGCGGTCCTCGGGGCGTGTTTTGCCGCAGATGGTCGACAGGTCGTGACGGTTGATGAAGAAGGTAGCGCCCGGGTCTTTGATGTAGAGAGTGGCTATCTACTGGCTGTGCTCTCTGTTCAGCACGCAAAGGCCGTTGCTGCTTGGTTTGTGCCCACCGAGGATAGCGTGGTGACAGTCTGTGATGATGGCCGGGAGCGCGTGTGGAAAGTGGCCCCCGAAACGCGTAGTGCCGAAGTACTAGCCTCGCTCATCCGGCGTCGCACCTTGGTGCGCTTTGAATCCCCTGACGGCACCGCCACTACGGGCCAGGTCTGGCGGTGAGCGCGCTTGTTTGTGAATGCACGTTTACTCGAAGCGATAGATTATCTATTCCATTGTCCGCCTAATATTTCATTATTTCCGATGCATTCCGACTGCATACAAGCCCACTTGACCTATGTTGTTTCGACATGATTGCATGTCGCTATCTGGCACTATCGACTCAGTACCGCGATCGCTCCTTGGCTTCGGCACGCAGGCCTGTTGCGACGATACGATCTGAGAATGCCAGGGCTCGCGTCGATAGGTGACCACTCTCGATCACACCGCTGCGCCTCCCGGCCCACCCCCATGCAGTTCCGAACCCACAGGAAGCCGCTATGCGGCAATCGTCCATTTCTCATTGAAGGAAATATCAAATGAATAAGGTCAAGATCTACAAAAATGCTAAATATGACGGCAGTTTTCAAGAGCTTGGTCCAGGCCGGCACAACTGGCTGACCATTGGCAATGATGAGTTAAGTTCCCTTGAGGTGCCGCCGGGTTGGAAAGCGACCCTGTGGTGGGATACCAACTTTAACGGCCCTAGCTGGTTGATTACCTCCTCGACCAGCTATGTCGGCAGCAACTGGAACGATGAGACCACCTCGATTGCCGTGAACTGCCCGGCTGTCGAGACCGCTGAGGGAACACCGAGCACGCTGGCCTTCGTCGGAGCGAATGCATATCTGGACTTGGGGCCGGTGAGCCTGAGTCCGGTTAACGGCCCGTTTCAAGGTTTCACCGTCGAGGCCTGGGTCTACTTTGACTCCCGTGGGGCCAATGCTCGCATCATCGATCTGTTTCAAACGTGCGCGCGCGACAACATTCTGCTGGCACGCAATGGCACTTCGTCCGATCTCTGTTTCGGAGTCTGGAAGGCAGGAGTCGTAAAGTCGCTGGTTGCCCCGGGAGTGATTGCCAATGGTCAGTGGCTGCACCTGGTGGCGACGCTCGATGGCGATGGGAATGCTCGGATCTTCGTAAACGGAGTCCAAAAGGTAGCCGGTCTGCTGCAGACCCCTGACAACCTGACGCGAAGTTCGGCCTATGTCGGACGCAGCGGCTGGTCTGCGGATGCGTACTTCCTGGGACAGCTTGGCGAGGTCCGACTGTGGAACGTGGCGCGCACGGAGGCCGAGATCAAGCGCATGATGAACGGGCGGCTGAGCGGCAGAGAACAGGGACTGCTGCGCTATCTGCGGCTCGATGAAGCGTCGGGGACAGTCGCCAAGGATCTCTCTGGAAATCGCGACGCGACGATCTGCAATCCCAGCGGAGTGATGTACGCCATGGCCGGCCCAGCCCTCCGCGAGGCGGCTGATCTGCCCACCGGAATGCAGTTTGATGGCGGCCAAGACTTCCTGACACTGCCGCCCCTGGTCGCGGACTTTTCCAAAGCGTTCACGCTGGAAGCGTGGGTTTACCATGACGACAGCCGAGCGTGGACAACTCTCTTCCATCTCGGCAACGGACTCGGTACAGGGGTCGCCGCGGACGATGTCCTGATCGGACGCAGTGGCGCGACCAATGACCTGTTCCTACGGATCTACCAAGGCAGCACGCAGGTCTTCTCGCTGCTCGCGACCGGTGTCTTGACGGTCCTTGACTGGCAGCACATCGCGGTGACCATGAGCGGCTGGACTGCCGATGGCACCGCGAATTACACCATCTACGTGGACGCTGTCGTCAAGGCTTCGCTGCGCGGACCGGCACCGAATCATCTGCCGCGCAGCAAGTCGTATATCGCGAAGTGCAACTGGGACCAGACGCTCTTCTTCAAGGGTCGCATGGCCGAGGTACGACTGTGGACGGTGGCTCGTACGTCGGATGAGCTCCTGGTGGGAATGCAGGCGCGCCTCGATCCACAGGAGCCAGGACTCTGTGCGTACTATCCGCTGGATGAACAGGGCGCAACACTGGCGCACGATGCCTCGCCAAGTGCACTGCACGCGTCGATGGCAGGGGGGCTGCGCTGGAACCAGGCGGTCGCCCCAAGCTTGGTTCCCTTTGCGCCGCCCAGCCAGGCGCTCCTGTTCAACGGAATCGACACCTATGTTGAGCTGCCCGCGCTGAGCGATGATCTCTCCAAGGGCTTTACAATCGAAGCCTGGGTTTACTTCGATGGCACAGAGAGCTGGGCTCGGATCGTCGATCTCGGGGCAGGCTCAGCAATCGACAACATCCTGCTGGCACGGGCGGCAACGACCAGCGATCTCTCGCTGACGATCTACGGTGCGACCAGCGGTGAGCTGCGTGCCCCCGGCGTGCTTGAAACCGCGACCTGGATGCATGTCGCAGCAACCGTGAACAGCGCAGGCATGGCCACCCTCTACAAAAACGGCGTCGTCATGACCAGCGGCCAGATTGCACTGCCGCGCGCTTCGGTAGTCCGCAGCAGTTCCTATCTGGGCAAGAGCAACTGGAGCGAAAACCCCTTGCTCAAGGGCCGCTTGGCGGAGGTCCGAATCTGGACCGTCGTGCGAAGCCAATCCGAGCTTCGTCGCCTGATGAACCAGCCGCTTTCAGGAACTGAGTCTGGGCTGAGCCGGCTGTACGCACTCGACGAGGGCACCGGCACGGTGGCCATCGACAAGGTGCCCCACAGCGGGACTCCTTCTGCAGCTCCACATGGCGCGATCAAGGGCTCCGTACAGCGCTTGCAGGCACTTTCGCCAACGACCACCGCAGGTGCCATGGGCTTTGATGGCAGCGGGGACTTTGTGCAGCTCCCTCCCTTGAATGCGGATCTCGCGAGCGGCTTTACCATCGAAGCGTGGGTCTATTTCGATGGCCAAAAGGAGTCGGAGCGCATCTGTGACTTTGGTAATGGAGCGGGCAGCGACAACATCGTCTTTGGCAGGTGGCAGGCCCAGCAAGCCCTGTACTTGGCGGTCTACCGTGGAAGCAGCGAACAAAAGCTGGTTACGCCACCAGGGGTGATCAGGTCGCAAGTCTGGACCCACGTGGCAGCGACGATCAATGTAGCCGGAAAGGCCACCATCTATGTGAACGGAGTGGCAAAAGGGACAGGCTCCGTGTGGACTCCAAGGGGGGGGGGCGTACGTTCCTCTTCCTACCTTGGCCGGAGCAATTGGGGGATACAGTATGATTTCAAGGGACGAATGACGGACTTCCGACTCTGGTCGGTGGCTCGTAGTTCGGAGGACATTCAGGCTGGCATGACAGAGCCGCAAGAGGGCAACACTCCTGGGCTCTGTGTCCACTATCCGCTGGATGAAGCAACCGAGAGCAGCGTCCGCGATCGCGCGCAGCGGCATGGTGAGGTCTTCACCGGAACACACTGGGGTTCGCTCCCGCATCGTACGACGCGACGATTTGAAGGGACCGGCACCTATGTGCAGCTACCGGCGCTGACCGAGGACTTGTCGAAAGGCTTCACGATCGAGGCCTGGGTGTTTTTCGATGGGACCGAGAGCTGGGCTCGGATTGTCGACTTCGGATCAGGTCCGGCCAGCGACAACATCCTGCTGGCCCGTGCGGGAACCAGCACGGACTTGACGCTAGCGATCTATCGCGGCTCTAGCTATAGCGAGCTGAAGGCCGTGGGAGTCCTGGAGACTGGTCGATGGATGCACCTTGCGGTGACGATGGACTCGATCTCCTCCGATGGCACCACCGGAATGGCCACGATCTATGTCGATGGCGTCTCTCAAGCGAGCGACCGCATCCAGGCTCCACGCGTGATCACGAGGAACAATTGCTACATCGGCAAGAGCAACTGGAGCGCCGATGTGCTGTTCAGAGGCCGCATGTCCGAGGTTCGCCTCTTTAGCGTGGGGCGTTCCGAAGCGGACATTCAGGCGATGATGCGCCGCCCCCTGCTGGGAAGTGAAGACGGTCTGCAACGCTACTACCGGCTTGATGTAGCGGCTGGAGCCGTGGCCACAGACCTTGGTCCGGCCTTGGCACATGGGACAGTGAACGGACCTCTAACACGGGTGGCGATGGCCTTCGATGGGGTCAACGACTATGTCCGCTTGCCCACCCTGACGGATTCCTTGTCGTCGCGCGGCTTCACGCTCGAAGCCTGGGTATACTTCACCGGAGTCGATGACTGGGGACGGATTTTCGAGCTTGCGACCAAGCCAGGTCTGGGCACGTACAACATCTCGCTGTCGCGGGTAGCCAGTACCAACGATCTGGCTCTGCGCTTTTTCCGTGACACCAGCACGGCGGTCACTGATCTGCGCGCCACCGCAGTCATTCCTCCCAACACCTGGATTCACATCGCGGCTACGTTTGCTGCGCCCACCTGGGATTCCAGCGTCGCCGACTGGTTTGGTCAAGCGGCCATCTACATCAACGGAGAGCTCAAGAACACAGCTCGCGTTCGCGCTCCCTTGGACGCCACTCGCAGCAGCTCGTTCATCGGCAAGATCGACGGCTATCCTGCCGGTTCCTACATGTTTCGTGGCCGCATGGCCGAGGTACGAATCTGGTCCGGAGCCCGTACCCAGGCCCAGCTTGCAGCGGCAAAGGACAGTGCGCTGCTCGGAACGGAATCAGGGCTTTTGCACTACTACCCCTTGAACGACGCGGCGGGGACCACGGTCAAGGACTACGTGGTGAGCAGTCCTGCTGCGGCGACTCTCGTGGGCGCTGGCTCTCGTCCCGGACTGCCGTTTGACGGATCGACCGATTACCTTTTGCTGCCCCCGCTCACTGCCGATTTTTCTGCTGGATTCACCATCCAAGCCTGGGTGTACTTCAGCAGCGTGCGCAGCTGGGCGCGGATCGTCGACCTCGGCAACGGCCAGACCAATGACAACATCTACCTGTGCCGCTATAGCACCAGCAACCAGCTCCGCCTGACGGTCTATAACGGCTCGACCTCCTCGCAGGTCACGTCCGGAAGTGGACTGATCACTGGGAAGTGGATCCATGTCGCCGCGACCATGAACTCAAGCGGTCTGGCGACGCTGTATATCGATGGAGTCTCTGTCGGCAGCAACACCCTCTCGGTTCGCCCCAAAGCAGGCATCACGCGCACACTCTGTTACGCCGGAGAGAGCAACTGGGATGTCGATCCGCTGTTTGAGGGACGGATGGCGGAGCTGGCTCTGTTTACCAAAGACCGCTCGGCAGCAGAGATCAGCGCATCGAAGGACAACGGTCTCACCGGCAGCGAGCCGGCACTGCTTCACTATTACCGTTTGACGGAGGGGCCTGGGCTCACGATGCGGGACAGCGTGTCGAGTGCTGCGCGGGCAGCCTTGCTGTACGGCTCGCAGGCTGATAGCTCGCTGCTGCGTCCCGATGGTCGAGCCCTGAGCTTCGACGGATTCCAAGGCGTAGCCGAGCTTCCGCGTGTGACTCTGCCGCCAGCTCTCACCCTCGAAGCGTGGGTGTACCTTACCGGCACCCCCAAAGAGAACGAGACGATTGTCACCACCGGCTGCGATTCCGCAGGCAACAGCGTGGCACTGTGTCGCTCGGGCACTACCAATGATCTCAGGGTGCTGATGCTCGACCGAGGGCTCAGCACCCTGGTAGGACTGACTGCAAGCTCGGTCCTGCGCAGCAACACCTGGATTCATCTGTGCGTCAGCATTTCCGACTATCCCAGCATGTGGAGCACTCGGCAGATCGTTCTGTATGTAAACGCCCATCAGCTCGTCAGCGCCCCGATGCAGGCTAGGCAGACTGTCTCCTATTCGCCGGATACGATCACTCGGCTTGGCATGCAGCCGGACGGAAGTAGTCAGCTCCAGGGCCGACTCACGGAGGTACGTCTGTGGAACCGAGTCCGCAGCGCAGCCGAGATTGCCGCCACGCTGTCGACGCGACTACAGGGAACGGAATCGGGACTGGTTCGCTACTATCCACTCACCGAGAGCTCTGGCGTGATCGCCCACGATGGCGTGGCCCATCCGTCTGCAACCATCAGCGGCAACTCTCCCCGCTTCCCACGTCCTCTTGCGCGCGTCCTTGGGACTCTGCCGCAGGGGGCGCTGGAGTTCGATGGGCTCGGAAATTATGTCGCGCTGCCGATGATCACAGCCGACCTCTCGCTGGGCTTTGCCATCGAAGCCTGGGTCTACTTTGATGGTGTGCCACGCGACTCCCGGATTGTTGAGTTGGGTCGTAGCGCCGGCTCCGATGTGATCAGCTTTGGCTGTCTAGGAAGCTCAAACAACCTGACGCTACAGGTCTACTGCGAAGACCGATTGAGCAGCCTGTCCACCACCACGGGTGTGATCCTCGACAAGACCTGGATGCATGTCGCTGCTTCCGTGACCGCAACAGGTGCCGCCACCTTGTTCGTGAACGGCGCAGTCGTTCGAACTGGAATGGTACTTCCCCCAAGCCCCGGCGTGCGCCGCGCCAAATCGTACCTTGGAAAGAGCAGCAGCAGCAGTGTCCTGTTCAAAGGTCGACTCGCCGAGGTCAAGCTGTGGAATCGCGCCCGCAGCGCCTCAGAGATCACTGCACAGATGAATCAGAGTCTGTGGCGCGAAGACTATGCCCTGATTGCCTACTACCGCTTGGATGAGACCGATGGCACCACCGCTCACGATGCCACCGGCGCAATGCTCGACGGAAAAATCCTGGGCTTGAAGCCAGTCTGGGGGGCTTCCTCACCGCTTCTGTTACCGCCCCCTCAAACCCCTGGCTCGCTGTCGTTTGATGGAGTAAGTGACTGGGTCGCGCTGCCAGCTTTGTCCGCAGACTTCTCCAGGGGGTTTACGCTCGAAGCTTGGGTGAACTTCGCAGATAGCACCACGCTTGCGCGGCTGATCGATCTAGCGGAAGGAGCAGGAGCCAATGACAACATTGCGCTTTCGCGACCGGGAATCAGCAGCCTCAGTCTGAGCGTCTACCGAGGCAGCATCGGTTCGTCGCTCTCTGCGAACGTCGTGCTTGGCACCAATGTCTGGATGCACGTGGCTGCAACATTGGGAGACATCTCTGCTGACGGCACCACCGGGCTCGCCACCATCTACGTAAACGGAGTCAGCCAAGGCAGCGCGCGAATCTCTGCTCCCAATGCCAACCTCACCCGAGCGCTCTCGTACGTTGGGAAGAGCAACGTGAGTGCTGATCCTCTGTTTCATGGTCGCATGGCAGAGGTCAGGCTGTGGACCGTGGCGCGCTCGCAGGCCGAGATTCAGCGGACGATGGGGGCACGGTTGCGTGGCAGCGAGCCCGGTCTCTACGCCAACTTCCGACTCAATGAAGCGGATGGTGAACGCGCGGGTGACGTTTCGAAAAATGCGCTGCATGCGTGGGCGCGTGGAACCGCCACATTCGATCGCAGCGAGCCGCTTCCGACCTTTGACCCAGCAGTCAGTGCGCTACCGTCCGGAGTCCTGCGGCTCGATGGAGCGACCTATGTGACACTGCCGGCTTTAGCCCCGGCCATGGCTCAGCCCGTCCCGGATGGACTGTGTCTGGAAGCCTATGTGTACTGTGGCGAAGTGACGCAGACCGCGCGCTTCATCGAGCTTGGGAATGCCGCAGCAGGATCGGACAACGTCTACCTTGGCAAGTCCGGCAGCGATCTGGTGTTCGCTGTGCAGGTCGGTACGCAGGCGATTCAACTTGTCACCGCAAAGAGTGTTCTAGCGAGTCAGAAGTGGACTCATGTTGCGGCTTCTGTCGATGAAAATGGTCATGTGGTAGTGTGCAAAGATGGTGTGCCGCTGCCCATTGGCTCCAACATCGTGCAGCCACCCGCAGCGGTCTTGCGCAGTGACGTTTTCCTGGGACGGAGTCTGAGCGGCGCGACTCTGAATGGCAGCCTCACGGAGGCGCGCATCTGGACGACTCCGCGCACCCCGCGTCAGATTGCTGGCTATCGTTCCGTCCGCCTGAGCGGAGACGTCGCAGGTCTGGCGCGCTGTTATTCGCTGCTGGCTCCATTTGGCAAGACGGCGAAAGACTCGACCTCACAGCACGGAGACGGAGTGGTCCAAGGGAATCCGATCCAGTGGGATGTGGTGGGCCCAGACTTCTCTGCAACGCTTCCTTCGGCAGCAACAACGCCAGCATCCGGCGCGCTCGCCTTCGACGGTGCGAGCACCTATGTTCGCCTGCCTGCCGTGACCGTGGACCTATCCAAAGGATTTACGGTCGAGGCGTGGATCTACGCAGAGGGCGTGCAGAGCTGGTCCCGCATCGTCGAGCTTGGCCAGGGAATGCGCCTCGAAAACATTTTCTTTGCGCGATATGGAACGAGCAATCAACTGGCGCTTCGCGTCTACTACGATGGTGCCAATTACTCCGAGATTGTCACCACCCAGAACGCGCTGTCTTTAAACACCTGGACCCACTGCGCAGTGACGCTAGATGCCTCCGGTCTGGTCAAGATCTACGTCAACGGAAGCGCTGTTTCGCTCTCTGTCTCAAGCATTGCTACCACGAAGATGCCCAAAGCAGGAATTACTCGCTCGCGGGCATATATCGGCAAGAGCAACTGGTACTGGGATCAACTGTGGAAGGGCCGGATGGCCGAAGTGCGACTGTGGAATCGCGCGCGCTCCCTCGATGAGATCAATGGCAGTTTGAACACCCGACTCACCGGCACCGAATTGGGTCTGTTTGGCTACTATCGCCTCGACGAACAGAGCGGACCAATCGTTGCCAATCGCTCCTCTCGGGCCGCGGCGGCAACTGCCTTTGGTGAGCTTGGATGGGGAGCCGCTGTCCCGGCCCTTGCGGCAGAACCGGCGATGACGACTCCCAGTACCAAGCTGGCCGTAGCCCCTCCGACCGCGACCGCGACTCAGCCGATCGGAACGACCACTTGGGGGACCGGAATTTCAACTGGCGACTCACTCATCGACACCAGCATCAGCACCTATGTGAGCAGCGGCATCTCGTTCAATCTGTTGGGACTCCCAAGCTCGCTCACACTGAGTGGCGCGATTGCCTACAAACCGCTGCAGCAGACCGTCGCTTTTACCGGTACGATAACCGTCACCAAGCCGGCGAACCTGCCGGGTGTGACGGGTACGCTGACGCTCACCAAGAGCGCCAGTCCGATGGTGTTTAGCGCACGTTTTCAGCCGACCTTTTCACTTTCGCAGCTGGTCCACGATGCAGCGGCGCTGGTGGGAAACAGCACGGTGACAGCAGCCGTTGATGCGCTGCTCGTGCCGCCACTTTCAGCCTTCAACAACGCCACCGTGATCGTCGCGAGCGGGGACGGCTATGACGCGGATCTCGGAGACTTCTATCAGGGCATCAACTTCTATGCATCGCAGAAGGTCAGTGACCTGCCAGGAATCAGCCTGCTTCCGGACAAGTGGAAGATTGATCTGCTCCATCTCGATCAACGGCTGCTGATTCTCGCCATTGGCCTGCGTTCCCCGACGGACTATCGGCTCTCTGGTCGCGCCAAGCTCGACATCCCACTGATTCCGGGAAACAGCGTAAAGCTGACCTTCAATGAGATCGGACTGAACACGGCGGTCGGTCCGGGCAAGTCCTCCTTTGGCATTGCCCATCGCTTCACGCTGGAGCTGTTCGGAGAGAAGCTGGTCTTCCAGGGGGCGGTCGCCGTGGAGAAAGGCTCTACTGGCGAAGACGTTGTGGTCTGGGGTGCCCTGGACCCCGATGAGAATCAGTACCCAGACGGCAGGTGGCACAATCCGTTTGGCTGTCCGGGGGTCGTTATCGATGGCTTGGGCGTCCAGCTAAAGCTAGCCGACAGACCGCCATTCTTGGGACTTGGGGTGCGCGGCGGGGTTCATATCGGAGACGGACTCCTTGGGGCGAGTCTGGCGCTGAACTTCGATCCGGCCAACATCGACCAGACCATCTTGGCCATCGACAGTCCGGAAGGGATTGATCTGCCGCGGTTGGTAAACGCGGTGATCAATGTGACCAAGATTCCGGGGCTCGACATCCTGACGACGATTCTCAATGTGCGACTCACGGATTTGCAACTGTACTTCGCACCGAACGGGGGCTCGATCGCGGGTAAGGACTACGACCGTGGCATCTCCATCGGCGCAACCGTCGATCTGTGGGGCTACCACGCGAGCATCTTTGGCTGCATTGATGTCAACATGGGCGGCCTCTTGAAAGGGAACGCGGATCTCATCGACATAAAAGTTGGTAGCGTGACGCTCATTCAGTTCTCCGATGTCTTGGGAAGCAGCGGTCCCAGCGTCGACATTGCGCTGACCACCGCCCGCCAGGGAATCTACTACAGTGGACGGCTTGTCCTGCTCAATGGTCTGTACGACAACTATCAGGAACTGTCGATCAGCAGCTCCGGCTTCTCCTTCCTGTGTCCTACGGATATGGGAGCGCTCGCGGTAGAAGCCAGCAGCTCGAAATATCAGCTGTCTCTGTCTCCGAAGTTTGTGTTCGGCTTCTCGGTCTTCGGGATCTCGGTTCACGTCGACATCGGAGGAACCATTACCAACCGAATCGATACCTCTGGTTACTTCCAGCAGCTGAGCTTCCACTTCCATGTCTGCGGACTCGACTTTGATGTGGGGCCGGTGAGCTGGGGCATCACGATCACCGATCTCAAGTCGGTGGCGCGGGTCTTCGAGCACTTCTTTGGCGACATGGTGAAGCGCTTCTTTACCGATACGCTGGGTCAGGCCGTTAAGGCTGCGTTCGATTGGGTGAAGAACAACCTGACCGATCTGGCAGAAGAGGCGGTCGCACTGTTCAAGTCGGCAGGTGCCGCAGTCGCGGACATTGCCACCAACGTGTACGAGATGTTCGATGTCGCGGTCGATGAGCTGATTGGCTATCTGGGTACTGGCATCAACGAAGCTGCGTCGATCCTAAAGGACTCGCTCGGACTGGCCGCAGAAGCCGCCGCCAAAGCGCTGGGTACGGCATTCGGTGCCGCCTCAGCTGCGGTCAAGAACGCGCTATCGGGAGTTGGTTATGACCTTGCCGATATCGCCGACGAGGTCTGGGGCACCATCGATGATGCGGTCGGATATCTGGATCCAACGAGTTGGTAGGGAAGAGGGCACACATGGGCACGAATCAAACAGAGAACACCCCAGCAACGGAACCGAGCGCTGCAAAAGTGGGCAAGACCAGGGATTTGCTGCAAGCCGTCATGGAGGGAGCGGGAGCCGCTGTCGAGTACACGCGGCTGCATGATGAAGTGCACCGCATCAATCCCGGCAAGGAACACGATCCGAGTGAGCTGATCGAGCTGTCGGTGAAGATGTCGCCGCGTGGTTTTGAACAGCGGCGTTACGGTGCGGCGATGACGTGGCAACCGAGCGAGCGCGGGCGCTTGGCCGAGCATGCAGGACATGCGGCACCTACGGAGGCCCTGCGCGCGGCGATGGCTGTATCTGAAGAGAGGGCGGGGGAGGGAGAATCATCTCCGCAGAGTGCGGCGGCGCGTGACCGGGAGGCGCGACTCACAGAGCTCTCCTACCTTGTCGGTCGCAGCACGCGCTTCTTCACCGCCCTGGCGTACGACTTTGATCGACGACGCTACAAGCTGTACCAGTTCAAGCACCGACCTGTGCACTACTTCGAATCGCTAGACTTGGTCGCACACGCCAAGGATCTTCCGGCGCTCTCGTACATTCGTACTGCAGAAGTCGACATGGACGATCCCTCCGTGTTTACCCAGCCAGTGTATTTCAAGCTGCGCTTTGTCAAAGAGCCCGTCGATCCCACCAAGGCAGAGACCACGGATCAGAGTCTGCCCAAGCCGCTACAGCCTGCCGATGTTCTTTCTCCCGACTACTCGCCCCACTCCCTGTTTACGCCTCGGCTACTCTCTGCGACTCCCGATCGCGAGCAAGTGGTGCAGCACCTGCGGACTCTGCTTGGCGAAACTGCGATTGGCAATGATCCGGTGGTCAAGTTTGTGCCGCCATCTGTGATCGCAGCGGATGGAACAACTCGCAACGTGACCAGTGAGGACTTCCGCTCGCTCGATTACGGAGTGAACCTCAACCTGCGCGATCCAGTCCGGACTTGCTTTGTCGAAGATTATCGCGCGGCCATCCTGGGAGTCGCCGAAGCCCTCGGTTGTCTGCCGCAGGCCAAGGCGTGGCTGCAGCAGATCCGTCCGTTTGACTGCTTCGTGAGTTATCTGGGAATTGGCGCGGACTCCGTGAGCCTCTACTATCGCAGCACCAACCTGCATCGTGGCCGACCCTCGACCCGCTTTATCCGCAAGCCTAAGTAGGGGGCAGTCTGAGCCTTATCTCTCCCAAACGCTCTGTCTGGGTTAGGAATGTGAGTCAGTGTATGGCTCCGACTATCGCCATGCCTTGAAGACCATCGTCCTCGAGTCGCTGGACTCAAAACGCCACAAGCCGCGCCGGGATAGCTGCTCGCCCAGCTCGGCCGGACTTCTCCTTTCAGGGCTTGCGTCCCACGTACGAAGAAGGCCATCCGAGCTTTGCGTTATCACGGAACCATCCGGCCCAAAATAGGACAGAGTGACCGCTGCTGCTGCAACCGAGAACACGGCAAGGAGGAATCCCGTCTCGACATCAAAGAGTCGGGCCAGTCCGTCTTCACAAGAAGTTAGGACTCGCTCACTGTCAGCTGAGAAGGAAGCATGGGTGACGCTAGCAGTATGTCCGGTGAGCGTTTGGTAGGGACGGAAGTTTGCGCCATTCCACAAGTGAGCGGTTCCATCCTCGCTCGTTGTAACGATCCACCTGCCATCCGGGCTGTACTTGATAAATGTGACCATCCGATCATGGCCGCTAAGTCCACACACGCAGTCATAGGTATCCTTTCGATAGACCGACACGGACGTTCCCACGCCTAACATGAGTTCATATTTACCATCAGGACTGGTTGTTCCCCAGTCTGCGGCGGCTCCCGCAGGATTGGGACTGGGTATGGCCGTGGTGGTCGTCGGCCTGGGAAGCTGTGGAGCATAGACTCGCAGAGCTCCGTCCGCCGACGCGGCGATCATCTTCCGACCATCGTCGGCAAACGCAAAGTTTGTGATTTCAATGTCTTGTCGCAGGTCGCTCACTGCGTAGCCACTGACTGCGTCGTAGATCGTTGCAACCTGCCATTCTCGGCAGGCCAGCACGTACTTTCCATCCGGAGAGAAACGGGCCGACCCATTTGAAAGCGGGACCAAACCAGGGATCTTGCACAGCAGTGCACCCCTCTGAACATCAAAGACGGATACCTCACCCTTCTTACTTCCGGGCACGAAGCCAAAGACCAAGAGCCGCTGTCCGCTCCCATCAAACTCGGCATACCATGGCGGATCGCCAACCAACTCCATCTGCGAAACACAGCGCAGATCGGGCAGCGTGAGCACTTTCAGAGAACCTGCGGTTGCGGAGACCAGCACCCGCGTTCCATCCTCTGACCAGCAGAGGATCTTGCCGCGCTCGGCCTGATACGGAACCTCGAGCAAACAGGCGGCGCTGTGCACATCGAAGAAGGCGAGTGAGCCGTCCTCCGAAAGTGCGATCCATGCGTTCTGCTTGGCACAGAAGGAGGCCTGCTTCAAAAAGCGTGGGATCACGAACAATGGCGCAGCGGTTTCTACATCAAACACAGGTGAAACCGGTCTACAGCAGAACAATAGGTATCTGCTAGTCGTGTCGAAGACCGCTGGAATCCCGAACCTCCCCTCCAGTTGGTGGACGGCGTTACCAGAGGTCGCGCTGATGATCTGAGCGACTCCGTCTTCATTTGTGACGACAAGACACTGGCCGCTGGGACTCTGGGTAACGAAAGAGAGTCGACCTTCTAGCGCAGTCGTCCAGACCGTGCGACGAGCATCAACAGGACGCATCGCCCGCTTGAGTAGATAGGGGAGCGCGCGACTCTGGCTACCCTGTTCATAGGCGCGCTGGAGCCACAACAGTCCCTCTTCATCCCGTCCTTCACGTAGCAACCGGTGCCCTTGCTCAACATAGGAATCCAGCAGCAGCTTGAGAATCTGCGCTGCGGACTCGCGCTCCTTCTGCTCACGTTGCCGCTGCTCCTCCTGTTGTCGATTGCGCAGAGCGGAACTCTCATCGAGAAGCGCACGCTCAGTGTCCCCTATGCGCACGTCCCAGGTCTTGCGCCACTCTTCTGCGATCGCTAGCTGCAGTCCCCGAAGCAGCAGGGATTCATCACGCTTTGCGGCAAGCCACGCCTGAGCTGTCAGGGCAACTCGCCTCTTCTGTGCAAGTCCCGCGCGATCCTCATCGATCCAGGCGCGCATTCTGGGCCACTTGCGGATCAGTGCCTCATGCGCCACCTCAACGGTGGAGTCCTGCCCATCGCCGTCTTGTGTCAGCAGACGAGCTGCCACTAGCTCCTGAAGAACTCGCTCGACGCGACTGCGTTCCTCTTCCTTCGTTTGCGTATTGCTCAAGGCAGAGCTGCGCATCCGGGTCCGGCTATCGAGCGTGGTGTCTTCCGAAACAGCCACTAGGCCAAGGAGGATGCGGCGCAGAATTTCTTCGCTTCCACTGCGAATCAGCTTCTCCGCCACCGCCTCTGCACGAACTTCAAGCGCACCAATGACACCGCCCAGCGAATCGTACGCCGCCTGTGTCAGTAGGTTCCCTTGCCGATGCATCCACAGAGTATCCACTGCATCTTGAAGCAAGGGAAGGGAGCCGGGCTCTCGTCCAACATCGATCAGCATTCGCTCTGCCAGACCTTCTTGCAGCGACAATCCCACCTTGCGAGCTGGCTGCACGATGGCACTCCAGAGCTGTTCAGGAGACATCTGGGCGATGAAGATCCGGTGCGCTTCGTCATACGCGACTCGGTCAAGCCTCAACCCATCGTCTGACAGAACAAGTTCTCCACAGCGTCCGACGTAGTCCACCCGCATCGTCAAGAGAATCCTCAGTCCGGGCTCAGGAGCCGAGGCCAGTGCCCACAAGTGACGGACGAAGGACTCTCTGTCTTGGGGCGACTTGGTTTGCGTGAACAGCTCCTCAAACTGATCGACGATTAGAATTCCCTTCTGTTGCGCTGGCATCTGAGCCAGCGCGTCGTTCAGGGACTTGAGCGGAGTGGTGCCGGGTCGTATGCGCAGAAAGCAGAGCTCCGGATCCTCTCCGAGCAGCTTGGGAACCGCTCCGGCAAACACCAAAGAGGACTTCCCCGTTCCCGATGCTCCAGCCACGATCAGGAGTCTCGGCTTGCCTTGCTCAATGAGAGACTGCAAATCACTGACTATCTCATCTGTCTCACGTTCACGGCCAAAGAAGAACCGACTGTGCTCTGGTTGAAACGCCAGCAGCCCGCGGTACGGTCGAAATACTATCGGTCGGGTCTGCTCTCCATCGCTGTGACGAGCGTAAAGCTGAAAACTGATCCAATCGAGCGCTCGCTGATCTTGGGGAACAGAGGACTCGCTTAGCTGTAGTTTTCTACGTGCGGCAAGAAAGGCTGCTTCGACTGAACTGGGAACTGAAAGCAGCTTGGAATAGAACGCTCTGGCAAAGACGACCGACCCAGCAATAGACAGAGGATAACGCGACGCGATGACGGCCAAGAATCCACAGCGATGCAGTGTCTGCGCAACGCTGCCAAGCTGTCCACCGAGAGGCCCTTCATTGCCAGAGTCACAGGCTGACAGAATGACCAAGCGAACCATAGATGCAAACGGAGCGAGCTGCATGCGCAGCTGCGCGGCATCGATGCCAACCGGTTCATCTTCACCATCAAGGAGCACACCAAAGTTCGTCCCAATATTAGTGCCGTGACAGAGCAGATGAAGGACCGAGACAGGATCTCCATTCTCCAGCGCCGCAGTCAGTGCACCGGCAAGCCGATCGAGAGAAGCATGAGGGATCACATCGCGCTTGAGATCAAAGGCACAACCTCCCAGCTTGGTGGCCGTAGTGATCGCTTGGATGTGCTCTGAGGCCGGCACACTCCCCCCTGCTGCGGACCACGCAAACAAGATGCGACCGCCTTCTGCTCGCGGTGACGGCCGCTCGGCCCGTGCGGGATTGTCCGGCCACTCGAAACGCAGCAGAACAGAGTCGCACTCTCCGAGCGACTGTCCGGTCCGAAGGGGCAACAGTTCCCAGGGCAGAGCGTAGAGTTCCGCAGCAGAGGATCTTAGAGTAATGGTCGTTGGCTCTCTTTGCTCAATGGCCGCACGGATCTGCTGTTCGTATCGTGACCAGCCAGCATCCCAGAGGAACTGCCGCAGTTTCTCCCCGATGCGCGCGATTAAGCTCGGATCACGACCAGGCCGCCGGAGATGTTCGAGTTCGGACAGCAGCTCAGCATCCCAGTCGAAACGTGTGCTCGGTGTCTCTCCTTGTTCTGTCGGCAGAACATAGTCTTGCGGGCCGAATCGGAAAGAGAACGGATCGCCTGAATCCCTGGTCCGCAAAAAGGAAAGCAGGATACGCAGGCTGAGCTGGGCCTGGGTCATGCAGGCAATTTTCGGGGCACCATGTGAGCAGAGTCAATCGCGATTCGTTTGCAACGAAATGCAATAGCGCATTTCCGATTGTTTCAACGCAGCGGGTGCCCTACGAAAGTGCGTAATGTGGGCAAAGAGGCGAATGGGGCAGTGCTGCGGATGGCGCTCCGGGGGCAGTGTGGATGGTGAGCAAGTGCGGGTCAAGCAGCGATCGGGCGCTGGTTGGGCGACGTAGCCCCACGGGCCGGGCAAGACCGTGTGCACATTGGCTGTCGATCGCGCGCGAGCTAACCCCGGTCACTCTCAAACCCGCAGGAATTCCTCTTGGCGCTCGGGGAAGCAGATGTGTTCCTAGTCAATCTCCTTGTTAGGTTTAGAGTTGCGGATTGTAAGGTCGCCTATCGCGGAGCATCGCGTTTAGGATGCACAGCAGCTTCCGCATGCACGCGACTATCGCGACTTTGAAGGGCTTGCCGCGCTGCCGTAGCGCTTGCAAATACGAGCTCATCTGTTGGTTACACCTCGTCGCTGCCAGCGTCGCCATGTAGAGTCCGGCACGTACCGCCGCTCGGCCTCCCCAGATCTGTCTCTTCCCTTGCTTTCGTCCGCTATCTCGGTTCAGGGGGGCCACTCCTACCAGCGCACTGATCTGTTTCCGATTCAGTGCATATTCCACGCATCGTGACCGGTCATTCCGGCTCATCGTGACCGCTTGATCCACGGCATCGTGACCGCGCCGGGCGGGGGCTTTCGGAGCGAAGCGACGGGGGTCTGGGTTTGGGTTACTGCTCCTCGTTTGGGGGGGTCTGGATGTTGGTGTCCTTTCTCCTTGTGGGGCCTTTTAGCACGAGGCGGTAGGCGTTGTGGACGAGGCGGTCGAGCAGCGCATCGGCGAGCGTTGGATCACCGAGTTGAGCGTGCCAGGTGTCAACGGGAAGCTGACTGCTACAGAGCGTGGAGCGATTGCCGTAGCGATCCTCCAGGACTTCCAGCAGATCCCGTCTCTGCATCTCGGTCGGCGGACTCATCAGGAAATCATCCAGAATCAGCAGGTCGAAGCGGGCGAGACGGCACATCACGAACAGAGAAGCCCGCCCGAGACTGCCCACCGAGCTGCCACCTGCTGAAATGGACGCGATCATCCGGCAATACAAGGCGAACTTCTACGCGCGCTGGGTCGATGAGCCAGTCCCTGCGCTCGGCGGGAAGACACCCCGCCAGGCCATCCGCAGCAAAGCCGGTCGCGAGTAAGTGGACGTACTCCTGAAGCAGATTGAGCACACCGAGAGCCGTCAACCAGGCGGACCGCAGGTCGATCTCACGTCGATTCGCACGGAGTTGGGACTGACCTAACTCGCGAGGTGGTTGTGCTTCGGCAGCAAGATTGCGGACGTAATGAGGTTCTGCGATAGGCAAACGAGTCTCGGCTAGTGACGGGTGATCCACCGTTGGCAATAGAGACTCACCGCGACACCGATCAACGGAATCACCGCCAACCCAAGGAAGAACGCGTTGTGCGGCACTCTGTCCCACAATCCACCGATTCGACCCGCGACCCAGAAGCCAATCGCTGTCGCGGCATACCACGCACCGATCCATCGTCCTCCGCTCTGTGTTGGAGCGAGGCGAAGGACGAATGACGGACCGAGCGCTCCGACCAGCAGCTCGGCGACAGAGAGCATCAGCAGACAGCCGAGTAGCCATCCGATGCTGACTAGAGCAAGACCTCCTGATCGCTGCGCGGCGATGATCATCGGGACATAGGCCAGACTCGTTATCGCCATTCCTCCCGCGATTTTGGTTGAGATAGTGCCGAGTCCGGGCGCGGCTCGCAGACGAATCAGTAGGCGAGAAAGCAGCGGTGACACCGCGATCACCAGTCCAGAGTGCAGCGACGCCGTGTACGGCACCGGCAATTCCCAGGTTAGGAATCGGCGATCGGTGTAATCACGAGCCCAGAGAAGCAGCGTCGTACTCGCTTGCATGTGTGCCACAGTGAACAGCATCGAGATCAGACACATACAGAGTAGTAACGGGAAGACGCCGTGAGGAGTATCGCAGTCGGTCGCAGCAGCGACAGGTTCGCACTGTTCAGCAGCGCGTAGGAGTGAGCTGTGCGAACGGAGAATGGCCCATGCTGCCACGAGTCCCAGCGAAGCAACCGCGAAGGCAGCGGGCCACCCGAGCCAGCAGCGAGCAGTCTCTCCCACGACCGGACTTACGATCGCGCTGGCGTTGGCGAGCAGGTAAATCAGGGTCAGTCCGTGGTCGCGATGCTCGGGGATGCTGGCATACAGCCGGGTGGCGAGCGCTTGCGGCGCAGACTTGGCTGCGCCAGACCCGAGCGCAACCAGTGCTAGACCGACAGACAGAGCCGGGACTCTCTCAATCATCAGGAGTGCGTAACCGATGGCAGCGATGAGGTAGCCAAGCGATGCAACACGCACGACGCCGAAACGGCCATCGGAGACGATGCCTCCCAGGAGAGGTGACACATAGGTGGCAGCGATGAAGCAGCCGAGGATGTCTGTTGCGCTGGCGGTGGTAAATCCGAGCCGTTCGTTTAGGTAAAGTAGCAACAAGCTCAGAAGCAGAAAGAAGCTAAACCGTTCACAAGCCACCGAGGCTGACAGGGTGAGAAAACCGGGCGGGTAACGATGCATGGACCACACTCCTTGAGTGGGTCAAGCGTCGTCTGTTAAGTCGGGTAATCGAAGCAGGTATCTGGCAGGTAACAGATGATTGACCATGGGTAACGGCTGGCGATCTGTTGTTAGCTGTCGTCGGAAATCAGCCTGGCCCGCTGGTAGAGTAGCAACAGCCTTGGATGGTACTCCTCGGCATAACGCCAGTGCTCAACGGGAATCCAACCCTCCTTGTGCATGGCTGCATCAAGCTGCGCTTGGTCGTACCGCTTAAGATAGATGATTGAGAAGTTCTTGGTTTCGCCTGACTGCATTTTAACGGTGGCGCGGACATCAGCGGCATAACTGCCAGGGACTGGGCATGCCGCAAAGTCGAGCGTCGACTTGATCTCCATGCGCTTGATGCCCGCGATGTATCTTTGAAGAAGTTCGGTGTACATCCGGTTTTGGACTGGCACCCAGGATGTCATCGTTTCTGTCGGAGGCCGCTCAG
>Ga0209174_10000588_pt1 | contig 26993 bp, 31 predicted proteins | sample JI91814BDNA_FD_187505 | JGI IMG/M metagenome (GOLD analysis project Ga0209174, IMG submission 187505) | Wastewater effluent complex algal communities from Wisconsin, to seasonally profile nutrient transformation and Carbon sequestration -... | ecosystem: Engineered > WWTP > Effluent > Algae...
TGCTGGATTTGGGGCTACACCTAACGGTGGGTTCGCTGCCGCGGGCTATTGATTTTATTAATTCATTAGATTTATCTAATATTCTTAATTTCGTTAACAATTCCATAGTTTTATTTTTTTTGCGTAAGGTGAATTATTTATTATAAATTACCTTTAAGAGCTAGGAATAAACCTTACTGGATTCCTATTAATGTTTTCTAAATTTTTTCCGTAATTCTATAAGATTTTACTCCGTTAGAATTGGTAAAACTTTAAAATGTAATGTAAATTTCCCCCGTTTAATTCAAAACACCTTTTTATGAAACAGATGCAATCCGATTTTGCTTTACGCTTTTAATTTGTGGGATTTGAGTGAGAGAGAATTATGAAAGAAGTGGGATGCAATTTAATAGAAAGAAAAGTCAGAATCCTTGAGACCAGTAATTTTACAAACTTGTTCTCGACTCATACCGGATGCTAAAAACTGTTTGGCAGTTTCAATTTTCCCTTTTACTATTCCTATTTGCATGCCTTCTTCGCGCATTTTTTCTAATTCGAAAGCAAGTCTTGCTTTGTAGTCGAATTCTGTTTTGAGTCTTGCTTCATAGATTTCACGGGAATTCTTATCGTGAGAAACAAATTTTAATTTCGTAATAGCTTTCTTGATTTTAGGATTTTTCTTTTGCAATGTCTTCATTTGTTCCCCCTTTAAATTTCCTGCTTCCTTTAAGACATACATCCAATATTCAAAAGGATTTTGCAGAGATTCTAAATCTAAATTAAATTTAGGTAATTCAATAATAGAAATGTTCAAATCCTGAGTCAACTGAATTTCGGGTTGTTCTTTCGCAGTAACTTGAAAGGACCAATAAAATCGCGCTTCTTTTTGAAATAGGGGAAAATTTACAAAGTTAAAAGAATACACTTTGGGAAGTTTCGTATAATCCTGACCCTTGCCAATAGATTTAGAATATAATTTACTCCAATAGTAAAGAGCTCGTTCGGGAAAGTGAAGTTGTGAAGAAGCCTGCATCTCTATTAGAAATTTATTTCCAATAGAGTCTATCGCTTTTATATCTAAAATAGATTTCTGGTTACTAACGTCTTTTAGTATACACTCTCCCCCCCCATTTCTGAAGGAAATGTCTTGCAGACCTTCGCTCTTTCCGCCTGATGGGCTAACAGAGCTTCGTCGGATTTAAAACTCTTAAGCTCGTAATATGATTTCTATCTCTAAACTCAGGGAAGGAATTTAAAAAATCAATGAGGATATCTTCTTCTGCAAAAACTGCTTTAAATGTAAAATCATTTGTTAACGGAAGTAGTTTCATACTTTGTATAGGAAGAAAAATGGAAATCGTGTGCGAAATTATTTAGAAATCTTACACAGTTTAACGAATATTTTTAGACTTTTATTGATTAAGATTTCCTCTGTGGTTTAGAGCTTCCACATAATGACAAACTTTATTGGGTTTAAATTTCCCCCGCTTATATCGAAACATCTCTTCATAAAAGAAACGAAAGTCCAATTTTGCTTTAAGCTTTTAATTTGTGGTATGGAAGGAAAAAGAACTATGAGAAAAGTTAAATGCAGATTAGCCGCTTATGCGCGAGAAAGAAAATACTCTTTCCTAGAAGGTAGCATATTCCCGATTGCCAAAGATAAAGTTAATTTAAAACCATTGGTATAGCGGGTAACTTGATTTGATTTTTTACAAAATGGCGATACTTTCAAAATATCTAGCTAGGGAGAGGAAGCCGCAATATTACTTGTTAGAGCTATTGCTACAAACTTATTTAATCCATATGCTACTGAATACCAATTAGTGGAACTAGGCATGGTTCTGGGTGTCCAAGTGATTCCATCTGGACTAGTTGCCGCATTTGTGCTTGGACCTGTTGCAACTACAAGAAAAACTCCATTTCCAAAACCTGTACATGACCAACTCTGTGAGCTGGGCAATGTGGTTGCAGTCCAGTTCATTCCATCAGATGAGTATACCGATGCATTGCTTGGGCCACTTGCATTTGCTACAAAAATCCCATTCCCAAATGCCATCGAATACCAACCTGCATTTGTAGGTAAAGTTCTGGCCGTCCAAGTGATTGCATCCGGCGAAGATGCTGCAATTGTGCTTGGACCACTTGCAACTGTCGCATACATTCCATTGCCATACGCTACAGCAGTCCATTGAGAGGAACTGGGCAGAGGACTACTAGCAGTCCAATTCATTCCATCTGTAGAATAGGCTGCTGCTGTACTAGCATTTGCCACAGTAACAAATTTACCATTACCATATGTAACGGAAAACCAATTTTGTGAACTAGGCAGGGTTCTGGCTGTCCATGCAATTCCATCTGGAGAAGATGCTGCGACTGTACTCGGGCCTCTTGATACTGCAACAAAAAGTCCATTCCCGTAAGTCACTGAAGACCAAGTAACAGAAGAGGGCAAGGTTCGCGCAGTCCAATTAATCCCATCCGTAGAAGTAGCTGCAATAGTAGATGGACCAACTCCACCGGCTACAACCACGAAAACACCATTTCCAAATGTCACTGAATACCAGTTGGATGAACTAGGCAGGGTTCTTGCTGTCCAAGAAGATGCATCTGATGTTACAGAAATAGTTATTGTAGCAGTAGTATTCGCAGTTGAATTATTTGCTGTTATAGTATAATTTGTGAATTGCTGCCATACTGTTGGCGTTCCACTGATTGCACAGGTTGTCGTATTCAAATTAAGACCGGTTGGAAGAGTTGGACTGGAACTACAATTCGTTACAGTGCCAGTAATGGTTGGCGTCACTGTTGTGATTGTTGTTCCCATTAAAAATGCAAAGGGGCTTCCAGAATAACTTAGCCCAACCTGCGCAGGATTAGATTGTGTTGCCTCACCACTTGTTCCGCTTGTTCCGCTTGTTGCGGCTAACGGATTAAGAGATCGAAGAAAGGAAATATATTGCAAAGAAGACCTTTCAACATTTGGTTGGCAATGAGAGAGTGCAATGAATAGTAAACTAAAGAAACGATTACTTATTTTTTTATCAAAAATTTCATTCATATTCTGACTCCAGAATAAATTATTTTTTTGTCAATGATTATACAGGTTCTTGTGAAGAGTAATGAAGTAGAACGTAAGTTGTAATCTAATGTATCGCAGAAATTACAATTTTACCCCATTTAGTTCAAAACGCATCTTTATGAAAGATAGGCAATCCATTTTTTCTTTAAGCTTTTAATTTGTGGGAGAGAATGATGGAAGAAGTTGGATGCAGATTAGCCGCCTCGGCGCTAGAAAGAAAATAATTTTCATTCAAATAGAAATTTTATCTGTTCCAATAAAGATTAACATAGTCTATACTCAATTAGCCACTACAACGCTAGAAAGAAAAATACTGCAAAGAATGGAATCATAAATTATGAGCATCTACAATGAATACTCAAAATTAAAAGAAGTGATTTTAGGAATATCTCCAAAAATATTTATGCAATCTGAGTTACCTCCTCAAATGGAAGCAGGTTTAAGTTGGATGGAAAAGCTTTCCAATAAGATTGGATATGCTATCTATAAGAATAAGTCTATTCCAAAATCAATTTCGATGAAATATGAAAATGAACTTGAGGAACTGAATAAAGCGCTTATTGCAAATGGAGTAAATGTTCATCGTCTAGAATCGATCGAGCCGATGCCAAAAGAACCAGAGGGACTCATACAAATGTTTGCGAGAGATCCCGCTATGACCATCGGAAAAAATTTTGTTTTTGGAAATTTACAAATTCCTATGCGTAAAAAGGAATATCGCGGTTACTCACAATTAACTTCTCAAATAGAGGCAAACGGACTAACGATTAAAAGAATAGATTTAAACACAGACATCTTTTTAGAAGGTGGAGATGTAATTGTAGATTACCCATATATCTTTGTTGGGATTAATACTTATGCTACAAATCTAGCAGGATTGAAATGGCTTGAGAATGCATTGACTAATGACTTCAAAGTAATTCCTGTTTTTATAAATGATCCAACGATTATGCATTTAGATTGTTGTTTAACAATCATTGGACCTAAATTGGCAGTCATTAACCAAGAATCCCTTAAACAACCACTGCCTTATCCATTAAATGAATATCAATTTATTGAAGTAAATTCTAAAGTAAGAAAAGAGCTGGGAACTAACGTTTTAGTTATTGACCCAAAGACAATCATTGTTCAAGCAAGGCATCCTGATTTGAAAAATAAATTAAAGGAAAAAGGATTTAAAGTTATACCAATTGATTTTACAAATCATGCGAACACACACGGAGCGTTTCGATGTGCAACCTGTCCTATTAATAGGGAATGATTTTTTTTATTCCAATTGCTAAAAGAAAAATATTATCCCGCTTCGTTCAAAGCATCTCCTTATGAAAGGATATGTAATCCGCTCGATCCGAAATATCAGTATAAGTGCGACCTCTTTGCATATGTGGCTAACGCCAATTTGCTTATATAAGTGGCTAAGGAACGTAAGTCAAATAAAAGCTAAAAGTCAGAATCCTTGAGACCAGTGATTTTACAAATTTGTTCTCGACTCATACCGGATGCTAAAAACTGTTTGGCAGTTTCAATTTTTCCTTCTAATCTTGCTTGTTCGATGTCAAATGCAAGTCTTGCTTTGTAGTCGAATTCTGTTTTGAGTCTTGCTTCATAGATTTCACGGGAATTCTTATCGTGAGAAACAAATTTTAATTTCGTAATAGCTTTCTTGATTTTAGGATTTTTCCTTTGCAATGTCTTCATTTGTTCCCCCTTTAAATTTCCTGCTTCCTTTAAGACATACATCCAATATTCAAAAGGATTTTGCAGAGATTCTAAATCTAAATTAAATTTAGGTAATTCAACAATAGAAATATTCAAATCCTGAGTCAACTGAATTTCGGGTTGTTCTTTCGCAGTAACTTGAAAGGACCAATAAAATCGGGCCTCCTTTTTAAATAGGGGAAAATTTACAAAGTTAAAAGAATACACTTTGGGAAGTTTCGTATACTCCTGACCCTTGCCAATAGATTTAGAATATAATTTACTCCAATAGTAAAGAGCTCGTTCGGGAAAATGAAGTTGTGAAGAAGCCTGCATCTCAATTAGAAATTTATTTCCAATAGAGTCTATCGCTTTTATATCAAGGATAATTGCCTTTTCTGTATTCATATCCTTTGGAATATCTGGATTCAGAACTTTTAAACTTGTAATTTGATTTTTATTTTTAAACTCCGGGAAGGAATTTAAAAAATCAATTAAGATATCTTCTTCTGCAAAAACTGCTTTAAATGTAAAATCATTTGTTAACGGAAGTAGTTTCATACCTTGTATGAGAAGAAAAATGGAAATCGTATGCGAAATTATTTAGAAATCTTACACAGTTCAACGAATTTTTTTAGACTGATATTGATTTAGATTTCCTCTGTGGTTTAGAGTTTGCACATAATGACAAACTTTATTGGGTTTAAATTTCCCCCGCTTATATCGAAACATCTCTTCATAAAAGAAACGAAAGTTCGATTTTGCTTTAAACTTTTAATTGGTGTAATTCGAATGAAATCATGAGAGAAGTTGGATAAGAATTAGGAAGAAAGTAAGATTGTCTTTTAAGAAAATACAAATTAAAAAGACTTGAATATTATTTTTGAACAAATATCCTATGATTTGAGAGGAAGATGATTATGAAGACTTTGGTTTTACAAATTCAAAACGAAGAAGATTATTTACTTTTTTATAATTTTGCGAAACGATTAAACTGTAAAATTATACCAATGGATAATTGGTTAGAATCTGATAAAAGCGATATAGAATTTACAGAGGAAATGAAAGGTGAATTAGACAAGAGACTCTCCGATTATGAAAAAAATCCAAACAATGTATATTCAATGGAAGATGTAAAGCTTGAATTGGAGGGAAAGTTTGGTAGGAAATTACAAGTTAAAAGCAGAAGCTAAAAAAGATATAATCGATGCGGCTGAATGGTATGAATTACAACAATACGGAGTAGGAGAAAGTTTCTATCATGATGTTCTTGAGAAAATAGAAGATATTTCTAAACGACCGAAAGGGCATCCTACTTTTTATAAAGAGTATCGAAGAGCTGGACTAAAGAAATTTCCTTATTGGATTGTTTATATAATAAAGGAACCCAACCATACTAATTCTTTCCGTCTGGCATAAAAAGAGAAATCCAGAATTTCTGATGAAAACTACTGAAGTAAGAAACGAGAATGATTAAAATAGTATTAGTTTTTCTTACAGTTATTTTAACATTTATTTATTGCGATGCTCGGCAAGATTGTTATGAAAAATCTAACAGAATAAATTCAGGTTTCTGTGAACTAATATCTGTTCTTACTTATCAAGATATTAATTCAACACACAGAGAATTAACTACCGATCAAATGGTTAAACTGTTTATACTTTGCCAAAAGCAAGAACAAGATAGAAAGACATGTGATAGTAAATCTCAATATTGGCCATTACCAAAAAACTTTAATCAGGGTAAGGATAGGGGGCTGTGAAAAGGTCAGATTGCAAAGAAGTTGCGGTTAATAGGTATTATCTTTTGTAGACGATGCCGGATGAATTTCTCAAAAATTTGTATGACTAAAGATTTGGATATTTTAGAAATTCCCCCCTTTCATTTCAAATCATCTCATCATAAAAGAAACGAAAGTTCAATTTTGCTTTGAACTTTTATTCATTTGGGTAAAAAGAGAGAGAATTGTAGGAGAAGGTGAATGCAGATTAGCGATAGCGCTAGAAAGAGAAATTTAGCTTTGTATCTCATTTTTTAACGATGGTGTTCTGCATTATCCCATCGAATGATTAAAGAATTATCTTCATTCATCCATTGAAAAGAATAGTTTCGTAATATTAAATACGCAAAGTAAAATTTCCCCTGTTCCTTTCAAAAAATATCTCTAGAAAACAAACACAGTCCATTTTTGCTATACCCCCTTTTAGAAAAATAGTGGAACTTATATGGGAGAAATGTGCTTTTCATTTGTATAATTAGAACAGAGTAAATTTAATAGAGATACGAGATACAATATGTCTAGTGCTGTGCGAGAAAGAATGATAATCAAACTTATAATCACAGTTATTTTTTTAATGGGTAATATTATTTATCCACAGGATAAGAATGGAAAGTCCCTTATTGATGACCTTGTCGATGCCAGTTTTACAGGTGATATAGTAAAGGTAAAAGATTTACTCGAAAAAAAAGTAAATATAAATAGTAAAGATCAATTTGGCAGGACAGCATTGCACGCAGTCTCTGCAGGTGGACATTTGGAGATAACAAAGCTTTTGCTCAAAAGAGGAGCTAAAGTAAATGTTCAAATTGGACGTGGTTGGACTATTTTTGGAAAAGCAATTATCAAAGGAGATTTAAAGGAAGCTGAATATCTTTTGAATCATAAATGGAGAGACTTAATAGCAAAAGGGGAAACTCCTTTGCACATTGCGTCAAGAGCAGGTCATTTAGAAATCGTAAAACTTCTCATTGAAAATGGCGCAAGTCTAAATATAAAAGAGGCAAATGGAGATACTCCGCTTCATAATGCCATTAATGGTAAGCATTTAGAAATTGTTCAATTACTGATAGAAAAAGGATCGAATGTAAATGAAAAAGGAGCGTTCGCCTTAACTCCTATACATACTGCGTTTGACTCCAGCCAGGAAGAAATTATAAAACTTCTACTGAATAAGGGATCTGATGTTAATACAAAAGATAATCGAGATCAAACGGTGTTACATAAAGCAGTCAGCTTAGGAAATTTAGAAATAACAAAACTTATAGTAGCTAAAGGTATCGATGTTAATTTAAAAAATGAATTTGGACATACCGCCTTACATATCGCCATTCAGTTTGGTAATATCGATCTTATTAAGTATCTAATTAAAAATAATGCGAATGTAAATATACAAGATATTGAAGGTATGACGCCTTTACACTCTACAACGGCTAATGGTGCTTATCCCGAAATCATCCAGATTCTATTAAGCCAGGGGGCAGACAGGACTCTTATGAATAACAATGGAAAAACTGCTTTAGATATTGCAAAAGAAATGGGAAACAAGAAAATGATTATGATTTTATCTAAATGAATTCAAATGCCTTTGGGAGTAATGGAATAAAAAGAATCAAATTTAGTTCAAAAATAAGTATACGGTAAAGTTAAACTTAAAAAAATTGTGAATAAGGACAAAAGAAGGGAAACATGACATACACTAATAAACAAAGCAGCTTTAATTCTTCCGTAGACAATACAAAAATATTTTATCAATCCTGGACAAAACCAAATGCAAATAGACTTCTCGTTATTCAGCATGGGTTCGGGGAACATAGTGATCGTTATAAAAATATTTTAGAAAAATTAAAAGATTCTGATTTTTCTATTTATGCGTTAGATTCTAGAGGTCATGGAAGATCGGAAGGAATTCGAGGTCACGTTGACCAATTTCAATATTATATAGAAGACTTATCTGACTTAGTTCATATTGCTCTAGAAGCAGAAAAAAAAGAAAAGTTCTTTTTATTAGGTCACTCATTAGGTGGTGTCATTTCTTTACAATATACATTAGAAGTTCACAATCAAGACAAGATGCACGGGCTAATCGTGAGTTCCCCCGGTCTAAAAGTAAAATTCGATTTTGAAAAATTAGTCAAAAGAGAACTCGCTAAAATCTTTGCAAACTTTGTTCCTAGTTTTGTTGTAGATGCAAATATCGATGTAAATTTACTCAGTCATGACAAGTCAGTAGTTGAGGATTACAAGAAGGATCCGCTCAATCACGGAAAAATTTCTTTTCAAATGGCGAATCACCTATTTCACCTATCGTATGCAATTTACGATAAAGCAAAGCTTCTTCAAATTCCAATTCTCATGATTCACGGGGACGCTGACGGTATCGCAGAAGCAAGAGGAAGTATCGAATTAGATAGCCATATCACATCCAACAAAAAAACTTTAAAAATCTATCCAGGTCAATACCACGAGCTCATGAATGAACTTCCTGAAACTAGAGAAATTGTTTTAAGTGATATCAAAGCATTCTTAGATTCAGTGGTTCCTGAGAAGAAGTAGTTTTTTGATTGGAATATGAAAATCGTTTAAATGTTCTAAATATACATTGCAGATGATATTTTTGGAAATGATTTTTAGTGAGCAGCTAGGGAAATATATTTTACAGGTATTAGTTTTCCTATTTGTATTGCCACTTTATGCCAAGTCAACTTCGAATAAATCGAATCTAAATGTCTCAGAGGCTTGTCCAGCGTTGCCAGAAAAGGCTCTCGGACAAGGGTTTATTTATAAATTGCATCTGCAAAAAACAACTATAGAAAATAGGTATGCCAATATCTGGTATGATTCCGAAAAGAAGATTTCTGAAACAAAAACAACTGTATTTTACTGGCATGGCACCAATGGCAATACAGAAGAGATCAATGTTGCGATGGGCCAAAAAGGTGTTCAAGAACTGGTTGATCGTGGATACATCGTAGTATCCCCTGATCACATTCGCAATGCAGATGGTAGTGGCACTCTAGATTATTCTTGGTATATTGCAAATGGCAGTCGTCTGAATCATGATGTGATTTTTGGTGATTTAATCGTTCAATGTCTCAATGCAAAATTCAAAACAAATTTTAAAGTTATTACGACTGGCTTTAGCGCTGGAGCAATGCAATCAGCATTATGGTCATTTCAAAACAAAGACATCATTGGAACTATTTTGTATTCAGGTGGAATTTTTCATTTACCTCAATTTGTTCCCCGACAAAATTTTTGGTCTGTTATCACACATGGTGGTATAACGGATGTACGCGGAGACTTTAATTTTATGAATACCGGCATTCATATTCATAATAAAGTTTTGAAACTTAGGTCTAAGTCCGCTCTGTGTGATTTTACACCGCAGGGGCACGGTATTCATAAAGAGATTACAAATATATTTACGGATATTATTTTCGATCAAGAGAATATTTTACTGCCGAAGCAATGCTCGAAAGATTTTACTAGTTCTAAGATAGAATAAGAAATATTAGCCGTTTAGTTATTAATTTTCGAGAAAAAAAATATGATAAAAGTTATCCACATTCAAATCTTCCTAATTGTAAGTATTTTCATTTAAAGTTGTGCAACTCCACTCGAACTAGTTTATGTTCCACAATCTTCTAGAAAAGTCTCCGGAAAATTAACCATTATAGGTCGGGCAGTCCTTCCACTTCAGAGTTAGTAAATTCTATTATGAATGATATCATTTAGGATAATATTGAACAACTGATAGATGATGAAGATTTTTTAAAATTTATAAAATAATGACAGACTATACCAGTTCAGAAAAACTGTTGTAGTTTACAGCCAATAGCCGCTTCGAAACTACAAAGAATTCTTCGATTAATAAAATCCAATACCGAAAAACCGAATGAAGAATCTACTCGTTTACTCGTTTTAGCACATGGAAATAAAGCTCATCACCTACCCAAAAGCCAGCCTTATCTTTCAACTCTTGGAGAATAGGTTTAACTGAGTCTATTAGGTTTTTCTGTTTAGCTTGAATTAGAATACCAAGGAGTCCAATTACATGAATACCAAGCTTTATTGCAATCGCACGACCTTGCGCTTCATCAATTACTAACGCATCTGCTGATAATTCTTTTGCAAGAGCAATTGCTTCTGATTCACCTTTGTCCAACTCCTTTCGCAAGCTTTCAACTAGTGCTTGATTCTTTACATTACAAACTTCGATCCAATTGTAAGAATTAATTTCTTGGAGTTTGGGATAGAATTTATTTAACTGAAGCAATTCATTGTATACCGCATTTGGAACAAGCACTTTGCCGTATATTAAATGCAGTAAATCTAACCTACCAATAATTTGTAAATTGCTGATGCAGGATGTGTCGCTTACTATAATCATCCTTTTAAAAATTCAATAGTCTTTAAGTCTTCTTCAAAATCAGAAATAGAATAATGAATAGGAATTTGCCTAGCGAGAAGATTTTTTTGAAATTCAATTCGATCTACATTGGCAAGTTTGCAAGCTTTACTCAGTGTAAGTTTATTATGCTGGTATAAGAACAGAGAAAGTTCTAATTTCAATTCTGTTTCTGAGAATTGAATCTGAGCTAAGATAGAATCTTCAATTATAAATGCCATAATAAATTACCATAGATTAGAATTACTGAAAAGTCAAATGCTTTTTTAGGACTCTTTTAACGCTAGGAATGAGCCTAATACAACTTACACCAAAGAAATAGGAAGCAGTAAAACTCATATTCTACTTGACAGAGTTTTTTTTGTAATCACAATGAATCCATGTTTGGAATTCGATTTATAAAAGTTCGTCCTACCGATTATGCAATTCTTTATCGCAAAGGTAAAATTCGTGCAGAAGGAACGGGTCTTAGTTTCTTTTACTATGCTCCTTCTGCTAACGTAGTCATTGTTCCTGCGGCTAGTTGCGATTCACCTTTCATTTTTAAAGAGACAACGATTGACTACCAGGAAATAAACATTCAGGGTCAATTTACCTATAGAGTCTTACAACCCACAAAACTTGCCGGCTTACTTGACTTTGCCGTTGATGCGAATGGTCGCTATACTGGAGATGGTTTTGAAAAACTTCCAGTCCGGCTAACAAACGTTATCCAAGTAACGATTCGCGAAAAGCTTTCCGGTATGGATTTACGCACTGCCCTTAAATCAGGAAGTGAATTGGTATCTCATGTTAAATCCAGGCTGAAAGACAACGAGTCCTTATCCGCACTTGGAATTGAAGTAGTAGACTTTGCCATTTTAAAAGTAAGCCCTACTCCCGAAATGTCTAGAGCACTCGAAGCAAGTGCCAGAGAAACACTTCTCAAAGAAGCAGACGAAGCCATTTACGTAAGAAGAAATTTCGCAGTGGAGCAAGAGCGTAAAATTAAAGAAAACGAATTGCAAACACAAATCGCAATCGAAGAAAAAAATCGCAAGATTCGCGAAGAGCAAATGAATATAGAAATTGCAGTCCAAGAAAAGAAAAGCCTTCTCGAAGAAGCAAAGATGAATTCACAAAAATCCATTCAGGAAAAGCAAAACGAAATAGAAGCCCAAAAACTACAAGCATCGATCAAAAGAGAAGAAGAGCGCAAAAAGCTTGTTAGCTACCAATCTGAAAATACCATTCAAAGTTCCAAGGCAAAAGGAGAAGCTTTACGCCTGGAGCTTAACGCACTTGCAGGACTTAGCCCAGAGCTTTTAGAAGTATTAGCGGCTAACCAGATGAATTCACAACAAATCGTCAGTCGCGCAATGCGTGATCTTGCTAAGAATGCACAAAAGATTGGAAACCTAAACATCAGCCCTGATTTGTTAAATAGTCTTTTGGAAAAAGAGCAAGGTTGACTTATACAGTCACCTCGAACTGCTTCCGCCCTGGCGAAGGCGTTGGATTTGCGTCTAAGCAAATGGGCGGAACTTTGCTCACACTACCGCCAAGCGATGTGAGAGGTCTATATAGCTTAATACTGTAGTTTTAAGCTAGATAGACCTCTCACCAAGGGATGTTCGAGGTGACCGAGTTAGTTAAAAAACTTCTCTATTCACTCTTACAAAAATAGCAATATAACAATGAATACACTAATAGAAATTATTACTACTAACCAGGGAAAATTAGATTCCTGGATTTTAAAAAATAAAATCGATGCTTATCGTCTCTATGATAGAGAATTACAGCAATATCCCGCTGCGATTGATATCTATTTAAAAAAAGCGCATATTCAAATCTATGAAAATGATTCTACTGAGGCTAAGGAGAATTTGCTGATAGATGAGATTGGACTCGCCGTAGAAAAAGTTCTAGGCATTTCAAAAAAAGATCAATACTTTAAATCCCGTCGCAGACAAAAAGAAGGAGCGCAATACGAAAAAGTCGCCTCCGAAAAAGATAGATTTGTAATTCGAGAAAATGACGCAAAATTTATCGTAAACCTAAAAGACTACCTGGATACAGGAATTTTTTTAGATCACAGAAAGACTCGAAACCTCGTAAAAAATGAATTTGCAAAGGGCAAAGAGAGAATGCTAAATCTATTTTCCTATACTTCTTCTTTTAGCGTTGTCGCGGCGAAAGCAGGCGTGCGTTATACGACATCTGTAGACATGTCAAATACCTATTGTGATTGGTCTCGCGATAACTTCGAGTTAAATGGACTCGAGAAGTTTAATCATATTGCAATCAGGGAAAATGTGCAGTTTTTTTTAGAGAATATGAAACAAAATTGGAGATTCGATTTGATTGTGATTGATCCGCCTACATTCTCTCGCTCTAAGAAAATGCCCGTTCCTTTTGATGTTCAAAAGGATCATCCATTTCTAATCAATCATTGTTTGGATCATTTAAACCAAGATGGACTAATCATATTTTCAAATAACTTTCAAAAATTTAAACTTAACGGGGATGCGATTAACACTGATAATGTGCGAGACATTACTACCGATACTATCCCCGAAGATTTCCGAAATGATAAAATTCACAAATGCTACTTAATAAGACATTCCTAATGGATAGAAGCGGCTCTACTTTGCTTTAATAATCCTGCTTCAATCAAATGAACAATTTCTCCATAACCAAATTTTTTTGCCAATTCAAGAGCAGTGTATCCATCGCCATCTTCCAAAGATAATTTGGCTCCCTTTTCAATGAGTAATCTTGCGATCTCAGTTCTTCCATACACGCCCCCACAAAAAGTATAACGACCATTCTGACAATTATTGCAATCTGTTGGCGTTTTCGGGTGATTAGCCGTGCAATGAAGAGGAGTATGACCAAAAGTATTTTGGATATTCAAAGCTGCACCTTTACTTACTAGAAGTTCTGCAACTTTTATCTTTCCATGATTGGCTGCATAGTGTAGTGGCGCATAATCGAAATTACTCAATGCATTTACTTTTGCCCCATGCTCTAAAAGATATTTTGCAACTTCATAGCCTCCGCGGTTTACGGCATAGTGAAGAGGAGTGTGCCAGAAATTAGTGACTGCATTTACATCAGCTCCCTTCTCGATTAATTCTCTAACTATTTCAATATCACCTTGATTTGTTGCAATATGAAGTGGTGTCTGTCCCTCAAAATTTGGAACGTTTACTTTGGAAATTCGCTCTGCCTCAATCGGGGCAGCATTTGTTTTGTTTTCTGCCGTTGTTGTTTCCATAAATTTAATCCTCTTGTTTTTTTATTTTATCTATCTCTATATATTTATACCCTTTAGCCTTTTGAATTGTTTCATTTTATGCGGAAATTTTTTAAATATTTTTGTTTCACTTAACAACGATTTACTGCACATTTCAAGCGAATTGCAATCTAAATTTTATTTTCAAAAGTGATATTTCTCATTGCAAATTAAATCAATAAAAACCGTGATAATGTTGCAAAATGCCTGCTATTTATTGAATAAAATGGATATTGAGGTTTGATACAATTGAAAGTTGACAATTTTGGAATCATTCTTAATTTTATACCTATGAAAAGAAAGATTCTAATCCTTTTTTATTTATTATTTCTCATAATCTCTTTTTCAAATTGCAATAAACCTAACGCTGAAAAAGAAAAACAAACCCTTGGTTTACTTGCTTACTCTCTTTCAAGTAGGCAAACAACTACTGCAAGTATTACTTGCAATGCAGGAACAACTTGTAGCTCCCCACCCTGTTTAAATATATGCTTTAGATTCAATTCCAGTCAAGATCGATTAGGAAATACGGGGCAAATAGCAAATATCCCCACTGGCAATGCCGGACAAAATCCAGACTTCAAATTAATTGCAGCGCATTATTATGAATTAGCGCAAAATGCAAATACCGCTCTTGGTTCCGGCACAATCTTATTTCAACCAACAACAGTAACTGATACAAGCTATCCTACGAATGACGTTAGACGAAATGCATTTAACTTTGCAGATTTAAATAAAACAAAAGAATATGATGTGGCTCTTTCTGTTCCAATTAAGAATATCACACCGGCTACCTATCAATATATGCGAATTTCACTGGCGTTTCAAGAATACGATGTAAAGCTACGCGTCAATAATACAGGTGCTGGTTCTCTCGATCTCACAGGAAGACTTTCTTCTTTTGTTGGGGTTAATACGTATATAACCACATATACAAATACCGATGAAACAGTTACGGTAAATGGTTTTAAGTCACAGGGCTACTGGTATTTTAACCCCGCTTCTTTTACTGTTAGCGGTGTCACTGTTAATCCAGCTAGCTCAACCGGACAGACTTCCGGCACCACTGTAGTAAATCCAATCTTTGCGACTTCTCCTATTCCAGCAGGCTCCTGTGTAGTCACAAATTCTTTTGACTCCCCACTTACAATCACCGGCAAAGAAACCAAAGATATAAATATAGTAGCCTCTCTTTCTACCAATAAAAGCTTCGAATGGAAAGACAACAACGGAAATGGAATCTGGGAACCTGCCGATGGTGAAACAGTAGTAGACATGGGGCTAAGAGGGATTAGGTTTATTGTGTATTGATGAAAAAATCCTTTACTTATTCAAAACATCAATACAGTCTTTCGCGAAAAGTTTCTAATTGGTTTTCTATTACTCTATTCATTTTATTTTGAAATGATTCCATGTAAATATTTTGTAAACCAGAAATGCTGTCGGTATACTTTTTACTAAGTAGCGTCTTATTAGTTTTAGCCTCAACTAACTCAAATTCAAATTCTGTATCGAGTTGATTATAGGAAAAAGGTAACCCAAAAGGAAATAGAAAAATCCCAAATATACTTAATCCATACAAAGTATCAGTTTCCTTTCTAAATGTTTTTAAAACTTTTCCCCGAACTAGATAATCTGAATCTTTACTATCAGATTCTGTTGTTACATAAACTTCTTTAAACTTTCCATACGATGAAAATTCTTTTTTCAAAGCATGAGCTAAGATTAAATCTATTTTATAAAAAGTGAAACGATCAATATCCCGCCTGTGCCATTCACTAGATTCCCAAAATACGAAAGGAATAAAAAAATAACCAATTCGAGATTCCATATCCTTAGGTCGTAAATCCTGAAAGGTTTCGATTGCCACTGATTTAGGAATATTTTGATTTTGTATTCTTTTTTCCTTAGGTGAAAATGTAAATCTGTGTTGAATATTTACACAGTTTATCATTGGGAGTAAGAGGATAATTAGAATATACCGGAATATCATTTTTCATTTCCTGCAATTTGTTGTATAATTTCTTTGCTCATCGTTCGAATCATCATTTTGTTAATCGAGAAAAACTCTTCTCCAATGAATTGCTTCTTCTTAGTTCCCCATTCACTACCAGATTCTTCTTTCTCGAAGTTTTTTTTGAAAGTAATTTGATTTGTTTTTAAATCCAGCAATTCTAACTCAACATCAAGCTTTATTCTATAGAAATCAGTGCTTAATAAAACCCATAAAACACTAAAATACTGACCTGCTAATGTATTAATTCCATACAAGGTCTCTTTATTATAAATTTGATTTTTCTTAATTCTCACACGAATTAAATAATCTGCATCCTTTGGAAAAGTCCTGTCTGTATAAAAAACTTTTTCGAAAACAGAATAATCTGTTAACTCAGTCACCATAGCATTTGCTAAATCAGTTTCTGGTAAGAAAATAATTCCAAACTGTCCTGCCATTTCCGGTTTATTAAAATCTTCATTCGCATAAGGAACCAGTGGAATTAAGAGTAATCCAAAATAAGAAATATTATCCTTTTCTCTTTCATCTATAAAAGTTTGAATTGCAATGCGTTTTTTGCTTTTGAAAGTCGTTGGCTTATTAGTAGATTTTACAAAAGAAAATTTAGTATAGTCATTTTCTGAGTCAGATATAGAACAAGACAGGATAAACACTAATAGCCCAAGAATACTTTTCTTATAAGAAAATTTCATAAGAGTATAACTTTGTTATACCGCTATTTACGAGTCAATCTTTTTTGCAAAGACTTCACTTCAACTAATCTGAGCGAGCAATGTCTTGTCGTAAAAATAAAATTACATATTAATTTCTAAAAAATAATAGTTTACTTAACAACTTGCTTCGCGTTAAAGTGTTCAAAAAGGAGAAATCTATGAAGTCTGAAATATTAATCCAAAAATACGAATCTTTCCAACCTGAAATTCAAAAAGAAATCGTAGATTTCATTGAATATCTAGAAATCAAATATAAAACTACACGTAAGATCAGAGATAAGAAAAGACCTTCTTTAGAAAAAGAACCCTTCGTAGGTATGTGGTCTTCTCGATTAGAAATGAAAGACTCTGCCAAATATATAAAAGATTTAAGAAAAAAACATTGGAAGAAAAACTAATGATATTAGTCACATGGTTTGGAAATTCCCGATGCCCTAATTGCTGCAACTGCAATAGATTTAAAGATACCTCTTCTTACTAAAAATAGAAAAGACTTTCACTTCATTGAAAAAATAGAGCTTTTAGATATTTAAGAACAAATACTATCTATCCTCACAACCCATTTATAATCTCTGCAACTTCTTTTGGCTTCTCCAGATGAATTGCGTGTCTTGTGTGTTCGAGTAATATGAGTTTGCTACCGCGAATATATGATTTTAGCTTTTTCATGGCTTCGGGAGTTGTGATTAAGTCTTGTTTGCCGGAGATGATTGTAGTAGGAATTTTAATTTTACGGGCTTGGGAGCCAAAGAATATTTCAGTTTCGCGTTCGATTGTGTTTTCGGCTAAGAACTTGTATTCCCTACTGTTCCATGCATGAACTAACGTCTTACGAATGAGCTTAGATGGCATAGGAGTTTCTTTGTAATACAAATGCTGTAAGAGTCGCCCTACTTCTTCGTGGTCTGCCGGAAATAGGACTGCGCGCATTTTATTTCTTTCAGGATGCGGAATCCCACCGGAAGAAAGTAATACTAATTTTTGAACACGCTTTAATTCGGCGTCTTTAATAGTAATATGTTGTGCGATAAGTCCTCCCATCGAGTGACCGCATAATACAATATTAGCCAGTGAAAGTTTTTGAAACACTTTGTAAATCATATCCGAAAAAATATCTACTTGGTAAAGATACTGAATTTGTGGAAGTTTACTTTTCCCAAATCCTGGTATATCGATTATATAAAGCTTATATTTTTTATCTAAGAAAGGAACTATTTTTCTAAATCCAAAAGCTGAATCTAATAGTCCATGAATGAGAACTAGCGGCTGACCTTCATTAGGCGATACAAAATAACAAACCTTATGTCCACCAATGTCCGCATAATATTGTTTTAACCCTAAATCTTTTGTTAAGACTTGATAGCGGGAGTAGGAAAAATATTTGTATATGAGGTTGTATAAAAATGGATTCATGAAGTAATATGGAGACCTTTTACTAAAAACATATCTATTTCGCCTTTGTTTTTTGCGGATACTTTTCCGCGGTGTTCACAAATAAATTTTTCTTTTACAAGTGCGTGTGTTGCTGACGAAATATTTATTTCACCTACCACTCCTGATGATTCCATCCTGCTTGCAGTGTTGACTGTATCCCCCCAAATATCGTAAGCTATTTTTTCGTGACCGATCACTCCTGCAACTACACTTCCCGTATGTATTCCCATTCTGAGTTCAAAAAAAGGCTTTCCCTCTAATTCTTTCTTTGCACGCAGAAATTTCATATACTCTTGAAATTCCAGGGCGCATAATACTGTATCAACCGCATTCGTTGTATTAGCCACAGGAATTCCTCCCGCCGCCATATAAGCATCCCCTATTGTTTTAATTTTTTCTACTCCATGTTTTTTAACAATGGAATCAAACACAGAAAATATATGATCTAGTTCTGAAAGTAATTCTTCCGGCTTCATCTTCTCTGCAATCTTAGTGAACCCCGCCATGTCCGTAAATAAAACAGAAACCATTTCATATTTTACAGGAATTACGATATCATTTCTTTTTAACTCAATTGCAATTTTTTCAGGAAGAATATTTAAAAGTAATTTGTCTGACTTTTTTCTTTCTAAGTCTAAATTTCTTGAAAGAATAAAAATTAGAAATCCAGTAAAGAGTTGCACAAAAGCGTAGTTAAACGATGCATCTAAATACCTATCCTGATTTGTTTGAAACATGGTGATGTATTGAGGATAATAATATTCTACCCCAAATAAGACAAGAGTCAATGCTGCATAGAATGCATATACAAATAAAATATTATTATTTCGAACTAGTATAGTAGCAATCACAAGTGCAGGGATAAGATAATAATGAGAACCCCCGTGCGATCCTCCATTTGTAAACCAATTTACAGAAAGAAAAATTACAATTGTCAAGTTAAGCGGCCAGTATAAAATATAATAAATGCTTTTTACTCGTGCTAAATAATATAGAAATAAGAATACAATTCCTGTTCCAAAATTTAAAACGAATAGAACTAAAAAATTGGGTAGATAAAAAGTTCCAAAAGACCCAATAATATTTAAAATCCCATTTACAAGTGTAATAGAATTAAAAAGTCTATGCTCTAAGGAATTTTTCTTAAAATCTCCAATGAGCATTACGAGCAAAGAAATCAATTTTTCTTTCATAACGATGTAATTTCCTTTTAAATTCTCAAACTACAAGCTATTTTCAAACTCTATTAAAAAAAAATAATTTCTTTTTTTGTAACTTCTTCCTCTTTTATGTGTAATAAGATTTCAGGATAATTTAAATTGCATGAAAAACAAAACTTTACTTTTTCTAAGACTCATTACAGCGATTCTATTTTTACAAACTCTGTTTTATAAATTTACAGCAAGTCCTGAATCAGTCTATATTTTTTCCAAACTTGGATTAGAGCCTTTAGGCAGAATTGCTTCCGGTGTATTTGAATTAATCGCGGCTATTTTAATAATAATTCCTGCTACAAATATTATTGGTTCTATTCTATCTCTGGGAATTATTTCAGGAGCAATAGTAAGTCACCTTACAATTCTAGGTATCGTAGTCATGGATGACGGTGGTCTTTTGTTTTTTTTAGCTCTGGTTATTTTCTTTTCTTCATCTGCAATTTTATTTTTACAAAAAGAAGAATTATTCAAATTATTAATACAAATTAAAAAGAGAGGTAAATAACACAAAATCCCATTTAGGTTTTTGTGTAAATATATATGTCAAGTAACTTCATTTCAAAATTTTTTACTCCAGGTATACTCCTACTATCTTTATTTTTTATTCACTGTGCTAAATCCCTGGAAGGGGAACCTAAAACAAAACATAAGTTTGAAGTAACAAAATCTGAAGAAGAATGGAAAAAAATTCTAAGTCCGGAGGCATACAAAGTATTACGCGAAAAAGGAACAGAGCGTCCTTTTACTAACGAATTTGAGATAAAAGGAAAAGGAGAATTTGTTTGTGCAGCCTGCGGCAACAAGCTATTTTCCTCGGAGCATAAATTTGATTCCGGAACAGGATGGCCTAGTTTCTATAAACCAATCGACAAACAAGGAGTTGGCAAAGAAACAGATAGGAGCTGGGGAATGACAAGAACAGAAGTATTTTGTAATCGATGCGGTGGACATTTAGGTCATGTATTCAATGATGGTCCGGCACCCACTGGTCTAAGGTATTGTATAAATGGAATTGCATTAAAATTTTACAATAGTGATAAAAAATGAAAATTTGTTTAGCCATTATTATTTTTATAGTTTCTTCAACTCTATATTCAAATGAAGAGAGGATAATTTATATTACCCAGGTTCCCTGTCAATTTTTAGAATTGGAAAGTAAAAATTTTAACTTCCAATCAAAAGAAGAATCTGATTGCGCAAAAATAAATTCGACCACACTGAAAGATAGAAATAAAGTGTTTCAAACTTTAAAATTGAAAGCAGGTCAATACAATTTTAGAGTGACTAATAATGGTATACCTTATGAGGTGGGGTTTTGGTTAAGGGGCGCAGGTTTCAGTAGATTGATTTTACCGGCGACTAGTGGTGGTGGATTATTTTCAGGAGTTACTAAAGATTATCCAATCAAGCTAAAGCCCGGGAATTATAAAATCAGCTGTCCTCTAAATTCCACCCCAGACTATGAATTAATTGTAGAAGAGTAAAAGTATTTATGGATAGAGCTATTCAACATTATATAGAACTTACAAATCAACTAATCATTCATTTGAAGCGAATTCCTTCTGAATCCTACTCAGAAAATCTTTCAATCTTTGATGGCTCGACAATTGGAGAACATGTAAGACATATTTACAATTTCCCTGAATGTCTCTTGCTTGCAATTCAAACGGGAATTGTCAACTATGATAAGCGAACCAGAAATAAAGAAATTGAGAATAACCGTGATTATGCAATAAAAGCATTACAGGAGCAATTGCGACTTATACTTGAGCTGACACTTAGCGAAGATTTACTGCTAAATTTAGAATCCATTTCAAATGAAAATAAAATTAAAACAAATCTAAATAGAGAACTTCATTATATAATAGAGCATACCACACACCATATGGCAATTCTCAGACTTGGAATAAAATTTCACTTTCCTAAAATAAAAATAGACGAATCTTTTGGATTTGCCAAGTCTACTTTAGAATACAAAAATAATTTGAATTCATTACAGATTAACCTAAAATGATTCCATACAAAGATTCAAATGGTTTTGTTCTATTAGGATTCATAAGATTGGATTTGCTTTTGTTTCTTTATCCAAAGGCATATAGCTTTAACATCAGTAAAAATAGTATGGCAGAAGAAAAACAAATATTCTCAAAGCTAATGGAGATGTCACAATCAGGAAATAAAGATTCCTATCGAGAGCTCTTACACAAAATCAGTATTATCCTGTCAAAATATCTTTCAACTAGAATAGTCTCTTATGATGATCGGGAAGACGTTTTACAAGAAATTTTGATTTCAATTCATAATTCCAGACATACCTATATTCCATCCAAGCCATTTTATCCGTGGATGTATGCAATTGCAAAAAATACGTTAATAAAATATTACAAAAAAATACATAAACAAAGTTTATACCAGATGGAAGCAGAAATAAGCTCACTAATCTCGCCAGAAAAAAATGATTCAAATGAGATAGATAGCACGAAAGAAATTCTAAAATTAATCGAAGAACTTCCCGGGAAACAAAAAGAAATTATACAGTTATTAAAAATTGGAGGCCTTAGTATAAAGGATGTTGCGGCTAAATTAAATTTATCAGAGGCAAATGTAAAAGTAATCGCTCACAGAGGTTACCAGACTTTACGAAAGCGAGTAAGACATGAAGACTGAAAAGTTAATAAATAATTTAAGCATGGAACTATCACCGGTTAAACGGAATTATCCCACTTTTGTAACGTTTCTATTTTGGGTATTTTTTACTTCTTTATCTTTAATTTTATTTATATGGAGTAAATCTAATAGTTTTGAATTTATAAGTATTCCTAAATATTTTTACGAATTAATTCCTGTTAGCTGCACTTTTTTATTATCTGGACTTCTTGCAATACATTTAAGTGTGCCTGGAAATAGAGTAAAATTAAAAGTTTTATTCTTACCTATCATTTGCTTGTTACTTTGGATAATATTAATTAGCCTGCGTTATTCTTCAAGTAATTCAAATGTTATTTTAAATGAATATCATTCTTGTAGTAAAGACATTTTAATATTGAGTATTCCATCTTTTTCTATTTTACTTTTTATAATTAATAAAAGGATACCTATTTACAAAAATTGGACCGGGCTATTTTTATTAGCAGCATCCTCCTCTGCTAGTGCATTTGGAATATCTTTTTTATGTCCAAATGATATACCAAATCATTTATTGATATTTCATGTATTGCCTGTTTTGGCGTTGAGTCTACTTGGTATTATCCTGAGTAATTTAATTTTTGTAGATAGGTAGATTTATTTTTTGAGTTTACTTTCGATTTTGCGCCTAAAGAATTCCCAGTCATAGGAGATTTGTAATTGATCTAATTCTTTTTCGGCGCCATAGATTAAGAATTCTAAAACTTCTTGTTTGTCCATTCCAGTCGTCTGCGATACATCGGAAATAACACGATCCATTCTTCGAGAATCTCGATCATTTAAAACAAGTTGGGTAGCAATTTTAGATTCAAAAATTGTTAATTCCACTAGACTGAAACCCTCGCCTCAGAAGTTAGACTTTCTGGTAATTTTATCTCTTCATTAAACTCGATTCCTAAATAAAGCATGTCTTCATTTTCATATTCTTTTGATAAATACCAGGCCATTTTACCCGTTGCTGTTGCTACCTTTTCCACTTCTCCCGTTTCCTTTTTTTCAAAAAATACAAAAGGATAAAGCTTATCTCTTTGCACGAATACTTGTCTGTCCAAAATTATACAAGCTCCTCCAGAAGAAATATCATTTAAAATGCAATCCACATTCCGTCCTGGATTAGTTTCCAATTTAACTAAAAAATGATCTTTATTCTTAATATAAAATCTCTTATTCTTCCTAATTTGTGTCATAAATCCTCTTATATATTGAGACTATTTTTCTCTATAAATACATTACAGAATTTTGGAACAGTACTGAAGAAGGTATACTATTTTGTAATTTTGCAAGACTATATATTAATGCTTATGAAAAAGAAAAGTATTTTTTACTCTAGTTTATAATCAAAAGACTCGATTTTTTATTCTTATGTCCCATTTAACTTTTTATAAAAAAAAATAACACAAAAAGTAAGCCTTTTTTTAAATGGCTTGAGAGCTTTAATATTTACGAAAGGATTTAGAATTGTCAAACTGGAATTTTTTAAAACAAACCATCGAAAAGGATGATTTTATCATCGATTGCAGAAACCAACCTGCCTATGAAGAAAGCACAATCAAAGGTGCTTATTATTTTCCTTTCATAAAAAAAGCATTTGGTTCAGATACCGAATCACAAAAGAAAATGTATACTCCTCTGAAAACGATTCTTGGATTAATCAGTGAATCAAACAAATCAAGAGTAATTGTCTTTGATGAGGGAATGGGAATGTTCTCAGCAAGAATGGTTTATTTACTTCGTGCAATTGGATTTCGAGAAGCATATATGCTTGCTTTGAAATGGCCGTTCGATGGGGAAACCGAGCCGGGCAAACACATAGTAGACGTTGAACCAACAGAAAAACCAAAACCGTTAGCCGGCGTAGTGGACAAAGCATTTATGGAAAAAAATCTTACTCGCCTCCAGATCTTTGATACAAGAACCAAAGAAGAGTATGATGGAAAACTTCCAAGACTTACAAGTCCCGAGCCAGGAACGTTATCCGGCAGATTGCCTGGTGCCTTTCTTTGGGATTGGCAAACTTTTTATGATCAAGAAGGATTTGTTATTACACGCGAAATTTTTATTAAACGTTTACAGGGATTTCCATTTATGCCCGAAAGAACTACCGTATTGTATGATTACAATGGCGCAAGATCATGCTTATGCGCTCTGATGTTAAAAGAAGTTGGATACCAGGATGTTTTAACTTATCAGGGCTCCTGGTTTGAGTGGAGAAAATCTAACTTACCAAAACAAGCCGTTTCTCTTTACGGGGCTAATGCAACATCATCCGCTGCACCAAGAGTTGGTGGAATGGACAAAAAGAAATAATAATTGCAAAATTAGGAGTTTATTATGATAAAAAAAATACTATTAGGTATACTTATATCCATTTCCCTTCAATGTTCGATGCCAGGAAAAACGCATGTTCGAGTATTGGAAAATGTTTCTGCAAAAGGGGAATTGGGAAGCGAAGTCTACTACAAGATTGAAGACAAGACATTAACAGTTTTCAACGATAAATTTTCATTCGTTGAATTTCCAGTTGATAGATCTTTTCTTACTGTCGCGAAGGGAACGGCTAAAGTAGATTACAATTTAGCAGCATTCAAATTTAAAGACAAGTATTCTACTGTTTGCAGAAATCAAAGCATTGATAAAATTGATAAGATTCAAAATGGAATAAAAATTTCCGGAATTTTACATGACAAGGATTGTTATGTAAAATATGAAATCGACCTGGTTGCAGAAAATAAACAAAGTCTAAATTTTAATGTTACCCTCTCAGAGAAATCTTATAATAGAATAAGCCTCGTTTACAGATCAGTAAAAGAAGAGCAGTTTTTCGGATTTGGAGAGCAATATACTCATTTTAATATGAAAGGTAAAAAGCCTTTTATATTCACAGAAGAACAAGGAATTGGAAGAGGAGATCAACCAATTACTTTTGGGGCTAACCTCACACAGGGTGCCGGCGGAAATGAATATACAAGTTATGCGCCAATGCCTCACTACATAACAACGAATAACCGCTCGGTTTATTTTGAAAATAGCGCATACTCCAAGTTTAACTTTGAAAATGAAGAATATGTAAAAGTTTTATTCTGGGAAAATAATTTAAAAGGAACCATTTGGGTTTCTGATAAACCACTTGAGCTCATCGAAATGTATACTGCAAAAACAGGAAGATATCAGGGTCTACCTGATTGGGCGTATGGAACCTGGCTTGGATTACAGGGCGGAACTGATAAAGTTAAAAAGATTATAAAAGAAGCTAAGCTTGCGGGTAATCCTGTTACTGCGCTTTGGATACAAGATTGGGTTGGAAGACGTGTTACTGGTTTCGGAGATCAACTTAAATGGAGATGGTATGCACAGGAAACTTCTGAGCTGACTGACTCTTCCGGACAGCCAGAACCATCTTACCCTGATTTTAAAAACTTCACTGCTGAAATGAATAAAGATGGAGTAAAGGTTCTTGGCTATATCAATTCCTTTCTTGCGGCGCCTAACGCACCAACAAGTCCAAAACAACCAATCAAAGAGCCAAACAGTTGCGGCTACAAGCGATTTATCCCATTTAACGGATGTAAGCCAGAAAGAATTCCTGACTCTTTTACCAATCCAATGCTCGAAGAAGCAAAAGCAAAAGGATATCTAGTAAAAAACCAGGCTGGTGAAGACTACATTGTTGAATCAATTGGTTTTCCTGCTTACTTGATTGATTTAACAAATCCAGAAGCAGTGAAGTGGACTAAAGACATTATCAAGAAAAACATGATCGACCAAGGTTTATCCGGTTGGATGGCAGACTTTGGCGAATGGCTTCCATACGATGCTAGACTACACAGTGGAATTTCCGCAGAAGTTTATCATAATCTCTATCCAGTAGATTGGGCAAGAATTAATCGCGAAGCAATTCAAGAAGCTGGAAAAGAAGGCGAAATTGTTTTCTTCACTAGAGCCGGCTATACAGGGTCTAATCGTTATTCGACTGCATTTTGGTTAGGTGATCAAATGGTTAGCTTTGGGGTTAACGATGGATTAGCCTCTACAATAGTTGGTTTAAATTCTGGCGGTATAAGTGGAATCGCTATTAACCACAGTGATATAGGTGGATACACAGGATTAAAAGATCCTCCATGGTATTTTAAAAATTATGACAGAACAGAAGAGTTAAATAGACGTTGGTCAGAATTAAATGCGTTTACTCCTATTTACCGCACACACGAAGGAAATGTTCCAGGTCGCTTTAACCAGGTATATTCAAGCACCTACAACAAAAAATTTGACAAAGACGGCAAACCTATTCTTTACCCGGAAAATAATTCTGATATAAATAGCGTAAGAGCATTTGCTCGCTTTGGAAAAATTCACTATGCACTAAAGGATTATATTTCCTTCCTAGTTGATCAGGCTAAAGAAAAAGGTTATCCTGTAATTCGTCATCCATATTTAAATTATCCAAGTGACCCAAATACTTATAATCTAAAATATCAGTTTATGGTTGGTGAAGATTTATTGGTATTACCCGTCTACACAGAAGGCGATACTGAGATTACTGGATATTTTCCAAAAGGAAAATGGAAGCATGTATTCACAGGAAAAACAATCATAGGTGGACATACATTTAAAGTTCCTGCTCCAATCGGCGAGCCTGCTGTTTATGTAAAAGAAGGCGGAGTTTGGTCTGAGAGAATTTTCAATAGCATTCAGTCTGCAATTA
>Ga0209174_10000591_pt1 | contig 26732 bp, 22 predicted proteins | sample JI91814BDNA_FD_187505 | JGI IMG/M metagenome (GOLD analysis project Ga0209174, IMG submission 187505) | Wastewater effluent complex algal communities from Wisconsin, to seasonally profile nutrient transformation and Carbon sequestration -... | ecosystem: Engineered > WWTP > Effluent > Algae...
CCTGAAACCGCAATAAACCTTTGAAAATAGAAGACAGACGCGGAAAATAAGATAGAAAACGTTTCCTGGGATTGACACGCCGCTTGTCATAGATGTGTGGAGCAAGTGATTTTTAGTGAAAGTCAGCCTCGGCGCACACTCTCTATCATGAGCCGATTCAAAATCGGATTAGTCAACTTGCGGAACACACCGTGGAGTTGACTCACCGTCCAAATCCGCCCGCGATAAGGGAACCGCGAAAAGCACAAAAGACGCGAAATAGGAAATTGGCTACGGAAAAAGCTGCGTGATGTGAATCATCAATTTCTTTGCAATGACGATCAGGAATTGATACGTTAAACTTGCAGCTACCGCTGGCACGGAAGTATTGACCAAGCGGAACTCGTGAGCGCGACACAGTGCCCAATGTCGTTCGATAGCGACTCGAATCGTTCATCAAGGAATCGTTCGATATGACCAAGCAAATCTGTTCGTTTTTTGCGTTCTTTATTCTTGTCACTTCTAGCTGTCTTTGTTCGCAAGAGAAGCCAAAAGAGTCCGACTCGCAGGAGTATAAAGAAGCCTACGAGTTGCTGTTCGATTCTCATAAAAGAGCCAAAAGGGCGCTGGACCTTCTCACTAAGTCGGGAACAAAAGCTCTAGCCGACTTAACGGATCAAGAATTGCTGCTCACGTATTACGCATATAACGAGTTGTTCCTACAGGAAAAGCAACTTGAAGTTGCGAAGTTACTTTTCGGGCGAGATCCCCAAAGTAGTTCCGCTACCAGATGCATGTGTAACTCACTGCATTTCAAACTCGATTCGCCAGAGGGGATAAAAGAGGTTGAGAAGTTTGTTGATGAAACTATGAAAAAAGGTCTTGGTAATCGTCGCAGCCTATTGTTGCTCAAAGCGAACGTGGTATTGGCAAAGGCCGATATATCTGATGCCAAGAAGCGAGTTGAGGTAACTGATCTTTTGGTCGAAGCCTATGTTGCGGATCCCGAAGCAAAAGATGAGATCAATCTCAGTATAGGAGAATCAACCAATTTCATTGTTGAAGAGTACCCATTCGTTAGTTTTTTCAGTCAAAGCGAACGTCAGGCAATCCAAGAGCGAATGCTGAAAGCCAAAGAAGAGAAAGAGCAATCTGAAAAGGAAGCGGACAAACCTACTGTTCCATGAGTCATTGTTTTCGTACTTTAAGATTCCAAAATGCTGGTTTCGGGGATAGTCGTCGACCGGCCTGAGCAAGATAGTCTGCCCGCATAGCATTAAGCTGCAATCGCAAAGCACTTGCAAAGCGTTTGCATTTGTGTAAGATGGGTGCGATTGAAGGCTGGTCCGGCGAAACGTAGGCCCCCATTGCTTCAAGACGCCAATTCACGCATGGTTCCCGGCCATGGGTGACTTTCTTTTTTGGTATGGATCATTTCTATGTCCGACCCACGCTTGCCTGTTACTGTTTTGTCCGGCTTTCTCGGGGCTGGGAAAACTACTCTGCTCAATCAAGTGCTCAACAATCGACAAGGGATGCGCGTGGCGGTCATTGTCAACGATATGAGCGAAATCAACGTGGATGCACGTTTGGTTCGCGAAGGGGATGCCAATCTCAGTCGTGTCGATGAGCAGTTGGTAGAAATGAGCAACGGTTGCATATGCTGCACTTTGCGTGAGGACCTGCTGGTTGAAGTAAGCCGTCTGGCGCGGGAAGGACGTTTTGAATATCTGTTGATTGAATCCACGGGGATTTCAGAACCTCTGCCGGTCGCAGAGACTTTTACCTTTGAAGATGATCAAGGTGAATCGCTTCTTCAAACGGCTCGTTTGGATACGATGGTTACTGTCGTGGATGCGGTTAACTTCTCGCTTGATCTTGATTCGCTAGATCAATTGTCGGACCGGGGACAAGCGCTCAGTGAGGAAGATGTGCGTGACGTGTCGCATTTGCTCATCGATCAAATCGAGTTCGCAAACGTGCTGATCATTTCCAAATGCGATTTGGTGGATGAAGCCACGATTGTGAAATTAGAAAATCTATTGCAGTTGCTGAATCCAACAGCCCGAATCGTCCGCAGCATTCGCGGCCAAGTGGCTTTATCGGAAGTGATGAACACCGGCTTGTTTTCGCCAGAATGGGCTGCTCAGAATAGAAACTGGTTGGTAGTAGAGCGTGGGGCTGAAGTTTCGGAGTCAGAAGAATACGGCTTCGCCAGTTTCGCCTATCAAGCTCGTCGCCCCTTTCACCCAGAGCGATTGTTGTCTTTTATCAACAGCGAATTGTTTGGCTCAATTGTGCGTTTGAAGGGAGCGATCTGGTTAGCCACCCGCAATGATCAAGCGGCGGAATGGTCGCACGCCGGGCGCGTGTTTGCTTTACATTCTGCTGGGATGTGGGCCGCTGCTACTCCGCGCGAGGAGTGGCCCGAGGAACCTGAGTTTGCAGAGAGCGTTCGCGAAGTTTGGGAAGAACCTTACGGTGATCGTAGAACCGAATTGGTCATCATTGGCCAATCGCTAGATCGTGCTGAAATCGAGACTGCGCTAGATGAGTGCTTGTTGACCGATGAAGAAATGGAGGCTGGCCCCAGTGTTTGGGAAGCCTGGCATGATCCGTTTCCGGCTTGGGAAGAAGCTTGTGAGCTGGATCAAGATGAACAGGCATAATGCCTGCTTAGAGATCTATTTTCTTGGACGAATAGAAGTGGAGCAATTCAGATCGCAAGATTACTGAAGAGGCATTGCGTTAGCCGAAAGCTGATTGAGCAGCGCATTGACGAGTACGGCCCACAGCCCATGATGCAATACGGTAACCCCAAGTACGATGCAGCTCATGTACAAGGCTTTACGATAGGGTGGTAATTGAAACGCAACCAGCGGTAAGCTGATTAGCAAAGATACACTGGCGATGCAGAGGGAGGCTTGCCAGCCGAGCCAAATGCCGAGGCAAAGAAATGTTCCGAGCCACATCGAAAAATGAAATTGTCTGTCGTGCCGAGATAAGAGGCTCGCTCCGATGGCCGCTGGCAAGGCAATAGCGAGTGAATAGAGGTCGCCCATCAGCACCGATATTTGAGTCGATTGTTGCCACTCAAGTCGAACGCCTTCTAATTGTCCTGGTTCGCGCATTTCAATTCCGGGTAGGAAGAGCGACGCATGGACGAGTATTAGCCAGGGAAAGCAGAGGGAAAGTGCCATTCCCACAGAGCAACAAAAGACGAAGAAGCGTTTGGGAACTGCAAGCTGGTTGTCGAGGGTGAGGACTTGTGTTGCCAGAATACAAAACAAGGCAAAATGAAATAGTGCGTAGGATACAAGATCCCATTTGGTATAGAAGATAATCCAGACGACTCCGGCATAAAAGTTTGGGGCCCGCAACGGCAGGTTGATCCCGCCGGAGAGCAATTCATGGACCCCTAGCCACACGGCCAAAAATCCGACCAATAATTCGGCGGCCAAATACTTAAAGGGAATCGGAATTTGGCAGCCACTGCATTTGCCACGCAGGCTCACCCAGCCGAAGAGTGGCATATTCTCTTGAAAGGTGAGGCGTTTGTTGCAGTTTGGGCAGCGTGAGCCAGCAACGCTGATATCGAGATGATTAGGTAAGCGATACGCGACAACGTTCAAGAAACTTCCGAAGCTCGAACCGACTGCAAAGAAGAAAGCGACTACAAAGGTCTCTAAGAGTCGCAAGACGGAACGGGTGACGATATCGAGTTGCAAGAACGAGGGCAACATGCGGTTGGGGTATCGATAGTTCCACCAAGCGATTTGTATTTCGGGGAGAGCAAAAACATAGAATCCGACCAAGGTCAGTATAAAAATCCATAGCCACCGCAGAGGCCAGTTGGGAAGGTTTTTTCCGGTAACTACGGGAGACGCTGTTGTTGATAGAACATCGAGTTCATTGGTAGTGTGAGCAACGGCTGTCGTATCCGTTTCCGCTGAGGCAACATCGGGCGTTGGTTCGCTGAGCGGCGCTGGCGGTTGAGTGGGAGAAATATCTGAGTTTAAGTCCCTATCAGGGTTCGGGGTGTCGGGCACTGTGGCTCATCCGCGAAAGTAGAAGTGGAATCAAGCACAACCAGCATACGGCGAGGGCGATAGGGGAGAAGAATCCCATATCAACCAGTTCTATCTTCTTCTGTAAAACCGCGCATGCAAGGCCGGTACCCGCGAGGAGCCACAAAAGTAAAGCGATCCAAAATCGGTGTTCGTGGCCGGTAACCATAAGGTGCACAAGAGCGAGGCTGATTCCCAAGGCTGCACCGGCCAGGCTGATGGCGTCGCAGTTCATGATGGAGCGAACGCTCCATGCGAAAGTCGCGAAGAAGCTGGTCATCAGAGCGAGTCGATGCAGCAATTCGAGAAACATGCAAATAACTTTGGGTAGATGACAACCGAAATCTATTTGCTCAAGATATGTATTTGCATGTCTATTGCAAGAGAAGTCGGCGCGTATTTGCACAATAATTTCAAAATGGGCGCGCGGTGCGAGCCGGGGAGATTTCCAGCGGAGTTTGGAGGGGTTACTCGAGTTACTCTTGATCGCAGTTTTTGCAGGTACCGCGCAATACGATTTCGTTGGTCCGTTTGGCAAGGTCGCGTTTGGAGCGATCGTTAAAACGAACTTGATCGCTTTCTAAGCAATCGACTTCACCACAGGAAGTGCACACGAAATGAGGGTGAAGATGTTCGGCTTCCTGTTTTTCGCCCAGCCATTCATATCGCCACACATGATCCCCGACATCGAGTCGACGAACGACTCCGATTTCGACCAGCGAGCTGAGATTGCGGAAAACGGTGGCTTTGTCGATACCCAGTTCTTCCAAGGCATCGGCCAAAAAAGCGTGGGTTTGAGGGCTTCCGGTCCCTTGTAGGACTTTCAGTAGGGCGAGCCGGGCAGGCGTTGCGCGGAGGTTGGCTTTGTGAAGTAAAGCTTTGAAGTCAACTGCCTGAGGTTCTTTTGCCATGAATTGCACCACCGAAGAAACGAGAACAAAGCGGACCGCCGATTACCGTCCCCTATTGCACCTGCATAAGATACCAGATCCCCCACTGGTTAGCTAGGGAAAATGCAGTGTGGTTCGGGTAAGTTCGGCGAAGGGGTTTTGGGTTATAAGGGGGGCTCTTTTTGGAAAGTTGTCGAAAATTGTTCCTTACCCTTGTGCGTTTTGTCGGTTCGACGGGACAATTCGAAATGGGTGATGAGGCGAGGCCAAGTCAGCGAAGGAAACATTCGTCTTAAATTTTGAGGTGGAAGATGAAAAAGCGTTTAGGGCAATTTGCAGTGGTTGCGTTGTTGGGTGTTGTGAGTTTGGCTGGCTGTGATGCGGAGACAGCAAAGAAAGCAGAAGAAGCAGCCAAATCAGCCGCGACTCAAGCGGAAAGTTCCGCCGAACAGATGGCTCAGCAAGCCGCGAGCGCCGCGCAAAACAAATTGAACGAATCGATGAATGAATCGCTGAATGCCCTGCGGGGTGTTGATGGCGGGAGTGAAATGGTGCAATCCCTGCGGGACGTGGTTGGCAACATCGCCAGCACTTTGGCTTCTGTCAAAGATGAAGCGACTGCCACAGCAGCTGCTCCCGAACTGACCGGTTTCGCTGAATCGCTCAGCAAGATGAATGAGACTTTCGCGAAGTTACCTGGTCCGGCCAAGGAAGTAGTGGCTGGTCTTTTTGAAACCGCTTTGGGCGATCTGAAGCCGCAGGTTGAGAAGATCTTGGCGATGCCAGGCGTTGATAAAATCCTTAAGCCTGTCCTGGATGGTTTGTTGGAAAAGTTGGGCAGTTTCAAGGCGAGTTAAGGCAATTGCAATCGTAGGTCGTTGGGAGTGATTTTTATGTCGCGTTGGTTCTCTTCGTTATTGAGCTTGGTGGTCGTTGTTGTGTGGGCGTCAAGCTTGTCAGCGCAATTCGGATTTCCGTCTGAGGATTCTGGGTATCGCGATCGAGAGGGGAACGGCGACAGCGGTCGCTCGAACGGATTTGGATGGGGTGGTTCGGGTGGTTTCGCAGAAGAGCGGATCCGACCACCCAACAATAACGGGAATTGGCGTTTAGGGGTCACTGTCGACAATACTACAACCGGTGTTCGTGTTCGTCGAGTGGAACGCGGCTCAGCAGCCGAGGCGGCGGGTATTGAAGTAGGTGACGTGATTATCACCGTGGGTGGATATCAAGTTGGATATGTCGGTGGTCGTTTATTTGATGTGGGAGAAGAATTTCGACGCCGGGTAGATTCGCAAGGACGCGTGGAATTGTTAGTGCGTGATGTTCGGCGAAATGATTTGCGCGTGTTGAACGTTGGCTTGCAGTCTGCATCGGTTCGCATCGGAGGTGAGGTTCGTCTGAGCGACAATCGAAACTTGCCTGCCAACGCGATCTTGCAATTGCAATTGGTAAGTCGAAATCGACCCAACAGTGATATCTTGGGTGGTAGCAGCACACAATTGATCGGTAACCAGCGTCCGATTCGTTTTGAAATGAACTTGGATACTGCTTATTTGCAGCCGGGTGAACAATACGAATTGCGGGCTGCAATTAGCTCGGGACGCGAGACATTGTATTTGTTGCGGCCGGGTGTGGCTGTGAATCCGTTTAGTAACTCGGATGCATTCTTGCGTCTAACCCTGCAACCGACGGGAGCCAACATTCCTGATCAAGATTTTGGACCTGGAATTCCGCCCAATACTCAGGCCAAGATCGTCCGTTTTTATGAGAGCTTTTTGGGACGAACTCCCCAGCAATGGGAAGTGAATGCTTGGCTAAAGCACTTTAACAAAGGTCTCTCTGCCGACGACTTGCCTCGATCCTTGTTGGTATCGGATGAGTTCTATGACAAAGCGGGCGGAAGCAGTGCGGCTTTTATCAATCAAATGTTTGTGGTGGTAACGGGCAAGCAGCCTACCGTGGCAGAAAGAAATCGATGGCAACAGCGGTTTCAGCAACTAGGTGGGCGAGATCGTACAACGCTGGTGCGGGAGTTTTGGCGCGAGTATGGTGAAGGGCGTTTCTAGGGCAAGTGGCCCTCGGCAGTGCCGTGTTAATCGGGATTGAGTTCAAACGAATTGAGAATCTCGGCTGGAACTCGACACGGTTGGTGCGTGGAGAAATTGACGAAGGCCCAATTGGTCTCTGCAACCGCCAGCTTTTTGTCATCGGCGGGGCGCCAGATTTCATAACGCCGAATCGATGTGACCTTTTTCATGGTTGCGACCCAGGTCTTGATGACAACTTGGTCATGCAAAAAGGCGGGGATCAAATATTCGATGAAATGGCTGCGAACGACCCAGCCCATTCCAAGTTCGCGATATCTAGGAGCATCCCAACCTTGAGCAGCCGAATGTGCGATAGCCGCATGTTGCAACCAACGCACATATTCGATGTTGTTGACATGCCCCACTTGATCGATTTCAGTAGGTGTTACGGTATGTTGATATTCGTAAATGAGTGGCATGGCAAATAGTGAGAAACGTGGTAATCAGTTTCGTTGTGGTCTGCAATCGAATTCACGCAATATAGCGAATGATGGAAGCTGTCTGTATCGGTGACAGAGAAACTCGGTACAAATCCAGAAGGCAATCGACCCGATAAAGGCACGACATTCATGGCATCCGAGATCGCAGGGACAACGAACTCGCAACCCGGACAGGAGGGGGCAACACGCTCTTCGCCCAACAGGCTGGAGTCGCTGGATCAGTTTCGAGGGTATACAGTAGCGGGAATGTTCTTAGTCAACTTTCTCGGTTCATATGCGTTGGTGACCGGACAGTTTCCCAATCTCAAGCATCACAACACCTTCTGTTCGTATGCTGATACGATCATGCCGCAGTTCTTCTTTGCGGTTGGTTTTGGGTATCGTGTTACACTTTTGAAGCGACTCGAAAAAGAGGGTTGGTTACACGCTTATGGTCGCGTGCTCCAACGCATTGTCGGCTTGCTGTTTATCGCCGCCTTTGTGCATGGGTTGGATGGGCAATACAAGAGTTGGAGCGATTTGCAATCGGCTGGTGTGTGGACCGTATTGAGCCAAGCATTCGGTCGGAACTATTTTCAAACATTGACTCATATTGCCTTGGCTTCGTTATGGGTAACACCCGTTATTGCCGCCTCCACATCAATTCGCGCAGCGTACTTTGTTTTATCTGCCGTATTACATGTGCTGATTTCTTATCTTGGATTCTACCAATGGGTTCATGAGTATCGTGGGATAGATGGTGGCTATCTTGGTTTTATGAGTTGGGCTTTGGTTGTACTCGCAGGAAGTTTTGCGTACGACATCATGTTGGGGAGTCGAGCGAGGGAGGGCTCAACGGGCAGTCGCACCATAACTATTGATGCGAATAAACGTTTGCTGGCACCGGCTGCTCGGTATGAGGGGCCGATGGCCAAGCTACGCGCACTGGCTGTATGGAGTGTGGTGCTCATGTGCGTGGGGTATGGTTTGTCCTGTTTGAATCGGGTGACACCTCCCAACGACTTGTTAAGGCTGCAGAACTGGAGCCTGTTGCTCAATACACCTCCATTTTTCCTCCCGACGGAACCCGTGAATTTATGGACGATGAGCCAAAGAGCGGGGAGTGTTTCTTACATGATTTTCTCGTCTGGATTCAGCATGTTCGTTTTTGGGGCGTTCGTATTAATGGCGGATCAGTGGAAGATAAAGATCGGCCTGTTTCGCACTTTGGGTGTGAATGCCTTGGCGGCGTATGTTTTGCACGATTGGGTCAATGGTGTCGTCAAAGAGTTTGTTCCCAAAGATTCTCCTATTCCGTATGCGGTTCTGGGATTCTTGGTTTCCTTTATGGCCTGCTATCTGATGTTGCGTAGTTTCGAGAGGCAGAAGATCTTCTTTCGCATCTGAGGTCCCGATTGCGTTGCTTGGGTTCGCACGAGGGTAGTCTCGCTCGTCCTTAGCGGGCAATTTGGCTTAGTTAGTTTGACACCCGATTCGGTAGGGGTTATAAGACGTTCGTTGAATTGAAATGCATCGAGAAGGGAACGATTAAATGTCCAATATGAACAACCAAAATCCATATTCTTCGGATCAGCAAGGTGGTCCACCCCAATATTACCAACAGGGGCAATATGGTCGGAATCCCAACGAAGGTGATGCAACGGGGGGCGTGATTCCCTACAAAAATCCGAAAGCGTTGATCGCTTATTATTTGGGGATTTTGAGCGGTTTGCCCGTAATTGGAATTCCGCTTGGGGCAGCTGCTTTCGTATTGGGAGTCTTGGGCTTGCGAGATCGAGCTCGGAACCCGGTGATTAAAGGGAGCGTCCATGCGGCGATCGGCATTGGTTGTGGCGGTTTCTTCTTTGTTTTATGGACGTTTTTGACGATTGGCGTCATCGTGGCGATGGTCGCAAACGCCCGATAGTTCGTCCCGTCCTGAAATAAGAGACATGTAAATTTGTATTCTTTTTATTTGAACGGTTGACACGAATGTGACGGTGTTTTATGTTCACTTTTCTGGGTTTTAGATACGTGAATTAGCGGGACGCTGGTTCGATAGGCGACATGAATCGCACCTTTAGGGTCGAGTCAATGTTTGCGATGTTTGCGAACTTGAATGGGGAGCGGCAATTGCTCTCAAGGTTCGCAGTGAATCGCAAACCGCCAAGGAGCGAGCTGATGTCCACAAACAATCCCTGCACATTGTCGCAAACCTCAAATGGCCGAGGGGCACTAACAACTGAGCGACTAACGGCCGAGCAGCTAACGGCCGAGCAACACGAGCAGCTGTATCGTTTGTTGCAGCAACATTGGGGCTACACAGAATTCCGCGCCTTACAACTCGACGCCGTTTCGGCTTGTTTGGCTCATCGAGATAGCCTCACCATTCTTCCGACCGGGGCTGGTAAATCGATTTGTTTTCAATTGCCCGCTTTGGTTTGCGAGGGGACGGCACTGGTCGTTTCGCCGTTAATCGCCTTGATGAAGGATCAGGTTGATGCCTTGCGACGGCGCGGCATTGCGGCTGAATTTGTCAACAGCAGCCTCACCTCACGCGAGCGAGAAAAGGTGATGCGGCAAATGAGCGATGGTAAGCTCAAGCTTCTGTACATCGCGCCGGAAAGATTGATGCTCGATTCTACATTGGCTTATCTTGCAAAACAGAAGCTCTCCTTTATCGCGATAGACGAAGCGCATTGCATCAGTGCATGGGGGCACGACTTTCGGCCCGATTATCGAAAGCTGGGAGAGCTCAAGAATCGCTTGAGCAATCTGGCCATACATTGTTTCACGGCAACCGCTTCACCTCGCGTGCGCGAGGATATTGTTTCCCAATTAAAGTTGCGCGACGTTCAGCAGTCGATCGCCGATATGGATCGACCGAATTTGATGTATCGGATGATCCCTGCAATCGACCGACTCGAACAAATTTGTCGGATTATCGATCATTATCCGAAGCAATCGGGAATCGTCTTTTGTTTAACTCGCAAGGAAACCGAACGTTTAGCGGCCCAGTTGCGGGACAATGGATATAACGCTGCCGCCTATCATGCGGGCTTTGAGATGTCGCAACGAAAACGCGTTCAAGAGCTCTTTCTGCGCGGGCAAGTGGACGTGATTGTCGCCACAATCGCTTTTGGTATGGGAATCGACAAACCTGATATACGGTTTGTGATCCACAATAGCCTACCGCAAACGATCGAGCATTATTTGCAAGAATGCGGTCGAGCTGGCCGTGATGGTTTACCATCAGAGTGCGTGATCCTGTATCGTGGAGCAGATCGCGTTCAGCGAATTACCCTTTCCGATGGCGATTCTTCAGAACGACTGGAGGTCGTTCGGCAAGATATTCATCGTATGGCGAATTTTGCGGCGGGCATGAGCTGTCGACGCAAAACGCTCTTAGCTTCCATGGGGCAAATGTTTGAGCACACCCATTGCGGGGCATGTGATAATTGTCTGCAGCATGTGCCACTTTTGGACTCGAGTGAGCCCGTAATCATCGCTTTGCTAAATGCAGTGCTTGACACTGGAGAGCGGTTGGGGAGCAAGAATGTTCGTCAACAGGCTCGGCAATGGAGCGGCGGTACTGAGCCTGGGACAACGCCTTCAAAATTGAAGAAGTTCGCCGCTCTCAAAGGGTTTACGGATATCGAGTTGGAAGATTTTATCGAACAGATTTTGGGACACGGCCTACTGCGAAGTGATGGAGCATTTTGTGTCCTCAAGCTTACCGCGCCGGGGCGAAAGGCGTTGCAAGACAACAAATGTCACCTTCCACTGCTAAATCGCTTCGCTAAGCCAAGTCCCATGCAGTTAGGGCAATGGGAGCCGGCAAAAGAGTGCGACTTAGAGTTGTTTCGTGTGTGCTTGAAAAAACTGAGCGTTGGTGAAGGAGCATCCCGAGTACCGTTGCCACGTTCTTTCGCTTGGCAACTTGCTTCGATGCGTCCCACGGATTTGGCGGCGTGGGAGAAAGTGTATCTCCGAAGCTCGGCCAATCCACAGTCGTTGAGTTCCCGTCTCGAACCCGATGATGTGAAGTGGATAGAGAGAATATGCGACTGGATGCGAGACTATTGTCAGAAGAATCGTCTCGCTTCGAACCAGGATCCATGGCAAAACTTTATCAACGGGTTACCAGCGGAAAATGAAACGCCCGAGTCTGTTGAAAGGCTGAGATTGAATTCTGCTTCGTTGCGAGTTTTTCCATTCTTAGATTCTGGGATGTCGATTCAAGAAGTGGCCAACGCAAGCGGTCTGGCAGCATCGACGGTATTCAAACATCTTGAGAAGTATATTGAAGCCCGGAATGTAATCGATTGCAGTACCTGGGTGCCCCACGAGGCGATAGTTGCGATCGAAGCTGCCATCGCGATTGTTGGAAATGAAAAATTGAAGCCGATTTTCGATCAGCTTCAAGGGAAGTATAGTTATGAGCACATTCGAGCAGTGGTGGCGGCGCTAAATGTAAGACAACGAAGCGGATCGCTGCTTGCAGTCGCCAACCACAGTTCTTTTGAAGAAACATCAGTGAAAACAGAATAGAGTCATCCCAAGATGAAACTGAATATTGAGCAACGAAAACGCGAGGCTTCGGAATTGGTAATGATTCATGGACTGACGCGGCGTTGGCAAACGTTTACACCTTTGCTCCCCTCCTTTTCGTCGCGGTATTCGCTGACTTTAATCGACTTACCTGGCCACGGAGAAAGTCCAGCAAATGCCTCAGGCTACAGCGTACTGCAACACGCCGAAGCCGTAGTGCGTTGGATCGACCATTTCAACGTCGAGCGGTTTGACTTGTATGGGCATTCGTTGGGGGCGATGGTCGCTTTGCATGCCGCAGCCAAAAGACCGGATCGTGTAACGCGCGTGATTCTCGAAGACCCACCCTTTGGAACCATGGGGGAGCGATTAGAACAAACGGTATGGCTCAGTCATTTCTCGCAAGTACATGAAATCCGTAACCGCGATGAGTTCATTCGCGGCAGTCGTCGTGAACAAGTAGAGATGCTCGGCAATATCCTCTTGAAAGATCCCGTGACGGGTACGACGCAACGCCTTGGGGCGCAGCGAGATCCGTCGTCCCTCCGCTTTATGGCCGCTTGCATGCTGAAAATGGATGCAGCGGTGGTTGAGCCCGTTGTGCAAAAGGATTGGTATAGAGATTGGCACTGGGAGAGTATCGCCACCGAAGTGACACAGCCGACCTTGATTTTGCGTGCTGATGAAAAAGCGGGTGGCATGCTGACCGAACACGATTGCAACCACTTGTGTTCGTTGCTCGAAGACCCAGTTCCTGTATTCTTCCAGAACTCCGGGCACAATTTGCATTGGGTACGCACCGTTGATTTGAGTCATAGTGTGCACACATTTCTCGATTCGTAATTCCTCTAGGATTCGAATCGATCACGCCTCGAGAATATGGCCGTCAGAGTTTGGATCATCGATTCAAAACTGATACAATCGCGAGTATCTGCGACCTACTCGGGCTCGTCCATTGAGCTCTGAAAATTGAGTTTGATGACCTTGCCCCAAGCCCTCCTCTCCCCCTCTCACTCATCGAAAGTATTCGCCATGAAGAATGCGACTGGCACGCTCTGCATTGTTAACGGGAAATTGTTTATCGGGAATGATCAGCCAGCCGTCGAGCAAGGTTGTTTGATTGCTACAGATGGCATCATTCAATACGTTGGACCTGCGAATGCAGCTCCGGCTTTGGCTCACCTACCTGCGGAGTCGATTCTTCGAATCGATGCTCGAGGAGGCACGATTATGCCTGGATTGGTGGAAGCACATTTTCATCCGACGTACTTTAATGTGGCGGCCCTGGAAGATCTTGATATCAAGTATCCCGTTGAATATGTCACCTTATTGGCAGCCGCAAATGCCAAGCTCGCATTGGAATGCGGATATACGGCGGCTCGAAGTGGTGGGAGCCTATTCAACATCGATGTATGGCTAAAGAAGGCGATCGAAAACGACATTGTGGTCGGACCTCGGCTGGCTTCTAGTGGCCGTGAAATTTGTGGGGTTGCTGGGCTAATGGATTGGAACCCCGACTATCGCAAAATTGGGATGGAAGGTTTGGTCTTGCTCATCAACGGAGCGGATGAAGCTCGAGGTGCCGTTCGCAAATTGGTCAAAGATGGAGTGGAATGGGTAAAGACCTATCCGACAGGTGATGCAGCAGCTCCCGATGTCAACGATCATCACACCTTGTGCATGACTTTCGAAGAAATGTATGCCGTAGTAGCGACAGCTCATAATCACGGGCTCAAGGTGACTGGACATTGTCGGGCGACTGAAGGGATCAAAAACGCTTTACGAGCTGGCTATGACGCGATCGAGCATGGGACGTTTATGGATCAAGAGGCGCTTGATCTTTTGCTTGCCAGAAATGTGCCGGTGGTGCCAGCCCTTTATTTTGAATTGATGAGTGTTGAGCGTGGCCCTGAGTTTGGGTTGCCACCCAAAGTGATTGAAGGACATCAAGAGACTCTCGATGGTGGGGCGGAGAGTGCCAGAATGATATTGAAAGCGGGGGGACGATTGGGAATGGGGGGCGATTACGGATTCGCTTGGAATCCGCACGGCGACTATGCCAAAGAGTTATCTTTCTTTGTGAACTATGTCGGTTTCACGACCGAAGAGACCCTGCGTTGCGCAACCAAAACGGGGGCCGAGATTATGGGGCGAGATAAAGAAATTGGAACCCTCGAAGTCGGGAAGCTGGCGGACGTTTTGATCGTTGATGGCGACGTTTTAGCCGATATTCGGTTGCTCGAAAATCGCGAGCGATTTATCGCTGTGGTTCAAGGTGGAATTGTAAAAGCTGGTAAGTTGTCCCGCCCGTAAGGCTGTGCTGGGAGCGCGCTTAAGTGTGCGTGTGCGGCAAGAGTGCTCATGTTGGGCTGGCGACAAAGAAATCGCACACCCAAATGACGGCCTTTTTACTGAGAAATTCGAGATTATCGGAGTGCAACCCATGTTTTGTAGTTGGTGGCACGCGAGATGCATAACAGACACATTGAAACGTCAGCGCGGCTGACATCCATGTTGGAATTCGAGAGTGACTCTCCTGTTTGAATCTCATCCGAGGAAAGAATAATCATGATTCATGAAAAGAGCGGCGATATCTTGCAGACGGAATGTTTGGCGATTGCACATGGAGTGGCACCCAACGATGATTTTCATTCCGGTTTAGCTTTGCAATTGCGTGAACAATGGCCTGCGATGTACAAGGATTTTCGTCACTATTGCCATGATCGCCATCCCAAAGAAGGTGATTTGTGGATGTGGTCGGGTGTGGGTGGGCATCGTGTGATTTGTTTGTTCACACAAGAGGCTGCCTATGGCCATGGCAAATCACCTGGAAAGGCTCATTTAGAGCATGTAGGCCATTCGCTCAAAGCACTGCGGCATCTGATCGAAAAAGAGAACTTGCAAAGCGTCGCTCTACCGCGTTTGGCAACAGGCGTCGGCGGCTTGGATTGGGAAGATGTGTATCCGCTTATCAAGCAGCATCTTGGCGATCTTAAGGCGACAATTGAAGTTTACACCGTTTACAAGAAAGAACCAGCGCGAGCTTAGGCATTGTAGCCGTGTAGGATGTGTGAAGCGGTGTGTTATGCGGTCGGACTTATTGCTCTTGAAACGCATGGCTTCGAGAGAGATTGCACAGTCAGCAAGCGATTGTCGCAAGCCCGCTGCACACACCCTACTTGCTTAGCAGGCTGCCGAGTCGATCGATTTCACTATCGATATCCGTACCCTGATAGAATGCAAACAAACCGTGAATTTCGCGGGCCTCGTTCGATGGGCAATCAGGGAATTGAGGATCGGCGTGAAGACATGGGCAGGGTGGGTTTCCCCAGGTTCGTTGGATGGGTTCCCATGCCCAAATCACCCATTTCGTTTTGTCCTCTGAATGGCAAGCTGCAAACGAACCACGGAAGATCTTATTAGCGTTCGTTTGCTCTTGAAAACCATGCATCCCTTTTAGCATCGCGCACATTTGGACACGAAGATCGCTCAATGGTAATTCTGTGGCATTGAAGAGCGACATCTTAAATTTGACATGATCTTGAAGGGCTACGACATCAACATCAAACCGAATACCGTTGGGGAGTGTGCGTGAAATTTGTAAGTGATGGTCGCCATCTCGCTTCCATTCTTGAGGTAAAAGTTGAATGCCTAGCTTCGACCAGACTGTGGGAACATGCGTATGAGCAAGATAAGTGAGACCAAGGTTGGACCAGATTGCTTCTGGTGCATCCAAAACGATGTAACTCTTGTGATCCCACGGAGCGAATACGCTGACTTTCGATTCACGCTGTGGGGCGATGGCGCCATCCAAAAAGCCGATGCGGGGGTGGCGACCTCCGGGGTACGGAGCAATTTTTAAGTGATCTTTCGGAACGGAGGGTGCTTGTAATTCGAGCCCTAGACGCGTTAGTTCATCCGGGATGCGATCAACTGAGAGCCCCAATACTTCAGCTGCTTCGGCTTGCGAATAACTATGGTCGACCAGCATGTTCTTAAGCCAGTATTTCAGTTCGTCATCGTTTAACGCGGCTCGCGCTTTGCGAGTGATCTTTAGGCGTGCTGAACCGGGAGAAGTTGGGAGCAAATCGTTTCGGTACATAGCACCAATTGCACCCACAGTCCGATCTACTTTTCCTTCGAAGCAAACTTCGGCGTTCCACAACACTTTGACGGGCTGATCGAGGTTGATAAGCTCATCGCTCAAATTGCAAATGAGTGAATCGAGATCGCTACCTTGGATTCGAATTTCTTGCCCAACAACTTCGACGTTCAGAAGCTCGCCCGCTTTTGCGCGATCGGGAGAGACCTCAAGCCAATAGAATTTGGTGTGAGTAACATCGTCTTGTTTCCAAACGATTTTCTTGGGCCAACGTTGTCGAGTGAACTGAGCCATCCAGGGTACCCCTTCAGCATCTTCACGATCCATCCAGTGGCCTTTGCCGGGATAGATCTTGACCATGTGCTTGTAGCCGGTAGGGTCTTTGGCTTCGAGTTCATCGAGTTGTTTACCAAATTTTTCTGCAACGGCATTACGTTGATAGGCTGAGTCATTACCTCCCATAAACAATGCGAACGGAAGATTGCGTAAGCCGAAGGGTTCTGTTTCATTCGGATGGCCAGCCATCATACTGGCAGCCGCAAATCGATCTGCCATGCGAGGTGCGACTTGATACACACCGTCGCCTCCTGCTGAATAACCCATCAAATAGACTCGATCGGGATTAACGCCTTCGAACAAAACCATGTCTTCAATGATACGTGTGAAAAGTGGATCGATATGACCTTGGTGCCACAGATTCCAAGTATCCGTGGGGGCGCGTGGCGCGACGTACACACCTTCTTTAGGCTCATAGAGTCGAATTTGATTTTGCCACTGTCCATCGTTAACTCGTTTTGGGGCGCCACCACCACCATGCATAGAGATAAACAGGCTGCGACCCTCTGCTGGTTTTTCACCAAACAGCTTGTATTCAAACTTCATCGAGAACTCATCTTGCTTGAGTTCTTTCCCGGTAAACTCTGCTTTGCGAGCTTCCAGTTCCGTTTCCTTCAATGCAGCAGACACCATGTTATGCACTTCGGTGGCTTCCGCTTGGTTCAGCGATGTCGCGTTGAACTCTTCCAGCGACGCGAGGGTGAGTTTCTTCTCAGCGGCTAAGCTTTTGAGTTTAGCAATCGCATCTTGTGAGGCGACGGGTTGTTTCGAAGTGGTTGTTGAGTCTTGGGCTGAAAGCGAAATGCTGAGCGGAAGAAGGAGCAACCAAAGCGAATATAGGCTACGTCGTAGCTGGGTAAGGTGGATGAATTTCATTCCAAACCGTTTCAGTGGATTGAGGGGCATTGAGGGAGAAATTACTCAGCCAGCATTGTAATCCTCGAAAGTTATGGAACCAGCTGTATCGTAAGTCTCCCTCTACGGTTGGTGGTTTCGGCGGGGTTATGACCGGAATGGGGGGCTTGGGGAGAGATTGACGATTCCGCGGAGACTAACGCGGAAAAAAATAACTGGATACGTTGAAATATGTTGAAGGAAAAGCGATACATAACGCCACGAATGGTGTTTTTAACCCCTGAACAGCACTTTTTGGGTGCTACGACTCTTCTTTTGCAATCTCGGAGAATTTGGATATGTCCGTTAAGGCTTGGTTGGCTGGGATTTTTGCTTCGGCGGTAGTATTCGCCTCGACGGCCGGTACTGTGATGGCACAGCCACCAGGCGGAGGCCGAGGCGGCCAGGGTGGTCCCGGAGGTGGCGGCCGCGGTGGCATGATGATGATGGCTGGCGGCGGCGGTGGTGGAGTTATGTCCATGTTTTCGCTGCTCCGCAATGAAAAAGTTCAAGGTGAAGTCAAAATCACCGACGAAGAAAAGGCTGCCCTGGAAAAAGCTGGCGAAAAGGTTCGGGAGATGACCTCCCCTGCAGGTGGTGGGCGCGGATTCCAGAACTTCCGTGATATGTCGGAAGAAGAGCGAAAGAAAGTAATGGATGAAATGCAGGCTCGCATGAAGAAGGCGAACGAAGCTGCACGTGAAGAACTCGAAGGTATTCTCCCTCCAGAGAAATTGTCCCGGTTGCTCGGTATCTACATTCAAAACAGCCAGATGGGCCAAGTTTTGAGCAACCCAATGGTTGCAGAAGAGTTGGAGCTAACAGACGAGCAAAAAGAGAAGGTGACCAAGACGGGAACCGAATTGGCTGAAGAAATGCAATCCACTATGTCAGAGCTGTTCGGTGGTGGCCCTGGTACCGATCGTTCCGCAATCCAAACCAAAATGGAAGAGTTCCGCAAGAAGGGTGATGAGAAGTATCTCAGCATCTTGACCGATGACCAAAAGAAGAAGCTTGAAGAACTTAAGGGAGCCGAATTCAAACTATCTCCTGAAGAATTGAGAAGTGGTATGTTTGGCGGTCGTGGTGGCGCAGGTGGACCTGGTGGTCCTGGTGGCCGTGGCGGTCGCGGTGGTGAAGGTGGCGGCGAAGGCGGTGGTCGCCCGAGCCGTGGTCAACGTCCAAGTGGCGATGGCGACATCCAATAGTTGTTAACCTGAAATCGAGTTAGCCTCGATTGCTAGAGCAATCTGATAAAAATTCGAAAGGGTGTTGAGCCGAGCTCAACACCCTTTTTTCATTCTCATTTTACGTTAGCCTCAAACTGACTTAGGAATTTGTTCCGCCGAAGTATTTGTTAGGATAGAGGAGCTGACGAGGAACCGCCCTTCTCTGGTCGTCTCACTCGCGCATCGCAAGTACATTTCACTGCACGTGGGCTATATGATAAACGAGAAAACGAGTCGCAGCTGGCCCACTATGCTGTCGTTGATCGTGGCCGCATTCTTAGTGGGTGGTATCACCTTTTACGCCGCCATAGTTGTCCCAGCTGCTTCTTCTGTGTGGGGAGCAACCGATCAAGGATTTGTCACTCGACTGGTGACATGGCGTTTCAATGCCATTGCATCTCCATGTTGGCTCTTGATATTGATGGTGCATTGGAAGTCGCCCGACCGAATTCTGAGATACTTATTATTGATCCTAATGGGAATCCAAATGGGGCTGTGGTTTTCGCATCGTTCTTTGGATGTTTTGGTAGATCCGAGTCTTCACACAGTTCAAAACGAAAGTTCGTTTTACCTTCGACATCAAGTGTACTTGTGGCTCACCACGGCCCAGATACTTTTGGGTTGGTTTTTGATTTGGAAATTGGGAAATGCGCTGAAGCGAGACTTATCTAAAGAATGACGCTAAAATAATGGCTCACTTTCCTCGAAAGATCGAGCAGCGATGGGTGTCTCGTACATTCGACTTCATGGCAAGGAAGTACAGTTTGTGAGTGATGAAGAGCTTTGGGAACGCTTCCTTGAATTGAAGCGATATGTCGATTTATCCGACGCAGACTGCAACGTGATTTGGGATTTATACCCTGTCGTCGAACCGCATTTCGCTGAACTCTGCGAAGACTTTTATGCGGAGATATTACGTCATCCTAGCGCGGCTAGTGTCATTACCGGTGGCACGGTCCAAGTGGAACGACTGAAGCAGACACTTTATCTGTGGCTCAGCGAATTCTTTAGAGGGCCTTACGATGAGGTCTATGCAAAGAAACATTGGAAAGTGGGAAGCCGGCATGTTCAGATCGGGTTGAATCAAAGCTTCACTCAAGTCGCTATGACGCGTTTGCGTACGGGCATTATGCGAATCGTCTTCAATGCTTATCAGGGCGAGCCCGATCGGCTCAAGTTGATGGAGCTCGCTATTGGCAAAATGATCGATCTTGACCTAGCGATCATTCAATTGGCGTATGAAGAAGAATTGTTGCGAAAACAACAGCAAGCAGAACGCTTGTCGGCGATTGGCCAAATGGGTGGCGGCATTGCTCACGAATTGCGAAATCCGTTGAATGTTTTGCAAACTTCCCTGTACTTGCTTCAGCATTCGCAGGGAATGGATGCGGCTCGAAGGGAAGTTCACATTGAGAGAATGCAGCGTCAGATTCAATTGGCAAACCGGACCATTACAGCCCTGTCGGAATTTACCAGGCTAGGGCCTCTGAACAAGAAACGGATCGTCTTGGCAGCCTGGTTGGATGAGATGCTCCGCGATAACTTCCCTGACAAGCTTGCCAACATACGGCGCGTCATACAGCCTCCCGATCTGACGCTTTTGGCCGATGCCACGCAGCTCGGAATTGCCATTCGAAACTTGGTCGCCAACGGGTTGGAAGCGATGAATGAGCAAGGGACGGTCACGGTGGCTGTGTCATTGAATTCCGCCAACTCCGATCTGGTCCACATCGATGTGATCGATCAAGGATCTGGAATCCCAGAAGAGATTCGAGTTCGTTTGACAGAACCGCTGTTCACAACAAAGACTCGTGGACTTGGACTGGGGTTAGCACTCGTTCGGTCGATTGTAGAACGCCATGGAGGGGGACTGAAAATACAGGCGACCTCAGCGGAGGGGAGCGTGTTTAGGATCGAATTGCCAGTCGCTTGACGTATCCCCCGGTTTGTTGACGAATTCTGCTTTTCGATGGTCCGATAACTCGCTATCCTACCTCCAAGTCCATCCTACCCGATATTGATTGTCCCACCTCCAATCCTACGAAGCTTTTCACTGAATGGGCTTTGTGGATTACTGTTCTCGATAAAACGGTTTTGGCCCCAAGCTACTCGCTACACGGTCTTGGCTACTCGAGGTCTGTTACTCGAGCCCTGTTACTCGGTGCTAGCGACGCGTACTGGCTACACTTCCCTGGCGAAATAGGAACGACCATGTCATTATCTGAAGCACTACAGAGTCATGTTGGTCCTGGTACAAGCAAGCCGTTGCGAATCATTTGTGTCGACGACGAAGCCGATGCGTTAGCGAACTTGCGCGAATTGTTGCAGTTGCTTGGCTATGAAGTGGATGTCGCTGGTTGCGGTCAAGACGCGCTGAAATTAGCGGCCCAGAATACCTACGATTTGGCGCTGTTGGATTTTCGGATGCCCGAAATGAACGGGATCGAGTTAGCTGCCAAGCTCAAGGCCCTTTCTCCCTGCATGATTACGATGTTGGTTACAGCCTATTTGAACGCTGAGCAAGAGAGCGATGTGAACGCAGGACAGCAAGTGAGGAGCATCATTAATAAGCCGCTCGATATCAATAGGCTTGCCAAGATTCTGGGTGATGTGCAAGTCGAACAGACGGTTTTGGTGGTGGATGATGATCTAGATTTGTGCCAAAATCTGAAGGATGCATTTGAGCAAATTGGGTATCGAGTTTGTTTGGCTCATGATGTCGAGCAGGCTGAAAAGATGTTGGAGCTGGCACGATTCCAAGTGGTGCTTGTCGATTACCGGCTACCGGGTGGCGATGGTATGAAATTGGCCGCTCATATTCGCCAAGGACAGCCGGGCTGCAATGTCATTTTGATGACCGGCTATCGCAATGAATTGGCAGATAGTCTTGGGGAATTGAAGGCCAAGATTTGTTATAAGCCATTTGATATTGGTACACTTTTGGAGACGGCCCGCGGGGCTTGATGTTGCGATTTCTGAAGTCGTGGTTGTGGATACTTCTTGTGCACCATGGAGTTGTATACGTCATCGGCAGCGATATTCATGATCGATCATCCAAGTTCGCACGCAAGCACCATCTTCGACTGAGCTAGATTCAATCTTATGCCTGAAAGTACTACATCATTAACGGTATTGTTGGTCGAGGACGACGCCGACACGCGGGCTAACCTTTGCGAGTTGTTGGAATTGGATGGTCACATTGCGGTTGAATCATCTACCATTCATGAGGCGCTCACTGCAACGCCATGGGATAGAGTTGACGCAGTCATACTCGATCGACGCTTACCTGATGGCGATGCGGGCATTTTGTTGCCCTTGGTTAAACAAAAAGCACCCGATTGCCCCGTGGTTGTGGTAACGGGATATCCGGATGTTGACAGCGCAATTGAAGCTCTCCGTCAAGGCGCCTACGATTATCTTCTCAAGCCAGTGAGCCCCGAAGCCTTGAGGGCAAGTTTACGACGTATTGCTGAACGTCGAGATACCATACATGAACTGCGAGCGCAACGCGATTTGGCCGAGGGGTTAATCGAGACGGCTCAAGCCATCGTGCTGGTACTTGATTTTGATTGTGGTGTGGTACGCTGCAACGGCTTTCTTAAAGATCTGATCGGTAGTGATGTGAGACAATCGAGAGGCAAAGAGTGGTTGTATGACCTGATACCTTCTGCCGATCAGCACCGATTTGAAAAGATGCTGACCAGCATTCTCAATGGTGTGACGGTCCGCGACCAAGCCTCGCGATTGAAAGTTTCCAATGGAACCGAACGCCTGATTAGTTGGTCGGGTAAGCAGCTAGATGGAAATCATGTCGTGCGCGGCCTACTATTGGTGGGACATGATGTAACCGAACTAAACTTGGCGCAGCATCGGTTGGTGCAGAGCGAGAGATTAGCGGCTATCGGTCAAATGATAACGGGCTTAGCGCACGAAAGTCGCAACGCTTTCCAACGGAGTCAAGCGTGTTTGGAGATGTTGGGGCTGGAAGTGCAAGATCGTCCGGCTGCCATTGATTTGATTCAACGGATTCAGCGTGCGCAAGATCACTTGCATCACTTGTACGAAGAAGTGCGATTCTATGCGGCTCCCATTCATTTGGAACGTGTTTCATGCCGCTTAGAACATATTTGGCGAGACACTTGGCGGCATCTTGAGCAGATCTGGAGCCCCAAGAATATTCGGTTGATCGAGCCAGAGACGACACCTGAAATTTTCGTCCAAGCCGATGCTCATGCATTGGAACGCGTTTTCCGTAATCTTTTCGAGAATGCGATTATGGCGTCACCTGCAGGAACCATGGTCGAGTTGAGTGTTCACAGTTGTACGCTTGGAGATCGTTTAGGGGTTGAGGTACGGGTTCGCGATCATGGTCATGGTTTAGAGCGAGCTACGCGCGAAAGAATCTTTGAGCCGTTCTTCACTACCCGTACTCAGGGAACGGGGTTGGGGCTTCCGATTACCAAACGTCTTATTGAAGCACACGGTGGAACGATCGAATTCGGTTGGCCGGAAGATGGAGCTGAGGCGATTATTCAATTCCCGATTTCTCCCGAGACACATCCGCTGCTGTTGCCTCGCTAGTCGTTATGCATCGGACATGATTGAGTGAAAGGGCTCGAGTCTGGCCGCTCCTCAGTCGTTTTCGTAGCCTGCTCTTGGATCGGGTCTGGTGTGCCCGTGGGCACATTTGTGTGTCACTTTAGGCGCGAAGGAATGGTCGATTGACCAGGAAAATGGATAACGGGGTGAGTTTTTCCATGTCAAAAAAGGATTCGCAGGCAAATCCGGGCATGGTATGCGCTTTGCAGTGGTAGACGCTTTGACGTTTGGGAACCGAATCCCGCGTTGCTGATCCTATTCGGACGACTGATGAGAATTGGCTCGTTTGTTCACTAGATGGGTCGTGCTGGAATAGGCCTCAGATAGCCGGATGGGTGGTGCGGAGTTTTTCCCATGCAGCTTAGACGAATACTTTGTCCCGTAGATTTTTCTGAATGCAGTTTGCGGGCTGCCGAGTACGCCTTTGGTTTAGCGCAGCGTTGTCGCGCGACCGTGGAGATTGTTCACGTGTGGCAGCCTGGAGGTAAGGGTGTTGAGTTTCGAGGGCCGATGTCCGCGTATGTCGGCGAGGAGGCGGAAGTAGGTCGTGCGTTGGAGCGCATACGGCCGTCGTTTGCGGACGTTGCGTGTCGGCATCACTTGTTAGTTGGGGACCCTGCCGATGAAATCGTTACTTTGGCGATTGAGCATCAGATTGATTTGATTGTGATTGGTACACATGGTCGTACGGGGCTCTCGCGCTGGATTTTAGGTTCAGTAGCGGAAACGATTTTGCGAAAAGCTCCGTGCCCTGTGCTTACGTGTAAACACAGTGCGGAGAAGGAAACAGTAAAGGTGACTGAAGCCAGAATTAGTTTTGCAACCTAACGCATGAGGGCTTACCGAATTGCGCATGCGATGGATAATTGACTCTCACAATTCTCTCCCAAGAAAATGAACCTCTAATGAATTTACCCGCCCAGGAACTTCAGCTTCTAATCGTTGATGATGAAACGGATTTCAGAGAAACCGCAGTCAGTTACTTCAAACGTCAATCGTATCGAGTTCAATCCGCTGCGAGTGCCGAAGAAGCTCTTCAAGTATTGCGAAATTCGACCTTGGACGTAGCTGTTATCGATTTGCACATGCCCGGTATGAATGGCCTCGATCTCTTGGAGCGAATGCGAGAAGAAGACCCGCAATTGCAGATAGTTATGTTGACGGGTGGGGCGTCAGTGGAGTCTGCTGTAGAAGCGATGAAACGAGGAGCAGCAGATTATTTGACCAAGCCGATTCGTTTGGCGGAACTGGATGTCCTCATTCAGAAAGCGTATCAAGCGGGGCAGGTGCAACGAGAGAACGTTCAGTTGCGTCAAGCTTTGCGGCGTTCGGTACAGGCGACGCGATTGATTGGTAAGTCTGCTGCGATGGAGCAGGTTTTTCGACTGATCGATCGCACAGCAACCTCGGAAAAGCCAATCCTTATCGAAGGGGAAAGTGGCACAGGGAAGGAGCTCGTTGCACGCGCGATTCATCAGGCGAGTCCGTTGGCGGATAAGCCGTTGGTTGTCATTAATTGTGCAGCGCTGCCAGAGACACTGCTGGAAAGCGAGTTGTTTGGGCACGAGAAGGGAGCGTTTACAGGGGCGATCGCGGCCAAGCCCGGCTTGTTTGAAATCGCAGATGGTGGGACTCTTTTCATCGATGAATTTGGTGAACTGGCGGGGGCACTGCAAGCGAAACTGCTTCGCGTTTTGGAAGATGGAGTCATCCGACGAATTGGTTCGGTGAAAGAGCGACGTGTTCGGGCTCGCATTTTGGCGGCAACCAATCGAAATTTGCTCGATGAAGTAAAAGCAGGACGATTCCGTGAAGATCTTTATTATCGAGTCAATATCCTTACCATTCATTTGCCGCCGTTGCGCGAACGTCATGGTGATGTGGCTTTGATCACCGAATCTTTTCTGGGGAACAATTGGAAGTTGGAGCCCGGGGTGTTGGACGTTTTGGAGAATTACAGCTGGCCCGGTAATGTCCGCCAATTGCTTAACGCGTTGGAAAGAGCCAAGATTCTGTCGGATGATGAATACATACGGGTCGCCAATTTGCCGCCCGAAATCCTGAGTATGGAACCGGTACCGGTCGTTGCGAAGGCCGGGACGCAGGTCGATTTAGAGACGTTGAACCGGTTACATGTCATCGAAGTGTTGAAGCAATATCAAGGTAATAAGGCTCGAACGGCTCGGGCGCTTGGCATTGGCCGGCGGTCACTTTACCGATTGTTGGAAAAATACGGTTTACATACCACCGATGTGGGGGCTTCTGAAGGTTCCGATGAACCTGAGTCCTCTCAAGACAGCCACGGGTGATTCGGTTAAACTGAGGAGAGTCGGTGCGGTTTGCGCATCGCTTTCCTCGTTTGAACACTACGTCGGTACATTCTATGCGGGTCGGCTTATTTATCCCCTGTTACATTGATCAGTTTTATCCCGATGTGGGATTAGCCACGGTCGACATTCTTGAGAAACAGGGGATCACGGTCGATTTTCCCGCTGAGCAAACATGTTGCGGGCAACCGATGTCGAATACCGGTTGTGCCGATGCTGCTCGACCTCTGGCGAAACGTTTCGTCGAAATTTTCGCCGACTACGATTATGTCGTATCACCTTCGGGAAGCTGCACGGCGATGGTCCGGCATCACTATCACGATTTGCTCCCGCATGATGCTGCCTACGAAAAGGTTCAAAAAAACAGTTTCGAGTTGTGTGAATTTTTGCATGACGTTCTCGGTTTACGCCAATGGGACGGAGATTTTCCGTATCGAGTAGGCATTCATCAAAGCTGCCATGGTTTGCGCGAATTGCGGTTGGAGGGTAGCTCTGAGGAAATGCTCACCCGTCCAGGAAAAGTTCGAGGTTTTTTGCAATCGTTGCGAGGCATTAAGCTAAGTGAATTGAGTCGTCCCGATGAATGCTGTGGTTTCGGTGGCACCTTTGCCGTCGCACAAGAGGCCGTATCGGTCATGATGGGCGAGGATCGCTTAGCGGATCACAAGCAAGCCGGTACGGACGTTTTGACTGCGACCGACATGAGTTGCTTGATGCATTTGGAAGGTTTGGTTCGTCGGCAGAAAATGCCCGTCGCCATTATGCATGTGGCCGAGATCTTGGCTGGCCGCAAACCAACCCGTCCCCACTCCCCTGCCCCTTTGAAATCGAACTGATCTAACCATCGCAATCGAGACTAAGCCGATATGAACGCACCGATTCACAAAGAGCATGCGGAACTCGCGACCGAATTTGTTCACAATCGCGAGCGAGCCAAATGGCATGATAGTTCTCTGTGGTTTGTGAGACAAAAACGGGATCGTCAAACACACTCGATTCCGGAGTGGGAGCAACTGCGCGAGTTGGCTGCGACGATTAAACGCCACACGCTGGCCAAACTGCCCCAATATTTGGAAGAGTTCGAACGCAATGCAACGCGGATGGGAGCAGTCGTGCATTGGGCTCGCGACGCAGAAGAGCACAATCGTATTGTCTTGCAGATCTTGCAAGAACACGGTGCCAAGAAAATTGTGAAAAGCAAATCGATGCTCACCGAAGAATGTCATTTAAATCCCTATTTAGAACGCAA
>Ga0209174_10000592_pt1 | contig 26721 bp, 24 predicted proteins | sample JI91814BDNA_FD_187505 | JGI IMG/M metagenome (GOLD analysis project Ga0209174, IMG submission 187505) | Wastewater effluent complex algal communities from Wisconsin, to seasonally profile nutrient transformation and Carbon sequestration -... | ecosystem: Engineered > WWTP > Effluent > Algae...
AGAACAGATTCAAATTTTAAATCAAATTACAAAGTTAATTGATGATAAAGTTACGAAGTATAAAAAAGAAATGAAAACCATGCCTACCAATCGGTTTTACGCAGAAAAGAAAATTATTTTAGATACAATTGACAATGCTGTTAAACTAGCTGAATCGATTAAGCCCCCACCACCGGGAATCAAAGCTGCTATTGCTGATTTTAAAAAAGTTGCCAAAGACATATCAGGGTTACGCGCATATTAGTTTTACTACTTGGATCTACTGGTCTTATTGGGTCTCATCTTCTAAAAATATTACTTGAAGATGAACTTATTCAGAGTGTAACCATATTTGTCCGCAAAGAGCAAAGTATTAACCATCCAAAGTTAAAACAGGTAGTTGTAGATTTTGACAAGCTTTCTGATTTTTCAGGGTATTTCAAAGTTGACCGTGTGTTTTGTTGTTTAGGAACTACCATCAAAGTCGCAGGCTCTAAAGAAGCATTTTATAAAGTCGATTATACATATGTAATAGAATCAGCACGCATTGCAAAATCAATGGGAGTTGCCGGATTCTCTGTCGTAACCGCTATGGGCTCAAATAGCAAATCTAGAATTTTTTACAATCGAGTCAAAGGAGAAGTGGAAGCAAGTTTGCAATCTCTCGGATTTCCTTCTCTTCAAATATTCAGACCATCTTTACTCATCGGCGAAAGAAAAGAATTCAGACGAGGCGAAAAAATAGGCGCTGCCATTTCGAGCGCATTCTCTTTTGCATTTATAAAAGGCTTAAAAAAATACAAACCTGTCCAAGGCAGCCTCGTCGCCAAATCCATGTTAGCCTATGCTAAATCACAAAAAACCGGTTTAGAAATAATCGAATCAGATAAGATGAATAACTATGGCTGAATATACTCTGGCAGATACCATTTCATGCCGAGTCGTCCCTGGAGTTCTGGTCGTAAGAGACCGTCTAGATCAAATACCGTCTGATGTTGAACGGGTAGGCGAATGAGTCCTTCGAACATGACGGATTTAGTATTGAGAGTAAAGCCAGAAGAAACAAATTGTGATTTGAGAGAAGTTCTATTGAATTCCAATTTTTTGGGAACAGCTCTGTCGTCGGTATATTGAATATTGGAAAGCTGAAGAACCATATTCAATTTGTAATTAGGATTAATGCTAAAGAGTCTGTCTGAGATTTTATATGAAAAACTTACACTTGATGCAATGGAATCAAGAATTGCGTGTCCAGCTTCATTGCCTGCCATTCTAAGGGAAAGGTCAAGATTTAGACCCATGTTCTTTTTTAGATAAACAAAAACTACACCAGAGGAAGTATTTGCCATACTGGAATTTGTCTGCCAGAGGTTTGGCATTCTTGCATTTGTGTCTCTAGCATAATGGTTATTATCCGTGACTATGTTTGATCGATAAGCAGAGATTTCTGTATTTTCAGATGGTTTTAGGATAACTTTTCCAGAGCTTGCATTAAATTGACCTAAAAAACTAAATTTTGTGAATGGTTCGAATAGTCCCGGTATAAATTTAGTGGGAGAAGTCTGACCCGGTAAGAGGCTTGCTTCGAAGGGGTAGTTAAATGGGATTACAATTGCTTGAGAGTAATTAGAACCGTTCTCAAAATTATGGGAAATAATCCAGGGGGATTGGTCATATGATTCAAATTTGTTTTCTTTGTTTGCATTAATAGTAAGGTTTTCCGAAAAAATTTCGGTTAATAAAAATAAAGAAACAAAAGCTATAAATTTTATTATGTTTAATTTCATTAGCAAACGTCAAATCGCTCAGTACATTAAGAACTAGCGATAATTTTCTATTCCTATTAAAAAAACGCAATAGATTTTTTTGTCAAAACTTGTTTAAAAAAGAAAAACATTTACTTGTACAAAGCCCGAAAATAAATATGAAATACCTATGAATACTAAAGTTGATAAATTTGGCGAATGTACCGTTCCTAATCCCGCTGGTTATGAGTTTTATACAAAAGAAAATTCCGTTGTTATGTACCAGTCCACTTTTGAAAGTCCTGAAAGCATTCACACTGCTATTGGTGAGAAGCCAGTCTATTTTGAGCAGTCTGGTCCTTTAGAAAAAATATACTTTAATCCATCAAAGGTTACTGCTGGGATTGTTACATGTGGAGGACTCTGTCCGGGGCTAAATGATGTTATCCGAGGACTTGTAATGGAGCTTCACTATCGATACAATGTCCCTAGAATATTGGGTTTTAAATATGGGTTTGAAGGTCTTGTAAAAAAATTCGGGCATAAGCCAATCGAATTAAAGCCTGATATGGTTTCCAATATTGCTAGAGATGGGGGATCGATGTTAGCCTCATCTCGTGGAAACCAGGACATAGGTGAGATGGTAGATTTTCTCGGGCTGCATGGGGTTAATATTTTATTTTGCATTGGGGGAGACGGCACTTTACGCGCGGCAAATGCTATTTATGAAGAAGTAAAAGCAAGAGGAGAAAAAATCTCCATCATAGGAATTCCAAAAACAATTGACAATGATATCAATATGATTCATAAAACCTTTGGATTCTCAACTGCATTTTCAGAAGCAATGACTGCTATATCCTGTGCACACGTAGAAGCTAAAGGTGCTCCAAATGGAATTGGTCTTGTCAAACTCATGGGACGTCACTCTGGATTCATCACGGTTAACGCAGCGTTAGCCTCTAAAGATGTGAACTTTGTTCTAATTCCTGAGCAAGACTTTGATTTAGAAGGGAAGGGTGCTTTTTTTCCCGCACTGAAAGAGCGAATACTTCACCGTAATCACGCAGTAATTCTAGTGGCAGAAGGAGCGGGTCAAAAATTCTTTGAGAACAGTTCAGAAACAGACCCTTCGGGAAATAAGAAGTTAGGTGATATAGGAATTTTTTTGAAAAATGAAATTACTCGTTACTTCAAAAAAGAGGGCTTGCCGATTAACTTAAAATATATTGATCCTAGTTACATTATACGCAGTGTGCCGGCTAACGCTGAAGACTCCGTATTCTGTAACTTCCTCGCACAAAATGCAGTTCATGCTGGAATGGCCGGTCGCACTGGAATGGTTGTAGGTATCTGGAACAATGTATTTACAAATATTCCAATTACTCTTGCGGTTGCGGAAAGAAAAGTGTTAGTGCCAGAAAGAAGTTCTCTCTGGAGGTCAGTCATTGCTTCAACCGGACAACCAAATAGAATGAAGGCTAAATAAGCTCAGAGATTTTCTTTGCGATATCTTTTGGATCGAGCCCTTCTACTGGAACATAAAAATCAGAAGCCATTCGGTAGAAGGGAAGTCTTCTTTCTAAGATTTCTCTGTAGGAATTAATTTCACTTAGGACAGGACGCTCTGCATCATTGATTACTTTTTCGATCAGATAATCTGTATTATGCGAAAGTCCGAAGACAGTGCAAAAGGACTTTAATAATTTTACTTTTTTCTCGTTGTAGAACTCTCTCCCTTCTTTGTCCACATCAAATAAAATTCCGCCACCACAATCTAAGATTACATTTCTAGATTTGGAAAGCTTTTCTAGAATTTGAATTTCAAGCTTACGAAAATTATTCCATTTTCCATTGTCTCTTTTGATTTGTTCTGGAATCGATATTCCGCCTGCTTCATATACTGCAATCATATCTGTAGATACAACTGGCATACTCAGGAGCTTGGATAGTTTTCTGGATACTTTTGATTTGCCGACGCCTCTCGGACCTATTAATGCAATGTTCACAGTATTCTCACAAATTAAATTGATTGTAAGTCTATAATAGACTTTTGGATTTCTGGAATTGATAGATAATATGATTCGATATCAGCTTCTGTAATACCTAAAAGTTTTACAGCTTGAGCAGAAAGCTCATGTGAAATTCCGCCTATGTCAATTCCAATCCCTGATATAACAGAAATCTGATTCGCAATATGAACAATAGCAACTAACTTTGGAAAGTTCTTTGCATCTTCTGGATTATGGTGATATGCCACAACTTCTTTAAGTTCTTCTGGGAAATTCCAGGTTTCTAGGGCTTTCATGCCTACTTCTTGATGGTCGTATCCAAAGTATTTTCGCTCTACTTCCGTAAAGCTAAGCTTTGTAGTCTTAAGCTCTTGTTTGATTTCTAATATTTTAGCAGGAAAGAATTGGGCTAATATTACTTTGCCTATATCATGGAGCAAACCAGAAGTAAACGCTAAATCTTTTGGTATGCCGGTTTTTTTCTGAGTTGCAATTTTTGCTGAAAGCTCTGCCACTACTAGTGAATGAAGCCACATTGCTTCAGCTTCTAGTTGATAACCTGGTAAGTCTTTGTTTAGAATTTTTTTAGAGGCTGTGAGTAAAATAATTTCTTTTACAGTTTTGATTCCAAGGGTCATAAGAGATTCTTGGACGGTTCGAATTGGTTTACTTGCGCGGTAGTAGGCAGAGTTAGATAGTTTGATTATAGACGCTGTGATGGCAGGGTCTTTAGAAATTTCGTTTGCGAGTTCATGAATGGATACAGCAGGATCTTGTATAAGTGTCATCACCTTGATTACTACATTTGACATAGGTGGTAATTTGTTTATATCTGTCAAAATTATGTCGATTTGATCTTTCATATTACAATTATCTTACCTTATAAAGATATTTTTCAATGCCTGACTTTTTAAGTAGTATACGACCATCATCTAAATACAAACTTATAGTCCTGCCTTCGTGCCCACCAACATCTTCCGCTATGATTGGGATTTTTCTTTCAGCAAAGAATTCTCTAACAATTGCGATATTGCTTTCGCCAATATTGTTAAGAAAAGCTGAAGTTATATTTTTAAACATAGAAGCTGCCCCAAAAATTCGAGCGAAATAAGTTCCTGGTTTACATCCCTCATCTTCCATTATCTTTATTAGTTTAGGAAGAGCGGTTTCACCGTATTTACCGGGATTTTTTATTTTATCACGACCCATCGTGTCTTTTGCTAGCATGATGTGAGATATGGCACCTATTTTTAAATCTGGTTGATATAATACTACACCTATACAGGAACCAAGTGTTGTTCTTAAAATATTGGGAGACTTTGCAGCGACAATTTCTGCAATTCCCACATTGATTATTTTAGATTCTTTGCTCAACATCGTTTTATTTATTAAATAAACGAAAGCTTATTTACTTGTCAAGTGAGTAATTCGATTTTGCAGCAAAATAGGAGAAGAATACCACATTATGTTGCGCCCATAGAAGCAACATTAGCGCTATTGAGTTTGAACACAGACTTGCACTGAGCCTGTCGAATGTGTGAACACGGATAGTGGATTAAAAGTAGGAAAGTGGATGGAGTCGATAAGATGTCGATATACTAGGTTGCAGTTCATGTTGCAGTCTATCTTGCAGTTCAAGCTTAGTTTAAAAAATTCAAGACTATAGTTAAACCGCAACTTGAACCGCAACATGCACTGCTAGAATGTGTATGGACATCTATATTTATTTAAGAATTTGCCTAGATACTTGCTTTACGCAAAACAAGCCAAAAAGACAATAGAAAGACATTAAAAGATTACCACCGATTTCAACGAGAACACCGATAAGAATTGAAAGTCTAATAAATCCATCGGTGTTAATCAAAGTCTATCGGTGGTTAAAATCCTTATTTATAACATTGGGACTAGCCGTAAGAGGAGCATTTTTTTGAATACAGTCATAGTAGAAGAATCACAAAGTAAAGAGCCAATTAGAAGAATAAAAATTAACAATTCCGAAATCACAATATTAGGAACTGCGCATATAAGCCAAAAGAGCGTTGAAGCTGTCCGAGAAATCATAGGGACAGAAAAACCAGATACAGTTTGCGTAGAACTCTGTAATTCCAGAATGACTTCCATACAAGATGCAGAGCATTGGAAAAAGTTGGATATCTTTAAAGTGTTTAAAGAAAGAAAAATGTATTTACTGCTGGCTAGTTTGATTCTTTCTTCTTTCCAAAAGAAATTAGGAAAAGGAGAAATCAAACCTGGCGATGAACTAAAAGCTGCCATCGATGAAGGAAATAAAATTGGAGCAAAAGTTGTTCCAGTAGACAGGGAAATTCAAATTACACTCAAAAGATCCTGGGGAAACGTTGGATTCTTTTCAAAGATGTATTTATTATCGGCTCTGATAACTTCTCTACTTGTAAAAGAAGATGTAAGTCCTGAAAAAATCGAAGAACTAAAAAGTGACGATGCGCTAAAAGATTTATTCTCCCAACTTCCACCGAGATACAATTCCATTAAAGAAGTTATCATCGACGAAAGAGATAAATACCTTGCCGAAAATATCAGACGTCAGGCGAAAGACTCAAAGAAAATTTTTGCTGTAGTAGGGGCAGGACATCTCGAAGGAATTATGAAGCATATATTAGAAGATCAAAAGATAGATCATCTAGATGAAATTCCTAAATCCGGTATCTGGAGTAAACTTCAAATAGCAATTCTTCCTCTTTTTATTCTGGCACTTATGGGAGCTACGTTTTATTTCAGTGGATTTGAAGCAGGGACTGAACTTATAAAAGAATGGATTATATTCAAGGGAACCTTAGCTGCGTTAGGCGCATTAATTGCCCTTGCTCATCCATTATCCATTATCCTCGCTTTTATTGCGGCTCCTATTGGAAATTTTAATCCTATTATCAAGCCGGGTTGGCTAGCTGCACTCACAGAGATTTGGATGAAAAAACCACTTGTCGAAGACTTCGAGCATATAGCAGATGACTCCGAGCATTTCACTGGCTTCTGGAAAAATCGCGTTCTAAAAATATTTCTCGTTTTACTTTTGCCGCAAATTGGAAGTAGCATTGGAACTTTCCTTGTTACATGGAAAGGAATCAAAGGATTATTTTGATTTGCCGTAGTTGTCACTATATAAATTTTTAAATCAGTAAACTATTCTAGAATTAAATTGGATTCACGAAATCCAATTTAATTTAGTTATGTCTTACAAAGTTTTTTTATCTTCTCTATTTTTATAATTTATATACTCCGATATTAGAATTAGATATTTTTTATTGCCAAATAAAATCTAAATTGTCTAACTAGTAAAAGAGACTTACATTATTGTGCAAGTAAAGTAAGCCTGATAGTGGTTAGCAAGCGTTATCCGCTAAGAACTATTTTGAGATAAATATAAAAAGAATTGCACGTTAAGAGGGTTATAAAATCATGGTAAAAAGGCAGTAAAAGGAAGGTACGAAAATTTGGATTTCCCCGATTTAGAATCTTATTTTCAAGTTTTGACGGATACTACTGATAACATTGCGATTATTAACACTCATTATGAAGCAGATCATGAGAGAGATTTCAAGCAATTAGATGACATCTTCAGCGATATCATCTCACGACCATGGGAGCATTCACCCGACGATTATTACGTATTGTTCACAAGCTACTTTACATTCCATGTGAAAATCATAGAAGAAATTGTAAAAGAAGCTAGAGAGATACTCAATCCCGACAAGCGTGAATACCTCAAGAAGTTAGTAGGATATAAGAAAGAAGCAGACGAATGGTTTTTGGCACTCAAAAAGAAAAGAAAATCTGTAATGGTTGCCGCATAAAATTTGCTTTTTAAGATATATTATAGAGTATTGACTCTATGATATTCAACTCAGTTGATTTTATCCTTTTTTTTCCAGTAGTTTATCTACTTTACTTAAGGATTGATCACAAGAAACAAAACATACTTCTCCTGATAGCCAGTTATTTTTTCTATGGCTATTGGGATTATAGATTCCTATCTCTTCTTGCTCTATCTACGGTTATTGACTATTATGCGTCTCTTGGTATTGAGGCTAATAGCGAAAATCCGAAGAAGAGAAAGTATTATTTATACCTCAGTATCTTTTCCAATTTAGGGATTCTGGGTTTTTTTAAATACTTTAACTTCTTTGTCAAGAGCGCAGTATCTGCGTTTGGTGCATTTGGAATTCAAATGCATGAACCCACACTTAATATCATTTTACCCCTCGGAATATCTTTTTATACATTTCAAACGATGTCTTACACGATTGATGTTTACCGTGGAGATTTAAAGCCGACGCGTAATTTCTTAGACTTTGCTTTATTTGTTACTTTCTTTCCGCAATTAGTGGCAGGACCAATTGAAAGGGCTACGAATCTATTGCCGCAAATTACGAACGAAAGAAAAATTACTTTTGAAAATTTAAAGCAAGGCGCTTTTCTAATTCTATTCGGGTTTTATAAAAAAGTTTATATCGCAGACAATATGGCGACTATAGTAGATCCTTTTTTTGCACAGGGTGATACATTGTTAACTCGCACAGGAGCAGAGGCTTTTCTTGGCTCTACTGCTTTTGTGTTTCAAATATACGGAGACTTCTCTGGCTATTCGGATATAGCCCGCGGAATTTCTAAATTCATGGGTGTTGAGTTAATTCGTAACTTTAATCATCCACTCTTTTCGCAGAATATAAATGACTTCTGGAGAAGGTGGCATATTTCCTTTATGAATTGGCTTAGGGATTATGTGTATGTTCCCCTCGGTGGGAAAAATGACAGCGAATTTAAACAACATTTAAACAGTATGATTGTGTTTGTATTGTCGGGACTCTGGCATGGGGCTAATTGGACTTTTGTGCTCTGGGGATTCTTTTGGGGAGTTGTTACCAGTCTATATCGAATACTTCGAAAGATTACAGCACCTAAAGATGGAAGCAAACGTCCTCCTACGAATAAATATATGGTTCCGGTCAATGTTGCATTCACATTTGTTTTGGTTATATTTTCTTGTTTCTTTTTTAGAGGACAGGATATTACGACTGCGCTTACTTTAATTAAAAAAGTATTTCTAGAATTTGGAACGGTTGATCCAAAGATAGTAATGAAATTTTTTCGCCTGGCAATACCATTCTTACTGATAGAATTTTACCAGTATATTAAAGATAATGAATATTCTATCTTTGAGCTGAAGACATTTTATCGAGTTTGTTTCTATCTATTTATTTTCTATTCAATTATCATCATGGGGAATTGTAACAAAAATGAATTCATTTATTTCGTATTCTAAAAAAGTTCCGGCTTTTACTATTACGGTTCTACTCATTGTAATCATTGAAGTAGCTTTGTATTTTATACCCAACTTGCATTACTTAGAAGGAGGGGGGTCGTTTTTTACTTATTATAAAAAGCAAATCGCGGAAGATAAAAAACAAAGTTTCGACATATTGCTATTAGGCGATAGTCGCTCTCTTTCTATTCATGGAGTAAAAGAAAAAGAAGGCGAGTTTACGATGTATAATTTTAGCTTGCCTGCTGCGGGTCCCCGTTATTTCAAATTCTTTCTAAAGAAATATTTAGAGAATCACTCAAATCCTAAATTAGTTATTTGGGCAGCTGACCCGGAGCAATTTAATCATACAAAATCTAAAACATTTGATACAGATAAAAATCTCTGGAATCAATACAAGCATCGTCTTCTAAATCTTTTTACATTTCCTGAAAGCTTTGAGCAATACAAAGGAGGCGAATTGCTGTTTATCGCAAAAGAATATTTGCCCCTTATGATGTATTCATTTAAATACAGGCAGGGCTTTGGAGATTTACTCAACGGTTTAAAAATGGAAACATTTACCAATCGCGAAACCTACCATACAAAACAAAATCATATGATCGAAACCATTACTTCGAATCACAACGGTCAGATTAACCTCGGCGATTATTTTATTGCCGATGAAAATGAAGTAGCGAAAAGCTATGTGAAATACATTGAAGGTTTAGATAAAGTAAAAGATTTTGATATAGAACCGTTAGTCGACTTCTTAGAGTATTGCAAAGAAAAACAAATCAAAGTTTTAGTTTTAAATATTCCGCGTGTAGATGGACTCAATCAAACGAAGTTTTTTCAATCAGTAGTTCCGGCTATTCGCGAGAAAACGGCGAAATTTCCAAATGCAAAGTATTTAGAATTTCCAAAAATGGATTACCCGCTTTCTTTATTTTCAGAATCCATTCATTATAATAGTGCAGGGGATAAGCAATTGAATACAGATTTTAAAACATATGTCTATCCTGAAATAATTTCTTATATCAAAAACTCTGACAAGAAGGACAAAGATGAAAAATAAAAAGTTTTTATTTTACCCGCTCATATTATTTTTCATACTCTTTCTATTTGATAAAATATTTCTTTTAGATAGAGTTCGCTCTTATGTAAAGTCAGACTTTACTTATATTTACTATGAAACAAGAGAAGACTTGTTTGAAATGCTAAAAAAAAGAAAGTCGGACAAAAAACTTCTGATTATCCTCGGCTCGTCCAGGCTATTATACTTTGATTCGAAGGATTTAGAGGAATTTTATCCAAACTGGGATATATATAATTTTTCCTCTGCTGTTACCACGCCAGCGTATTATTACTATTATCTGGAGAAAATTTTAGATGCAGGAATTAAGCCTGATTTTGTTCTTTTAGAATCGGATCCAAACCAGTTTAATTCGAATACTCCAATATTTCGAAATTCAAATCTAACTTATAGTTTTGATTTGCCATTTATTGTAAAGTATGCAAATCTTTTTGGTAAAGACTATGTAAGTTTTTATTTGGGTAAATACCTATTTGCCTCTAGTAAAAATAAACCTCATCTAGATACAGCCATCAAAAGACTTACAGATCCGCGTTATGAAATCATCGCAAAAGAAGGTTACAAAATTAAGGACATGCTTTTAGAAAGTAAGGGTAGCTCTAAGTCTCTTGTCGAAAATTATGTAGAAAGAGACTTTGGAATTTTACAGGCTACAAGTCAGCGCACAATCGATTGGCTTTTTTCTTCTTACAAAGACTCAGAGATGCAATATGCTTTTTATGAAAAAATATTACAGCGATTATCCGAAGCAAAAATAAAAACAGTCATCGTCTGGCCTCAAAGCTCTCTACCCATGCAAGACCTAATGCGCAAATCCGAAAAAGTAGGTAAGAAAGTAGATGCCTGGTATACAAAGGTAAATTCCATCAGCGCCAAATACGGATTTAACGTTCGAGACATGGATGCAACTGAGGATTATTACTGTAATGCGTTTGTTGACGGCGGTCATATCGCGAAGGATTGTTATCATCCATTTATGCGTTATGCTATGAGTGAGTATTTTAAGATTGCCAAGGATGGACAGTGATGAAAATGTCAAGAGAAGCAGATGTTTTCATCATAGACCTCACATCTTTCTAGTAATAAAATACATTTTTTCAATAATGAAAGCTATGTAAAAAAGCTTAGCGTGAAAGAAATCATAAGTGGTAATCTTCAAAATTCAGCCGATAGAATATGTAGGAACGGAGAAGTAAATGAATTTATCAATAGCGCCGACAATCATTGGAATTATACTTTTTAGTGTAGGGATGTTTTTTTTCCTGCGTTATTTTTTTAAATTAAATTCAGTAGTCTATAAGCCGGTGGGAGTATTCATGATTATTCTCATTGGGATTCAAATGATGTTCAGCGAATTAAGATTTGGAAGTGACCCCGAAGGAAGTAATACTATAGTAGGGAAGGGTCCTGCCATTGCTCCTACTGTTGCATCGGATACATACAATGTTTTTTTTGGTGTAGGGGAAAATGATTTTACCGGGCTACCGGTTGGAAGTGGAAACACATTCATTGAGACTAATACAATGTTTGCGAAGAGTAATATTTATATCAAGGGAGACGCTCCCGTTCGTGTTTTGATTTATCCTACGCTTGGAGTTGTGACTCTACCAAATGGACTAAGGTTTATTCCTTTTTTTAAGAATGTATATAAAACTCGTGCTTATAATGAGAATGAAAAAGCAATCACAATCAAAGTAAATATAACTCTTGGTGCTGTGACAATTATTGAAAGATAACTTTTAATAAGAATCTGCCCCATCTCCATTTTGCGATTTGATTTTATTGATCATTTGATTTAAGCTTCGTGCTAGTTCTCCGAATTCATCTTCGCGTTTTAGAATTATTGGTTTGTCTAAATTGCCATTCGTTAAATCGTTAACCCCTCGATTTAAAATTGTGATGGGAATGATTATATAATTTGCAAACGTATATCCAATGACTAATGTGAATAGGAAGGTAACAATAAATATCCAGGAAGCTGTTGCGAGAAATTCTTCCTTTGATTCTTGAAATGTTTTGGACTCCATAGAAATTATTACCATGCCTGCAGCATTTCCACTTTTGTCTTTAATCAATGCCGTAGCAGTAAAGTCATTTCCGTAGGATGTTTGTTCTGAATTTTCATCGACATGATCTATTCCACTTTTAAAAATATTTAGATTTTTTGTTTTCTCTGATTCAGAAACAATATATAAAGCTCCGGGCTCTGAGGATGGTTCTCCTTTTGCGGAATAGGATAATGTAAAAATTTCATTTTTATCAAAGAGAGGCATTTGGATTTTTAAGTTTCGACTGAGTGGATGAACTTCCTTACCCGCAGATAGAATTATGAATGGGTCTTCGGAAATTACTTTAATTACTTCCATTTCATTAATTAAGAGTTTTTTTATTCTCCCTTTATTGATGATTCCGATTTTAATGATTCCTTGTTCTATGTGAATTGGAAAATCATTTGTGTGCTCAATGGAATCGTAACGAATCGTGAGTAGCCCCATCGTATTTATATAAACGGAAAAACCAATTTGATTCGATTCCATCCAAATTTTATCTGTCTCGGCAATTGCTCCATCCACTGCGTAATGAAAGGAGTCTTTTTCTGAATTATAGTTGAGTGTAAAAATAGAACTTATATTTTTTTCTCGGATATAGATTGTGTTTAGATAACGAAAGTATCTCCCGTATTCGGGATCATTTTTTGCATCTTGATTGATAAAGCTTTTGTGTTTTATAGGGTCGATAGCACCTGCGCAAGCCTGGGCAACTGATAACATATAGGAGCGCAGCTTATTTACTAACTCCTTTTGCATAATTTGAAAAATCGTAAAACCGAGAGCCATGAAGATTATTATTTGTAAACTCAAAAGTCCTAGAATGATTTTAGTTTTTAATTTCTTCAAAGAATCAATTTCCGTATTCGTTTTCTAGATTATACAACCCTATGTTATGGCTATAAATTTTTTATTAGGGGAACCAAATCCCTTCCCTTTAAGCCCAGTATAATAGGGTTTAATATTATGTCATATAATGCCAATTAGCCCCGAAAATCAAAGGATTTGAATTAATATCTAATTGCAGTAAAAGACTATATGGAAAAAATAGCAGATATGTTAAAAAAATTGACAAAGCCAGACGTATCTGTAGATTTAAAAGACACCGATTTTGCGAAGCTAGACTTAAAAGACAAAGAATTCCATCCTGATTATTTCATTTTTCAAGTAGAAGCCCTTAAACAGATTCGACAGGCATTAGACAATCCTCAATTTTACAAACATTTCATTATCGCAGGCGATGAAGGGGCTGGAAAGAGAAGTAGCACTACCTCTCTTCTCCAAAAAGAATACTCGACTAAGAATAAATTCCCTAAATTTTACTATTTTAGAAAGAGTAATTCAATCGTAGAAGACCCAGAATACAAAGAGGGGCTGACTCCTTTATTTGATCCAGACGCCGAGACTACTCCAATCATTTATGACCCGACTCCAAATACAATGAGTCTAGTTGGAATTCCAACTGAGAAGAAATACCATCCTGGAAATTTGATTAAAGCAACCGGTGGATTTTTAATTTTACCTATCACAAAATTAGTGCAAGAGCCTGTTGTATATGATTTACTCAAATCCTGTCTATTAACAGAGAAAATAGATTTTATCAATTTGCCTGAACTTAATTTTTTTCAATCTCTAGATCGAACACTTCCTCAGTTCCCAATTAATGTTCGCGTGATATTAATTGGGGAAGAGCATATGTATGAGCAACTTCTTAAACGAGACAATAATCTTCATGAAGTTTTTAAAATGAAAATTGATTTAGAATACGAAGCAGAGTTGAACAAGAAAAATATTTCACGCTTTTCTGGGTTAGTCGATGCTCTTAGTTTAAAAGATTATCCCGCACCATCTCTATCGGCTAAGAAGCGTTTGCTCGAAGAAGCACTAAAACTTAATGAGAGTAAATCTAAATTTTCTTTAAATGTTACAGATATTAAAACTATTTATGAAGAAGCAATGGTTCTCTCAAAAGCCAAAAAAGATGTAAAGGGTGCATCTATTACTGATGCAGATATCGATGCTGCTATTGCTAATTTAGAAAAAAGAGATTCTCTTCCAAAAAAGAAATACTATGAAGATCTAAAAAGTGGAATGTATAATATGACCGTATCCGGAAAGAGGTTAGGTCGTATCAATGGACTTTCTATTTTCACTCCTTATTCAACTCATCAGGAATATGGGCAAGTTAGTGTTATCTCCTCACGTGCCCTGATGGGAAGTGGAAATTTTATTAACATCGAAAGAGAAGTAAATCTTTCCGGTGATGTTCACGATAAGGGTGTATTCATTTTACAATCTTATCTAAAAGGTTTATTTGCTAATTTTAGTTCTTTTGCAGTTGATATATCAATTCTATTCGAGCAAAGTCATTCTATTGTAGATGGAGACTCTGCGACTGTTGCAGAATTAATTGCAACCTTATCTGCTTTATCAGGATATGAAATTCCAAGCAACGTTGCAATCACTGGTTCCATGTCTCAATACGGAGAGACAATGCCAGTCGGAGCTATCAATCAAAAAGTAGAAGCCTGGTATTCAATCTCAAAATTACTTGGAAGCCCAAAAGATGTTTTTTATGTTTACATCCCAACAGCTAACGCCAAAGATTTAGTTCTTTCTGCTGAAATCATAAAGGCAATTCAAGATAATAAATTTCATATTGTTTCTTTTTCTCATGTAACTGACGTAGTCCCAGAGATTCTCAAAATGCCTATGGGCAAAATTGAAAAGGATGGTAAGTATACTCCGGAAAGTATTCTTCGTAGAATCGAAGATAGACTTGAAAAGAAAAAAGAAGTTGAAAAGGACTCATAAAAGGCCGTAGATTAACATAGTTAATCTTTCTAATGTCATGTATGGGACCCCGATACTTAATACAAAAGTTTCTGCTATTATTTCTATTCTCTCTGGAATAGGATTTGTAGCAGTTTTATCCATAACTCCAGTCGTCCCCCCAAAAAATAAAGGACAAAATTTTTACGATAAGGAAGATACTTTTCCAGCGAAGATTCCAGATAAGAAAATTTACGCCGAATTAGAGAAGAATAAATTGGAAGAGAAAGTTTTCTCAATTCGAACAATTAGAGAAATGCAAAAAGATTTTTCAAAAACTATCTGGGGGAGTGGGTTTAGTAAATCTTCTTCCGATGAAGTGTTAACACCTTTTTTTAATGATAATCAAATTAAACCCTATCAGAATTTGCAACCGGATGTATTTACTTATTACAAAGATGATAAAATTTCGGTGAACACGATAGGCGATACGAGACCGGTTACTAACCAGATTCTTGAGTATAAATATCAAAATAGACTATCCGAATCCAATAATCTTTTTCAAAATAGAAATACATCCCAAATTAGAAATGTAGAAATGAGTTATCAAATCAATTCCAATTTTACAGCAAGCTTTAAGTCTACTATGTTTGATATTTTTGATGATCGCTTAAAGCAATATCCAACAACAAGTGCTGGTTTGAGTTTTACAGGAAACAAATACATTTCAACTGGATTTATTGCAGGTGAGTCTACTCTTAATAATCCTTACCGTTATAACCAGGGGGGATTTTTAGGTGGAAATAACTATTATAGAGATACAGACGTTATCTATCGTGACACTGATCGCATAAACAAAAATTTATTTGAGTGGCAGGCAAATATTTCGCCAACGAAAAATCTTTTATTTCAAACTGCAGTTTACAATTCAAATCGATCATTAATAAATGAAACTAATACCTCAGAAGGTGCGAGAGTAGCGATGGCTGTTGGTTTAAAATATATTGTATTAAATTTGAAATACAATTATTTATCGGATAATTTAATGCGAACAATACTTCGTCCTGAATCGGCTTCGTTGTTTAATAAGGATTATGCGGCATTTGGATTTACATTCTTTATTGATAAATATAAAAGATATTCTATTTATATTGGAAATAATGTTTATAATATAGTAACTCAAAATAAACCAACTGATTCTAGTTCAAGTATTCCAATTAATAATTCCTTTTCTGCTTCCTTTCGGGGAAGAAACAATGATTATTATAATACAACGTTCTTTTTTAATTTTAAAAATAATGCAAATAGAGATTACTTCTATTCTAATTTTGGAGTTTTCCGACTCCCGGTTTATTCTCAGTTAAACTTTGAATATGCGACTTCTCTCGGATTAGAATTATCTTTTTAATAAATGGGTATTTAAAAATTATGCTAATTAGTTCTGACTTACTTTTATCTAAAACAATCTATGCTCTGAAAAAAACAGGCAAAGGAAAAACAAACGGGGTTAATATTATTAAGCCGTTTACTTATCTTTTGATTTCCGTTTTAATTTTATCCTGTGTTAGTTCTGACTCAACAAAGCGGTTAGTTCGAAATACAGATGCTGATTTGTATTGGTATGAATTATCTTTGTTTCTTTCAGGAATTCCACTAGATGAGAAAAATCGATTCGCCAAATTAACTGAATCTCCAAGTTATAAATCGTATGCGAATACTATCAATTCGTATTGGGAAAAAATTGATTCAGACTATTTAAAAAAAGTGCAGCCATTTAAAAAAGACGTTATGCCGGAAAAATCAGCGGCTAATACAGCGTTTTACCCTCTCAGCGGTGCTGACTTTGTAAATCTTCATGCATTTTATCCAGAAGCAAATTCAAATATAATGGTAGGACTTGAGCCTGCGGGAAAAATCACTGATCCAAATACACTAACACCCGAGCAGTTAAAACAGGGACTTAATTCAATTCAAAGTATGGTTGGTGAAATGGCAGCGCAAAACTATTTTACTCGTAAAAGAATGAGAAGAGAATTTGCAAATCCGCATTTTTCTGGAACATCGCCCGTGCTTTTAATTTTTATGACTCGACTTGGATTAAAAATAGATTACTGGGAAAGAGTAGAACTCGATCCGACCGGAAAATTAATTCCTGAGACTGAAGCACATATTGCAGATAAAAATCCAGACAAGGTCGAAGCAATTCGAATTTATTTTCATAAGCAAGGGGAAAAGTATAGTAGGGAGCTTACATTTTTTAGAATGTATATAAATGAAAACTCTGCAGATGAAAAAACTGCAGAAGGAAAGTTTTTTTTGCAACAGGGTAAGTTTAATTTACTTCTGAAATCAGCAGAGTATGTATTGCAACTACCGATGTATGAAAAGTTTATTCAAACTATATTAGCAAAGACTGATACAGTTGTGCAGGATGATTCTGCTATTCCCTTTAAAGCATTTGATAAAAATTTATGGGAACCAAAAGTCTTTGGAGTATATACTGCGCGGGCTAGACTACAAAATACTCCCAATGTTCCCGACCAAATAGATTTACAAAATGAATTCAAACAAAATGCAAAACCATTGCCATTTAAATATGGTTATGGTGTATTAAAGGGAAATGATAAATCGAATTTGATGATTCTAATTCGAAAGTAGTTAGGGGATTAAAGTTTTTACTAAATCTATTTCTGTAGAAATTTTTTCCATCAAAGCGCTGATGATTTCTTTGTTGAAAGGTTTTGTTCTTTCTAAAGTTGCGGCTAATTGTGATAACTCAAAGCAACAACCATTTAGCGCTGTTCCTTTGATACGATGAGCAGTGGTGTTAATGGTTTCTATATTTTGTTTTTTAAATTCTTCTGTTAGAATATTGAAAGATACATCGAATTCTTTTTTTAAAAGCACTAGAAAGTTCTTTATAAACTCTTCATCGTATTCTAAATTTTCTCTTAAAGCTTCTAAATCAAAATGATTCGTATTTGAGTTTGGCATGTAGGTATTTGGAAGTAAGCTAATATTTACCTGTATTCATTCAGGTAAGAATTTACTTTTTTTACATAGCCTTTTGTTTCTGAGTAGGGAGGAATTCCTTTGTATTTTCGAACAGCCCCTGGTCCTGCATTATAAGCAGCTACAGCAAGGTCTTTATTCTTAAAAGTATCGAGTAGCTCTTTTAAATACTTTGTTCCGCCTTTTATATTTTGGACCGGATCAAAAGGGTTTTCTACTCCAAGCTCTTCTGCTGTATCGGGCATAAGTTGCATTAGCCCCATAGCTCCTTTCGGAGATTCAGCCCTCGGGTTGAAATTGGATTCTGCTTTGACCACTGCTTTGACTAAATCTGGATCAAGACCTTTTGCTTTTGATTCAGATTCAATTATATCTTGAATGGTTCTTGTTTTTTGTGGTTTGCTTTTTGTAGATTCTGCTAAGTCAGAGTCTCTTAAGGAATCAACTTTCAGTGTGACTTCTTTTGGTGTTAAAATAGATGGACTATGTGGTTTTTGAGTTTCGATATTTCCCAGGGCTACATCAAGTTCTTTCGCAAATTCAGGCTTGTCAGCAATTTGTTTTAAGTTTTCAGATGACCCTTTTTCGATTTCCTGGGTAAATTGAGAAATTTCTCTAATCCTTTGCATTACGGATTGGATGGAGTCAATACTATCTATTTTCACCTTATGTCTATCGGACGTTTTTATATAAGCTTGAGAAAAATTTCTTAACTTGACAGTTTTTTCAATTATGGGGTGAGTAAATAGGAAAGGGGTAATACATGTTAGATTTTGTAGACAAATTAAAAAACGAATTAGTAGGAATTCAAAATACATTAAACGAGCTACTCGGAATTAAAACTTTCATAGAGTCAATGAAGAAGTTAATCAACTTCTTTGATTTATTCTTTACGATTGTGCCGCCGGAGGTAATTTTACTTTTTATTTTTTGTGCGCTGATTCTAATTCTAGTTAATAATATATCTCCAACAACTCCGAGATTGAATATAACTTTTGCAGTGGGGATATTCAGTGTTATATGGCTTTATGTGAATCATGTATTCACTGGAGAATATAAATTTTTGCGTGTATTGTATACTTCGCTCTATGTTTTGGTTCCAGCTTATTTTTTTGAGATTTCTAAGTTTGGATATAAACAAGTTTATAAGATTAGACAAAAAACTAAAAAGATTGAAAATCCAGAAGATCTTATCAATCCAATTCGAGAAATCAACCAGGGATACTATCAATTCTTAAATGCCCAAGCGGATTACAAGAATAGTCCACTGGATTTGAAGAAATCACTTCAAACATTAAAGGCATCTATTGAAACATTAGAACAGAAGCTGTAATTGAGTATGGATAGACGAAGATATATTGGATTTGCACTTGCCTATGTTTTGATTCCAGTCGGGGTTAATGGTATAGTAGCTAGTATAAGTTTTTCTATAATAGCTCCTCTTTTATTATCTGCTGATGAAGTTCAAAAATTAAATACAGCCATGCAGTCGGATGATTTTACACTGCAATTTTTTAGTTATATGTCTTTTATTTTTCCTACATCGATTGGGTATATTTACAATATGCCGCTCATTATCTATATGTTTAAAAAAGAGCGCCCACCGTTATCAGATAAAATAAAATCGATTATTATTAATTTACCTATTGTGAATGCAACTGTAAGTTTTGCGGGATGGGGTTTGGCTTTATTAGGCTCTTTTCTTAATTTTCAAAATAATAATATTCATTTTGGAACAATGTCTACAATTAAATATTCATTGTTTAATTTTCTTATGGCTAATCTTTGTTTTGTGTTTGTATATTATATTATGGATATGGTTAATAAGAATTTCATTCGATTAACTTTAGTTGGAGAACATCTAAGCGAAATTCCAAAAACTATAAAAGTATCCATACGATCTCGATTTTTTATTTTCTACATTACTGTAGCTGTAACGCCTTGTATTTTATTGGTAGATTTAATTCTCTCGATTTTAAATGATAATCAGATAAATGGATATTATCCTCAGACTGCCTTTGTTTTTCTTGGAATTATTTTTATTGGAACTGTTTTAACCTTTTTTATTTCACATTCCTTTGCAAATCCAATTAGAGAATTAGAAACTGCAACGAGTCAACTTCAATTGGGAAATCTAGATGCATCGGTAATCGTAAATTCTAATGACGAAATTGGATTTTTAGGAGAGAGGTTTAATGAAATGTCTCTATCCATAAAAGAAAAAGAATTTATCAAAGATACATTTGGCAAAGTAGTGGATCCAACTGTAAGAGATTATTTATTAAGAGGCAACCTGGCATTAGGCGGCGAGACAAGAGATGTTAGTGTTTTATTTGTAGACATACGAGGATTTACCACAATCTCAGAAAAAATTCCTCCGGCAGATGTAGTGAGTTGGCTCAATCAATACTTCGAACAAATGAGTATTTGCATTGCTGAAGAAAAAGGTTTAGTGAATAAATTTATAGGCGATGCGATTCTTGCTGTATTTGGAGCACCGATTCCTTTAGAAAATCATGCAGAATCAGCTGTAAGAGCAGGAATTAAAATGAGAGATAGTGCTAAAAGTTTAAGTAAGGAATTTTTGCAGAAAGGATTTCCTGAATTAAAAATTGGAATTGGAATTCATTCTGGAAAAGTCCTCGCTGGAAACATCGGTTCTATGACTCGATTAGAATATACAGTGATTGGGGATACTGTCAATATTGCGTCAAGGCTTGAAAGTCATTGCAAAGAAGTGGGAAAAGATTTGCTCATTACTGAGAATACAAAATTAAATCTTAAAGATTTATTTCAAACAGAATCAATTGGTAAGATTCAAGTCCGAGGAAGAGAGAGTGAAATAGGTATTTATTCTTTATGAGTTTATTCCCAGTTTTCTACCTTGAGAGATGGGATGCGCTTAAATTCTTTTACGTTATTTGTGATTAATGTCCCGTTGCCGCCAAGGACTGTTGCAGCAATCAGTAGATCATTCGGTCCGATTGGCTTTCCCTTTTTCTCTAATTCACTTCGGATTTCTGAATATATTTCTGCTTCAGTATCTCCAAAAGGAATAATTTCAAAAGGCTCTAGAAAACGTAATACTAGGTCTTTGTTTTTTTTTGAGTTTTGACTTTTAGCAGCTCCTAGTAGTAACTCTGCTTTAACTATGGAAGGAATTTTTATTTGTTCTGGCTTTAATTTTTTTAGATTTTTACTAATTTCTTCTTTCTCGCCTTTAAGAAAATATATACAGATATTTGTATCCAGGAAAAAGTTCACAGGTTACTTCTCTTGCTATCTTTTTTCAAATTGAGCTTAGTCGGGGATTGAAAACTGTCATCGCTAATAGAGCCGAAAAGAGAAAAGTAATCATCAGACCAATTCTTCTCAATGGATTTTTCAATTTTAACTCTCACCCATTGGGAAATAGAGATATTTTCTCGTTTAGCTGCGGATTCTACTTTTTTTAGAGTATTACTATTTACATAAAGAGATAATTGTGGCATCTTTTTATTCTCCTTTTTTAAATATAGAAACAAGTATATAGGCAAGTATATTTTACGTCAATGTAAAATTTTCTGCTTGAATTAATCATTCCTTCGCATACGTTGTTGCTTATCTAATCTCTTTGAGGCGTTTTATGAAAGACAAGAAAAAAATTCTTTGGTTCTTTATTCTATCCACTGTTCCATTATTACTGATGTTATTATTAAGACTAAGTGGAATTACAGAAAGATTAGAAAATGATTTAATAGATTTTCGCCATAGATATTTTAATCCCAACCATAAATTTTCAGACAAGATAATTCTAATCGACTTTGATGAAGATACATTTAAGAAGTTAGGAAACAAAAGAGAGTTTGGTAGATGGCCATGGAGAAGGGGTGCATATCAACCAATCCTCGAATATCTTTCATTAGGTGTTCCTAATATGGTGTTATTCGATATAATGTTTTTTGAAAGATTAGAAGAATCACAGGATGATATTTTAGGTGTTATATCGAATAGACTCACTAGCAGCGGAATTCCTGTCTCTCATGCTACAAGTTTTCGTTATGAAGAAAAAGAAAATATTAAACCGGAGCCGATTCCGCAAGAGATTAATGATTCTTTAAAAAAGATTTCCTTTCAACTCTCAGGAGGACTAGAAAAAGCCCAATTAAAGCCTTATAATATTTTCTCGTATCCAACAGATAGAATCATGACCCAAATCAATCATTTGCATTCTGTTTCTTATAAATCAGATGCAGATGGAATTTCAAGACGAATAGAGCCGATTTTTAAATACGAAGATATTCTTCTTCCTGCTTTACCTTTTAAAGGATTTGATTCTGTAAAACACATTGAGTTTTTAGAGGAAGATGAAAAGAATCTTAAAATTAAAACTAGTGAGAGTATAGTTTGGCAGGATGATATCAAAGCCTATCAAAGAATTTCTATTGAGGATACTACCAATATACCTCTCGAGAATGGGAGAATGAGACTTCATTATTATTCACCGGACGAAATGAATAGAATTCCTAGATTCCCTGTCTGGTCTTTAATTGAATCTTATGAGCGTGTGCAAAAAGGAGAAGCCGATCCAACAAAATTAGACACAAACTTTTTTGATTTTCAAGGTCGAACAATAATCATTGGAACATCTGCTGCTGCAACCTTCGACGATAAAGTAACTCCCTATGGAAAAATGCCAGGATTTGTTTTGCACGCTGTAGCCTTATCCAACCTACTCGAAAAGCATTTTTTAAAACTTTCCCCGATGTGGTTTAATGTATTATTACTTATAGTTACAATTCCTACTTGTGTTTATTTATCTTTTTTCTTTCAGCAAATGGCTTTAAGAGTATTTGTTCCTGCTGCTATCTTTATTGGTTACAGCTTGTTAGCCTTATTTGCATTCAAGTTTGATATTCATCTTCCACTGGCTGCTTTTTGGACTGCTTATCCGATAGCTTTTTTAGGGTCACTAGGCTATTTGACATTTACCGAAGGTGCAGAGAGAAGAAAGTATAGTAAAGTTCTTTCTAACATGGTGGATCCTTCTATTGTAAGTGAAGCGTTAAATGACCTGGAAGCATTAAAGAAAGGAGGGGAACGTGAGATAACAGCTTTCTTCTCTGACGTAGCTGGATTTTCTACAATTAGTGAGCAGTTAAGCTCTGCTGATTTAGCTGCTCTGTTAAATGAATACTTGGGTGCAATGACTATTATCCTCAAGCACAACCACGGAACCCTGGACAAATACATTGGCGATGCGGTAGTTGGAATCTTTGGTGCTCCAATTCATAGAGATGAGCATTATATGGAGGCAGCGAAAGCATCCCTTGAAATGATTGCAAAACTAAAAGAGCTAAAAGTTTATTGGAGTGAAAATAATCTTTATTGTAAAGATGCACAGGATATGGATGTTAGAATCGGGTTAAACACCGGACTTGCCAAGGTCGGATTCATGGGCACAGACGCATTAGCCTCTTATACTATGATGGGGGATACTGTCAATTTGGCGGCACGACTCGAAGCCGCCGGTAAAGATTATGGTGTGAACATTTTAATCAGTGAGTTTACCAATGAAAAAATTAAAGAAAGATTCTATACCCGTAAACTAGACATCGTTCGAGTGAAAGGAAAAAATGAACCTGTCCAATTATTTGAACTGATTGCCATAAAAGGGGAAGAGGCAGAAAGCCGTAAAAAGTCTTCTGAAATTTATGAAGAGGCATTTTCTTTCTACCTCAAACAGGAATGGGATAAAGCGATTGAAGTATTCTCAAATGTAGAGAAAGTTAGAGGTTCAAAAGACAAAGCTGCTGAAATGCTAATTGATAGATGTGAATACTATAAAAAATCTCCTCCTGGCTCGGATTGGGATGGAGTATTTACAAGAAAACATAAGTAATTGATTTGAAATAAGAAAGATTGGCAGCCAATTGGATAATGCTTGATTTTTTCCCCAGAGCAAAATATTATAACACTCCGATTGGCGAAATGTCAGTTTCATAAAACTAAATCCTTGTTTTTGTATGTTTTTTCCCGAAATACTTACAATTTACTTAGATAGTTGAGACATTTCGGTATCAATATTGCAGTCAGTTGTTATAGACTGTAGGTTTACATGAGAATGTAATGATGCGGAGTAATCAAATGAAAAGTAAGATTTTAACAATATTAGTATTCTCAATTCTTTCATCCGAATTTTTTTCTTGTTCGAGCGGAACAAGTTCAGATAATCCTATACAACTTATAGCTTTAGCCGCAAGAGCTGCAAGAGTCATTGCTGATTCTAGAAACAATGTTGTATTACAGGGAACAGTCAATGGACCGGGAGCGATTCAAAACGCAACTGTTCAAGTTTATCCCACTCCAACAAATGGGCAGTGCGCCAAAGACGATGGAACAATCAATGGAACACCAATTGCTTCTACAACCTCGGATGAGTTTGGAAATTATTCCCTTAAATATAAAAAGACTGGCTCTACAGTCTGTGTTGTAGTAACTCCAACAGGCACTTCTCAAATCCAGGTCTTCTCTCCGGCTACTAGAACTAATATTCCAACCTCTTGGTCGAAAGGGAATTTAATGGCAGTAATCAATGAGCCTGCAACTTCGAATGCAGGATTTACAGCAGGAAATAAAACTGTGAATGTAAATCCATTTACACGTATGACTGCAAGAAGGTTTTCTGCGTTAAGTGCGATTAATCCTAGAACAAGGAGTAGGGTATTTTTAAGAGTAATTCCTGCTGCCGTAAGAACGGTTGATCGAGGCAAAAATGACCGAGTAGAATTTGGAAATAATACTGCTTCGACACTTCTAGATAAAGCAAGTGATGATATTGAAAATGCATTTTTCCCAAATCGCGATAAGGCTACTTTTTCGCTCGAATCAGCTGATCCTAATAGCAATACTATGAAGTTAAGATTGGGAACGATTGGCTTAAAAGCAGATAAGCTTGGCGGTTCGGCAGATGGTAAAACTTCTTCCGAAGACCTCGAAAATGTAATCAACTTTATGGAGGAAGATTTCTCAGATGGTCGCTTTGATGGTAAGAAAGTAGATGATTCCACTGGAAAAATTGCCACCATGACTACTACAGATTTTGGTGGTGTAGTAGCTTCTAAACAAGCTGCCGATGATTTTTTGAAAGTTTCTTTTAAGGCAGCACAGGCCGAATATGATTCATTAGATCCGTCTCTAACCTCCTCAGCAAGTGATCAACTTTTTTGCGAGTCAGATTCTTTAGATGCAGCTTGCTCAATCGCTGTATTGCCTGGCTCGCCTCCGGAAATGTGGATATTTAATCCGGATGAGGATTTTCTAGATATTGGGGATACGTATGACCATGGTCCTGTTGGATTTGGCACTGGCGGAACAGCAAGCACTAGAGAATATACTATTATTAATGGAGGTGGATCTGATTTAAAAATTACTCTTCCTCTTACTATTTCTGGGGCACAGTTTACCGTTATTTCACCTCCAGATGCAGTTGTCGCCTCAGGCGATGCTACTTACTTTACAATAAAATTTGTTCCAAGTTCTATTACTTCTTTTTCAAATACAGTTACAATATCGAGTAATGATACTTTATATAGCCCATATACTTTTACTGTAACAGGGAGTGGAGTTAATTTAAGCACGAACCTCCAATTAAGATGGGCGTTTGATAATACTAATGCAAATGACACGAGTGGTAATAATAGAACAGGGGTAACCATCGGAATGGTGCCCGTTGATGATTTGTCGTTTGGCTCTGCATCGTTTGATGGTAGTGGTGCTGAAATACAATTTTCTTCTTTTTCATCGCCAACACCTACTATGACTAATCAATTAACCCTTTCAGCTTGGGTTGCCCCATCAGATTTATATAATCCCTCGTACTCAATTATAAATAGAGATAATGGGACTTATACGGATTTTCAATTAATGTTTCTTGATGAAGAAACTCTTCGTTTTACGATTACAACAGGGGCAGGAGTTACCCTGGATTTAGATGTATTCATTGATCCAGATGATTTTATTGATGAATGGAACTTGGTAACTGCAGTCTATGACGGTGCGAATATGCGTATCTATATTAATGGATATGAAGAAGATTTTGTAAGTAAGAGTGGGAATATTACAAATTCTGGGAATCTCCTTCAAGCGGGTAATGATTCCTCTGGTAATTACTTTGAAGGGGAGATGGATGATATTCGAGTCTATAATGGAGCTTTAACTGCAGCCCAAGTATATGCTCTTTATAATCAAGATTAAAAACCAATCTAATAACCGATTTACCTAAAACCAATCTAATTCTACTCTAGAACGACTCTTCGAGCCAAATTTGGCTCGAAGAGTCGTTCTAGAGTGGTTCAAGGTGGCTCTTAGGTATTAATTCTTCTATACTTTACCAAATCATTTTTATTCACTTCTATAAAAAAACTACGATCTCCCAAGAAAAAACTTGCATAAACTGAGTATCACATATCAGGCTATCTAAAAATAAAACAATGGAAAACCTATATGTTAAAAAAACTTACTCTCCTTCTTTTGATTCTTTTTTCCTTCTATAGCTGTAAGGAAAAAAGTAATTCCAAGTCCAAACTCCAATTTCTTCCACTTGCTCTAATTGGGATTAAGACTCCTGCCTCTATTGCAGCGAGCCAGCCATCGACGACCATTCCACCTAACGCACCAGAAGGCAGTAATCAGATTCGAATTTCGGATATTCAGGCGCCGTCTGTTATAAATGGACAGTTTGTGCCTGTGAGCAAAGTGTATGAAATAGGACCGGACGATAAGAATCTTCGTTTCCACAATG
>Ga0209174_10000594_pt1 | contig 26676 bp, 21 predicted proteins | sample JI91814BDNA_FD_187505 | JGI IMG/M metagenome (GOLD analysis project Ga0209174, IMG submission 187505) | Wastewater effluent complex algal communities from Wisconsin, to seasonally profile nutrient transformation and Carbon sequestration -... | ecosystem: Engineered > WWTP > Effluent > Algae...
TTCCAGATGGAACAGTAACATTATAACCGGACACAGTGGAGTTCGTTGTAGGAGCTACAACGGCCGGAGTAACTGGTGGGGTAACTGGAGCAGCAGCTGCGCCAATAGTTAATACGGATACATTGCTGGTTACACCATCGAATCCAGGAGTCGGAGTAGTCGGATTAGTTACAATACCATTTGTTCCATTTGCTAAAGTTGCTGTGATGTTTGTTGTTCCTGCTACTAGACCGTAAGCTTTTCCTTTGTCAGAAACCGCATTACTGATTGTAGCGTTTGTTGGAGCAGAAGAGTTCCAAGTAACTATAGATGAAATATCCTGGGTGCTCACTGTGCCATTATCATTAAAAGTTCCCGTAGCTGTGTATTTCGCAGGAGTATCATTTACTAAAGTAGTAGATTTATCTGCTACAATTGCAATAGAAGTTAAAGTAGCTGCAGTTACTGATAAATATGTAGGAGCAGGACCATCTGTTATTCCTCCCAATTTAGCAGTAATGGCAAGGTTGTTTACTGTGCCAAGACCAGTCGCAAGACCACTAGTTCCAATTCCATTGCTTACATTAACACTTGTAGAGCTTGAATCTGTTCCCCATCCCCAACTTACTAAAGAGGTAATGTCTTGTGTTGAGCCATCAGAATAAGTTCCTGTAGCTGTAAATTGAGTTGTAGTTCCTTTTGCAATGGAGCTATTTCCAGTAATTGCGATGGATCTTAAAGTAGCTTCTGTTACGGTTACACTTGCAGTCGCTGATTTTCCACCAACTGATGCTGTAATTGTTGTAGCTCCAGCAGCAATCCCTCGTGCGATACCACCTGTAGTAGAAGAAGTATCTACTGTAGAAAAGGCTGTATTAGAAGATGTCCAAACTGCAGTTTTTGTTACATCGGCTGTTGAGCCATCAGAATAAGTTGCTGTCGCAATGTATTGAGCTGTAGTTCCTTTTGCTATAGTTTTAGGGTTACAAGGAACGGTTGGCAGACCGGGTGGACAGCTTACTATGATCGAAGTTACGGTGAGTGAGTTAATAGTAACTGCTTTAGATCCAGTTACCCCAATGTAAGTAGCTTGCACATTTACAGAGCCAGCGTTTACAGCAGTAAAGAAACCTTTGCTATCTTGAGCGTCACTGATAACTGCGTTTGCAGAGCTACTAAGAGACCAAGTAGCCTGAGTTGTAATATCAGAAGAAGTTCCATCATCATAAATCGCACTTGCTACATAATTAGTTGTGCTTCCCGCTCCAAGTGTTGCTACACCAGTTACAGTGATAGAAACAATTTTTGCATTTTTTAATTGAGTAGTAGTTGTTGCAGCACCACCGTTGGTTACTCCTGGGAATGTTGCTGGAGAAATCAATGTAGCTGTAATAGTTGCTGTTGCAGCTGTACTTCCACCTGTTCCCACACCGGTAGTAGAATCAATAGCAACACTGTTTGTAGCACTAGAAGACCAATTGACAAGAGAAGAGATATCTTGTTTGGTTCCATCGGAAAAAAACCCGGTTGCTTCATACTGTGCAGTTCCACCGGGTACTAAGCTAGGAACGCTAGTGATTTGAATTGAGGTAAGACCTGCATTTGTTACATTCAGGTTTGCGTCACCAGAAATTGAACCAAAGGCTGCACTGACTTTGGCAGGAGTTCCTGCTGAAGTAGCTGTCGATCCTAAGAATCTACCTTTTTTGGAAGCAACGGTAGAAACTTTGTCTGTTTCAGATTTTACAGTCCAAGTGCTTTCTGTAGAAATATTTTTAGTGGTTCCATCCGAGTAAACTGCAGTCGCTATGTAATTCGCATGTGTATTTTTAGCGATCGACTGGTCTGCCGGTGTTACCCGAATTTGGGAAAGGGTCGCCCCCGTTACATTAGTGGCTGGTGAATCAGTCTGTAAAGGTGCACCCGTTGAGTTGTTAGAAGAAAAAGGAATATACTTTTTCTCCTTCTTAGAACAGCCTGCTGTGAAAAGCAGTGCTGTTACCAATAAATAAATTATTTTTTTCATGACTCTCTTATCTCCATTTTATCTAACTTCATTTGACGCAATTTTCTAAAACATTCTTGTGAGGCATTGTACACAAAACAAAAAAAAATAAAATCCCAAAAAAAAATTTTTCATTTGTAATTTTATTCAAGCAGTAAATCCCAATTTTACTGTGATTTACTTGATTGTATCTTGCAAAATGCAGTCAGTAAATATATAGTTGTTATCTTTCAATGACAAGAAGAATGTATATTAGCAAACTCTAATGTTATGCTTTTTTTTATAAAGCAAAAAAGCATTTCTCTGAGAAAAGATTTTTCAATTGCGACTAACGATTCTATGTCTTTACTAGAGAAATTACAATGAAGCAAGATAAAACTTACCTAGAAACCGATTCTTCTGAATCAATTTGCTTTGTATGTAAGATACTGACTCATACACTATCAAACATACTATCATAGATACTGATTTTTTTCTGTGAGTATCTTTGATAGTATAGGAGAGAGTATATTTGATAGTATCATTCATGCATCGCAGGTATGAGAAGAAAGCAAAATACATTGGCACACTTTGATCCTACTCAGTGTAAACGATCGAACCATTGCAATAAATCCCCTTTGATTGAAATTAATTTCCAAAGGGATGAAAATAAAGAATTTACTAGAATCTTTATTCAGCTAAGAATTGCAAATGAGGGAACAAAATTGATTTCATTCATTCAAAAGATACAAGCCTATATCTATGAAAGCATTGACAACGATTACCAAGATTTGAATTCTAAGTTAAATTATATTTTCACTTTCGTTTTCGTAATAGTAACTAGTCTGATTTTTATTTTCTTCTGGCCTAAAGAAACAAAACAAGCTCCGATTTCAAAAATAGGAATCGCTTCTTATTCTGTTGAGCCGATTCAACCTATTCCATTAAATGTAGAATTATCAGAAGCTAAAGTTGAATTAGGTAAAAAGTTATTTCACGATCCAATTTTATCAAAGGACAATAGCCTTGCCTGTGCAGGTTGCCATGATTTAGAAAAAGGGGGAGTTGACCACCTGCCTAGATCAATCGGGATTAATAAAAAAGAAGGTGAAATCAATGCTCCAACTGTTTTTAATTCCGGTTTTAATTTCAGACAGTTCTGGGATGGACGCTCAGAGACATTAGAAGATCAAATCGGTGGGCCACTTGCCAATAGCAAAGAAATGAATAATAGTTGGGAAGAAGTCATTCAAAGACTATCGAGTCATAAAGAATATAACCAATTTTTTTCTATGATCTATGTGGATGGAGTAACAACGAATAATATTAAGAATGCACTTGCCGAATTTGAAAAATCTCTTTATACTCCTAATTCACGTTTTGACCAATTCTTGCGCGGTGATTCGAATGCACTCACTGAAGAAGAAAAAAAGGGGTATCAATTATTTAAGGATAATGGTTGTATTGCCTGCCACCAGGGAATGAACATTGGTGGGAATATGTATCAAACCTTTGGAGTATTTGGAAATTATTTTCAAGAGCGTGGAAATACTACAAATGCGGATAATGGGCTATATAACCTCACTGGCAATGAGCAAGATAGATATAAATTTAAAGTTCCTTCTCTGCGAAATGTAGCTCTTACTGCTCCCTACTTTCATGATGGCTCTGTGGATACTCTAGAGCGTGCCATTTCTATCATGGCAAAGTATCAGCTTGGAAGAAATCTAGAAGAAGAGGAAATACAACCAATAGCCGCATTCCTTAGAACTCTCACCGGTGAATACAAAGGAAAAAGTCTATGAAAAAGAGAAGTCAATTTGCTATTTGGATATTTTGTATTTGTCTCTTGACCTTTTCTTTTTATCAGACAAGGGCTGTTGACTTTCAAAAATTAGAGCGGATATTTGGAGTTATCCAGTTGATTCGAGAATCAGACACTGCTCTCGATCAAGATATTTTAAAATCCAGATACTATATAATTAAATCCTATGATCCTTTGAATACTTCCATTTCTCAAATTCAAACAAGTCTAAACGAATTAAGAAGTGATGAGCTTGCTCTATTAAAAATCGCGGAAGGAAACGAGGATATTAAAATAGCATTTGATAAATATGCGGAAGTCTTTTCGTTTCGGAAAATTCTAATAGATAAATTCAAATCGCAAAATGCTATTTTAAAGAATTCTCTTTATTATTTGCCATTATCCGCTATGACGTCAAAGAGTCTCTCTAGTGGAGGTTATAGTCTATTAGTCGATGATATTGTAAGAGAAACATTGCTCTATACGAATTCAGGAGACGAAGAGAATAAAAAACTCGCCGAGGCTTCTATTGTTAAACTAAAAAAATTAAACGAACTTTCTACTGGTCAGCTCAAGTCAGAAGCGGAAGTATTCATTAAACACAGCGAGAATATTTTAACTAGAAAGAAAGATTTAGACAATATCGTTAAGGATATTATCAATTTGCCGACGAAGGATGCCATCAACCTGCTCTATTATGCAACAACTGGATTTTACAATCGCTTTTTGAATCAGGCAAATTTGTATCGTCTGATATTGTATAATCTGTCTATTGGAATGCTACTCTATATTGCACTTGCCATTATAAAGCTTAAGATTGCGAGTGTGGCTATGCAAAACTTGAATCAAAGTTTAATCCGATTAAATTCTGCTTTTGCTCGGTTTGTTCCGCATGATTTTTTAAATATCCTAGATAAGAAAAATATTTTAGAGATTCAATTAGGAGACCACGTAAAAGAAGAAATGACAGTATTATTTTCCGACATACGCGGATTTACCTCACTTTCCGAAAGTATGACACCGGAAGACAATTTTAGATTTATAAATTCCTATTTAGGAACAATGGGACCTATCGTTCGAAACAATAAAGGATTCATTGATAAATTCATTGGAGATGCAATCATGGCTCTCTTTAAAGGTGAATCTGAAAATGCGATAGACGCCGCAGTCGAAATGCTAGAAGGCTTAGAAAAATACAACACAGAGCATCGAACCGGAAGATCAAAAGTTCAAATTGGAATAGGACTTCATAGAGGAGAAATGATGTTAGGCACCATTGGAGAGAATAACAGAATGGAAGGAACTGTCATTAGTGATTCAGTCAATCTCGCCGCAAGAATCGAAGGGATGACTAAGATGTATGGAATTCCACTCTTGATTAGCGATAAAGTATTCGATACAATCAAAGATAAAGAAAAATACAATTATAGAAAAGTAGATACTGTGGTAGTAAAAGGCAAAGCAATCCCCGTGACAGTCTACGAAATCTTTAATTCGGACCCTGTCGCCTTAAGAGCCTTAAAAGACAAATTAAAACCTAATTTCGAGAAAGCGGTAGAATTATATTATGCGCAAGACTTTTTACAAGCTCGATCGCTTTTAGAATCTCACTTGAAAGAATTACCCAATGACAAACCTGCAATTTTACATTTGGAAAGATGCACCGATATGATAGAAAATCCTTCCAAAGTAAAGACCCAAGGAGCAAGCATTCTTAAGAGTAAGTAAGGTAATTTACTATTTGTCCCATACTTTCTTTAAGAATTGATCTCTGCCTGACCCATAACGATAGTAGTTGTATCGAACTGGATTTTTTTTGTAATAATCCTGATGATAGTCTTCTGCGGGATAAAAGGTAGTAGCCGCTATAATTTCTGTTACGATGGGAGAGTTAAATCGTTTTGATTTTTCTAAGTTCTGTTTTGATTTTTCTGCTAGTGCTTTTTCTTCTTTTGACTTATAGAATATTGCACTTCTGTATTGTTTGCCTCTATCCACAAATTGTCCATCTGCATCTGTTGGATCAATTTGTTTCCAGAAAATCGAAAGTAACTCATTGTAAGAAACTTTTTGAGGGTCGTAGATAATCTGAATTGCTTCCAAATGTCCCGTTGTTCCTGAACTGACTTCTTCATAGGTAGGGTTTTCTTTGCTTCCACCTGTGTAGCCACTGATTACCTCTTTTACACCATTTATCTTTTCAAAAGGACTTTCCATACACCAAAAGCATCCGCCAGCAAAAATGGCAGTCTCTGTTTTTTCGACTGCGGCTAATGGCAATAGAGACATGAGAAATATAAGTATCAAACGATAAAACATAAGCACCTCACATCTAGTTAGTCAGTTTTTTTTTCAGAAAGTTATAAAAAAAGAATTTTAGTATTCCCTTGGTTTGTCGGTTAACGCATTTAAAAAAGTAACTATACTTTCAACTTCCTTTTCAGAAAGATTTTTACCTAATTGCATTTCTGCCATTTTTTTGACAGCAAGGTCAAGAGTGGTTTGACTTCCATCATGAAAATAAGGTCCCGTAAGAGCTACATTGCGAAGAGAGGGAACTTTGAAAACATACATATCTTCCTCATTTGAAGTAATTTTAAATCTACCGGTGTCTTCTTTATTTTCATAGTGTTTTTTTATTCCCATCTTCTGGAATGAATTCCCTCCGAGCAAAGGTCCTTTATGACAATTCGCACAGCCCACAGCTAAAAATGTATCGAGTCCTTTAATTTCGTCGCCTGTTAGTGCTTTTGATTTGCCACGTTGAAAGTCATCAAAGCGATCATTCGTTTTGAATGTCCTTTGGAATGCGGAGATACTTCGTGTTATTTGCGCTAATGAAACTTTCCCTGTTTTATCAGAAAATGCCTTTTCGAATAACTCTTTGTATTCCGGTATGGAAGAAATTTTATCAACTAAATATCTCTCATCAGGCATCGCCATCTGCAAAGGATTAAACAGAGGCACTCGAATTTGTTCTTCTAAAGTTTTTGCCTTTCCGTCCCAAAACTGTGCTATTTGAAATCCAGAATTTAAAACGGTAGGAGTATTTCTTTGTCCTAATTTTCCGAAGACGCCTGGAGATAAATGAAGATTATCCACTCCTGCCTTTTTGTTTAAAACATTATGACAGGTGTTGCAGGATTGATTATCATTGACAGAGAGTCTATTGTCAAAGTATAGCTTTCTTCCTAGGTTTATAATCGGGAGAGTGTCGTTTTCGCTTCCAGGCATTTTGTCTGGAATGACTCCGAATAATTCGTTTGAAGTTCTGATTAATGTTTTGGTTCTCTCGCTTGGAGAACACATAATGATGAGTATACTCAATAATAGAATGCTTGCTTTAAGTTTCATGTTTTAGTATCCATTGATTATATTTGATAAAGTTCTCTTTCCTTCTTTTGTGCTTACTAGAAAAAATTCTTCTTCTTTGATGCTTGGATTTTTTTTCTTAACAATTTGAAAGTATTTATTAAGAGGTGTTAGAGATGCTCGAACGTCATTGCATAAAATTGAATCGCGCCAAACTGTTAAGAAGTCTAATGATGTTTTCTCTGATTCCGGTGCTTCTTCAGAAGCTTTAACGGCTAATTTGTATTCGCCTAATTCGAAGTAAGCCTTTGCAAGCATTGTATAGTAAGTTTTATCTTTTGCTTTTTCTTTTCTGAGCGGTGTTGCGTAGGTTATAACATCAGCCCAGGATTCATTTATATAATGAATTAGCATCATGGAATGAAGCGCCACCGGATTATACGCATATATCGTCAGGATTTTTTCGAAATAAGGCTTTGCTAAATCTAAATCTCGAATGGAAATAAAGTATTCTCCCAACTCTTGGAGAGCTTGCATTTCATATTCTTCGTAATTGGAAATCACATCCAAGAAAAGAACATGTTCTTCTGCTCTACTTGATTCTTTGAGATATTTCATGAATTCAAAGACTTTCTTTTTGTCCCGTGCATGATATTTATAAAAGCTGTTAAGCATCTTCTTAGCAATCTCGTATTCATCTAGTAAATAATAGATTCTGAGTAAGTTTAGATATGGAATCATTTCGTGCGGCTTTTCTTTTTGGAGTTTCTTTAATATTTCTTCGCTTGATTCGATATACGATAACATAACTCCGTAGACAGCAAGATTGTTAAGTTCATGGAAAGACTTTGCTCCTTGTAAGGATTTTAATTTTTTATCCAGAGAAGTAAAATCAGGATTTACTACTGGAGTTAAATTTTCATTGAGCAGTATAAACTGTTTATCCGCTTTCAGTATTTCGGACTTGTCTTCCTCTAATACTGGCGTAGGACGAAATATGGAAAAGCATCCAGTGATAGCAAACAATAAAACTAGGTTCCCCAATTTCTTTAAAAGCGGATAACATAGATTTGTCTTATTGCAAGATGATAGGTTAAGAATATTTATTCTCTTCATTTAGTTGTCTTGCGAAGAAAAGATACTTTAGTGATTTCTTTTGATTCCCTATTAATAAATAAAGAATCGAGAGATCATAGGCATCCTTCGGATTTGGGTGGATGGATTCTTTTTCGTTGTAATAATTTTGTAGATTATTTTCAAAGCTAACAAGCTTCTCATTTTTTATGGCAATGATTCGATTGATAAAATCTTTCTCTTTAGCGGTAGGATTGATTTTTTTGTATTGCATTTCTTTGATGAAGCTATTGAAACGATCGTCTGCTGAAGTGGTTTCATAAACTATCTTGAGAGCTTTCGAGTAACGTCCGGTCTTGATATAGATGTCTGACTTAATTAGTTTTATAGAGGAGTCTTCTTTATAAAGGGAATTGTATAGACTGAGAGTCTTTATGGCATCTCTATATCTTCTTTGTTTATAGTAAAACTTAATTAGCTCTTCTAGACTTGCTTTGTGATGTGGATCAATTTTTATTACATTCGAAAGATATTGTTCCGCTTTATCCACATTATCCGCTTTAGTGTAAATGGAAGCAAGAAGGATATGGGAAAAAAGAAAGCGCCTTTTGTAGTAGAGTGATTTTTTTAAACATTGAATCGCTTTTTTGAAACGGTTTTGTTTATAAAATTCCTGTCCTAGATGAAAGTATGTTTCCTCATTTGGATTTAGTTTTGTGATTTTATAAAACAACTCTAATGATTTAGATTTCTCTTCGAGATTGGAATACAGGTTTGCCAGTCTATATAGACATTTTATATTTTCTGGTTCCATTTCTAGGCATTCAAGATAACAGTGAATAGCCTTTTCATAGTCGGCACTGTCTTCATACTGCAATCCGTCTCGGTAAGATTCTCGAAACTTTTTAATTTTAAAATGAGTATACTTTCTCTTTATGTTATCTTTCATGCTACTGACGTAACCAGAAAGATTTCTGGATTCTATGACTTCTAATCTATCTTTCATTTTTTAGTAACTCGGAAACTTTGGCTGTGAATAGCAATCTAAGAACCCAAAATAATTTAGCAAGAAAATTAAAAATATTGATTCGAGTTCGATTTTTTGCCCAAATGTGTTCTTATTTGCTCTGTTTGTTCTAGGGAAAATTTAATTATTGGAGAAAAATGCCGAATTTGTTTGCTTTTCGTGTCGATTATTATACTAATTAAACTTAAGAACTATTAAGGTAGGTTCCAAACACATGAAACATATTCTGATTACATTGGGAATAGTAGCCCTAATCTCCTGCCAATCTTCTCCGAGAAAGGAAGAAGCAGTGACCACAACAACTGAAAACAAAATTGCTACCGGAACAGAAGTCAAAGAAATTGCAAAGACAGTTGAGAAGCCTAAATTTGATGAAGTTGGCTTTGCATCTTGGTATGGAATTCAATTTCAGGGTAAACCGACCGCTAGTGGAGAAATGTTTGATCGTTTTAAATTAACGGCTGCCCATAGAACAATTCCTTTTGGCTCTGTTGTTAAAATTCAAAATCTTGAAAATAACAGAGAAACGGAAGTTGTTATCAATGACAGAGGACCATTTGATGAAGGAAACATTATTGAGGTAACAGAAAGAGCAGCGGAAATATTGAACTTTAAAGAAGAAACCGTTGTAAAAGTTGGAACTAATATTGTTAAGCCTGCAGAAGAAAATCCTCTTTTAGTAAAAGATGATTCATTCAGTGTTGACGATGACGATGACGACGATGAAGACGACGATATTGATGAAGAGACTGCGCCTCCTGCTAAAAAAGGCGAGCCTAAAAAGCCAGCAACCGTTACGCCTGTTGCGCCAGAAAAAAAACCTCCTGTAGTTGCACCAACCCCTGCACCTGCAAAAACCGTTGCACCAGCGAATAACAGTAAAACTGCACCTGCTGAAGTCCCCACTATTGTTACTCCTGCACCTACAAATAACAATGCATCACAACCAAAAGGCGAAACTGTTCAGATTGGAGTTTTCAAAGAACAAAGAAGAGCAGAAGCTTTTAGAGATCAGATTAAAAAAGATTTTTCTGAAAAGATTTTCCTTTTCTCAAGATCAGGAACTTATGTTGTGCAAATAGGTGATTTCGCAAAACGCGAAGATGCTGTAGCCCTTAGAGAAAAACTCAAAGCAAAGAAGATAGCAAATTGTTTCATACCTCCTAAAAACTAAACGTAGTTTAAACACTGCGAAGAACAATAAAAAACCCCGATCGAAAGGTCGGGGTTTTTTATTTATGCAATGACAGAATGTATGTCAGTCTCAGGAAAATCATTTCCTTTAAATAGAAGTTTTTCTTTCGTAGCTTTGGTTAGGGCGTAGGCAAAACAATCTCCAAAGTTCAAAGATGCAGAGTGACCACTCCCTTTTCCGAAATCCTTAAATGCTTGTCTTGCAATCTGCGCCTGATCGGGAGTAACCTCTTTTAGTTCTATACCCATTTCTTCGATTAATTCATCAAACAGACGCGAAAGAATCGGATCACGAAAAGAATCGATTCGAATGGCAGATTCAAGATAGTTGGCAACAGACATTTTTACATACGGGTCTTTCTGGATTGCCGCAAGAAATGACTCTTTCTCTGGCTCATTAAAAAGAATGGCGAGTAGTGCTGAGGAATCAATAATCACTTAGGGAGCCCATCTTTCCCATAAAGCAAGTCGTCATGATCGGAAGAAAGCGCATTGGAAGGAAGTCGCTTTAGGAATTTAAGTAAGTTATCACGAAGTCTATCATTCTTTACTATGTCATAGGTATGCTCAAGCCTATCAAGTCGCTCACGCAAAGAAACTGTTATCACTTGCGTTATAGATTCCCCTGTTAAACTGGATAATTTACGAGCAAGTCTGTCTGTTTCTGGATCTTTTAAGCTGAGTGCCATATATACGTATATACGGCTTGTATATAAAAAGGCAAGGTTTTTTTATTTAATATCAATGACCATCAAAGTAACATCGTCGCTATGATTGGAGACTGTATTTCCAATCCAACTCTTTACATCATTCATGACTAACTTCGCAAAGTCGGCAGGTTTCATTAGGTTGTGTTTTCTTATATAACCAATCAGTAGTTCTTCACCGAACATTTCTTCGCTTGAATTTCTTGCTTCAATAATTCCATCTGTATAGAGAACAATTCGGTCTCCTTTTTGAATAGGAACCTCGACCATCTCTGTATGAATTTCAGGAAAAAGTCCTAGAATTTTGCCTTTCTGATTAAACTCTTTTACTTCATCCGTTTCAGATGAATGAATGTAGATAGACGGATGACCTGCCTTTGCATGTTTCATTGTATTATTTTCAAAATCAAGATAGATATAACTTGCAGTAATAAAATTTGTTCCTACATTATTGAGCATACTCTTATTTATCCGTGAAAGCAATCGCGAAGGGTCATCAGCAAAAGCAAACTGAATAGAAAAAGCAATCTTTAACATAGAAGCAATGATTGCTGCTGGAATCCCATGACCCGAAACATCCGCAATAAAGATTCCGATTTTATTTTTATCTACAACATGAAAGTCGTAAAAGTCACCGCCGACTTGTGCCATAGGATAATAGTTTACTGCAATGTCTAAATTCTGTGATGTAGGAATTGCTTTTGGAAGTATCGATGTTTGTATTTTCTTTGCTACATTTAGTTCGTGTCTGAGTGCGGCTAATGACTCTTTTTCTTTGTATGCTTTTTTTAAATTAACGACCATCTCATTGAATTTTTCTGATAGATAGCCAAATTCATCTTCTGATTCAATTACTACGTTTGTTTCCATATTGCCAGAAGAAAGCTCATCAACTGCTTGAGAGAGTTTTCGAAGTGGATCTGCAATATAGATCGAAAGCATATAAGAAACAATGATAGCAAAGATAAGTGCGACTAATGTAATAGTAACCCCTGCCATAGTCATTGTATTATTGAATTGCCTTATATCTGAAATTGATACACTAAAGAGCACTGCTCCTAAGCATTGTTTTTTTTCTCTGTAAATTGGTGCTATAACTGTAATAAAAGTCCCATAAGCCAATTGCTCAGGTTTATCTGAGATATGAGGGGTGCAGCTTCGAATAGACCTTTTTATTATATTCTTTAATTCTTCTGTTTCAATAAATTCCCAACCTGGAACAGAGGAAACTGAATTCTTTGAGGCAAAACTAAGATTAAGAGGGGTTGGATTACCATTATAATTCAGTGGTGCTGATAGTGTTGGGTTTTCCTTGCTGACGATTCCATTTTCGGTTTTTACAATGAACGGGTTACGACTTATTACCTTCAAAAAAAGTCTGTCGTTTATTTTTAATTCATCTTTATTTGAATCTATCTCTATTTTAAAAACGTTATTTCTATTCTCAATTTTTAAGTCGCTTGTATATTCAGTGCTATCCCAGAACACACTCAGCTTTCCATTTTTATTGATATAGACTTTTAGCCCAATAGATTCATTTTCTAGCCAAACAGTATCTTCTAATATTTGTGTGGCATCTATCGCATAAATAAGTTGGTCTGTATTTTCATTAATTGTTATGGAATAAATCCATGTAATATACTGCTCGTTAGCCGCAACGTCATGCATATATTTGAGATAACGTTGGAATTCTTTAGATTCCATAGATTTCTCATTTACAAAGGTTTGAAAAATTTCTCCATCAATGCCTGCAGCAAGAGAAATACCAAGAGATTTTTTATGCTGTAGAAATGACTTGTAATAGATCGAATTTGAAATTCTAAAAAGAGTATAGCCTAAACCAACAGAAAGAATGAGACTTAAGCCAATAAATCCCACAAATAATTTTACTTTTAGGCGATTCTTCGCTCCGTAGAATTTTTTAATTTGATTTGTTATCACAGCTTTTTCTATTCTCAACCAAGGTAATGTTATGTGTCCCAATTCCTTAGTCAAGTGATTCAGTAATTACACACTCTTTATTTACCCGTAATGAATCTGTAACATCTAACCTCTATTCTCTTATTCAATTAAATATATAAATTTGTGGATTAAAAGAGAATTTAGATGAAAATTAAGCATAAACTATTTCCAATTCTGTTTCTACTGTTTTGCTCTGTTTCCCTCTGGGCGCAGGCTAAAACGGGAGCAGGATCAATACAGGGAGAGGTGCTCGACGCACAAACAGCAGAGCCTATGTTTGGAGTGACTGCTGTTATTCGTTCCATTTCCAAATCAGCTAGAACTGACTTAGATGGTAAATTTACAATCGTTGGAGTTCCTGATGGTGACTTTGATGTTGAATTTATCATGCAAGGTATGGACACTCAAAAAAGAAAAGTATCAATAGCAGGTGGTAAGCCAGCAAGAATCAACGTTGCAATGGGAACCAAGAAATTGGATACTGTTGTAGTTGAAGGAAGAGCTTTGAATGATACAGAGTCATCTCTCTTAAAACTTCAAAAGAAATCAGCTACTGTATCGGATGGTATTTCCGCTCAAGCAATCGCAAAGACGCCGGACTCTAATGCAGGTGATGTTATTAGGCGCGTAACAGGTATTACCCTCGTTGGTGGTAAATTTGTATTTGTTCGTGGTCTAGGAGAACGTTATTCCAATACAATTTTTAACGGAGTTCCTCTTCCTTCACCGGAACCTGATAAAAGAATTGTTCCTCTTGACTTATTTCCTGCGTCCCTTTTGAAAAATATTATAGTAAGTAAAACTTTTGTGCCAGAAGATAATGCTGAATTTTCTGGTGGGACTGTAAAAATTGAAACAAAAGATTTTCCTGATCAATTCTTTTTGAAGGCAGGTCTCAGTGCAGGTTACAACAATAATACAACCTTCCAAAACTTTAAGACTTATAGTGAAGGATCATATAATATCCCCGGAGGAAGTATTGGCAAGGATTTAATTGGTCTAGATGAGGGTAATCGTAAGAAACCCGAATTAGTTGATACGATTCCTGGGGCTCCTTTTCGAGAATCAGGTAGATTCTCTTTTGGATACCCTGAATCAATTATTTCTGCTGGCTCTCAACAATTTAGTAATCAGTGGACACCTAGAAATACAAATGCACCAGTAAACAAAGGATTTAATTTTTCTACTGGTAATACTTTTAAAGTATTGGGTGACCGCAAACTCGGTTTTATCGCTGCCATAACTTATGGTAACGATTTTCAATTTAGACAAGAGAAGGATGTTTTTAACTTAGTTGGAACGCTTATTCCAGGTGCTCCAAATTATCAGAATAAAAATAGATACCTTTTAAAGTATAATGATTACAATGCAAATGTTTGGACCGAATCTGTAAACTGGGGATCCATCTTTAATACTACTTTCGAAATCGCTAATGGACAAAGACTTCATTGGAAAAATTTCTTTGCCGTAAATAACGACAAAGAAGTTCGCGAATATGGTGGATTTACTCAAAAATTGCCGGCCGAAATTTATTCTACAAAATTAAACTATATTCAAAGAAATTTGTTCAACTCCCAAATCGGTGGCGATCATATCCTTCGAATCAAGGACATAAATACCAAGTTTGATTGGACACTTTCCCTTGCAGAGGCTAATCGTAATCAGCCGAATATGCGAGATGTGGTATACGCAGCGCAGCCTCCATTTACATTACAAACTGGAACTCAAGCTTCGATTCTGACAAACACACAATCTGCGAGTAATTTTTATTCTACCACGAAAGATACAAATCGATATGTTTCCCTTAACTATGAAATTCCATTCACTCAATGGTCGGGATTACAAGGAAAATTTAAGACAGGCTACAGTGCCCTCAATAGAGAACGTGGATTCGAAGCAGAATTCTTTCACCAAGTTCCTAGAACTGGTGCGACTAACGTCGGTTTAACCGGACAACCTACTCCAGCGCCAAATTATCCTACTCCTCCAGAAATTGTATATAGTCCTCTCAATCGTGGTCCAAGAGGATATTATGTTGCAGAGGATACAAGAGCAACAGATTCATACAATGCACGTCAAAAATTACATGCGTATTATGGACAAGTGGATATGCCAATTCTTCCTAAACTCCGCTTCATCGGGGGTGGAAGATTTGAAGACAATTTTCAATCCGTTAAAACATTTAACCCATTTGATCAAAGAGCAGCATTACTCGAAAAATATAATTATAAGACTTATCTAAATGATTTTGAATCATCCATTATTGACCCTTCCTTTAGAAAATCCAATGTAATTAATGCAAACCGAAATTGGTTACCAGCGGCTAACTTTGTGTATAGCCCAAATGATAGCTCGAATATCAGAGTTTCTTATTCAGAAACAATTTCTCGTCCTGACTTTAGAGAAATGTCTCCGTTCGAATTTACACCAATTCTCGGTGGTCCTCCCGTAAAAGGAAATCCATTCTTAAAAAGAACCTACATACATAACTACGACTTGCGTTATGAATTCTATCCAAAGGGTGATGAAATTATTGCAATCGGTGTGTTCTATAAAAACATGAGTGCACCTATTGAAAAAGTTACCGAAGTGGATCAACAATTTCGTTATACCTACACGAACGCAAAACGCGCGTATATCCAAGGTTTAGAGTTTGAAGCAAGAAAGGGCTTATCATTTCTTTCCGAGAAAGCAAAGAATTTTTCTGTTGGTATAAATACATTCTTCATCAAATCGGAAGTGACTCTAAACGATTGGCTCTATTATCAATTGGGTCAATTTGGATCTACAAATACGCAATCTCCAACAAATCTATCTCGCCCTCTACAGGGACAATCTCCTTACGTATACAACGTAAACCTAGACTATAAATTTGATGAGAAGGGAGACCATGGTATATCCGTATTATTCAACCAATTCGGTAAACGAATCGAATCTGTTGGTGGTCTAGGAATTCCTGACACTTATGAAAGACCTGTTGGAATGATAGATATGGTTTATCGTTTGAAATGGAAAGAGAATTGGAATTTCAGAATAGCAGGAAGAAACTTAAACGATGCAAGAATCAAGGTGGTTCAAGAAGACCCTTGGAATGGAAAAGATACAACCATCGCATCTTATAGACTCGGACCAACAATTACGTTTAGTGCAACGTATAACTTTAATTAGTCGGTATCATAGATACAAATCTCAAAAAGGAAAACACAATATGAATAAAATTTTGAAGAAATTGACTCTCTTGAGCATAATAACCATTATGCTCTTGGTAACAGCAAACTGCGATATAATTTCTCCTGAAAAGAAGGAAAACAACAGTGCCCTACTTGCATTAGCCCTTCTGTCCTCTAGCCAAACCAGTTCAAGGGAACCGGGAATTTACATATCAGGGAAATTAGTCGGATCAGACTCTTCGACTGCAATTGCAAATGCAACGATTACAATCAAAGGTAGAGGTGAAACAGCTGCTATCGTAAGAACAGGAGTAGCCGCAACTACTCCTGCGGGATTTTACCAAAACGTTCTTTCAACGGGAACAAGTCCAGTTACACTCTATGGCAATACAACTGGAACACCTACAAACGCTACAAGAGATACAGAATGTGGGACAACCGTTGTATCTATGTATTCTGCAAGCATAACAAACAGAGTAATTTGTGACTCTTCTACGTTAGACGCAACTGCAAAAAGTTCAGGCATTTCTGATTCACTCATTGCTGCTGATACAGAGGTTGGAACTATTACTTCTGGTGCTGACGGAACTTTTTCAAAAATAAAATTGTCTACTATAGCAACGGGTAATACTTACACTCTAAGCGTAAGTGGAAAAACAAAAACGAGACGACTTAGAATTGCTAAGTCAGGGACCTCTACTTTACTCGATGGAACAAGTGATTTAATCCTTGGAAGTTCTACTACCGATACAAAAAAAGGAACATCAGCTGCAACAGCGGAGGGCGCAAGTGCAAGCTCTACTACTAATCCATATGATTTTTCAATCACTGATCTACAAGTCGAAGTAGTTTATTCAAAACCGTATGATATTTTAACTGGAACTCTTGGCAATACTACATTATCCGCTGCGAAAGATTACGTATTGAGCGGAACAGTAATTGTGCCTTCAGGGGTTACTCTTACTATACCTGCAGGAACTAGAATTTATGGAGCCACATCTCCTGCCGGTGCATTGTTAATTAAACAAGGTGGAAAAATTGACGCACAAGGAACTGCATCGAGTCCAATTGTTTTCACGTCGGAAAAAACTGCTGGCTCAAGATCGGGTGGTGATTGGCAAGGTATTATCATCCAAGGTAATGGAATCCAAACATTCGGCGGTAGAGGTGTAACTGCTGTAGGTGAAGGTGATGTTGGAACGTTTGGTGGAAGTAATGACGCGGATAGTTCTGGAACAATGAAATATGTTCGTATTGAATTTGCTGGTGCACCGTTCTCTCCTGGTAATGAAAGAAATTGTCTTTCTTTAATGGGTGTTGGTTCTGCAACTACATTAGAATACATTCAATGCCATAGAGGATACGACGATGGATTTGAAATTTGGGGTGGTGCGGTTAATATGAAGTATCTCGTAGCTACTGGAAATCGTGACGATCAGTTTGACTATGCTGATGGTTGGATTGGAAGACTACAATTTGCAATTGGACATCTTTATGCTACACCTGTAGCGGCAAATGATGATACTTCCCGTTGTATCGAAGGCGATGGAAATAGCGCTCAAACCTGCACTGGTTCAAAGAAAACTAGCACCACTGGAACTTGTGCAGATCCTTCTTTTGCGAACGTAACCTGTGTTAGCTTCGGATCTGGTCAAAACATTGGTGATGCAATTTTCGTAAGGAGAGCAAATGGAGAAAAAGCTGGGGAGTTTTCTCACTTCCATATTCTAAACTTTGGTTCTCAAAATTCATCTGACTGTGCTTCGTCAGGACAAACAGCAACCCTTACAACAGTTAATCATACTTATACTGTAAGCACTGCGGCTAATAATGGTTGCACTAGTGGTGGAACCATTGATCAAGCAGGCGTTGCATTAACTAGCACTTCTGAAACTGCTCCTAATTATGCACCAGTTTCAGCTAACACAACCACAGGAACCGCAAATGCAAATACCTTGAATACTAGCTTTGATAGTGCAACATATTATGGTGCAATATTGAGTGGTGGAACTGACTGGACTACAGGCTGGACATCTTATCCGACTAACTAATAAAAGATATTATCCACAAATTTCCTTGGCGGAGGAAACTCCGCCTTTTTTATTTTATAGCTATCTAAAGGATTTTTATGATTAAATATATAGTATTATTCTTTCTTCTATTTTGCACACCCAAAGCTCCTCCTCTATCAAATACATTGAACACAAAAGAAGAAGTTATTCAAAAAGCATTTGAGTTTATTTCTAAAGGAGATGAGGCATCCCTCGATAAACTACTTCTGACGAGAGAAGAACACAATACTAACTTCTGGAATCATGTTGGAGAGAGGTTTACAAAGGATCCGGGGATGACTGCTGATTTGGCATTCGAGCATATGAATATCGAGACCTATTACGGCAAACAACAATTAATTCATGATTTTAAAGATAAATACCTCTCCGTTAAAAGCATATCTTGTAGTCGCATTGAAAAATATGGACCATTTAAATTACATTTAGGATGCAAGATAATAGCCATTAATCCCGCAGGAAACGGAATTGAAATTACTGGAATTCGAACTGTGATTGAGTTAAATGGAAAATTCAAATTGTATCATTTAAGAAGAGAATAAAAGCTCTTATCCACAAATTGACTAGGCAGAGGAAACTCTGCCATTTTTGTTTATCAATGTTTATTAGTGAACGTTAAGCGGAAGGTCTACTCCTAATAGATTTTAAAAAACAACCTAACTGAACTGGCTTAGAAATTGAGTCTATCTAAGCCAGTTATAGAGGATAAACTAACAGCAAGATTGTCCTGAATCTGAAGAAGTAGAACAACATGCATTCGCTTGCCCGCTCATGAATTTGAATTCAGGGAGCTGGTCTTCTAATACTACGAATACTTCCCACTCATTTCCATCTGGATCTTTTACCCAAGTTTTATCTTGAATCGCATAACAGCAGGATACACCTATTTCGTCTCTTGCGGATAATCCTAATTCTTCCCAATATTGTTTTACTTTGAAAACATCTTCTGTAGAGCTTACTTGGATTCCTAGATGCGACAATCTACCCTGTGGAACCTTTTGACCTGCTTCATTTAAGGTTAAATTTAAAGATGGAAATTCTAAGTCAAACTTAGCGTATCCATTTCTGACTTTCATTGGTTCTATACCAAACATTTTTTTGTAAAATTCAGTGCTCTCTTCTACATTCTTAACAATAAGAGCTATATGTGGTTTTAAGATACCTACTTGTGGAAATGCTTTCTCTAATACTTTCATTTGATTTTCTCCTATAATTTTTTACTGCATTTGCTTATTTCATTTTGCGTTGAGAATCTATTTGCCCTTTATTAGATTCTCAACGCAAAATGACTCTTATATCGTATATTTACGATATACATTTTGTCAAGAAAAAATATAGGAGTATTGAAAATTAAGAGGAGTTTTTGTTATTAACTAGTTAAGGTTAGTTTCTTTTGATTCCGAGGCGATTTCTTACTCTATCGATTACTGGTGCTGCTGCTGCATGAGCTTTCTCGGAACCTTTCTTAAGAAGTTCTTCTACATAATCGCGATTAGCAGCAAGCTCTTCCCTTTTCTTTCTGAAAGGTGCAAAGTAATCCATTATGGTTGAAAATAACTCTTTCTTTACATCACCGTAGCGAAGTCCCGGAGTTTCAAATCTTGTGCGAAGTGTTTTTAAATCTGTTTCATTTAAAAATAACTTGTAAATAGAAAAGATTACACTTTTATCAGGATCTTTGGCTTCATCAATTCCTGCGGAATCTGATACAATAGACATTACGGATTTTCGAATAGATGATTCTTTGTCAAAAAAATTAATAGTGTTTCCATATGACTTTGACATTTTAGCTCCATCTGTTCCCGGTATAATGGCAGTATCCTCATCTATCTCTGGTTCAGGAATTAAAAATGTTGTTCCAAAATCATGATTAAATTTGTTCGCAATGTCTCGTGTAAATTCTAAATGTTGTTTTTGATCTTTTCCTACGGGGACTTTTTGACTGTCAAACAATAAAATATCTGCTGCCATTAAAACTGGATAGAAGAACAAACCACCTGTGGGATTAATTCCCTTTGCTGTTTTGTCTTTGTAAGAATGAGCGAGATGTAATTGGTTTACATTGATACACATGCTTAAATACCAAGTAAGCTCTGTTACTAATGGGACATCAGACTGAATCCAGAAAGTTGATTTATCAGGATCAATTCCAAGCGCATAAAAATCACATACTGCATCGAAAGTATTGTCCAGTAATGCTTCTTTAGATTTGAAAGTTGTAAGAGAATGTAAGTTTGCGACAAAGCAAAATAAATCGTGGTCTTCCTGATAGCGAATCATCTTCTCCATAACACCAAAGTAATTTCCTAGATGAAGCTTTCCGGAAGGTTGAACGCCTGTTAATATTCTCATATACGGCTAATCTCGTTTATCTACGCTATAAGGTTTTGACGTTAATCGTTCGTAGTCAGAATAAAGCTTTTGTAATTCTGCCTCGTTCTTTGCGCTTTGACCAAGCTTAGCAAGGAGTGAAGCATCTTTAAAAATAACTGCGTAATTATAAAGAAGTCGTGTCATTTCAAAGAGAACTTGAAATACTGTTTTTCCAGAAAGTCTTCCCTGAGCAACTACGCGTCCTTCAGAAAAAGGAATAAAGCGTTGCATGATCTTAATTTCTTCAATCACCTTTTCTTTTGTGGCCACTGTCTTTTCGTTGATTTGTCCGCTTTCTTCATAGCTTTGTGCGAGCATATGATTTTCAATTACGGTAGTCATCTTTGTTGCAAATTTATGAAAGAAATCTGATGCTTCAGTTAATACTTTTAATAATTGAGTTTCAATTTGATCTTGTGTTCCTTTTGCAATGTTTTCAGCGTAATTCTGAAATCCGTATTGAAAGCTTGGAAACTTACGATTAAAACTATCAAGTGTGCGGAGTATATTGTTTATCCGATCTACTTCAGGAAAGAATAAACCAATTTGCATAATTAATACATCTTTGACTTGATTCAAATCTAATTTTATATAGCCTTCCACTAAAGGAATATAATTACTCTGTAAATCGCGACAAACTAATTGTAGCAGCTTATGCGGAGTATTCTTAAAATTGGATTTTAATAAATCGGTCTGCATATTTTCAGCATAATAGTGCGCAACATAGTCATCAATGATAACATTGAGGAATTCAAAGGATAATTTTCCTCCCTCACCGAAAGAGAAATAATTTTTCCGTAAAAAATCCAATTCGTCTTTGATATTTATTTTTGACTGTATATCGTTGGAAAGCTTTGCGGTAGCTAACTCAATTTGCTTTGCCACTTCAGAGGTTGCATTGAATTTCCGTTCATCTATTACGGAAACGTTCAATGTCTTTTCAATTTCTTGCCAGGAAACAAATTTCTTAGTCATTACTATATGAAATGCAACGATAGCATCTGTCAAAGATGGCTTTCTTGATTCAAGCGACAAACCGTAATTTAACCCTGTGAGAATTGGTTCGATTTTAGAAGAGAGTTTTGCTTCTGTTCGTATTAATGCTGGAACTTTTTCTAGAATAATATCTTTCGTATCGGGTCGTCCTAAAATCCGCGCGTAATACATTTGCATCTTCGTGGATCGACCAAGAAATACTTCAGCAGAAATTTCATCTCTAAAAAGACTATCCAAAGATATGAAAGCATTAAAGAAACGATTGTAATTTAAAATTACATTGTATACTAGAGGTGACCATATTCTCCAGCCTACTTGCTCGGAATATTTTAATGCTTGGATTGTGCTTATGATTTCATCTTCTTTAAGAGATCGGAAAATTTTTTCAACGTTCTTGGATATTGTGGGTTTACGAGCGAATAGTCCCAACTCTAATGATTTTGTTTCTTTTGCAAATTTCGCAACGCTATTTCCACCACCAAAGAGCTTGTCCATAAACCCACTTGCATTCGTATCTGTCATTGCAGGGATTTGGGCAGAGGTTTGTGATTTGGATATGATAGGCTTTGGAACTGGAGCGCCTGTTGCCATGGATACTGCTTTTGAAAATTCTGTTTTACTTCCGGCTGGAGCAGATGGTTCTTCTTTTATTCTTTCTTTTTTTTCTTGGTCTTCATCAATTTTTTTAATCAAGTCAATTCGAATAAAAACATCGTTCGAACGAGTTATGGCATCATCGATTAACTGTTGGTGCTCTGGTGAACGCTTTTTGCGATATAAGGATGCGAAAACTTTATGAGCTTCTGTTCTGGATGCTGGATTCAAATTCTTATTCCCTCTGATTCAAAGGATTCTCAACTATCTGTGCATTTGCAGGTGGATGAAAATTGAATATACTAGAAGAAAGCCCAATATTCGTTTGAACTCCTGAAAATGTAATATCCATGAAATCAGATCTACCTTTTGCTCTTAATTTGAGAGACTTTATTATATTATTCGGCGTAACGCTAACAATTATTTCCTCATAATATTTATTATCAGATTTAAGTTTCAAGACTTTTCCTGAACTGGAAACACTTTCATATCCTGATAGTAAACCACCAAGTCCACCAGTTAAACCTTTAAGGTCTTGTTTTCCAGCAATTCCTCTTGCAGGCGAGTAAATCCATAAATGTCTTCCATTTCCAGAAAGAACTCGACCATCAGAGAATTTAACGTTTAAGCTGCCTGGTCTTTTGTAGGAAATGGAACCAGCTAAACCATCTATGGAGATATTTGCTCGAAAGCTATCAAAGCTATTCATTGTTCCAACAATACTATTTAGTAGTTCTTCCCCTGATTCAGCAGCGGCAGAAAGGCTTAAAAAAATAAGGAAGAACATAAAGCGAAATTTCATTTTTTCAACTTACAGGGCTAGGGCTAATACTACAATAAATATTTTCTTATCAAAAGAGAAGCTATACGCTTAAGTCAGTTGTCCCTCCTGGAAAGAGATGCGGACAATCGAAAGATCATCCGATAACTCACTCTTACTAGTCAAACTAGAATAGATTTTCTCTAACTGACCTCCTGAAATTTCTATGATTTTCAAGAAAAATTTTTGATTCTCATTTATGATACTCGCTCCATTTGAGTTTTCATTTAAAAATAAATTATCCTTACCATCAGAGCCACAGAAAACTACGTCTCCCGGTTGCAATTGAAATTGGATTAATCCAACATCCTTGTTGAAAGGCATACCAAGCTTATGTGCTGTAGCTCCATCTTCAATAAAATTAGCCTTTCCTTCTCTGTAGATTATACTCAATGGATGCTCTGCATTAAAGAATTGTAAGAGTCCTGTTTCATCCTCAATAACTCCTAGGATGCAAGAAACAAGCAGTGTTCCGTCAAAGGCTTCCATTACTTTTTGAATTTCGAAAAAAGTTTCTCTCAACCATCTATCAGACTCTTTAGTGATTACTCTCTTATTTGCAGCAGAGCGTGACATGATAGAATTGACTAGAGATCCTATTATCAGTGCTCCTACTGCTCCTTGCATGGATTTACCCATTGCGTCGCCATTAAAGAACATTGTAAACTTTTTACCAAGGAAGTTTAAATTTCCTGCGATACTTATATCTCCGCCTAAATTATGGGTCTTGCCTTTGAATTGAAATTTTTTCTTTTGCTCGGTGAGAAAATCAATTTTTATATACGGACTCTTGTTTCGATTTTGCATTAAATGCTCAGCCATCAAAGTAGTTAGAAAATAATCTCCATCCTGCTGTGTTTTTAATTCTTGAGCTACTGAAAGAGTCTCTTTTAATTCATCTGTTCGCTCTTCGATTCTTTCTTCTAATTGCTTATTTTGCTTTTGAATGGCTGCAAAGCTTGTTCTTAAATTGCTAGCCATTGTATTAAAGCTTGTAGCCAGTTCACCAATCTCATCTTTTTGATTTAAAAAAATAGAGTAACTTAAATTACCATTTGCAATTTTTTTAAAGCCGTAGTTTAATTCGATGACTGGATTTACAATCCATTTTTTTATGATGAATCCAAAGAGAATTACAATGATTAACCCCAAGAGTAAAATTGCCATTAAAGTAATCAATGCTTCTTTTCTAAGTTCAAGAATATTTGAAATATTATAATCCGCACCAATTACGCCAATAATTTCTCCATTTACTCTGATTGGGTAAAATGCAGACTTAAATGTTCCCAACGGATTTGAATACTGTCCCTGTACGACAACCATCTTGCCTGATGCAAAGGATTCAAAAGCTTCGGAAGGTGCATCTTTATACAATTTGAAATAAATATCAACTGTTTCTTTCTTTGTTGGATCGTCACCAGAATCATACACAAAGTAGAATTGATTTTTGTCGTTTATTAGCACGATGTATATGTAAGCCAATCCTAACTCTTTTTGAATATTCTTTATTTTTTTCCAGTTCTGAAGGTATTCACTTGATTTTTCACTCCCTTGATTGAGATTACTTAAGCTTTCGATATCTATAATATTATGAATGGAGAATAATCCATTGTATAGCTTATCAATTACTGATTTCATCATAAAATCAGTATACTTAATATAGAAAGTTACTCCAATACTAAGACCAACAGCAAACAAATTCAGGAATAGAATACTGTTGATTTTTTTCTCAATACCCATTTTCATTTTAGTTTAGAATTTCTTTGAAATCAAAAGATGCGAACAGGCCAGTTAGTAAAAGTCTTATGCTCTTTTAAATTGCAGGTAAACCCACCGATTCGAATCGTAATGATATTAATTAATTGAGCTTCTGCGGCACACTGGTCTACTTCATATTTATCATAGAAAGCATTTTCTTTTACTCCAGCAAGTTTATTTGAAATGAGTGATAGCAATGCATCTAATGGAATTTTTCCTTCAATCGAACTAGAAATGGCTGCACCAGTGATAGCAGCAGTAAGTATAGTGCTCTTAGCCTCTTTACCTGTAACTGATTCTGGAACAGATAGGTTTAAAGTATCTAATACAATACATTGTGACATACTTAGAACAAAAATTAAAAATGTAAAAATTTTTCTCATAGCGAATACTCCTTTTACCAAACATAAAATGCTCATTACAATAAGAATAGTCAATCTATCAATTAGAATTTGATTTTTCCTTGTAATTAAAATGTAATCCTTCTTTGCGAAACTTAGGTTTACGAAAAAAAATTAAAGAGATTGTATGAACAAAGGAGAAGGTTACATGAAATTTACCAAATACATTATTTTATTTTTAATCAGTTTATTCTTCACTGATTGCAAGAAGCAAGAAAAGATTATTATTACTGGCTCGGAAACTATGCACTCGATGATATTACTCATCTCGAATAATTTTATGAAAGAAAATAAAAATTATTCTATAGATGTTCGAGGCGGTGGTTCAGGAGAAGGAATTAATGAATTAATCAATGGGATTACTGATATTGCTCTAAGCTCTAGAGATTTAACAGAAAGCGAATTTGAAAAATTGAATCATAAACAAACACTAGAATCAATCGTTGTTGCCTACGACGGTGCAGCTTTTGTAGTTCATCCAATGAATCCCGTCGAAAAATTAACGTTAGAGCAAGCCTCTGATATATTTACAGGAAAAATAAATAACTGGAAGCAATTAGATGGTCTTGATAAGCCAATTAAAGTTGTAATTCGAGATAATTATTCAGGAACAGCGCATTATATTAAAGAACATGTTGTTAGGCAGCTCGATTTAGGACAGAGTCATTACTTTAAAAATAAACAAAATGATTATTCGAAAGATGCTATTGTGCTAATTAATAATGAAGAGATTGTTGATTTTGTTGAGAAGAATCCGGATGCAATCGCTTACATGGGAATGGGATTTGCTCATGTGAATAGCAAATTAAAACCATTGAAGTATGCACGAACTAAAGAAGACGAGCCAATTCTTCCAAACATTGATAATATTGTGAAGAGAAAATATAAACTTTCTCGTGCTTTAAAAATTTTATATAAAACCGATAAAGCGGGCGCAAAAATAGATGAGTTCGTAAAATATATTTTGAGTGAGAGTGGACAAAAGGGAGTCTTGCAAAGTGGATATCTTCGTTCCACACTTCCTGAAGTAGAAGTAAATGCAATAAAGCAATGAGGTAAAAGTATAAAATGATTTTCGTTTACATAACTTGTAAGAATAAAGAAGAGGGGATGTTTATTGGTCGATCCCTCGTAGAAGCAAAACTAGCTGGCTGTGTAAACATTATTGAGCATATGACATCCATTTATGAATGGGAAGGGAAAATAGAAATCAATGAAGAAGTCATTCTCATAGCAAAAACAAATGAATCTTTGTTTGAAGAAATTATTTTTCATGTAAAGAAGATTCATTCGTATGCTGTGCCGTGTATTTTATCTATTCCCATTCAAAACGGCAATGAAGAATACTTGAAGTGGTTGGAATCTGGATTAAAAAAGAAGTAATTTGTTGCCACAGAGGCACAAAGACACAGAGTTTTTGAAATGGGTTTAGTTTATTCATAAGCTTCACTC
>Ga0209174_10000596_pt1 | contig 26663 bp, 20 predicted proteins | sample JI91814BDNA_FD_187505 | JGI IMG/M metagenome (GOLD analysis project Ga0209174, IMG submission 187505) | Wastewater effluent complex algal communities from Wisconsin, to seasonally profile nutrient transformation and Carbon sequestration -... | ecosystem: Engineered > WWTP > Effluent > Algae...
TAAACGCTGGAGCAAGTTCTTTTTTAGCTTTGGCGGCCTCGGATTCAATAAAGTCTTTGATCTCCTTCATCTCAGGATTCAATGACTTGGGGCTGTTTACCCTGATACCCGTTAATGCTTCATACTGAGTTTCGTTTACATCATTGGGAGTAACGGCAAACATTTCATTGCGCACCACATCCGAACCAATGTATTTCTGGATTAACTGTGAATCGTATTCTTTTCCGGCACCCATGTTGGTCAATGCCTGTTCTAACTCGGGTAAGTCTTCCGCTGTTTCGCTATCTGGATTTTTACGAGCCTCAGATTTCAATTCCTGTAATCTTCTGGATGAAAGATTCAACGCATTCGCCTTGTCAACGGATACCCCATGAAAAATAGGCGCGGCTTTCATCTGAGCTCTCTCGCCCACCGTCATGCCAGCGATTTTCTTTTTCATGTCTTCTATATTCGTAGACTGAAAACTATAAGGCACTCCGTCAATGTCGGTCGCTCCCCAGGTGTAGTAATTGATGTGCATCGGAACATTGCCACTGCCTGTCCTGACCACTTCGCCAGTATCTTTATCGCGCCTTTTATTTGCAATAGTAGCCGGAATGAAAGGAAGTTTATTTTGGCCTGTTCCGGTTTTGAGCATAGACACTCTAGACGGACCATCCTGAAATCCATCTGCCGGATCGCCCGCTAAACTTTTACTACCTGAGCCCCACTTGGCACCAGCTAATTTATCGGAAGCATCGTAGACTTTTTTGCTTTGAACATCTTCCCGATCTTTTAATTCAGGTATAATCTTATCGGCCTTACGCTCAAACTCTGTACGCTTATCAATTGGGTTGATCTCAGGATGTTCACGCAAGTAATTAATCGCGGCATTGTCTTCTCCATTTTGAATTAATCCTTTTAGCGTGATTCCTTCTTTTGTGTCCGGTAGTTCATTCATCCGACCAGCAATGATCTGCTTGTACTCCTGATTCAAATCTTTTAGCATTGATTGGGTGTAGTAAGCATCAGCGCGCGGATCGTCACTCAGAAAATTCTCAACTACCTCTGGATCGATCCCGGGCTTTCCTTCTTTAGTAAAGAATTTTCCTTTGGCTAATCCAGAGGTCTTTGTCCCATCGTTAGTTGTAGTCTGATACTCGGATGACTTATCTCCGTAACGCTTCACAAAATCATCAGCGTACTTAGTAGCGTTAAAGAATTTCGGATCTTGCTTGGGATTAAAATTAGCCAGGCTTTGCTCGATCTCAGAAAGCGGCTTATTGTAATTGGCTCTTAACTCCTGAACGGCACCATCCTTATTAAAGTATGGGTCTTTATCAGCATCAATGTCCTGCTCGAATTTCTTTTGCTGCTCCCATAGAACCTTTCCTTTTTCAGACAGCGCATTTACATCACTCATGACCTTACGAACCTCATCAGGAACACCTTGTCTTCCGGCCGCTTTCCATTGACGCGTACCTTCAATGACCATGGCGGCCATATCATTGATTTTATTTTGATTATCAATGAAGTAGCCATTCTTATTTGATTCGTAAACTTTATCCTGAAGTGCCTGACTCTGTAATCCTTGTTGCGCCTTAATCCGATTGGCTGTATCTAACGCTGCAAGGGTGCGGGGCAAGCCCTCAAATACAGGGGCTTCATACGTGGCTTCATTACGGAATTCGCGGTATGCCATTGATTACGCTGTCATGGTAGCGGCATTAGCGGCATTAGCGCCAAGGCTACCGATGGTATCTAAAATTTTGAAGAAATTTTCCTGCTTTGCTTTTCTGCGGTTACGAAGTTCCTGAATCTGATTCTGGTACGGCTCATTCACGTTGAAGTTCCATTCCTTGTCCTGCTCGTCAATCATAGCATTGTTAGCGCCATACAGATCACGCATACGACCGGATTGAATATTGGCCTCATCGACTCCTAAACTCCGAAGGCTGTTATTGGCATTGCCAGTGATCCCAGCAATCGTATCGAGAATTGCATTGGAACTTCCGCTCACTTGTTGCGCCTCACCAACTGCATCTGCGGCCTGTGTTTGAATATTCGATTCGGCTTGTTGAATTCCACGGTCACGACCGAACGCCTGATTTTTAGCGAGCGCCTGATTCTGATAGGCTTCGTCCTGGATAGAATACTCAGGGCGGTTTTTGATTAGTTCATCAATTTGTTTTTTCAGGTTTTTAGGACCTCCACTGAATGGTTCTCCGCCTGCGAGCATACCGAAATAATCTTTTGCTGCCATAACCTTATATTTTAATGCAATTTAACTCAATTTTTTACATTCTTTTCGCTGTCATCGTAGCTTACATTCAACCAGTGAAATAAACTCAGGTAGTCTATTGAAGGATCAAGTTTTAATTGAAGGATCAATGTCTTACTGCGCATGGAGTTTCCTTTCACTACACCTTCCTCAAAAGTAGCCGCGTTCGGAGAGTTTCCGTCTCTGCGAATCCATGACCAGAATGTATCTTCCTTTGAAGCCAACTGATCCAAAAGTATCTCCGTCTGTTGCCGGGTTCCGGAATTGCTCCTCCAGTCTCCAAGTATGGATGTAAATTCCCATTTATCAGAAGTGGTAAGTGCGACCGATCTCCATGTTTTGTTTTTCCGATATTCTGGATTGGCTACAAGTTCAAGGATGGTATCTTTTTTCACTCCGTAGATTGAGCCAAAGTCCGCTCCCTGTTCATGGATTTGAATGGTGCTACCAATGATACTGTAAACCTCGTTGTCCATGGAGGCAAATAAATCAGGATTATAATCCCAGATTGTTTTCCACCGCTTGTCTGCATTGCGCTCGGCAAAGGACGCACACTTGTAGGAGCTATATCCCTTGAAGGTTCCTGGTAATGACGAATGATTTATAACGGTCAGCCACTCTTCATGATAGTCGTCAAACACACTGATTACTTTAGGCGCTGTGCCTGAATAGTAATACTGAATCAGGAGATCGCCCAAATCCTTGAACCAATTCTTCATGCCGTATTTACTAACCTCAGTAAGTCCATCTCGACTATAACGTAACCATACTCCGCGCTTGGCATTCCACCATAGCACCATGCCCGATTCTTTGGATACAGATTCAGGATTAAGAGTGCCATGACTACCCAAAAGCGTATTGAATGAACCCAGAACTTTATCGGAAATAGACACCTGCGAACGCCCGGAAAGGTCTTCCAGTGTGGTCCGGTTCACGTAAACCGACCATGATTCCGCTTCTCCGATAACCAAAAGCACATTTCCGACTGATTCCACCTGGGCGTTGCTGGTGTTAACCATGGCCCGTATCCGGCCGTACTCAGCTGGGTATATGAATTGGTTCCGCTCAAGGAAAGTGTTGATTCCTATAAACAGGCTATCCTCCAGAAATTTTAATCCAAATCTAATCTGTCCCTCTTTCCGGAATTGCGTGGGTAGATATTCATAAGCAGGGAAAGCCCGGCCGGTATTATGATTCCATGATCCGCCAGCATTCTTAGGGTCCTGATTCATTTGGGTGAACCTGGTAATAGTAGATATTCCAGTTTTCCCCGATGCCGCTGAATAATAATCGAAGGTAAAATTCTTGTAGACAGACCAAACATCCCCATTAATGATAGGCATCTTTACATAAATAGGATACAGGCTATCTCCTATCAATGAGCCGGATACGTTGGCCTTTCCGGACCATCTAAAGTCACGCTTGGCAAAATCTCTGCTTGGGGTACCTGGATTGGTAATAGGGTAATACTCTCCGATTTCATAAAACAGGAAGGTATCATCCGGATTAAATTTCTTTAAGCGATAAACTTCAATTTGCTGAAAAGCTGGATCCCATAAAGCATCTGATATTTTAGGAAACGAGGTAAGGTTAGTGGGTTTATTAATAATAAATCCCCGTCCTGTAAATTCAATAATTTCCTCATCATACCATTCAGTAAGAACAGGACCACCTGAAGAATTGAAACTGCAAAACCTTAACCGATCGCCTTTTTTAAAATTATAGAATAGATCGTTGGATACCCTGGAACTTGTGCCTCCTGCGTTTCCTTTGACTGAATTAATCCAGTTATTACAATCAAAATATATTCTACTAGCCAATGCAATAGTGCCTACTTCAACATCTTCTCTATAAGCCGTAGCGGCCATGCGAGCCAGGTCAATATCATCCGATGGATTATCAGCGTTTGTTCGGTCATTAATAATAGACTGAACCGCTGTGGGCGTAGCTTGATAATCAACTGCAAGAGTACCACTCGGGGACGTTGTTTTCCCTAAATACCGGATATCGTTACAAACACCCTCAATAAAAAACTCAAAATTCAGTGCATTGGTACGTACAATCGAATAGCCTACCGCTTCTTCTGGAGGATCGATTGACGCTGGAATATTAAATCCAAGAGCATAAAACAGGTCAAAGGATACCGGATTGGAGGTAGTCACATCAGCCGGGATTTGATATATCCAGTTTGACGGAGAGATAGCCAACCAGGTACGGCCGGTATGGTGATAGTAAACAATCCCTAATTTATGGATTGCTCGGGGCTTGAAGGAGAACTGATTTATTAAGGATTGGCCTGTTTTGATGGCCTGCATAGGGGCACTTATCCCTGAAAATCCTGCCCCTGTTTCATTCCAAGTATCCGCCAGACTAGAATCATGCACCTCAACATCCTCAACTGCAAATTCAGGAACTTCTAAATCGTCCAGATTGTCGGCAAACATAGGCCGGTTATCGATGGCCTCACAAGAACCTGAAAGGAATGGTACCGCGTCCGCATACTGATTTCCCTGAACGTCCGGAATAATAGCAATATCCCCATTGTTTCTGAAATAGAAAAGTTGATTTCCGGAAGACGCTACTTGGTGCCGCTCAAACATCTTCCAGGGTTGAATTGGACTTTCCCTATAAACCAATTCAATGTATTCTACAAATTCGTAAAACTTAGATTCTGAATGTGTGAAAAAAGAATCATTCTCTTTGTCGTAGATATAGCCCGGTAAAGCGACCTGAAAAACATAGGAGTTACCCAGTATCTTATTGGATGCCCAAACTGACGGAGGTGCCAACGTAGACTTAAATCCGCCTTTATACACGTATCTATAAGAGAATTGGAAAGCCCCATCTTTCATGAAATCGTTCTCCTCAGAAGTGTACGCTGTAACCAATGGTGGCATGAGTGGTGCCCACTTCGCGAAACTGATATGGAACTCGCTGAAATTTACGCCTAACGTGAATTTCAATTTGTAAACATCTTCAACATCAACAATTCGGGGAGCGGAATTGTAGTCTGTAAAGATTAAATATTTATTGATTTTGCAGGAAGAGATTAATTTAGTCAGGTCAAAACCTAAATCCCATTTCAGAATTTCATAAATCTTACGTTCGTACTTTACAAACATCAGGATTTGATGATCTCCATTGCTGTTGTGTACGAAATAGTACACTTTGTTAGCGTCCCTGTCTTCGAACTTATTGAGGGCTGTATTAGTGCCAGCCGGTGCGGTTCCGGAAACGAAAGCAGATCCGTTCCATTCCCAGTAGTTGTCGATCAGTAGCGTTGATGGAAAATTCTCTACCGATGAGGAATTATCTTCGATGGATGAGCCTATCCGGGCATTCAGGGCATAGCGATAATCACCCTGTTCAAAAGGAGAAATTCCGCCTGAACCTGGTGGCGGAACGAACAGGCTGTCATCCTGGTTGATTCCACCTGTAGGAGATATGGGAATATCTTTTTCGGCCATTATGCTTTAGGTGTCAAGCGATATCCGCGTCTGGTTGCGGCCAATACATCATTAGGGGTTAACTTATTGGTTCGGCCTCGTACCTTTTGCTCCTCATGCCATAATTGACGGCCGGTGCGTTGGATAGCGGCCTCAGATCGTCTTGCCGGAGGAGCAAACTTCTCCCATGCATGGTGTAAATCTGCGCGTAACCATTGGCCTAAATAAGGGCTCAGGACAGTTTCACCACAAGGGTTGATGCCAAGTCCTATATACTCAATGTAAACCTCCTCAGAAGGGATTCCTGCATCCAGAAGGAGCTCGTAGTTGTTACCGGGTCTGCCGACTACTTTGAAGTGCCCGCGGCTTGGAAGTCCTCCGCCTGCTGAAAATAATGACCGGCCGCCATAATTACTGAACTCGTAGCCTCCATATTGGGTAATGTCGGTGCCGTTTGGTAGCCAACCCGGAGGGTAATCTTTGCTAAATTCAGGATTACCAACGGTTCTTTCTTCGGAACTTAATGCTTCGTTTACAGCAAAAGTTTTCACGTATTGTCCCCAAGGAATGCCGATTTTAACCCAGTCAACATAGTTTCCGGGTAAGGTTACGCTATTGACCTCAGAGATTGGAAGTTTGACGGTGATAACATCATTGGCCGCGTCCATTTTAAGATCAACGATGTCAAACAATGCCCAGGATAAGAACTTATTGAAGTACTTATCAACGGGCAATTCCAGATCGATGCATACCTGATCTACGATGCTGGCCACTTTGAAAAACCGATTTTTAGGGTCAATGTTTTCCATTAGGCTTTATCGTTTGCGTCCTTAATTGTATCGGTTGGCTGTTTTCTGCGCTCGCGGAACCAGTCTACCAGTTCCGCAATAACCGTTTGTTCGATGTCTGCAGGAATTGGATATGGATCGCTATCTCCTATTTCGGAGCTGTCGCGGATTGCCAGACGGATACCTGCATTGCCATATTTTGCCCCAACACCTCCCCGATCGAAAACAAAAGTTCTGCCTTTAGCGTAGCCCGAGATTCTTCCTTCGAGATTGGCCGCCATGTTATTTCGGTAGGCGGTTACATCCCGGAAACTTTTGATGATAACCGGATCAAAATACCTTGTCTTGTTGCCATTAAAAGCATTTTCAAAGTAGACCTGTTCAATGCCTCCGTTTCTTGGTAAATTGACGTAGTTGGCCGGAATTGTAAAGTAGCTGGGCATTTTATTGGCAGGGTCCGTGATAGCAATCCATTCCCATGTGGTGATAAACTGCTCATCTAATTGAGTGCCATTACCCATCTTCCAGTTTTCAATAAAGCCGGATTTAGCCATTTGATTCACCATGGCATCAAGTCGTAAAAGAACCTCGCGCGGATCCACTTTTAAATCGCGGCCAGGGTAGTCGTTTTGCAATTCCTTGATTACCGATTCAGCGTAGGACCATTTCGTTCTCATTTACCTTGCGCCTCCATCGCTTGAGCATATTGTGTGACTTGAAGCATATTCAGGTTAACTCCTGACATCTGTAAGATTTGCATCACAATTTCAAAATGTGTGGTTTCATTCAGTTCAAAATCCTGACTGTTACCGGCATCGTAGACTTCCTCGTTGTTGGAAATCGTGTAGGCCCAGATAGGAGTTTCGGGCTTACGGATGTAAGATATTTTGATGGAAGTGATAGATGTTGGGTAAATATAAAACCCGTCACTATGCATTACGAATTTTGGGAACATGGTTGATGGAGGTGTGATTGCTGAATTATTCAGTTCAACAATCTCGTCCTGTGTGGCCTCTGTGATCAACTTACCGGCTGCTGTTTCCAGGGTATTGTAGTACAGGTAATTTGCCGGATAAGCGGCCAATCCTGCGGCCACGGCCGTGGTGGTGGGCTTTACCATTAGGGGCATCAACTCTTCTCTTGCCTTCTGAGATACCGAAAACCCGTAATTTGGAACAGTGCTTCCGGGTTGATACTTCTTGATATTGCCAAGGCGATCCTGTAGTACGGACATCTGAGCGACCGGAGCCATGAGGTTGAAGTTATCGCCCGTAATGTTTCCGTTCTGGTCTTTATTCAGAATAAATCGTACTAATTGGATCGCCTGGTTAATATTCATTATTCTTCGGCTTCGGCCAAGGCTTCCTCTTCCTCAGCTTCGAGAGACTTATTTTCCTCCTCTAATTTAGCATCTAATTCGGGATCGTCCAACTTATAGTCTGGATCCGGGATTACGATGCCCTGGAAGGCTTGACGGGTATCGTAGGAAAGTCCTAATTCTGGGTACTCGCCTTTAGGAATAATCATGGTTGGAATGGTCACCAACTCCTCGTCAATGGCGTCCAATTTCTCCTGAAGCGTTTTGAATTCCTCAGCGGTGAATTGGTAGCGACCATTTTTGTCGTACTCGATGTGCTTGCTGGCGGTTTTCTTGCAAAGATTTACACGGGCAAGCTCGCGCTCCTTCTCAACTTTAGTAAGAAGTTTAGTAGCCTTGGGTAGAATAGCGTCTACGGCTACCCACAGTTTCGATTTCTTTTTCGTGTTGTTGAGGTAATGCTTACCTGTGAGCACGAAGAGATTTAATTTTTCTTTGGGGATTTGTGTTGTTTCAGTCATAAATTATGTTGGTTATTTTGGTAAAGATAATTGAATTCTATTTCCGTTGAAATTTCCATACACGTTGCCATCAGTGCATAGTTCAATAATTTACTATTAAAATAGATAGGTAGCTACAACATCATCAAAGTAAGCATCTGCCATTGCTTCAAAGTGTGAATTAGTCAGTAGATAGGCAACAACATTATCAATATTATAAGCAACCTGATCATCTACACAGGCAATGTTTTTAATATAAATTAAAAACTTATCTACCAGTTGATTATTCAGGGAAGGATCTGCCAGTGTTGGGTTAGCATTAACTTGGGCTGAGTAAGTTCTCATTTTTGCCCATTTAATATGATCATTCCCCGGAACAGTTCCACCATCAAGACCCTTCCAGTAAGAAGCCTTATTTAAAACTGCCCATTTACATTCTTCACGAAAGTCTGCATAATTTTTAAGACCTTCTTTTTCTTGATTTGTTAATACTCTCATTGCCATATTATTTTTGTTTATTGTATTTATCCTAGTTTAGATAAGTAATTTTCTGATCCATAATGAACCAAAGAAAGAGTTTCAAATTGAGTAGTGGTACTTGTTGTACCATTTAATGTTGTTCCAGAAGCAGATAAACTTATAGTCCCTGTAGCATGAGTAGCTACAAGCATACAATTCCACCCTGCTGCTTTTCCACTACCTACTGTCACTGTTACTACTCCACTATTACTACAGAGAACAATTTTATTTCTGTGGGTTTCGTTAAGAGTAATAGTTGTTCCTGATTCTGTTACAGGCTCAAATAGTCCTGAGATATTAACTTTAGCACCAGTTTCGGCTGTGACGTATAATTCAGAACTAGAATTACTATCCTCTGCAAATAAAGCGATACCATCGGCTATACCTGTTGTTGGAGCCGCTGCTCTGTTGGCCAAATAGACACCCCTTTCCATAGATTGCCAGTTAGCAACCGATGTTGTGTGAAGTCCTATATTACCATCCTTACCGGAACCATTTTTAGTTCCGTAGTATATATAAACATCACCACCCCAACCATTTGATCCAGAGGAGTTTCCTCCTCTTAAACGAAGATTACCTGCATTACCAGATGGATTTGCAGCACCAAATACACCAAAAGTTGCAGCCGTATCCAACGATCCTAGACCGCTTCTTGTTAGGGAAAGTACGCTACCGAAAGTAGTAACGGACATCGTAAGAGTTGAGCTTGCAAGTGCAAATGTTTCCGTTCCGGTCCTAAGTTGTCCTAAGTAACCCCATGATATATCTGTACCATCGCTAACTAGACTTTGGTTAGCTGCACCGATACCTAATCTTGCAGTAACGTTACTTGCATTTCTAATAATAATATCCCCACGCGTACTCATAGGGTCTGAAAATCCACCACCACCAAATGCAGCCCACGAACCACCTGAGTTTTTGAACTCCATTGTTCCAGCATTATCCCTGAATCCGTAGCCGGAAGTTCCTAAAGTTGTGCCTACATTTATATATCCAGATGATGGTATAGAAGTATTACCTCCTATAAAAACATTACCATCAAATCCGGCTGCCCAACTTCTTGTTATTGTTGCATTACTACCTGCTGATGGGCCGCCATCAACATACATGGTATATGCATTTGTAATAGTTGACGCTCCTGTAAATGAGTATGTTGGCTTTCTTATAATAAACTCCCTTTGAGTAGTTAATGCCCCTGTTGCAAAGTTTTTATTCCGATTGAAATTAAAATCTACTTCTAATTTCTCAGTAGATGCAGTGAGGTTTGTATCTATTGCTCCATCAACACGAAGCACCGGTGTGGTATTATTTACTGCATGGGTTACATACAGTTTGGCCCTTGATGTGTTATCTGGGTTATCCATTACATTCCACTTACCCGTTGTTGTTACTGCGCCTGTATTAGTCCCACCAGCAAAAATATATAGAGGATAACCAGTACCAGCGCCAACTAACACGGCTGAACTTGTAATACCTAAAAAGCCTCTTTCCGTAGCTGTATTATCGAATAAAGTAAATCCTTGTCTTGTAGCGGATGGTGCTGATCCTATTTGTAATCCTATATTTCCAAGACCGTAAATAGACCAGTTAGTTGTCCCTCCGGTTGCAGTAGAGTATAGCCCTATGTTGGTTGAGCTTGTTCCTGTTTTTTTATTAGAGAAATAACCACCATAAGTCGTTTGCGTACTCGTAGCGTTTGCACCTGTTTGGTTAACCCTGAATAAAGTATTTGTGTTACTCGCTGCCGCTGTGCTTGATGAGGATAGTAGTAAACCAGTTCCTGCGGCTAAACTATTCCATTGCCACTCTTGAGCGTTTGAAACGTTGTCTATAGTATTCGTTCCAGTTGCTGCGGTTAAGCCTGATAGCGAACCTCCACCGGAAGGAGCAGCCCAACTAACATCAGTTCCATCAGACGTTAGTACATAAGTATTTGCCCCTATTGGTAAACGTGCTGTTACGTTCGAAGCATTGCGGTAGATAAGATCGCCACGAGTAGTCATGGGGTCAGCAAAGCCTGATGAGGGCGCTGCCCATGCAACTTGATTACTCCCGTTAACGGTAAGTACGTCACCAATAGACCCTACCCCTATCCGTGTAAGATAGCCGCCTCTACGAACATATAAATCTTCATTAGCGTCTGAGCCTATATTAAGAGTTGTACCGGCTGTTTCAAACCGCAAAACCTTAGTACTCTCAAAATCCATTTCTATTGAACTTGGGGTAACATAAAATACCCTTGAGGCATTGCGCAGGGCACCTGTAGAAGTGGAAAGACTTAATTGACTGTTTGACCTAGAAAAATTAATTGTACCTGCTGCATTTAAACTAAAGTCACCGACCTCGCTTACATCACCAATCTTAAAATTAAACCCTGACCCGCTTCCTTGTATTGACATGTTACCTGTCAGGGTATTGACTCCAGATAAATTCATCTTAGTACCAAGTTGCGTCTGTACAGCACTCGTTACACCTTTAACATAACTCAACTCAGTTAATGATGGGTAAGTGGCTGTCGCTAAACTTCCTAAAGTGGAAGTTCCTGACCAATACGTAAGTTCGTTTGTAACACCTGTACCAACACTTGAAATGTACGTAGGTGTAAAGTATTCGATAGCTGTTGCTCCTGCGTTAACTCTTATTAATTGGCTGGCCGTTCCTAATGCTGTTAATCCTGTTCCCCCGTTAGCTATTGCTAGAGTTCCTGTAAGTGTTAATGTTCCTGAAGTTGTAATTGGTGAACCTGTGAAGGACATGCCTGTGGTACCTCCCGAGGCCGCTACTGAGGTAACTGTGCCTCCTACTCCCGGGCTAACCCAAGTAGGCGCTCCTGAAACAGAAGTTAGAACATAACCATTGGTACCCGGAGCAAGTGTAGATACTACGTTCGAGGCGTCACCTACGAACATATAGTTCTGAGTGAGGGAGGTTCCTACTTTAGCGGCTAATTGAGCCTGCACATCTCCACTTAAAGTATTAAGGAAATTAAATTGTGTTGCTGTCGTGGTTACTCCTGATAACTTATTTAATTCCGCGGCTGTAGAAGACACATCAGTTAGATCAGCCGCAAGAAGCGTATGCCACTCGGTATTGTAATTCGTGTTATCAATCTTGCGTAAAATCTGCGCGGTTGTTCCTGCCGTTGGTACTCCGGTGCTTGATGGAGAGTTTACCCAAGCTGCCCCGTTATAAGTTATCACATCTCCATTGGTAGGAGATGAAAGGGTTACTGAAAGTCGGTTATTAAGTTGGGTTTGAATTGCGCTTGTTACGCCTTTGACGTAGGCTAATTCTGTTAACGAAGGATATGTTGCGGTATCGAGCGCCTGGATAAATCCGCTTCCATCTGAGCCTAATACACGGCTTGCTGTTACAGCTGCAAGTTTAGATACTGCGATTGCCGCGCTGGCATTGATGTCTGTATTAACAATTACCCCGGAGGCGATAGCTACAACGCCTGCATTACTCATGGTAATATCCCCTGATACCGCTACGCCTGTAGCCACATTAGATCCGTTACCCACATAGATATATGCGGACGTTAACGAGGTACCTAACTTGTTATTGAACGTATTCCAATCGGTTGTTGAAAGGTATCCTGACTGCGCTGCGCCTGCTTGTAATACCTGGATAGTTAACCCAGAGGTTAATACGGCTGCGGTTCCTCCGGTGATGGAAAGTACAGAAGATGTTGCCTCGGTAATATTTCCGCCTCCACTTACTCTTGATCTTGGTACGCTGGCAAACTGAGTAACTTCCCCGCTGGCGTTTAGTCCAAGAAAGGTATCGGCTGCGGTATCTGCGTTGTCAACGGTAAAGTCTAAGACTAATCCGTTTGCTATTTTCATTGGACTTGCGTATGCCATAGGTTATACTTTGTACCAGATAATAATCTCACCTCTATTCATAACTGCATTATCATAAGTAGCGCTATCAAAAAGCCCTCCTGTTGTTCTTTCCAATCCAACATTCGTATCATTCCAATCAATGCCGCCACCTCCTGTTGCTCCAGCGATTACACTAGATGTAAAGTCAATACTGGATGATCCTGAATTAGGATATATTTTAGCGCTAATACTGACTATTTTACTATTGCCCGATGCTATTCCATGAGCCAAGGAAACACTAGACGTTGCGTCCATATTCCATGCTCCAATATTCATGGTTTTATAAAGGAGATCAGGGGTTCCTGATATCGTAGGCTCTGCGGGTAATTGCTCAAACCTAACCGCTTCCCCCGGATTAGCTGCCGCTGCCAGTCCGGTAACTTTATGAGACTGCATATTGATGTCTCCTGACATGGCGCCTCCTGTCAAAAGTAGATATAATCCGATTAACTGTTCATAGCGTAGTGCTTGACCGTTAGCGTTAGCGGCCGCGAGTCCTGTAATGCGATTATTGCCCATGGCAATATTTCCAGACATTACTCCGCCAGTTAACGCAAGGAATGTACTAAGAATAGTATTAATCTGAGTCTGTATCGGAGAGGTTACGCCTGTAACGCGATTAATTTCAGCGAGGGATGCAGTAACATCGGTAAGGTATTGCCATAACAGCGTACTCCACTCGGTTTGATAGTCTAGGTTGCTGCTCTTGCGTAGATACTGGCCGGTTGTTCCCCCGGGAGGCATGGGGCCTAACGGATTCTGAAAAGAAATATTTTGAAAGCTGATACGGGTACCGCGAATAGTCCAGTTATCAGTAGGTACGTTTGCGGTAAGTTCGATGTAACCAGAAACTAATGCGGCACTGAAAGTTACGCCTGCGGTTGTGCCACCTACGTCTGCTCCTCCGTACTCTGTTACAACTGGCGCGCTGGCTCCTCTCCATGTAACAAGTAAAACAGCGCCTTTGCTCCCTTCTCCGCCTCCATTGCCGTACACATTGACGATGTAGAATGCATAGTTACTTCCGTTGGCTTCAATACGATCAACTACTTCTCCGGGCGCATCTACATCAAGCGCTTCAAAAGTTATTCCACCTGGTGTTGCTGCTCCGCCTGAATTACCGCCTGTACTTACTCCGCTCGATGACGGAAAAAAATACATAGGTAAATTATCGCCTGTAAGTTTTGGAATAGCGGGCCCGGAATAAATCCCACTGAGTTTTAATATCCCGGTAAGGATGTTATTTTTTGCCTTCTCGTTATCGCTGGCTGAATAATAATTATTGATTGTGCCGTCAACCGTGAGAATGTTCTGATAGAATGAGCGAAGTAAAATCAATCGCATCTGCTTCCATCTCCAATCAGGATCGTTGTTATCAGCGCTTCGTTTGGCATCCTGAACTATCTCAAGTCCAAGGCTTGCGATGGCGTGTTGTCCCCGATTGATGATCTGGGTTATTTCTTCTGCGCTTCTTATCGGTGCCCCCATATTAAGGATTCCATTGTCCGGTTAACCAATCAACTATTTCCTGTGCGTCCTGATTGTCGCCTCTGCGATGGTTAATCCATGCGCTCTCGATCAACGCGGCTCCAAAGGAAGCGCTCGCTGCATCATCAGCATTTTTGGGCTTGCCTTGAATTATCTTCTGACCTAATGCCTGAAGAACATCTCCAAGTTTGCCGCTTTCAAGTATAGCGGTAGTGAAATTATTTGTCTGTGTGATGTAGACGTTATCGGCTGCAAGATTTAATACTTCGGATAAAATATCGGTGATCTCGTCCCAATCACCTGATACACCTGGCTCACCACTGGTTGATGTGGTGGCTTTGTAATAAGAGCCGTTATGGTACACGCATTGATTGAGCGTGTAGGATCCGGCTACCCAAATCGGAAATCCAAAAATTATAGCGACATACCATCCGTCTCCGTTAAGCGTGAATCCCCATGCGGTTACTGTCGTTGGCGCATCGTTGGCAACTGTTACTGCGGTGTCATTTAGTGATGCATCGCGCTTATATAGGTAAGCGTATAGGGCTAAATCTGCGCGATCCGGATTAACTCCGCCATAGGCTACGGTTAAGTCCTGTAGTTCTGCCGTTGTTACATCGGCTGAAACGTTTCGGATTGCAGTGATGAACGGCAGTGATGGCATAATGGAATGGATTTATGCCTCTAATTTACCTGATTTTTTGCCCATTAAAAAACCCCGAAATTTATCCCGGGGTTTCCTGTTATTTCAATGAAGGATTATATCCAATAATAGATAAACTCCATCATTTTTTCTTTTATGAGTTGCCCCTCTTCGGTGCTGACTAAATATTTAGCCAGTGCTTCATAAGGAATCTCATCCATAGGCACAACAAAGAACGGCTCGTTGATATTCTGCGCAAAGTAATACTGCTTGCGCATGGCATCGTAATCCAGGATACCCAAGTCAACGGCTCGCATGATTTCGATGGTCGTGCTCATGATCTCGTCCGGTGCCTTGAATAACACTCTCTCGGGATCGGTTTCAGCAAGAGCATACAAGTCTGCCTTGAGTGCCGATGGTTGTAATCCTACAACCGGAATGCTTAACGCGGTTGCCAGATCAATGACCTGACCGGCTTGTAATTTACGCACGTAATTCATCGCATCCAGTTTAATCTCCTTGCGGATCATATCCATGTGCGGATTGTAGTGTTTCAGATCTATGCGCTCAAAAAGTGCGGGTTTACCTTTGTCCCGGAACTTATTGGTTTTGTTTCCAGGGTGCAATTCCCACCACAAATATTGATGGTAGTTGCGCATGATGTCTACTACGGCCTGACCACGGCTGAATCGAGGGGTTCCTACCTTTTGACGGATTTCAGGTCTCATTTCTCCTGTAATCGGGTCTTTGTAGGTTGTGCGCTGAACCCCATCGTAGTATGTTACTACTTTGGTCTGGCGGCCAAAATCCTTCTCAAACTGATCAAAAATGGAGTATGTGGCATGCATCTCGTAGTCGGAGGTGTCCACAATATTGGCTCGTTCGCTCTCTTGGCTTTGGATACGCCTGTCGGTAGAAGCACCTTCCTGAAGCCCTAAAAGTTGATAGATGGCTGTATGTCGCTTGGTGATAGGCGGTAGCATCTGGTCGCTAAGGTCGGTGGTAATTGGCCGTTTATTAGGCCCAAATCGACTAAAAGAGAATTTCCTGAGCTCTCCTTTGAGTTTCGGACCTTCTACGGTACCTTTTTTAGTATTGGTAAGAACGGGGTTCTGAATGGGTTCCGGTGGCGGAATCTGGCTTAAATCCAGATTTGAGGTGTCAATGACTTCTTCTACAGGAGAATTGTCATTCAAAAAATCGTCTACATCGGGGGTGTTTACGCTGGCCGTAGCCGCGTTTTCAGTTTTTTTTGCCATTTTTTGTTGGGTTACTTAGTTTTAAAAACAAGGGGCATAGCGAACTATGCCCCTTGGGGATTTTTTAATACTGAGCTGGGATTCCGAGGATGTGCTTCTCAGCACCTACTACCCGAACGCCTTTTTCAGAGTGATAATCAATCGTGCGAACGCGCTGACGGCTATTTCCATCAGGAGAGTAGGCACCGGTCATCCACACTTTGTAGTGACCACGACCTCCTTTTCCTTCCTGATACTTATACATGATCGTCATTGCTTCCAGTGGAACGCCTGTTTTGGCATCCTGAGCCTTCGTCATCGGCTTGATAATGAAGTACCAAGGATAAATACGGCCCGGTAACGCGGTTAATTCAGGGTGATTCAGGATACGAAGTTCCTTCATCTTGAATACTGCATTAGGGATGCGGATAGTGTCGATCTCCAGATCAACGTCCGTGTGCTCATACTTGATACCTCCGTTAACGCCAAGGGTAGTAACTGCGTCTGAAGCGCGGCTACCAAACTCCTGACCGTAAAGAATCATAGAGGTTTTCTCCTGATTCAAGCGGTTGCGAAGACGGGCAAGGTCATTGAACAAAGCAAGCGTGATGTTGTCATCGTACTCTTTCTTAACGGCACCACCTGTTGCGCGCAAAACTGGAATATATCCGTCTGTGCTAATCAGGGTTTTGTTGGTACCGGAAATAGGATCGTAGGCTACTGCGGCAGAATCCGCTTTAGGCACGTTAAATACAGCCATGGCTTCTTTAATCATGAAACGCATGTCGGTATCGCGGGCACCTACCTCATACCAGAAATTGATGGTCTTTCCGGAATCAGGATCCTTCATTGGCCAGGTCTTGTTGGTCAACTGCTTATCTGTAGTTTCGTACATATCAGCAATGGTTGACAAGTAAGACTTGAAGCTCTTGAAGGTAGGGATCATACCTACAGTCTGTCCCCATGTTGCTTCTTCAAACAACGCGGTAGGAACAGACACCTGATCTCCACCCCACGTAGAACCCACTACGGTAATAGTGTTTCCAAGAGGAGGGTAGGTTGCGTCTATTTTTGTGATATACAGACGGTGAGCATTAGCTACGCTTGTACGCTTGCCCTGAACGCGCCAGAAAGCCAAATTCTTGAATTCGATCACATCGCCAGGGCGGATGTAAGAATAAGTATTGGCCAGATCGCCAGATGTAGGCGTATGGGCGGAAGATGCCAATTGGATATAATCCAATCCTGAGAATGCTGCTGGATCTCCGTTGCCGGTAGAAGCCACACCATACACAAGGTTTACGCTGGTGGATGAATTGATGAACGGAGCATCAATCAATTTGCGTTTTTCGCGGTGAACAATTTCTTCGCCCTGTACCTTTTCCATCAGGTTCATTTTCATGAAATCCCCGATATCGGTATTGAGCGGATTGACATTGAACAAGTCTTCAACAATTTGCGGCTCAAGCAAAAAGTCGATGTTGGTGATAACCGGATAGTTCTCTTGCGATGCGAAGGACCAATCGCGGTACGTATTTACTGCTGCCATTTTTTTCTTTGGTTTTTATGGTTTCCCTGACCAAAGACGCGGTTACTTTCCTCGTTTTTCTTTCGCTATTCTCGCAGCTTCTGCAAACTGCTCATCAAAACTTTGTCCACTTGCCTTACCCATTGATTTACTAACCTTATCGGGCTTTTTGCCAGCTAACTGCTCGGCTTTTACCTGTTGGGCCAGTATTTTGATTTGCTTGTGATGCTCACCGTCCATCCACTTTGCGAACAGCAATTGTGTGAACTTGAGCGCAAGTTCTTCAGGGTCAAAGTTATTAATTTTTCCATTTTTATCATACACATCCTGTCGCTGGATGTATGCGGTCATAGCATCCTGCACCTGTTTACGCTTCTCCGGATCGAGCACAATGGCATATAATTCGTTGCCGTTTTCGTCCTTATACTGAAAGCGATCCCACTCTTTGTTGTCCTTTTTAAAGAAGGATTTTATTTGATTTTCGTATGATTTGATGGATTCTGCGGGAATTTCTTCTTTTTTCTCCGGGTTTTTTTCTTCCGGTTTAGCCTTCAGTTCTTTTTGTTTCTCTTCCAGAAACTTACGGGCTTTAGCAACATCCTTCTTTTGCTGAATCTCCGCTAATTTTTTTTCTTCTTCGTAGTCTTCATCGGTATCAAAATCCGATTTTTTAGGCTCATACTTCTTGCGGAATTCCCGGTTAAACAGTTGCTTGGCTTCGTCTCGGGTGAGTTCGGTATTATCAAGAATAAATTGCTCTTCGAGCGCGCGCTTGCCGTCAATGTTGGCGATGTCGATGCGGGTGAGGATGGCGGCTGTCTCCATGCCCTCGCTGATTTTATCTAAATCCCAGCCCTGAAGGAATTTGTGAAGTTTTTCTTCTTTTTCGGAAGTGAATACTTTTTTGTTCCGTTCCTTTTCGAGTTCGTCTGCCAGTTTTTTATTGGAGCCTAGCACTTCGTCAAGGTCTTCCTGGCTTTCGATGCCGTATTTTTCTTTCAGCCACGCAGGGAGTTCGTCCTTTTTAGGATCGGTTGTCTCTTCCTTTTTTTCTTCGGCAACTTTGGCGGCTGCTTCTTCGGGGGTAGGAGTTTCGACTTTCTCCTCCTTCTTTTCGGGTTCTTCTTTCTTCTCCTCGGTAGTTTCTTTCTTCTCGATTTCCTCTACGGGAGCATCAATCCATTCTTTTTTGTCGGTATCATATACCTTGCCTTCGGGTGCTTCTGCCATAATATTTGGGGTTGTTTGTCATGGCGAAGGTCGTTAAAAATATATTCTAAGAAAAATTGAGTTTTGAAAAACAAATATTTTCGTTTTCTTTGTACCCGTTATCCAGACGGGATGACCTTAGCACAAGTTTAGAACACCTCCCCGGCAGCACGTTGTCGGGGAGAAATAGAGGAATGGCGGAATTGGTAGTCGCAAGTGGTTTGTCAGGCAAAAATGAATTCGAGTACCGGAAATGATCAGCCGAGAAAGATTAGAAACACTTAATAACAAAAAGGCCTATTGCTTTACGGTGATGTTTGACCGAAGCAGGAATCAAATTCCTGCGGATTGAGTTTATAAAACCGTTACAGGTTCGATTCCTGTTTCCTCTACCACATTTGGTCAGTTGGCAGAATTGGATAATGCTTGAGGTAAAAGTCAAGGGCGTTTTTAGTTTTACACTACGTGTGTATTTAACCGTAGAGGTTCGAGTCCTCTACTGACCACAACATCGCGCCAGTGAAATAAGGCAAATGATGATGCAAAGTCCGGTGAATACGTTAAGCCCGGCACAATGACTGAGGGGAGGGTAGATTCCCTCCCAACTTTATTTTTATGAAAACAACTCACAATCTTCTATTTGAATCTGCGCCATGGCCACGAAAACCGGCTATACAAGTGTTTAGGGTTGGTACTTGTCATGGTCAATGGTTTTGTACCGAATTCGCATATTGCATTATGTCGGTGATGAATGAGTCTTCTGGCAATGGTCATCTTGAGGATGTATTCGAATGGTTTGAGCATTCTTGCAAGCGAGACAAAAAAGCATTAATGATTCTTGAGTTCTTCAATGATAGATTTAAAAAACACTGTATTGAGAAACGAGGGTTTATTGCGATACCTGGAAGAAATGATTTGATTAAGATTTATGACTAACAAAGCAATTTTAAAACGTAAGGAACATAGAAGGCGAAAGCGAGAATGGAAACTCAAAGTATTGCAATTCGCCAAAGAGTTTTATAATACCTCTATTCAAAAAGAAAGTACTCCCTCTGAGGAGGTTCGAAGATTTTTTGAGGGTGGTCAAAATGTTTGGGCTTACTTGCGCGGTGGGGGTATTCGTCAAAATCTACTTGGATTTCGCTCCCTCCTTCTTCTTAGCCTTCGCACTGATCTCAGCGGCCTCCAGCGCAGTGTCGGCTTGCTTTTGTGCTTTAATTACATCGCCTTGAAGTTTCTTATCGGACTTGTAAACTTCGCCCTTGTAGCGTAGTGCCTCTTTCAGTATCGTGTCGATGCCCTGCTGCTTCTTGATCTGCTGCTCGACCATCTTCGACACCTGATTAACCTCACCATCCAGCATGGCTTTCTTAGTTAACAGGGCATCGTCAATTTGTGCCTGAATCGCCATCAATTCTTTTTCATCTTCCTTCTTCTTATCCAGCATCATCATCTCGCGTTCGGTCTTGCGCTGATCCGCATCGGCACCTATCTGCATCTGGAATTGTTGTTCCTCAGCCCTGAACTTGGCGGCTTTCATTTCGTTGATGCGCTCGCGGTTGGCCATAATAAACCTTGCCTGCTTCAGATTCTTCACCATGCGAATGAATGCGGAATCGGAACTATTGAGACGTCCTTCCTGAACGGAAAGCGCAACTTCTGCATAGAATGCCATCCATTCTTCCTCGCTTGGCTCTGTCTCCATCATGATGCCATACTCGCAATAAGGTAATGAGTCTGGCACTTCAAAGTACTCAGTGGTGTATCTGCCTAATGCGGGTATCATTCCCTGAATGGCTACCTTGTCGCGCTTGGCTGCCTGTGTAAGCAGCAATAGCATGTGGGTAACCTGGTGGTACACCTGGCGATGGCCGTTAACTAAGTATTCGATGGCTTCATTTCCGGCTGCAATGTTGGCTTTCATGGCGCCAACGGCTAACCGGTCTGGCATACTTGGCTGTTCGGCTACGGTGGCTCCGGAAAGATCGTTTAAGAACTGTATGCACTGCGCTATAGTGGAATAATAATCGGCTAATTGTAATCCGGAGGCCATCTCGCGAACGGCTGGGGCTACTTGTTGACCGAATTGATTGGTATTATTTCGGGTGACGGCAATATTGGTCTGGAAAAGAAAGTCAATGGCTTCCTGTGGTGTCCAGTTTTTACCGCCTGCTCCTAATGCTATATTTTCAAACGAACTTAAATTTAACTCCCATACATTCATCCGGCCTTTAGCCAGAATGTCTTTGATCTTATTCCATGCTACGTTAAGCATCGTCAGGGGCTCAATCATCTGAGCCAATAGACTTACTACGCGGCCTTCCTTCATGTTTGGCGCAAACGTAATAATCGGCAATCGCGTGTTGACTAACTGTGTTCGCGGAATATCTCTGCGTTCATAGTCGTAAACAATGTTGCTATCCAGTACCCATGTTCCGCCATAGACGGATGTGTAGGATATTCGCTTGATGTTTCTTTCTCCGCTAGCCTCTTCAGAGCGATTGTATTCGTAACTGCGTTCATCAATCATGGGCTGCCCGTTATCATTCTTCCAGGTAACAACCGATTTGTTGTCATTGCTCAGGAAATAAAAACGCATAACCGGGATATACTCTAAGCCATCGTAATGATCGAGTAGGTCTGGCAGGCTACCATACGAACTGATAGCATTGGCGAATGTGTGCCCGTTGATTACCTCGTCAATTTTTTCTTTCTTCAGCTTGCCCTCGGCTTCTTTCTTAAACTGATTTTTGGTAATGAATTCGATAAAAAACTGATATTCTGATTTGCTGTAATCTTCGTTCTCCGTATAGCTGCCTCCCCAATACTTGGGATTAATCCGTTGTGCCCGCGGCATCTTATTCTCATCCAGATAGCAGTGCACATGACCCCGCCCGATTACGGTGCTGTCCCAGTCATACTCCCGCATGACCTGATCAATATTGTTAATGACGTTATTGAGCAGTTTAATGGTTTTTTCGCCATCAATAATTTTTTGAATTTTCTGATTGGTGCTTAGTTGAAACATTAATTCATCCGGATATTCCGGAAGCAAATCAAGATTCAAATCCGGGAAAAACTTTTTCGGATCTACTTTGATCGTCTTAAACCAATCCCTGAGCTCGTAAAAGGTTTCAATCTTCGCGTTCATCTCTTTGGCTTCATCGACAGAAATAGGATCGATGGCGGAAAGATTGATATCGTACTTGTTACGTTGAAGTTTGGCTACTGTCCGGTTGATATACTTGGTGGCCAAGTTGATTACCTGAATGTCAACATAGGCCAGTGTTCCGTTGTCATCCATGGTAGATTCCTTGTTGTCGTGGAATCCAAACATTCTGCGGATGTTGTCGGTGCTTTGTCTTCCCTGAGCTAGTTCAACAAGGGCGTTGTAGTTGGTATCGTTATCAAAAAGGCGGTATCCGTAGCGGTTTTTGGCGTAGTACATGGCCTTGGCGGCCTGTAGTCCGTACTCGTCTCTTTCTTTTTTAGCAGGAGGCACGAATTCGGATGGAAATGGGTAGGCCCCGTTATAGACATCTGCCATGTTTATCGCATTTGAGCAAATTTAATGAATTATTTGATTACGCTTCCGTCCTTCCTGAATCGCCTGAAATACTCCGTGATCTTGTGCTGTGGCGCTTCAGTGGTTTTGGGTTTGACTTTCTCGGCTACTTCATTCCAGCCTGCGCACATGGCATAGTCAAACTTCTTGGTGTCGGTGGGGTCAAACAATAAAAAATCTTCGACAAATTCAATGAAGGGTTCAAGGTGTCCAAAGTATTCGATAAGGCTTGCCAGTAAGCCTGTTAATTCCTGATTCATCATTGTGGAGGCTGGGGTTCCGTCTACGAAGTCTGAAGGCTTCATCTGTGCGCTTGGTACATACTTGTTAAGTTGAAAATCTTCGCATCCGTGTTCCTTGAAATAATTAATTACGCCCGGCTTCTGACTTTCGCACATCATTGGAACTCCTAGCAACCAGCATATCATCAGGCATCGTTCAAAATAAATATTTGGCTCCCCTGGTCTTTGGTCCATCATTAATATGCGCTTATTGGTCTTGTACGGATATTTTTCTTTGGCTCTGCGCTCTAATAATTCCTGACTTAAAAACCCGTCAATATTCGGATCATATTTTCTCTTTACGCTCATTACGGGTCTGGACCTTCTTGAATCTGTTCCCTCAGCGCTCATGTTGTCTACCTTTACTCCGTAATCAATCGGGTCGGTGCCTGCTGAAAATACTGAATTGTTTTTTGGAAAGTACTTCTGTTTCCCGTTCTCTATCCTTACGCCTACATTATTCAGTAATTCCAATTCTTTGTCTTTCGGAATCCATGCCATCTTGCACCATCCGTTAGCCGGATCATCACTCATTACGACTTTGGTAAATCGTTTTCCGTCCTGCCAGCTTAGGTTAACTCTCCGTAAGGGAGGAGGATTCATTTGTAGTTCTGCCTTTCGGTCCTGAAGGATAGTTACATTAAACTCACACTTATCTGCGGAGATATAAAATACTTCATTCCAGTTGGTAGGATACTTTCTAACTAAGTCTGAATAGTCTTTCGGGTTATCTTTAACAGCATCGCGTTCGTCAAGGATCCACTTCATCGCGGCTTTGCGATCGGGAATTCCATGCTCATCAAAGAATCCTTCGAGGGCACAATCTCCTGGCATTAGGGATGCATACAATCCGGATATGGTCTGTCCGTTCTTCTGGCGGATATCGTAATCAGATTCTAAGCAAAGTTTCTGGTAAGCCTTTCCTCCTTTACCGGAAACGTCCATGTACTCAACGGTGGTCCCAATGAACGCTTTACCTCTAATGTAGATACCCTTCTTTAAACAAGGCTTTACAAACTTCCATCGGTCCTTCACTGAACATACGATCGTCTTCCCAGCCTCTTCCATGACGTAGGAATTAAGCATCGCCTGATCGTACTTATTCGGCTCGCTCGTTCTGTAATCTATCTTCGAACCTAACACAACGCGCTTTCCTACTTTGCGCTTTTTATTTTTCTTCGGTGGCTCGGTGAATAGAATTCCTTTCTTCTGGAGTGTGTTGGTGTCGTATTGTGGTTGATGGTAGTAAGGCAATCGATAAAATGGATTCATTACCATCTCATCATAGAAGTCTTTAATCTTCATGTTGTCCTCTCCCTGCATTCCAGCAAAGTGACTGAAGCTCGTTGATGTTCTATTCATTAACCAAAACCCCATCTTGGCGGACTTACCTTCGCGTCTTATTGTATTGAATGTGCCTCCGAAACTACTCGGGTCTTCTTCCCAATACTTAACCCAATACCATGTTTCTTTATCCGTTTCCCGGTAATCAGGGTATCCAAAATATAATTCCCATGAGGTTAAATACTTGTAATGGTCGTTGGTTAGATAAGTCTTAACGCCTTTATTCCAAATCCAAATTCCATTGGTGCATCGCTCGAATTCTTGTTCTTCCCATTTATTAAGTTCTTCCTGGTGCGGATGAATGTAATCGGGAATATTTTTTTCTGGATATTTCTCTTGCTGCTTTCGTGTACTCTCAGTTTCATATACAAACTCATCCATCCATTCCTTTAAGTAGTTTGGCGGTACCGGCCTGACGAACTTCTGCTCCTTCTTGAATAGTACTTCTTCGTCTGGCGGCTCGGGTGGCAGGTAAACGCATGGAATCCCAGGGCCGGTAATTCCCGTTACAAGGTATTTGAATCGATAAGGATTGTCTGTCTTGGCGTACATGGGGATACGCAAAGATAAACTATAAGTTGATAGCCGTCAACGGGGAGTTAATGCGTGATATTAAGTTATGAGATATGTGAGCGTAGATAGCAGTCGTTTTAACAGACGAGTGACCAAGTATGCGCTGAATTAGATTCAAGTCAACTCCGCTTTCGAGCATGTGCGTAGCGGAGCAATGACGCATGAGGTGAGTGTAGACGCGCTTATTGTCGATGTGCGCTTTGTCGGCTAACTGTTTTATGACTTGAAGGACGCTTTCTTTTGAATATTGTAAAGAAAACTGACCGTTAAAAACATATTCATTTGGACGATATTTCCAGTAGTATGTTTCCAGTACATCAATCAACTTTTGATTTAGCCCTACCTGCCGGTCCTTTTTTCCTTTTGCTTGTCGGATGTTTATAATCATTCGTGATCGGTCAATGTCGGTCCACTTTAGATTGATTAATTCTGACGAACGTAACGAACAGGAATAGAGCAATGCCAGGATAGCCCGGTGCTTTAGATTTTCACATACGTCAAACATGCGTTGGATTTCTTCGACTGATAAAACGATGGGTAGCTTGTTAGACTTTTTGCAATACGGAATATACCTGAACTTATGCTCTTGGTTTAAACAGATGGCATAGAACTTTTTGATGGCGGAGTGATATGCTCGTTGCGTATTCGGTTCTTTGAATCTACCTAAGAAGTCCCTGATTTCTTGCTCATGAATATTCTTTGGATGATCAGCTTTCGATTGCTCAAAAAATGTCTTGACGTAGGACGGATAACTCTGAACGGTTGAATTGGCTAATCCCCTACGCTGCATCTCCTGTTTGAAAAAGTCGATGTGAGCAGAAATATTCATATTTTGTTTTGATTATTAATTAGTTACAAGGACAAATTACAAATAACTTGTTAGCAGAAATGCCTACCAGACATCTTCGCTAAATAGATACGTTTTTAATTCTTTTGTTTGACCTGCATTGAAAGCAATTTGACCAGCTTCCTCACGGCTGACAAATCTGTTTTTATTAGTCAAAAAACCTTGCTCATATTCGCCAACTGATGACATTCCGTTTTTGACTGTTCGTAAGTCGGTTAATGCTTTCATTTGCGCAATTATATTTCCGTGTCGCCATCCACATAGGACAATGCCATTTGCCTTATTGAATGGTAACAGATTTGCCGTTTCTAAATCTCTATACCAAATTGCAGAGCACATTACATATTCCGGCACTTCTGCTAACATGGTATTGGCTATATTGCCCTGACGTTCTTCATTCATCTTTTATTTATATTTTAAACATTAGAAATTTTATTGAGCTTCGGGAAAGGGCAACATCGCCAATACCCGAACCGTTATAGGTAATTGCCGCTTGAGGCTGTTGCTTAAATTTGAAGTCATAGGTGCGGCAACTACCTATAACAACATGTTTAAACAATGGCCTTGGTTCAGTGCTTCGTGGAAAGTTCATCTGTTAAGTCGGTTTTAATAAATAATTTTTCCATCCGCACATTAAGGATTAAGGGTAAGTGCTTCAAGTTCTGAATCCCAATAACCGTCTTTTATCATCATGTCCTTTAATGGTTTTTGTGGCTGTAAGTTTCTCTTTTTACAAACCCATTTAGTAGGCCCGTGCATCGGGTTTTCTTTCCATAGTTTATACAGTTCTATTATTTCACTCCCTTCATCGCCATCTGAATTACTTATTGATTCTGCATCTGCACACGCCCACAAAAACACATCATTACAGTTTACATAAACAACCGTATTCCAAACTTCACTATTGGGTGTTGATAGTTTTGCGTTGTTTAAAAAAACCACTTGGTTAGCAATAAGAACAGCCAAAGCAAGTTCTTCGTTATTGTCTTCAATTATTTTAGATTCATCAATATCCATCGCGCTAAAAATTATTTATTAAAACCTTATTTCATCATTCTAATTAAGTCCGTGCGTCATGTCGGCCACTGTTTAAACATTCGTCCGTTATGCACAACCGCTTGAGTTTTCTATTATTTTTTTATTGGTAAGCGGCAATGCATAACAAGCTACTATATGCAATGCTTGGTTCAGCGTTCTGTTCATAGTTCATCTAACAAAATTTTAAAAAG
>Ga0209174_10000599_pt1 | contig 26618 bp, 17 predicted proteins | sample JI91814BDNA_FD_187505 | JGI IMG/M metagenome (GOLD analysis project Ga0209174, IMG submission 187505) | Wastewater effluent complex algal communities from Wisconsin, to seasonally profile nutrient transformation and Carbon sequestration -... | ecosystem: Engineered > WWTP > Effluent > Algae...
AAAATAAGACCGTCGCTCCGGGCCTTAAGATCGGCAAACGTAGGATCTGCTGCCTAAGGTTGTAACCATTGGCTGACATCGGGAGAGGGCGTCATTCCCCTGGAAACTCTCTCAAAAAAGATGTGTAGTATAAATAGGGCAAAGGCTTTGTACTTTTGACGCACCATACGGTACAAAATCCCGTAACTTCTCGAAGAACATCCTCGAATTTATCAAACCACGCATTGTGTGCCCCCTGGCAGGCGTCCGCGGATGTCGGTACCCAACGCGACCGTCCGCCCTATAAAACCCTAGCCTCCGCTCCGCTGCGGCAACGGGCTAAACGACCCACGCTGGCAAAGGGCTAAATGATTAATCTTCTGATGCTTCTTTCTCGATCAGCTTCTCGACTTCGGCAATCTCTTCCTGGATCTCTTTCAGTTCCTCGAGTTTGAGCGTCTCTTGCTCCCGTAATTTGAGCAAACGCTTTTGCGGGTCACTCCCTACAACACGCTGCAAGACGTCGAGCACAATGATTGCACGAAAAGCTCGCGTCGATAAACCTCGCAATCGATAAATGCGTATCATGCGCGATAGTTGCTGGAGCTTCGTGAACTTTGCTAACTGAGTCGCCTTCACGGCTTGCAATGACCTCAAGAAGGACAACAGTGGAAGCAGAATAATGACCAGATCGATCCAGTGTTTCTTTAGATGAGTTAGCTTGCGATGACTCAGCTCCATCATGACCAAAAACTCTAAGGCAAAGGCAAACCAAATTGCTCCCGTACTGATATGCAATAGCAGGCGCAACCAAGGCGACGACAACAAGCGGTCGTACATCGTCCATTCAACAATCAGCACGGGAAGAATGCAGGATGCGACGACCACCATCGGGACGCTAAAGTTTTTCTCGACTCGGCGATAGATTTTGAATTCATTATCCACCCAGCCCAACCAAGGCAACCAACGTTTGCCCTGCATCAATGGATGAGGAGCCGCTAATCGCAAAGGGGGACAGAGTGCGATTGCAATCCATTGCCAACGCCAATGTCGTCGCGTTGGAAGTTCTTTGCTGCACCACAGCACGGCCAGCGCTTCGAGAATAAAGAAGGGCCAAATCAGGCCGAGCAAGGTCGAAGCAATAACGGTTGCCAAAAGCACATCGTCATCCCAAGGATGGATAACAATCGTCGGCGGTTCGATGTCTAACGCCTCTTCACTCCCGACTGCCGAACTGGCGTCGACGCGTGGGACGTCAACGGTCAGCACCATCATCGCCGCGACGAGAATCAAAAAGAAAACCGCTCCCCAGAACATCAAGGGAGCGATTTCAATGAGTAGTTTTTTGGGATTTGCGAGCGTGGCTCGATCAATCATCCGCACTTCTTTTGAAAGCTTCAGCTAAGCTCTCATCCATTCCGGCTGTCCAACGTCGGCCCTCCGTCTCCACGACGATGAAGTCCTTACCGATCTCTACCAATTTACCCTTTACTTGCCCCAATTCAATCAGGTCACCGACAACCGCATTGGTAGTCTGATTTTGCGTGCGAGAAAACAGCCAGACTTCAGGTCCCTTGCGCCCCGTCACAATACCCGTGATAAATGTTTGAGCCGCTGGGTCAAACTTAGGCTTTTCGGGCGTAGGGGCAGGGGGAGGAGGTGGATCAACCACTTCAATTTCAATCTTCTGTTCCGCAACTTTAACCGGGAAGCCGTTATCCGTAGCTCGCACTAAGAGCGTAAATGTTCCCTTCTCGGGTGGAGTGAACTTCCAGCGTCCCGTTTTGGGATCCAGAGATGCGTCTTTAGGTGCTTCACCTACGAATTCGTAGGCGATTTCTTGTCCTTTGTCAGGATCATCGGCCTTAATCGTACCTTCAGCGGAGCGCCCAATCTCGACACGCTCTTTCTTCGAGCTAGCTAATTTGGGAGCTTGATTCTCGGGGCCAAAAATGTTGCGGCGCATGATAGCTGCCGCATACTCTTCAGGTTTCTTGGAAAGCTTGTTGGAAGGGGACTTAGGCGGATCTTGCTTAACATCCGCATCAACCATCGCGATCACTTCGATACTCGCCGTCATGCGCAACAACGAGCTTTCAGGAATGGCACTTAACTTTAGATCCTTGAGGCGATGCAGATAGTTCTTCTCGTAAAACTTGCTCAAAAAGCTCACGATCTGATCAAGGTTTCCATTGGCCCCCACTTCGAACTGATATTTCAAATAAGCCCCTTCAACCGGGAGCGGATCTTTATTGACAACCTGCGGATTTTGAAATACCGAATGCACGGTTGCATCAAGCCACTCGATGTACTGCTTCTTGGCCAACTGATCATCTTTTGGCAACGACGATGGCTTAATCTGTTGCAATTTGCCAATCGAGAACAATCCCTCGTCGATAATCATCTGCTTGTCATCGACTTCTTTTGTCAACTTGTCGACTTGCGCTTGTTTAATTTGCAAGCCCTTGCGAATCGACGAATAGCCGTACTGACCCACTACTAGAACACCTAGTGAGCCAACCGCTAGTGCCAAAAGTCTTTCTCGTTGATTCATAGTCTTATTCTTAACTCGTTCGAGTATTCTATGCTTTGTTTACGTCTTAACCTGCGGTATCACTCGCGCTAACACTTTCGCCAGCCGGTTTACTATCGGTGAGAATAGGCTCAGCGGCAGCTTTCTCTTTATCACTCTCTGGCGTTGCTGGAGCAGGTTTTTCTGCGTTACTTTTTTCTACGTTACTTTTTTCATCGGTGGCTTTTACTTCGGTTGACTTGTCGTCAGATGCTTTTTCAGGACCAGGTTTATCTTCCGCAGGTTTGTCCGTTGACTTCGGTGCTTCTACCACCTTCTCGGCAGTGACATCGTCATTTTTCTTTTCTGCTGCATTCGCTTCCGTTGCTGGGGACTTGGTTGCCGCTGGAGCAACCTTTGGGGGCTTCTTGGTCAATGTCAAATCACCATCAAAAGCCCAGCTATATTCTTCGAGCCCTTCGATCTTTTGAAGAATGCGGCTCGATGTTTTCGGTGCCACTAAATAATAGGGAGGCAGCCGCAATTTCTCTTCGATTTTCTTGTGCGTATCTTTATCTTTGGTCAAACCGTTCGCTGAAATCGTGGCCAAATTCGCGCCGCGACTATTAAGTGCGAAGTTCGCATCGCGAATAATGACTTCGCTCGCAGGCGGAAGCTCATTCGAGATGCGTTCCATTTCATCCAGCCAATTGACTTCTTTCTCGATAAAGCTCTCTACGGACTTCCAGCGTCGCGTATTCTGCTGCGCGACTTGAACCATATCGTCCATGTCTTTACTTTGTCCCGACAGCGCGGCGATTTCAGCATCGAGCGCCCAGTGCGACGAGTAATACAAGTACAGACCACCCAACACCACCGAAGCGGCAGCCGTAGCCATCAAAATGTATCGAGCGATCGGCTTCTCTTTCGGACGCCGACGCTTCGGATTCATAAAGTCGATGTCGTGTGTCGCCCCCGCAGCTTCTGCGATGAGCACACCCAACAGCGGTGTAAAGCGGCTCTTGCCGGAATCTTGCAGCGACTTCTTCGCCTCATCATCCATCTTCACTTTAGTAAAGGGATCGATGACCTGGATGGGTAGTTGTAGTTGAGCTGCAGCCCGATCCGAGAGCGAATCTGCGACAGACTGTTGAGCCCACACGACGACTTGATCAACCTTCAATCCATTGCGTTGGCCGGCAGCAGCCATTAAGGTGCGCCGCATTTCGCCCACTAACCATTGCCCAACAACACTTTCATCGGTTGAAGGTAACTTCACCGAACGAATGAAGACTACGCATCCTTTTTCAACGATGGTCAGATCAGCCTCATCACCCAAGATGTCGACCATCAGCAAGTTTTGTTTGCTCAATTCGCCATCGGCCAACGACAATAAGTGGGCGACAGCGAATGGACGGAGAACAACTTTTTGAATTTCCAAGCCAGCATCAGCGGCTTGCTTCTGCATTTCTTTTTGCGCGGTTGAACTGAGAGCGGCCGCCAATATGCTCAGGTTATCTTCGCTGTTAGAAACGTTCTCTGGCAGCACGACATAGTCGATCGGTGACGATTCGGTGAGGCCCGCGAACTGCTTCAACGCCTGGAACCGAACCATGTCCGGCATGTCGTCAGCATCCACTTTGGGTAACTGCAACGTTCGCAATTCAACATGAGCACGCCCCACCGACAGAACGGCTTCGCCTTTCGCCAAGCGAAGTTTGTTAAGAGCTTGTCCAATCGCCTCGGTAGCGTTGACTTGAGTTGTGTTATCGCCCTCGGCGGTAGCGGGCATGGCTACGGCGACAGCATTCTCAACGTGGATTTGTGTGCCACGTCGGCTTCCCGCAAGCAATCGCAGTTCTTTGCGATCCCATTCTATTGCAATAATCTTTGCCACGGCAGGTTCGATCTCCAGCCCAAAAAACAGAACGATTCACTATTGTCTAGCTTACTTGCCTAACCCGATTTTCGCACCAAAGTTTCGGGGTAGATTGAGCGACATCCCCAAAACTACCCCCAAAATCGGACTATTTTCGGCTACTGGAGGTTGGTACCCATACCGACACCGCCAACGCCCCCAACGCCACTGCGTTGTCCCAGAATGGGTACACTGAATGCCCGCCCTAAATGATCCATACGCCTGTACATTCGAACCGTCGGAACATCCCCGGCGGAATCGATTATGACCTCAGCGCGACAAAAAGCAGGGCCTTGCTCAAAGTATCCAACGATTTGAGCTCGATAAACATTTCCCCCGCCGGTGATCAGCGGAGCTAACGTTCTCATTTGATCGATCGTGATATGACCTTCAACCACCAACCATGATTCGAACTTGCGGTTCTCCGAATCCGACTGCTCAGCCCGAGCCTCCACAATGGCATCCACAATTTCTTCGGTCATCGACGGAATACCAAGCAAGATAGCTTTTGGGCAATCATTAACACTGATCCGACCTGGAATCGATGTTCCATCCACAGTTGTCAGCTTATCCATGAGCACAGGCATGTAGATCGCCATCGCTGCCGGATCTGAAGTAAATGGTGAGCTATAGATCGTTTGTTCGCCGTTGAGATCAACTTCGATGGTCGCATCCACCAAATCCAACACTTGGCTCAACGTTACTGCAGCTTCCCCTGAAACTGAATCAAAGTAGGCCGAATTCCAAGGCAACGTTTCCGCCGAACTTGTGCCACTATCGCTAGAACCGCTAGCCGTTCCCCCTGTACCACCCGAGCTTCCTGAACTGGCATCACTGGCACTATCAGCCTCACTAGAACCAGCCAAGGAACTCATCGCACTTCCACCTGCCTTACCCGATCGACGATAGGCGACGATAAAAGTGGCCCAAGTTTCATTGCCCAACGCGGTAACCAATTCTTCTTCCAACAGGGTCAAATCTTCTTGATTGAGGTAGACCCGAGGATTGCCATCGCGATCAACGTTTTTCTCCGCACTGTGCAATGTTAGATACTGGGCCCAACCGAGCGGATCAGGCTGAGAGATTTCTTCACCATCGGCAGTGGTTGTAGGCATCGATTGAGTTGTTGTTCCCATGGGCGACATCATGCCGGTCCCCATCGAATTCATTTCGCCGGAATCCAACACGCCATTTCGGTTTTGGTCCATCCCAAACAACAATTCTGGTGTGACACCGCGCACGAGCAACAATTGTTCGACGCTTTGAATAGGACCATTAGTAGGTGCGTAAGGAGTTGGCAATTGACTGTAGTATTCGATCTCACAACCATATTCACGCGGTTCGTCATCTTCATCGATCCAATCGAGAATCGAATCGGCGACGTCTTCCGTCATCCCAGGAACCCCCATCAACAACGATCGCCCCAGGTTCTGCAAATCTGCCGTGCCTGTGGCTGACTCGACGGTTTCAGCGCTCAGACCGAGTGAACTAAGGTCAGCATCTGCACCACCTAAGGCGGCCGCCGTGGCAGCAGCACCGCCGTACGATTCATCGATCACCACCAAGGCATTGAGATTCAAACGAGCCGACTCATTCTGCAGCCCGTAACGAATACCTGAGTATTGTCCCATTTCATCCATGTTAGGGCTGATGATCGTGAAATTTCCGACACGAGCGGGATCCGCATCGGGAATGACATTCATCGCTTGGAACAATTGGGGATTGTCGCGCCAACCTCCCATTTCATCTTGCTGATTCTTCGGAAATGCAAGGAAATATCGTAGGAACTCAATTCCTGAATCCGCCATGTATTTGGCTTGAGTTTGTTGGTTGCCAAGTTGGGCAGCATCTTTGGAAACGACCATCGTTTCCAACAACGACATCGCCCCTAACGACACACCTGCAATAACCAACAGAACCAAGATCAACAAAAAAGCGTGACGCTTGCTCTGTGGAATAACGGCTCCATCTGCAGTTGGGATGGGTTGCTTTCGAGCATGAGCTGTTTTGTTTCTCATTGCTGAACTCCCATACTTTCCATGCCACTGTCTGTTGCTACCGGTTCCATCAATTGAGCACCTGGAATAGCCACCGACAATTCGTAGACACGGACGCCATAAGTCTGCAATTGGTCCGCAGCCATCGAACTGACCGGAGTGCCTGCTGCGAGCGGTTGTGTCTTCGCGATCCCAGGATCTTGCATTCCCAATTGAATCTTCACAACCAATGGAAGATTTTGCTGAGATGAATCCCATTGGGTTAACCATTGGGTACCATCGTAGTAATTGAATTCCAAAGAGACGACTTCGGAAGCGAGCAATTCTCCTGTGCGCATCAACCGATCACTTTGACCTTGATCATTAGCCCATTGAGTCACAGCCCGATCGAGTTGGCGTCGTACTAAGCCACCACCGGCTTTGATCGCCTCTTCAGCTGTCGGCTCAACCGCGATGCCTGTTAAGGAGCCACTTTGCAGCGGATCTTGAATTCCCATCGAATTCCCCGACGTTTGCACGTAATACAAAACGGACTTGATGTCGCTGGGAACATCAGGCATTTGTGTGCTCAGGCTGGACATTTGCTGTGAGTAATATTGATCGGGTCGCGGAAGTCGACTGACATCAACCATCAATTCGTATTGATTGCCATACAATCCCGGTGTGGGTGGCGGGGTTGTCGAAGCCGCTAAATCGGTGGTGTTGGCCGCAGTATCTTCAGAACTACTACTGCTGGTATCAGAAGTTGTAGAAGAACCGGTCGATCCAGAACTACTTGGACTCGAACTACTTGAGCCACCCATCGCTGAACCGCCACTGGATGTGGAACCACCTCCCATCGATGCTCCACCCGATGTGCCCGTCCCTGGTGAAGCTCCCGCGCTGGATGAACCACCGGAACTAGCTCCACTGGAATCGCCTGATGAGGCCCCCGAACTATCGCTCGACATTCCACCAGCCGCACCACCTGCCGATGCACTCAATACAGAACTCAAAGTGGAATCATCAAATTCCTGATAACGCACCACGCTGCGTAAATCGTCTGCGATCATGCGCAACAAGTTACGTGCAATTTGTGCTTGCCTGACTTCCGATTGGCTGAGTTCTGACGATTTGTAGTAGATTTGCAACAGCATGCCGACTAGGCCGCTAACCAACACAGTAAGAGCCAACGCCAACAACAACTCTAACAGCGTATAAGCTCGACGTTTGGGAAAGGCCTGCAATCCGCTGGTCAATGCACGTCTAAGCAACAGGAATTTCATTGTTGGGTTCCTGTTGAGGAAGACGTGGAGGTCGAAGACTCGGTCGTTTCTTCGGGCAAAACATCGAGCCCCAAGTTGGGATCGATCATCCAGCGGGTGAGCATCACTTGGATAGCTCGCGACTTTTGCATTTGTGGATCATCGGTGACCCAAACTTGCACCCCCAGCATACCATCGGTCATCGTGGGCTGGCCTATAATTTTGAAATGCCATCGTCCTGGGTCCACCACGGTTTGAATGGGCATCCAATCGGTGCTTTGATTGGGAGGATAGGCTCCAGCGATAACTTCCGAGAGCTTCGATTCGGCCAACAATTCAGCTAGGGCTTGATCGCGAGCTTGAATTCCCGCGTCGGTGGCCACTTGCATGGACTGGGCTAACATCGCACCTGCGGCGCCCAAGATGGCCAGAGCCAACACCACTTCCAAAAGCGATAACGCAGATCGTTTCAACCTTGGACTCTGTCGAATCATCCTGCGGCTCCTACGGCGCGAACAACAGATACTTCACCCGTCAGACCTCGAATACGAAGCAGTCGCTGGGAACCCGCATCATTCTTGATCGCCACTTCCGCAGTCGATGTGGTTCCATCGGGATAGAACATAATCGGAGCGGAGGAGTTACCTGCGCCACCCGACACCGTGCCCGTTTGTTGTTGAATCAAGAGAGTCCGCGTATCCCCCAGAACGGCACCGGCCGAGAAGACAAAGCCTTCTTCCAATTTTTCCGCCGAAGTCCCAAGCTCCACCGGCGCAGCCCCCATGCCGCCCATCTGTGTATCCACTTTGGCCATGCCACCAGCCATCATCACGGTAGCACCATTACTGGCTTCCACGTCATCGGTCGCTTGCAGCCAAGGTTCGACGGAGTACTCTCCGGATCCAGCCACAAATCGAAACACTTGAGCTTGGCCGGTGCGCATCGCCTTGATGCGGGTCTCTTCCCACACGACGCGAATTCGATCGCATTCGCGTTGAAATTGTTGTTGCTTCAATGTGCCATTGATGGATGGGACCACAATACTGGCGACCGCAACCAAGATGACCAACACCAAAACGAGTTCAAAGAGCGAAAACCCCGACGGACCAACGATCCCTCGGGGTTTGCATTTGAAATTCAATCGAGATATTTGAACGAAACCTACAGGCTTCATCATCATCGTCTCGTTAATTAGCTGGTGATATCATCTTCGGTATTTTCTTGGCCATCGGAACCCAAGCTGCGGATCTCGAACTTGTCGCCAGACAACTTGTATTGATACGGACGGCCCCATGGATCTGGCTTAACAGGTTCTTCAATCAACTGAGTCCATTTGGTTGGGTCAGCCAAGTCGCCAGGTTGCTCGTACAAAGCATCCAACGAGGAAGGGAGACTTCCCACGTTGAGTTTGTACAACTGCAAGAATTTCTTGTAGTTCTGGATTTCAGACTTCGCGGTTTGTTGGAACGCACGATCTTGAACGCCGCCAAGGTTCACCGCCACGATCCCACCCACGACCACTAAGATCACGAGCACCAACATGATTTCCAACAGCGAGAAACCACGTCGCAATTGCTTTCGATTTCGTTTCATTTTCTCAACTCCTCCAAATCCTAAACCCTACTTATTTTTGATGATTCGAGCCAACGTATTTATTCAGGAAAGACCTACGTTAGATCGAATTAGCACTATTCAATACGGGCACCATCAAAGCCAAAACCACGAACATGACCACTGCAGCCAAGCAGAGAAGCATGATCGGTTCTAGCAACTTAACGAACATATCCAACTGTCGGAAGGTTCGTTTTTCCAAACCATCAGCGATCTGAACCAAAACCGCATCCAGCGTATTGGATTCCTCAGCGATACTGACCATTTCCACCACAGTGGGTGGGAAGTGACCACTATTACCGAGGGGAACTGCCAAGCGTTCACCAGCGGTAATATTCTCGCTCGCTTTGGCGATGGCTTCGGTCAAAATCACGTTTCCAGCTGATTCACGGCTGATCTCCAGCGACCGCAAAATGGGAACGCCGTTGACCAACAGAGTACCAAACACTCGACAGAAGCGCGCGACAGCCAAATTCAGAAAAATTTTCCCAACAATTGGGATTTTTATTTTTACCAAGTCGAAATTACGTCGTCCTGCGGGAGTCGATGTGTATCGCAGGAAAGCGATGATCAGTCCTACCAAAATGAGAATGCCGACCCACCAATAATTTGACAAACCACGACTGAAAGCCAGCAGCCATTCGGTCATGGCAGGCAATTGTCCTTTGCGACGTAAGTTCGCAAACAGCGGCTCAAACTTCGGTACGAAGAAGATCATCAAAACGCTGAGCACAATCGTACCGACGCTGGCCAAAAACGCTGGGTAAGCCAAGGCCCCCAAGGTTCTTCCTTTGAGATCTTCTTGTTGTTCGGTAAAGGCAGCGACGCGTTCCAGAGCATCTTCCAAAAAGCCACCTTCTGCACCAGCCTTAACCATGTTGACCGCCATCTCGCTGAAGACTCGCGGATAACGTTGCATGGCAGAACCTAACGACTCACCTTCCTCAACTCGACCTCGAACTTCTTCCAAAACGTTGTTGAGCGTTTTGTTGTTCGATTGTTTGCCGAGAACAGTAAGCGAGCGGAGCATTGGCACGCCGCTACGAAGCAAGGCGGCGAGTTGGGTGTAAAACACCGCCATCGTAACTCCGCGAACGCGGCCACTGCGGCGTACGACGGTCGATTTGTTGACGGTGATTTCGATGGGAAACAGGGACTTCGAATCGAGCAATGCCATCGCTTCGCGTTGGTTGCCCGCTGAAACCGTTCCCGTCGTGCGTTTTCCCGTCATATCACGGGCGACATAGGCAAATTCTGGCATATTTCAAACCCTACTTTTGCCCAGGCATTGCAGCGTTAAGACGATCGCTCTTGGTCACGCGCAGCACTTCGTCGACCGTCGTTGAACCAGCCATCGCTTTCGACCAAGCATCATCGCGCAGTGTACGCATACCGGCTTTCAAAGCCAACTGTTTGATGGCGAAAGAACTAACACGCTCGTGTGCCAATTCGCGAATCTCTTCGTTGGTCAACATCAATTCGTAGATACCCATACGACCGGTGTAGCCGACGCCGCGACAGGCGCGGCAGCCTTTGGCTCGATAGAGTTTGCCCCCATCGAGTAACTCCCAAGGAAAATCGTGCGGCAAGTCGTTTGCATCCGGACTGTATGGCTCTTTGCATTCCTTGCACAGCCGACGCAGCAAACGCTGAGCCATCACACCTTCCACGGTACTGGCAACCAAGAAGGGCTCTATTCCCATATCGATCATACGCGTATAAGCACCGGCAGCATCATTGGTGTGCAACGTGCTAAACACCAAGTGACCTGTGAGCGAAGCTTGAATCGCGTTTTCCGCTGTTTCCAAGTCACGAATTTCGCCGACGAGCACGATATCGGGGTCATGACGCAATATACTTCGCAGCGATGCGGCAAACGTCAAACCGATTTTCGGATGAACTTGAATTTGGTTGATCCCGTCCAACTGATATTCAACAGGATCTTCGGTAGTGATGATTTTGTTGTCATCACCTTTGATTTCCATCAATGAACTATACAGCGTGGTCGTCTTACCTGAACCCGTAGGACCAGTCACCAAGACAATACCGTGCGGCAGCTGGATCAGCTCTTTGTAAACTCGGTACACCTGCTCATCCATCCCCAGGTTGCGCAAATCGAATTTCATCGCCCCCTTGTCGAGAATACGCATTACCAAGCTTTCCCCGTGAATCATGGGAATCACAGAGAGACGGATGTCGATCTCACGCCCATGGACTCGCAACTTGATACGACCGTCTTGCGGCAGACGTTTTTCGGCGATATTCAAACGAGCCATAATTTTCAAACGGCTGATGATAGCTGCTTGAAAACGATTGATTTCTGGTGGTACGGGCTGTGTATGCAAGATACCGTCGATGCGGTATCGAATCACCAAGCCAAACGACTGCGATTCTAAGTGCACGTCGCTCGCTCGCGAATCGATCGCTTCAACCAAGATTTCATTAACCAAGCGAACCACGGAGGCTTCTTGCGCCTGTTCACTCAGTTCGCTGCCATCACCTTCGATTTGCTCGAGCAGCTCGACTTCTTCATCTTCGGCGCGGGCCGCTAACAGCCCCTCCACCGTCTCGCTACCAACACCCAAATGTTTTTTAACAAGCTTGGCGATTTCAATACGTTCGGCCACGACTGGAATGATGCTAAGTCCAGTTGCCGCGCTCGCTTCATCGATCGGATAAAGATCGAGTGGGTCGGCCGTTGCGACAATCAAACTTCCGTTTTGTCGCTTGAGAGGAAACAAGGCGTGACGATAGATCAATTTCTGCGGAAAGGTTTGCAACAAACTCAAATCGACGTCCGCCGTACGGAGATCGACAAAGTCGAGGCCGACTTCCTCAGCGACGGCCCGCAGAGCTTCCTCTTCTTTAACCATGCCTTGCTGAATGGCTTGTTCCAACGATGAAGAAACATTGCCCGCACTAATACGAGCGCGTTCTAGTTGGTCGGCGGTAATCAAGCCGCGTCGCACCAGAATATCGCCAGCTTCCATAATCATCGTTCAATACCTCATCGATCTCATAGACAGAGACCCAGAATCCAATCCGCCGGAAGTTACTTCGACTGGCAACACATTCGCCTAGTTGAGTCGGTTGGTCATGAAATTTATTTGTTCTGGTTCAAGTTAGTTTCGGCCGCCGCGTCCACCGCGTCCGCCGCCACCGGTACCACCGCCACCGGTACCACCGCCACCCGTGCCGCCGCCGAAGCCTCCAGTACCGCCACCGAAGCCACCTCGACCTCCGCCGAAGCCACCTGTACCGCCGCCAAAACCGCCGGTGCCTCCACCGAAGCCTCCTCGACCGCCGCCGGTACCGCCACCGAAGTTGCCACCGCCAAAGTTACCGCCACCGAAATTGCCACCGCCAGGGAACCCAAATGTTACACCACCCGTTCCCCCTTGCTGACCACCTCGGAACGCATTCATCCGTTGCTGCATGGCATTAGCATCAAAGGTACGGTTTTGAGTGTTGTTCCCACCCGTGCTCGCATTGTTAGTAGTGTTGCTCTTGATCTGACTGCCAAAAACCGAAGTTAACGCGCCATTGATAATGGCAGGGTTCAAGTTTCCTTCAATCACTGCAACTTCAGTAACTTCTTCGGTATCCGCGCCTGCTTGATCAATCATCTCGACAGCCGCCTTCACTTCGTCATACAAGCCCTGGGTCGAGGTCACAATCAACGAATTGCTGCGAGCATCCACACTGATCGTCATGCCCACTTCTTTCAGTTCGCTTTGAGATCCGCCTCCTCGGCCACCTCGTCCACCGCCGCCACCACCTCGCAAAGCTTGCAAGAACTCTTGGGGACTAGGCTGACGTTGCTGGGCCCCAGCTTGTTGTTGCATGCGGTCCGCAAAAAGCTCTTTCACAATCGTGGCGACATTGTTCGCATCTTGGTATTCCACTTTGATCAAACGTGGCTTACCTCGGGTCGACACTTCCAACGGACTATCTTCTTGATCAATAACTTCCAGCAACTGCTCGACCAACATCAAGTCCGTACCATTGGCCTGGACAATCAAAGCATTCAAACGGGGATCGGCAACAATCGAAACTTCACCTGTCGCCAGAGGTGCCGAAGTGCTCGATGAACTCGAACCTCCGCCACCACCACCTAGCAAGTTACCGATCAACCCGCCTCCCATTTCGCCCAACATATTTCCTAAAAGTCCGCCACCGCCACCACCGCTTCCACCCGAGGATTGGCCAGTCAAAATGCCATCCAAAAGTTCAGCCGCAGCCGCAGCCTTGATAAATTGCAGATAAAAAACAGTCGGTTCACCAGTCGCAGCCGATTGCTCAGCGACCATGCGCATCAAACTTTCGAATTGCGCTAAGGCCTTTGGATCTTCCGAAGTGACAATCAACCCATTAGGGCCTTCAATCACCACAATGTCACTTCCAACTCCAGAATTCTCTTCGGCTGGCTTCTCTTCTTTGGGCGGTTGCGCGACTGGAGCATCGGATGGGCTGTTCTCATCGCCTTCCTGGGGAATGATCGCGGAAGTAAAGAAAACGCGTTTCTTGGTGAAAGTTGAAGCCTTCAAATCTTTGCCATCATCATCACCGGCAGGGGCAGGTTGCTCTTCAGCTTCAGGTTCACTTACTGGAGCAGGGGCCTCTGGTGGAGCTGGCTGAGGTTCAGGTTGTTCAACCTTTCCCTCAGGTGCATCGTCGCCACCTTCAGGTTCACTTGGCGAAGTACCTTCCAAAGTACGACCACGTTGTTCCATCAATTGACGTAACATTTCCAACCGCTCAGGACTGAGTCGCAATTGCTCTCCTGGCTCTGCCCCCGCTTCGTTGCTCAGACCATTGGCTGTGCCCTCTGTAGATCGCGATGCTGGAGCGGGACTTCGACGACTCGATGGGACTTCGCCATTTACACTGCGTTTAGGCAAACCATCAGCTTGTCGGTCCGCTGGAGTAACTCGACGGATACGATTTTTGTTTTGAGTCGAGGTCCATAAAGTTTCGACTTGATCCAAAGCTCGTTCAGCAGCTCGGCCTGTGTAAGGCAACACGCGAATCTTGTCGTTGATCGATTCGGTCGCGGTTGAATTACCTTCTAACTGCGTTACCAAATTCTTGACCTGATCGATTTGAGCTTGGCTGCCCTTAACCCATAGAGTTCGGTTCAATGGATCGCCGTCAACAATCGGGCCAGTCTTGGAAGCTTCTTTACCATCGGAAGAACCACCAAAGAATTTATTGATGGCCAAGATCACTGTTTCAGGTTCTAGCTTAGTCAATTGGACGACTTCGAAAGCTTCGTTTTGACCAGAAATTTCCTTCAACGTTTTTTCTACTAAATCATGCTCAGACTTGCGCGCCTGAATAATCAATTGGCTTGAAGTCGCATCCAATGACATGAGTACGTCAGGCATACCAGCCAACAACGTTTGCATCACTTGATAAGCGGTCTCTGGATCGGTACCAGAGATGCGATGCGATTTGATGTAAGGGGTTTCCGATGCACCGACGGTCCCAGTTGAAGTTGAATTTTCTTTGTCGAGTTGATCGGCCAAGTCCTTCAACTTCTGAATGTTGTCAGCGGTTCCAGTGGCGAACAATGTTGTTCCGAATGTGTCGGTTGAAACACTGATTTTCTCTGAGGTGTTTGCCCCTTCTGACATGCCCAACAGAGGGCGAGCTACAGTCAAAACTTCTTCAGCTGAAATGTTCTTCAATGGAATCGACACAATCGCCGATCCGCGAGCCGTTGTCGGATCCTCAACTCGCTTGAGCATCGCTTGAATCGTTCGCAACTTGCCTGCCGTTTCAGTTACCAACAGCTGACCAGAGACTGGAAAGGCCACGACCGAACCTTGAGGTCCCAAGAGCTTCTTGATTTCCGATTCCGCTTCTTCAGTGCTCATTCGCGATACCACGAAAAGGCTCTTCAGCAACTCGTATTCGCCGCGTGAAGCCAATTCCTCACCAGGAACCAGTTCGGCCAATTCGCGAACAACTTCCGCCGAAACATCTTGCTCAAGATCGACCACAATCAATAGTCTTTCTCGGCGAACCAACGTGTAACCCTTATTCAGCAACACGCTGTTGCAGATATCCATCGCTTGAGAAACAGTGTAGGTGCGATAGACGTCTTTATAGGTGAAAGTACCTGTTGGGAAAGTATCAACTTGTAAACTTAGATCCGCTTCGTCCGCTAACCATTTCAAAACTTGTTGCCAAGGAGCGGCTTGAAAATTGATCGTCAATTCATTCTTAACCGATGGCACCGCATCGGTTGCTAAAGGAGCAGGCACCACTGGCTCTTTTTCTGCATCGCCTGCTGCGGCCACAGCCTCAGTCGCTGGCTTCGACTCTGGCATTGGTTCTGTTTCTGGCGTTGGCTTTGTCTCAGCAGCGACAGTTTCCGGTGGAGTTGGCATCGGCTGCACAGGAGCAACAGCAGCATCTGCCGTGCCTGCAACACTAGCAACAGGAGCGCTCTCAGCAGGTTTCTTAGCTCCCTCGGTGATTCCTGCCAATCGATTCCAACTTGCGAGCTGCTTCTCGTCCAACAATTTGTTCAAAGCCGCATTCGCTTCAACCAACTTGGTTTCGCGTTCGTCCATCGATGCCGTACGCCAGCCATCCACGATCTTATTGATTTCAGTTTTTTGTTCTGAGGATAAAGACAAACTCTCCGCGATGGCTGGCTCTGCAAGACTCAATAAGCCCTTGCGTGCCAAGCGAAACTTCTCGAGCTTGCTGCGTTGCTCAACATCCAACAACGCCATCACATCGCGTTCACTGACGGCCGTGAATTCTTCAACCTTGGCATGGCGAATCGCTGGTTCGCTTTGACGCAACTCGGCTGCCATTCCAAGCCACTCACGTTCGCGTTTCTTAAGCAACTCGCGAACCTTTTCGGTTTGCTCCGCATTCAGACCAATTGCAGTTGCAATTTCAGGTTCGACTGCGATACCCAATGCGCCCGTTAGAGGCCATTGGTCTCCCCATGCTGGAACATTACCCGCCAAAGCGGCAACCAACATGACCGAAGCGATCCAACGAATTTTCAATTTAGATGCCACGCCGATTCTCGTCATAATTACAGGACTGCTTTTGTTTCTAATGGCCCTATCGATTTGGGATATCCCATCGATTTGGGATACCCCATCGATTTGGGAAACTCATCGATTTAGCCGACTCAAGGTAGGCTAGGCCTACGAACTAACACTTCCAATTCAACGTAGTCCTTCACACATCATCTCCATCCGTCCAGTCAAACAGGTCGCATTTCGCCCCTTTTTCGATCGAACGGCACCGGTTTCGCGGCTCGGCCTATAAACAGTTACACCCGAAGCAACTAACCCGCTTTAAGAAACCCGAAACTACTGCAAAATCACGGCAAAATAACGTTTTTTTCAGCTTAACCAGGGTCTTCCTGGCCTACTAACCCGAACGGCTGGTGTAAGTTTCGACTTTCCGGAATAAATTCACACAGTCTCAGAATAGTTGGGAAGTCAGCCAAGCCAAACGGTGATTTCCTCTTGGAACGGGAAATAATATTAGGTACAAGTCCGAAAAATCGGGCTTTTTCGCACGCCCAAGCTTGGTGGAACCAAGCGATTTTGAACTATGCAGGAAGCTGGACCATGGCCCCACAATCAAATCATTGGCTCACCCGAACCGGCTTATGCCTTGGATTTCCCCTCCTTTTTTGGGCCAGCGGGTGCTCTAACAACGGTTCGTACACGCGAGTTCCACCACCTGGAACGTGGGGTTCCGCTTCCAACAGCTACTATTCCCTTCCTGGCAACGCTTGGACGCCAGCCGCTCCCGGCGCGATCGGCAGCGGGGTACCGGCTGCCCCACCTGCAGCGGCGACTCAGCCCACGGCCAGCAATCCGACAACCAACAAAACCACCTCGACGAATAACGGCTTTACCAGCGGCAGTTCCCCCTCGTCGGTCGTCACTGCCTCGGGAAGCAGCGTTTCGGGAACCAGCGAATCGAATCCTGTGCGAATCGCTGTCTTTTCCGATGAGAATGCCGACGAATCTCAAGTTGTCCCCGCTAATGCTCCACTGACATCAGGCACCACCACCGTCCCTTCGTCCCAATTGCCTTTCCGCGCACCTTGATGCCTGTCCCTTATCGAAGGAAGGCAAATTCGATGGTAGACAAACGACGCTGAAACCTCATTGGCATTTTCGGCACAATCGGTAAAGCCCGCCTATTCCGCATTGCTCCCCTGGAAGAAATGATCCATTGGGAGTTAAACCGAGCGCTCTCTCTGAACTTTGCCCTACTTTTCAGCAACTGTTGGCTCATCCTCCGAACCTGCGCGCACTCAGATCGCGGAGGGGTGGGCTTTACTTACTGCTTTGAGTTGCTGGAAAACGTCATGTCATTACCTCCCAATCTGGTTCGTCACCTTGGCAAGATCATGTTGCAATGGTCACCGCTTTGGTTAGCCACCACAGCAGTAACGACAGCCCTCGGTTTTGCGTATGTCACATTCGTCAAAGAAGAAGTTTGGGTTGCGTCCCAAGCGATGATCGTCCGCGATGAAATCGGAGGGACGATGAATCGGCAAGGGCGCTTCGACAACAAAGAAGCTCTCAAGGCCGCACTCGATACGATTTTAGAAGTCGCCCGCAATCCCCAAGTGGTCCAGCAAGCGCTGCTGACTCAGCTGCCCCCCGATTCTCCGCCACTTTCCGAGAAAGACATCAATAATTTTATTGGTGGCCAACTAGCAGTGCGCAGTCCGAAGGGTTCCGAATTTGGGACCACCGAGATCTTTTATGTGGATGTGCGCCACAACGATCAACAACAAGCCATTGAACTCAATAAGGCAATCTGCACGTCGCTAGAAAAACGTCTACAAGATATTCGCATGTCGCGCTACGATGGCATCGAACGCGAACTTGAGTATGCCTTGGAGATCGCCAAAGAGCAGCGGGCGATTGCTACGGAACAACTCAAGAAAATCGAGAGTGACGTCGGTGACAATCTAACGGACTTGCGCAGCCTCACTGATTCGCCCTCCGCAGGTGGCACAGCCAAAATGATCGTGGATCAACTCACCAGCGAACGTCGGCAAGTCGAAGTACAAAATCGTCAATTGCAAGAAGATCTGCGTTTCCTTCAGAACTTGGAAGATGATCCAGCTCGCGTGCTTGTTGCCCCCAGCAATGTGCTCAATTCTCAGCCTGGCTTGAAACGTTTATGCGAAGGTTTAGTCGACTCACAAATTCAAGAACTGCAACTCACAGGTCGCTACACCGATGAACATCCGGCAGTTCGCGCAGCCAAGTTTTCGCGGCAAGCCATTCGCCAGCAACTCAGCACCGAACTGCAACTCGCTCGCAACACCTTGGAAACGGAAATCAATGTGAGCGAACAACGTGTCAAGTTGCTCGATGATCAAATCAAAGCTGCCCAAAAACGCATTTCCGAATTGGCCGACATCCGCGCCGATTATGCAAACATCTTGGGTGAAGTTCGCAATCGCAGCACCATTATTGAACAAATAGAAAAGGACTTGGCAGTTGCCGAATCGAATCGCCGCGCAGCTGGCCAATCGAGCTTAGTGACTCGCATTGATGCTCCTGTCCTTAGTGACAAACCAGTTGGCCCCGGCACGAAAACCATTTTGTTAGCCGCCATGATGGCCGGCCTGCTATCGGGCATCGGTTTGATTCTGTTGATTGCCCCAATCGATCTAGGTATCAAACATGGCCGGCGTTGGAGCGACCATATCTATGCTGCAAATCAAGCGATGAACCGCAACAGCGATACCTCATCTGTGGCTTCCCCCAACCCACAGCAAACTAACCCGCAGCAACCCGACACACAGCCGGTCAGCCCAGCTGCGCCCAGCTTCGCAACGGCTGCTGCAGTAACTTCGGCACAGAATCCGTTCGCTAATGCCCTCGAATCAACACTTGCCCAAGCCCAAGCTGTGGCCAAAACAGTTAAGTCGGTAACGGCCGCTGCAACTCAGGCCATCAACTCCAAAATCGAGCCCATCACGCGGCGTGCAACGAGCATTCCTGCCAGCACGGCAACCAACATTGCAACTAACACGGCGACTAACACGTCGACCAACACGGCGTCCAGCGCTCCCGTAAATACACCTGCTCAGCCTACCGTTAAGCCAACAACCGATTCCGTACCTAACATCACTCCAGTTTCAGCAACAGCCTTGAAACAAGAAAACTTGGTACAGAAAAAGGCGGACACTCAGCCGATAGCGACGAAACCACCCACATCAAAACCGCCTACCCAAAAATTGCCCGCGCAGAATTCGCCAGTAAAGAATTCGCCCGCGGAAAACTTGCCAGCACAAAAATCATCAGTGCCAAATTCGCCCGCGCAAAAATCACCACCACCAAAACCACCAGTACCAAAATCTGCCGTCAACGCAGCGCCCATTTCGACCGCTAACTCGACTACTACTAACTCGACTACTACTACTAACACGACTACCACTAACTCGTCGACAAATACGACCACAGCCAGTGCCCGAAGTTCCGAGTTGCTTAGCTATCCGATTTCGCCAGCTACACGTCCTTCCGAATTGGCGAGCGCGATTCAACCACCTGCCGCATTGGTGCGAGCCGTGCAAGTTGCCAACCAAGTTGGAGGCCCAATCAAGCTAGAATCTCCCAACAAGATCAGTGACACCACTCCCGTCGCCAGCCCAAGCGCCAAACCTGCAGCGAGTCCGTCGAAGCCTCGAAACAGTGACGAGCCAGCCTCGGATTCATCGAGCGCGTCGGAGCGCCGCACACGTCCTCGTCAACCGCCAGCAGCCATTTTTGCTGAAGCAATTGAAGGGAAAGTGTTTGGTTTCTCAGAACCATCCAAGATTGCGACCTAAGCCATGGGCTCACACGCCTGGGTTTGAAAAATCGCTGTAGGCTTCGAATTCGTTCATGCGATCGGGAGCTTTGTCGCCGAAGCGCGTGAAGTCCTTTTCCCAAATGACTTCGATTTCACCGATAGGCCCGTTACGCTGTTTGGCAACAATGATTTCTGCTTGCCCAGCATATTGAGCAGCCTCTTCACCACGATGATAATACTCTTCGCGGTGCACGAACATCACCACGTCAGCGTCTTGCTCGATCGCACCCGATTCACGCAAATGACTCAAACGGGGTCGATGGTCTTTACTATCTTCTGCTTGTCGGTTGAGCTGGGCTAAACAAAGTACGGGCACTTCCTGTTCACGAGCCATCCCTTTCAAACGACGAGCGATCTTGGCAACTTGTTCTTGGCGTGGATCTTTGGGATTGTCGGGTTCAATGAGCTGCAAGTAGTCGATAACAATCAAACCGATTCGACCTTCACGTTGCTTGATTCGTCGTGCGACCGCAGAAATTTCGCTCACCGTACGCGATGGTTTGTCGTCGACGTATAAAGGTGAGGCGGCAACTTCGCCTGCCTTTTGTACCAAACGCAAGCGATCTTCTTTGCTAATCGTACCAGCACGTAAGCGATGTCCATTGACGCGAGCCACCGAACACAACAAACGGTCGGCCAATTCGATACCCGACATTTCCAAGCTCACAAACAATACCGGGGCCTTATCTTTCATGGCCACGTTTTCAGCGATGTTCATCGCTAACGCTGTTTTTCCCATACTCGGACGAGCTGCCAAGATGAGCAATTCACCGTTATGGAATCCACCCGTTTGTTTGTCGAAGTCAGTAAGATGCGTTAACACACCACCATCGACGTGTGTTCCATCCATACGAGCATCGATACGATCCAACGCTCGAACCAAAATGTCGCTAATCGATTCGACCGATGCGCCGCTGCGTTCATCTTGAATACCGAAGATTTTCTGTTCGGCTTGGGCCACTAACTTTTTCGGATCAACAGATTCGTCATACGCTTCTTTCAAGATCGAACTGCTCGCTTCGATCAATTTGCGCAGCGTTGCTTTATCGCGAATGATTTCTGCATAATACTCTGCGTGTCCTACGTTGCCGACGCTATTGGCCAGCTTGGCCAAATACGCAGCGCCACCGATCAACTCAAGATCTCCCGAGCTACGAAGTTGATTGACCAAAAGGGTCGTATCAACTTTTCGCCCCGATTCGAACATCGCAATCATGTGTTGATACAACTTGCGATTTGCATCATCGTAGAAATCGTCGCTACGCAGAATCAGCACCAGATCATCGCAGACATCTGGGTGCAATAAGATACTTCCCAGAACGGCCATCTCGGCATCGGTATCCCAAGGTGGCGAACGCTCTAAAATCTCCGCCGGTGTCATCGCCAGCAGATCGTCTTGGCGGCTTTGGCCATTTTCCCCTTTACGGCCGCGTTTTCCACGTCCTTTGCCGTTCTGATCTCCCTTGTTGTAATCGTTTGAATCCTTGGCCACCTTATCCCACTCCTTTGACTCGCCCCGATCTCAACTTCGAAGCATAAACGAACAGCTTACTCTACCAACTCAATCGCTCTACCAACTCTACAGGCCTACCAACTCTACAGGCCTACCAACTCTACAGGCCTACCAACTCTACAGGTCTACCAACTCTACAGGTCTTGGCTTTCCCACACTCGACTTCCAACGCATTCACTCAAGTAACACATCGGCAAGAAGAATACACTACAGGTTTCTTCTTATGAATGTTGTGCACATTATTGCCCAGCATTCGCAACCCCCACATTCCAGGAACTACAAACCCCAAATTATTCCTAAACACCATTCCCAACAAGAACTTGTCGTGCTCGAATCAAATCGCGATTTTTTTGAATCGTCTATTCACCAGTAAACGCCTGAACGGTGACTTTGCTCATTAATACCACGTGTTCAGCGCACCTGAATAACAACCGGCTCACTGTTAAACGAGCGATTCCCGATGCGAGCCAACAACATGACTGGTACGGGACCGCGTCCCAAAGCTGCCGAGGGAACTGAAATTGTCCCTTTTTCGCCTTCGCATTTTCCCAACGGCTGGCCGTAACAATAAAGTTCTAGCGAAGTAGCCTGCGGATACCCAACCTGAACTTCAATTTCAGGCTGCGTGTCGCGCTCTATCTCTTTCGGCAAATCCAAAACGAAATCTTTCTTCGCGACGCGATAATAAAAGCCAATCCGCTGTTCGAATTGTCTGCGAACGAGCGAATCGTCCGTAGCAATCACGCTGATCTCATGATAACCGGGTGATAATGGCTCCAATCCAATCGAAATGTCTGTAACGTACGGGTTCTCGCGCACCAACTTCCCATCAAACATAAACTGCAAGGCACTCGGCCGACTAAATACTTTGCCGCTGGCATCGGCTGCTCCCGGTTCACTCAGCTTTAACTTCATAGCACCGATAAGTTCGTCGCCGGAGTTAAGCCCTTCCACGCCGAATTCGGGCGCTTTCAAAAAAGGCTTGCACAATGGATCACCGACAATCAGTAACTGATAGGGGCCTGTGACCGATAAATGAAAAGCTTCTGCCAACGTGGCACCTTCTGCATAATGAGCTTGAATCATCGGATGTGGAAATTTGGCTTGGATCGCATACGGTTCTGTTACCGTCCCGCTGCTGCCCGCTGCTCCTGCTTTCAAGAATGCGGTGAGTTTCGTTTGGCCCGCACCGGGCGTCATGATTCCACCCAAGCTCGTCAGGTTCTCAGCAATGGCGCCCGACTTTAAGGAACTGCCGGAACCGGGCCAATCAAAATCAGCCGCTCCTATCATCAACCCAATGCAATCGTCTTTCTTGCTGGGAAGCGTCCCGTCCACCACTTGAGCTGTGTACCCCAACTTCTTCAACGCTCGAATTGCCAAATCAAAAGTTGGTTGACGCGTCTTGGTGCGGACATCTCCCGTCAACGTGTAATAGAAAGTCCCTTGCGGAAAGGTTCGGTCGGCATCAATCGATCGCTTCAATTGCGTAAGCGCGTCTTCTACCGTCGTCCCTTGTCCTCGCGTAACGGCCAACACGACCGACATCACGTGCCGTAATCCTTCGTTGGGTACCGAACTCGACACGCCATTAGGAGCCCACACCAGCCGTGACTCAAAACCGACCGTCGGTTGGTACTCGAAAAAGAATTCCTTGGTCTTCATCACCAACTGTTTGAAGCGTTCATCCTCACGAAGCGAAACCAATGCTTCATCGGTCTCCATTTTTTCGCGAAACACCCAGCCCGCATCAACCGCTGTTTCCAGTAAATCAATCGCGCTTTCTTTTTCACCTGCCAAGGCGTACTGCCGCGCTGCCAGATAGGCGACCGGAAATTGTGTGGGCAACTCTACAAAGATCGCCTCGTAAGCCTCAGCTGCCTCTTTATGCTTCCCTTCACCCTCCAACGCTTTCACGCTTCGCCACCGCTCCGACTTCTCAGCTGACAATGGGCTTACAAAATAGTGTTCACCTTTTCGACGCGCGTAGAGATTGCAGTCGAGCGCCAAATAGCTTGGATTCTTCTGAAAGACGAATTGGCTCATCATCGTCAATCCATTGATCGAGCCCACCGGCGTCACATAGATAGGCCTATTGGGAACGCCTTGTAGATCACGCTCCAACTGAATCGCTGTAGGAAAGCCGGCGGAGTATGCAATACATTTCACATCGTTCAGCCCACGACGATCGATCTCGGCAAATAGCGGCCGCAAAATCACATCGCGGAATTGATCGACCGTTATTGTTTCTTGATCGGGAATATCATTGAGCACAACAACATTCGAGCTGGGTATATTGCGCCAACTTACATAATGGTTAGCAATGGTGCGTGAATCGTCTGACGTGCCGTTGACCACCACAACCACTTGGCTCTCTGTCACTCCGCCGCTGAGGTCCGAATAAAAGCCCAACCACAGAATCAAGAGCCACACCGCGCTGCCCGACTGTCGCCTCGGAAGGAATTGTTTTTCCATATATCCTGAATATCCTGAATCCTGTGTCCTGCAACTAATGACTTGGGGCGTTCCGTCCCGCCACGGAAAGTGTATCGCGACTTGGCGCTCCCGGACTAGCATGCCAACCCCAACGGCCGCACTAGCCACAACCACCCCTAACTACTACACCACAAGAACTGCAAACAGTAATAGATTTGGCGTTGCTCGGAAATTTGGGAAAAAAAGATAAAGTGGATGGCCGTGGTTCGATCGAGACAATTTCGGTGGATAGATTCCACACTTTGTTAAATTTCGGCGGTAAATCGCCGATAGAACTTGGGTCCACTTTTCAGGAAAGTTCCCCTCATTCGACCAAAAATCGCATGCAAACGGGGGCTGAATCCCTGGAACTTTTGGGCAAATCATGCAAAATGTAGAGGAGATTCGAGAACCGCAAACCTTTCCGGCAAGGTTCTCTTGCAAGCCTCGCAGCAATCTTTATAATCCCAACCTCAATTTGCGTGACAGTATCGCAAATCTTACCGGTCTAATGATCCGGTGGGGCAAGCGAATGACCTGAAGTACGAAATTCAAAAGTACTGCAAGCGGGTGTAGCTCAGTTGGTAGAGCACAACGTTGCCAACGTTGTTGTCGTGGGTTCGAATCCCATCACCCGCTCTTAAGGTCATGCTTGCCCTTTGTTTTTTTGTTCCCTTGAACTTTCTGGATTCCCGGCATCCGGGGTGGATTACTGAGATGGTCGAGTCTGCTGCATCGTCGGAAAGCGTTGCTTTGGCAACATCTGAGGGAGCTTCTGAAGCTCTGAAGATTTCACATAAAATCGACAGCCCAAGCTCATGCGTTCGTCACGTCGTTGTGACTGTACCTCGCGAAGAAATCACCAAGGCTTTGCACAAAGCTTTTGATGACTTGCGACCTCGAGCTGACCTGCCTGGTTTTCGTATCGGTAAAGCTCCTCGCAAGTTGGTCGAGAAGAAGTTTTATCCACAAGTTGCAGACCAAGTGAAAAACAGCTTGCTCATGCAAAGCTTGCAACAAGTTACCGAAGGTGGCCACTTCTCGGCGATTAGCGAACCCGATTTCAAAATCGACGCCATCGAACTTCCTGAAGAAGGCGATTTCACTTACGAATTCACCATCGAAGTCCGTCCAGAATTCGATACACCGAATTGGAAAGGCTTGTCGCTCAAGCGTCCTGTTCACACATTCACCGATGACGAAATCGACCGGCACCTACACCGTACCTTGGAGCGATTCGCTCCAGCTACGGCCGTGGATGATACCGCGAAAATCGGTGACCAATTGTTTGTGAGTTTCACCTTCTCCAAAGACGGCAAGAAATTCAACGAACTCGAAGAAGTTCGCATCGATTTGCGTGAAACCCTTAGCTTCCCTGACGCCGAAATCGCAAACTTCGGTTCCGCCGTTGTCGGTGCCAAAGAAGGCGACAAGCGTTCTGTTAAGGCAACCATCTCGGCTGAAAGCGCTAACGAAGAATATCGTGGCCAAGAAGTCGACGTCGAAGTTAAGATCATTGAAGTTAGCCGTCTCGATTTGAATGAGCTTTCGGTATCGTTCCTCGAACAACTTGGCTTCAAAGACACGCCTGAACTGAAGACCTATGTTCGCATTGAACTCGAACGTCAGTTGGAATATCGCCAACAACAAGATTTGCGAAATCAAATCACCGCGGAATTGACCAAAGACGCGAATTTTGAGCTCCCATCCGATCTCGTTCGCCGTCAGTCGATTCGCGAAATTCAACGTCAAGTTCTTGAAATGCAACGCAGCGGTTTCGGCGAAGATGCCATTCGCGAAGCTTCCAACGTTTTGCGACGTAACGCTCAAGCCATCACTATCAAGGCTTTGCGTGAGCACTTCATCCTTGAAAAGATTGCTGAAGAACTCAAGATCGAGCCAAATGCGGAACAATACGAAAAAGAAATCGAATTGATCGCAGAACAATCCGAGTCCAGCCCACGCCGAGTGCGAGCTCGCTTGGAAAAGACCGGTCAGATGGACGCCTTGCGTAACCAGATCATCGAACGTGAAGTGATTCGCGTCATCACCGAAGCTGCTTCGGTAACTGACAACGAAGACTCCAAGCTGATTGCGGAAAACCCAACCAGCTATGCTCTTTCTTCAACGATCGCCCCTGAAGTCACCGCGATTCCAGAAGCGAAGTTCGAAGATTCGATTGATACCAAAACAGGTAAGGTAAGCAACGAATAATCGATTGCTTTAGAAAAATAGTCATCGAGACAGCCGGCGGAAACGTCGGCTGTCTCTTTTTACGGATAGTCGCAATAACTCGTTGTCAGCAATCGTGTTACGACAGAACACCACCGCCCATTGAGCCCCAGCAAGTCGAATTCCGACTGAGAAATGCGTGTATCGCCCTCCGGGGCTTGCGATCTCTAATGATCTACCAACCGTGGCTTATCAGCCACGGCTAGGGTTGTACCGGCCTTTCAGGCCTAAACACGCATCACCACAAGCCTCCGCGACGAACGAAAGATCC
>Ga0209174_10000602_pt1 | contig 26528 bp, 22 predicted proteins | sample JI91814BDNA_FD_187505 | JGI IMG/M metagenome (GOLD analysis project Ga0209174, IMG submission 187505) | Wastewater effluent complex algal communities from Wisconsin, to seasonally profile nutrient transformation and Carbon sequestration -... | ecosystem: Engineered > WWTP > Effluent > Algae...
GCTCTATTTTCTTAAATTGTTCCCTGCTTATGTCACTTGGGTATGGCTTGCGCATTTAAAATCCATTTTTCATCATCTTATATGCGCTTGAGTTTAACTCATATTAAAAAGATTTTAAACAGGTTCTTAATTCATTTATGTAATTCTCGATCCTATAGCTTTTGATAATATATCATAAATTTGTATAAGCATCTTAAATTACTTTAATTGTGCCCGCATTTCTACTAACTCATGATCATTGAATTTATGAGGTTTTGTGCACGATAAGAGTCTTTTTTAGCTTGGATCAATCGCAGGGCAACCGCATCTTAAAGAGTTGATATTTTTAGTACTTTGTTTAAAACGTCCTCTCTGAAACTATCGGATAAAGCTGCACGTTGAATTTTGCCTGGCATACTATCTTTGACTGAGGTATATTTTTTTAAAGTGTTGAGGGCGATATGTCGAAGTATAGCCATATTTTCTGGGCTGTCGCCTTTTCTAATTCTGGAAGCATCTTCTCTAAAAGTAACATCAAGAATCCAGTGCATACTTTCAATGCCCCAGTGCTTTCTAATAGCATGCATTAAAAATGCAGCATCACAAGCGCAAGAGCTAATGTAATACCTAGTTTCAGTAACCATTTTATTTTTTGTTTCACGAGTGGCCTTAACTATTACGACCGTTTCTAGATTCTTCCATTCCCCTAAAGTTCTAAAATTTTTCTTATAATCTTTAGGCCTAAAAGTCCAGCATTCTCTAGTTTCTATGCGCCCATGACCATAATCAACGTCTTTGGTATAGTCATGTTCTACATATGAAAATTCAGTTTGCATAGCATCCTGAACAAACATATCTGTGTCTTCTAGAAGCAATCCCTGATTACCTTTGAGCGCTAAAATATAATCACCGCCTTGATTGCAGATTTGTTGTGCAATGTCTTTTTGAGTACCCATGGCATCTATAGTAACAATGCAATCTTTGATATCTAATAATGCCAACAAATTAGGAATTGCAGTTATTTCATTGCTTTTATCAGATACTTTATCCTGCCCTAAAACCATGCTGTTGACATCACTCCAAGCGCTGACCATGTGAATTGGCGATTTCTCACGGCCCATATCATGGCTGCCACGCACCGTTTTACCATCAATCGGAATAATATCGCCCTTGGTTTTTTTACTAATGCTTTGTGTCCACTCGAAAAAACATGCATTAAATGCCTTAGGGCACAGACGCCTAATTACCCTGGCTTAATGTATCATCTGCAGGAATACCATGCTCATATGGCAAATATTTTTTTAGCCATTCGAGTTTTAATTCACCAAAATCTTTTATTGCTTTCCATCCGGCACATCCAGACAACGCTGCTGATATCATTAGTAGAATGATTTCTTCTAGGGGATATTTTTTTGTTCGTTCAACTCTTGGATCTGGTAACGCTTCAAAATGCTTTAGAATACTAACATCTGTCATTAAAATACCCTTATTGTGTTTAAATTAGGGATATTTGATCACAACTTCAGCATTTTAGCTACATGTCAATATAATTTAGACGATCTTGCCCTAGGATCAATCGTGGCTTCGATAATTCTACTTTATGCTAATATAACTACATGCAAACTATCATTCCTACTCCTAACAGACAACTTATCGGCCATCGCGGTGTAGCCGGACTACGCCCGGAAAACACTTATACCAGTTTCAGATATGCCGCCGAATTAGGGTTAAACTGGATCGAGTTTGACGTGACTTTAACTGCCGATGACTTTTGGATAGTAATGCACGACGCCAATCTAGAGCGCACAACTACTGGCCAGGGATTGGTGCGTGATTATACCCTGCTAGAATTATCCAAGTTTGAAGCTGGCTTATGGTTTAGGCCAGCATACCCAAACGAACCAATCCCCACGCTATACGGCACATTACAACTGGCGCAAGAATTAAATCTATTTTGTAATATAGAATTAAAAAACACCGAAGATGATCCGATTAAAAATGCCAACCTAATCAGCGACTTTATCATTAAAAACCATAATCTAGTACATGAACATATTTTATTGTCTAGCTTTGACTTGGATTGCTTAATTGCCGTGCGCGCACGTTTACCAGAAACACCAATTGGTTATTTAATAGAAGAATTTACTCCTGATACTATAGAAATTGCTCAGAAAAATAACTTTAATACCATTAATTGCGACGTGGTTAAAATGACCTTAAATGATCTAAATGAAGCAAAGAGCGCAAATATCCCGGTATTTTTGTATACTATCAACGATCGAGTGACCAGTAGTCTCTGGTTAAACAAAGGCATTACTGCAATATTTACCGATCGCCCAGACCTATTATAAAAAACATACTTATAGTTCATGTTCTTAAATTGAAAATATCTAATATGTCATTTACACTTTAACTAAAGGTATGCTTAAGGTCGATGACTATGGATCAGTCACAGTTCATAAATCTAAAAAACGTCGAGAGCACTTATTTAGGTGCACGGCAAGAAGAATTATATCTCAAGGGAATTAACCTAACTGTTGCTGCTGGCGAAACTTTGGGCATAATTGGCCGCGCTGACTCTGGTAAAAGTGCTTTACTGCGCTGCATTGCTTTGCTCGATAGACCTTTAACTGGTTTGGTAGCCATCGACAATAAAAACCTGACTTTTTTAGCTAGCCGCGAAATCAGCAATGAACGTCGCGCGATTGGTTTAATCACCGCCAAAGCAGAATTTTTGAATTCAAAAAGCGTTATGGAAAATATTGCTCTACCTTTGAAAATTCAGGAATACCCTAAAGACAAAATTAGAACCTCTTGCGAGCAAGCATTAGAGACCGTGGGTTTAAGTGATAAATATCACAGTACCCCAGCGACATTAAATCAATTGCAAAGAGTCTTATTGGATATCGCCAGAAATATTGTTAATAACATTAAAATTTTGCTCTGTGATGATATTTTTATTGGTCTTGAACAAAAATCTACGGAAATATTAATTTCTCTACTACGTAAGATTCAACATGAATATCATTTAACATTAATCTTAACTACCAATGATGCAGAAATTATTAAAACTCTTTGTCAAAATGTTATCATCATGCAGCAAGGTGAAATAGTTGAAAAATGCTCGGTATTAGATTTATTTACCCGTCCCATTTCCGATACCGCTAAAGATTTTATTCGCTTTACCACTAAACATGAATTACCATGGTGCCTACGACGTAGAATTGTTAACCAAGAAACCGCAGAGCATCATGCGCTAATAAGACTTAATTTTACAGAATGTCTAGCACCAGAAGAAATACTTAACAATACACTCGAAGCATATGATTTAAAAATGAATATTATTCAGGCTTTCCAAGAAAAAATTGCCGATCGCATAATTAATGTAATGATTATTGAAATATTCGGTGAAGCATTCACCGTCAATAATGCCATGAGCTTTCTTACCAACAACGGTTTACAAAGTGAGATTATAGGTTATGTTCCAAATATTAATTAACGCCTTACGTGAAACTTTGTTAATGGTTATGTATGCCAGTATTTTTAGCTTTCTACTAGGCATACCATTGGGGATGTTGATTGCTAATATGGCCGAAGCGCAAAGCCGCTTAGCAAAAACTACGTTTAACGCCTTAAAAGGCTTTTTACAATTTGGCGGAACTATTCCGTATTTGGTGATCATGTTAGCGCTGATCCCCTGTACCAATTGGTTACTTAATCATAAGATCAGCTTTACCACCGCTACCATTCTACCACTAACTATTGCTGGCACTATGATGTTGGCACACCATGTCGCACAACAATTAATTGCCAGCCAGAATAAATGGCAAAATACTATTAAAGCTCTGGGGGCCACTAAAAAGCAAGCCTTGTTATTGATTCTCTTACCAGAAAGCTTAGAAGCTATCATCAAAGCAGCAGCAAATACGGCAGCGGCAATAGTTGGCTATTCTTTTATAGCTGGGGCCTTTGGGGCTGGCGGCTTAGGCCAATTAGCCATTGAAAAAACTATTGGTGAACCTAACTTTTTGTACGCATGTATTAGTATATCTACTTTAGTTGCCTTACAGCAAATTTTTAAGTACACTCCGCTGTTAATTATTAAACATAAGTAGTAGCCGTTTTGCACGAAGGTAATTTTCGATCTTGGTTAATATGGTTTGTCGCTGGACTATTTTATTTATTTGAATTTATCCATCGTGTAATAATTGGCTCTTTTGCCCCAGAATTAATTCAATCCTTTAATGTTAGTAGCGCAGTTCTAAGTAATTTATCTGCTGCGTACTTTTTTTCTTACGCGTTTATGCAAATACCAGCTGGACTACTGATCGATCATTATGGCAATCGCAGTATTTTAACTATTGCTTGCTTGGCCATAACCATCAGTAGCGCCATTTTCGCTCTCACTACCAATATTAATGTGGCTAATTTAACTCGCTGGGTAATTGGGATAGGCTCAGCTTTTGCTTTTGTTGGCTGTCTAAAGCTAGCTGCCAATTGGTTCCCAGCGCATAAGTTCGCCTTTGTGGTTGGTTTAACAAATTTATTAGGGGTGATGGGCGCATTAATTGGTGGTGCCCCAATGGCTTATGCTGTTGAATCTGTCAGTTGGCGCAGCATAATGTTAGGCTCTGCTGGGGTAGGTTTATTATTAACCATAACTCTGTGGTCGATTGTGCGCGACGCCGCCAGTAAAAAAAATTCGCATTTGTGGCAGAATTTATCTTTAGTGGTAAAAAACCATCAAACTTGGTTAATAGCTATCTTTGCTGGTTGCATGGTCGCACCTATAGTTACGTATTCTGAATTGTGGGGCACCAGCTTTTTAATCAACAAATACCATTTAGCCAAACCTTATGCTGCGCACATCAGCGCCCTAACTTTCATTGGTATTGCATTCGGTAGCCCGATCATTGGCTGGCTCTCTGATTATTATCGGCAACGCACTTTTTTTATGGGCTTTGGTTTATTAGGTGCCTTCTCGGCAATTAGTTTGATCTTGTTTGTACCTGTGTTACCGATGTGGTTATTAGCTTTAGTGCATGCTATATTTGGATTTTGCAGCAGTTCGATGTTGTTGTGTTTTTCTTTAAATTCAGAGGCAACTTTACCTAAAGTTCGCGCTACTACCGTAGCTATTACCAACAGCGTGACAATGATCTCTGGAGCATTATTGCAGAGCGTTTCTGGGTATTTGTTAGATTTTACGCAACATGATTACAATTTGAGCTTCATACCACTGCTCAGTTGCTATTTTGTAGCATTGCTGTGTTTTAGATTCATTCAAGAACTACCTTGCAGATTTAACAATGAAACTTGAGGCTAATCTGCACCTTCTATAGCCACATAAGGTTTTATTCATAAAACCTTATATCTTAGCAGTAATACTTGATTTTGGACGTAAAAACATAGTTTGCACTTTTGGATCTGCATCCACCAATGGATATACAGCCACTCCACCGCCAGCAGCACCATGTACCATAGAGGATTGTATTTCTTTACTCAAAGTGAAACTAGGTACAAGAGGCAGTTGTTTTTCCATATTTCTAGTATAATTCGCGACCAGAGCGTCCTTGCTATCTAATAGCCCTACTACTACCCCAGTATGACCGCCAGTACCTAAATAATTATTACTTTGGTCAACATTAGAACGCGTGATATAGATATCACCCGGCTCAATGTCCTTTAATTCAACTGCCTTAGAGTAAGTATTTTCGAAATGTGCCAATAAATTAGCACTCCATTTAGATGTATCTACGGTTTGTCCCGTTAATTTTCGATACAAATACAATTGATCTACAGTACTATACGCTTCAGGGGCATTAGTTATCTCTGCAATCCAACTAGAACAATCTTGTGGTTTAAATTTTTTATTATCCCACGCTTTATCCAATCCTAGCTCTGCGGCAAACTCATCACGCGCACCACCATAAGCATACCCACCATGGACAAATCCCAACCCGGTCTTACCACCAAAGTTATACGCATATCTACAACCGCGCTCAGTAAAACCAGTAGGAAATGGCGATGCTGCCACATGCGCAATACTTGTATGTTTGCAATCATTAATAGTTGTTTTATTTATAGCCCAACATACACTCAACAAAGCGTTACTAAAAAAAGTTGCATCGTTGTTGCCCCAAAAATTATTGATGTAGTTTAATGGATATAAAGTATTCATATACTCATCAAAATTAATGTTTATTGGTAATTTGCCAGAGGCCAAGGTAGGTACAACATTGTCATCCCCAGTAAAATAATTAATCGTAGCTTGGATAATCAAAGGTAATCTATTGGTTCTTACTTGCCATTTATGCTCTGGTGTGAGGCTAGCATTAAAAAGTTTAATTGCTTGCTGATCTTGCTCAAGGTTATTACAGACTAATTTATTTAAACCATCCCCACTAAATTTTTCTATTTTTTCAGGGCTGTCCTCTAAAGATTTTAATATATAACGCTGATCATCACGCATTGCAGCAGTACGATCACTTATTTCAACGACTGATTTAGCAACTAAAGGATTTGTTGCTGCTGCTTCTTGTAGTATTTCCGCTATTTTATCCCTGTCTAACATATATCACCCCCACATATCATTTACGACCAATGCGTACATTCTATCTCATTATGCCACTCATATATAGTGTATAATACGGAATATTACCGCCCGATCAACGTGGTTCAATAGGAATTTTCTTAGTAATTAGAATGAAATCTGAGACTATTCCGCGCTACCCCTAGTCATATACGGCTCTATCTTGCGTTCAATAGTTTCTCTAGCACGAAAAATGCGTGAACGCACTGTGCCAACTGGACAACCCATAACCCCGGCTATTTCCTCATAACTCAAGCCTTCAATTTCACGTAACATAATTGCGGTTTTTAGATCACTGGGAAGATCATCAATGATATCAAACAACATATGCTCCATTTCATCATAGATTAATGTTCGTTCTGGGGTGGAATATTCTTTAGCATTGTTTTTAGAAATAAACTGCTCTAATTCGGATATTTCAAAATCAGACTCTGGGACACGACGACCACGAGAAATCAAATGATTTTTCGCGGTGTTAACTGCGATGCGATACAACCAAGTGTAAAAAGAACTATCACCACGAAAATTATCGATAGCTTTATAGGCTTTGATAAAAGCTTCTTGCGTAACGTCTAACACTTCACTTGGATCAGATATATAACGTGCAACTAATTTAAATATCCGATACTGATATTTTAATACCAAAGAGTCAAACGCTTGTTTGTTGCCATTTTGCACCTCCTTAATTAGGTGCAAATCAACTTGTTCTTCTTGCATAGGCTTCTTAATAGGCTTATTTTCACATATAAAATTATCGGCGTGGACACATAAAGCTTTACCTAGACCTACCCACAAATTAGCTTGTAGGCCAGAAAAGAATAATTATGCTTGGAAATAGAATCTCGAGGAATAATAATGTAGCGCCCATAGTGCAAATGCCTGATATACAGTATTATTACTAGAGAACTACAAAAAGAGCGTTCGACCACTAAAGTACCTTGGTAGTTTTTGCCAGAGCGTGCCTGATATTGCCAGTGATCACAGTCAGCCATTACAATGTTTATGGCTTGTTGATGATGGCGAAAACCATAGGTAACAATCACTAACCAATAATCAAAGACTAATACGCCAATAATTATTGCTTGTAATAAAATTGGAATAGCGGATAATAATAAAGCCAGTGCCGTACTAGCATAAAACATTGTAGCAACAAAAATAAAACCTGGTGAAATAGCAATAAATATCGATTTTTGCATACAACCAGGTAGTCCCTTCTGCTATGCTGTTATAGAATTCTGCCGGAAACCATGCATATGACGAATCACGAGCAACATGTCTTGAAACTTAGGTTTATCACAAGGTTGTGCGGTAACTAGCCAACGGTACAAATCCTGATCTTCTTCAACTAAAAGCTCTTCAAACAAGGCTTGCATGCTTGGTGATAGATCCGCATACACTTTATGACAAAAATTCTCGAGCATAACATCTAGCTCTAACATACCTCGACGACAACGCCACAATACTTGCGTCAATTTATTTTTTGTGTCATTAATATCCATATAATTAAGCTTCCCTACGCTAGCAGCTAGAACAATGTATGCACCATCCAACATTCTAGCAACAAAAACATATTTCTGCTATTATACTTTTGCCATTTTAAGTTTTGGGTATATGCGGCTAAAAAACCAATAAACAGAGTCTATATTATGCTAAATAACCACACTTACCAATCCATAAAAATCCCAGTTATACATGTCCACGGACCAGATGCAGGTAAATTTTTACAAGGACAGCTTACCTGTGACGTATTGGCTTTAACCGCAGGAAACAAGACCCTAGGTGCCTACTGCAATATCCAGGGCAAAGTGGATAGTTTATTTTGGTTAGAACATATAGATGCAGCATATTGGCTTCAAATGCCCACAGAATTAGTAATGTCAACCATAGCAGAATTAAAAAAATATGCCGTGTTTTCTAAAGTGAATTTAGATATTGTAGAAAAAACCGTACAGGTCGATGAATTGGCAGAAATTATGGCGAAAATTCCCGCTGTTTATGCTGCCACCAAAGGTGAGTTTTTCCCGCATGATATAAATTTACCTGCACTTGGCGCTGTTAGTTTTACTAAGGGTTGTTATCGTGGTCAAGAAATCGTCGCACGCATGCAACATCGTGGTAATTTAAAACGTGGTTTATATAGATTTACAGTAGACAATGCAGAAGTTGCTCCAGGGCAAATTATCACCACTGGTAAAGATAAAGCTGGTACAGTGGTGCGGATATATAAACAACCTAACGGATTAATAATAGGTTTAGCAGTTATAACAAATGGCCTAACTAATCAATCATTAACTGTGCATGATTCGGTAATCTCTTTAGACATATCTTAAGATCGCTGCGTATAAGATAATTAGGCTTCACTCGCAAACACTTCTTCTAATGTCTTGCTCTCTACAGCCATGTCACACCATCTTAATAAGTTATCAGATGTGGCATGCGCAATCTGCTTGCGGTAATGATCCGGTACCACTTTAAATTTTCGCTCTAACAAGTACGTTAGCATTGCAATTTCACCTTGCTGCATGCCTTGCTTGATCCAAGTCTCCTTACGTTGACTCTCCCAATAATCAAAAACACTGTTCATTATTACCCCTTCCTCATCCAATTCTAATGTCAAAGTTTTTAATAGTTCTCGCGGATTTTCGATCTTAGCACTACATAAAAAATATTGTAGCGCAGAAGCAACATAATTGGTATCTCCTCTAGCATAGATGGACTTTACAAGAAAAGACAATTGCTCTATACAATTTAAAACATCTCTCTCAAATATATGCTTCATCACATAAGCCATCAAGTCATACCCATGGCTTGCTTGTAGTTCCTCGTCCGCTATCGCTTGTGTATCTATCAAATGAAACGGTTTGAATAGAAATTTCTCTATCAAAGCCTCTGGCGCGTCTATAAGTTCTCGTAGATCTGTTGGCCCAACATATTTTTGCGCACCATTATAAAATACTAACGGAATTACCAATGGCAGATGATTTCCCGCATTGTTTTTAAAATGTTCACTCCATATAGCCACAATGTAGCGCAACAGTCTAAACGGCATCTTAAAATCTACTGTTGATTGGTGCTCTGCTAATACATATAAATAAGCAGTGTCTTTGTTTGACATATAATCAATCTTGTATAAAATATCAGATGCTATGTTTTTTAATGTTTGCTCTACATAAGTACCAGATTGTAATTGCAGGCTGTCAAAATCTAAATGCTGTTTAGCTGCCACCGGCAAATAATTTTGAAAAAAATCCTTGGCTACTGCTATATTTGATAGCGATGTCCTAAAAAAATTATCGTGGCTATTGCGAGCAATTTGCATTTATATTCCTGCTTACCGCACTAGTTGTAAACATTTATAATTGATTCAATAGCAGTATGTTATTAATTGCTAGGAATATAAATAGTTATTATATTGAGCTTCAAAGTTTAACAATTTTCCCTCTATCTTATCTGCCATATTAATCACTAATTAGCGTTTTACACTACTGTCGTAATTTTTTTTCTAAGGCTGCAAAATGTTGCAAAGAATAAAAGAAAACTACCGCCATAGGCATCATTGCCACCAACATCCCCCAATCGCCAAAAAATCTGCCCATATATACCATGCCAAAAGAGGTGATCACATAAACTAACGAACGAGATAAAGCATAGGTAAATGAGGCATAGGTAAAACGTTTCAATATCGGTAAATGCTTATAGAAAATTGGAATAGCCGGGATACCCATCATCCCAAATACGACTATAAATCCTTGTAAAAACAGTATATCTAAAGACGATGATATCTGTTTAAAAAAATAAGGGCTGATCAATAGAAACACTACAAAAATACCTAGTCTGATCTTGGCAATACGTAACGGAGATATTTTATAACTTAACAATCCCACAAATAGCCACCCCAATAATTGAATGACAGAGACATAGAAATTTTGCTGGATTATTTCGTATGAAGAAAGGCCAAATTTACTTTTAAGTATATTAGCGGCATAAATATAAGCAAAATAAAAACATATTGGCCAACCACTATGAATAAAAAATAAAGCAACCGCAGTAATTCTATTGACTTTCGCTTTATGGTTATGACCTTGTTTAATTTTGTCTTTGATTTTTATTTTCGCATGAATAAAATCCTTGGTCTCCCGTAATCTCGTGCGAGCTGCCCCACCTATAGTCGCTACAGTTACACCAAACCAAAATGCCGCTCGCCAATTAAAGCCAACTGCAGTAACCAAAGAGGCAACCGCTAAGGCAGCCGTACCACCTAATACACCACATACTGCAATCATCGTCACACAAGGGTACTGTATTGGTGGTTTAGTTATTTCTGTCACATAGACTTCGGCACCAATTATTTCACCCATAGATGCCATACCTTGCACAACCCGTACGGCAGTAACAAGATACGCGGCATAGATCCCTATTTCTGCATAAGTAGGCAAATTAGCCATGGTGACACAAGATAATGCCATTAGACCAGTAGTAATTATCACGGTAGACTTACGGCCGATGGTATCACCTATATACCCGAAAATTAAGGCTCCTATAGGCCGAAACACGTAGGTGGAACAAAACGCGAACGCTGCCAACAGCTCTTCTGTCCGCGGATCGGTTTTAGGAAAAAAGAGGTCGTTAAGGAAAATTGCCATGTGTACATATAAAAATAGATCAAAATACTCAAGTAATGTACCAATACCCAATAACCCCATCGCTTCTTTTTGGGCCGATGTCAATGTATCATAAGTGCCAGTTTTTCTGTTCATAAAAATACAGCATAATAAATATTTATTATGCTGTAAAAAACCTCCCAGTTACAATAAAGATTATCGTCAGTTATTAATTAATTACAAATCAAGTAATATTTATTGCTGTTTCCTGTTCTAATCGCGCAAAATGGCGAATTGAATACCAATACACGATAGCAACTGGAGTCATTACCAACAATGATACCCAATGTCCAAAGGCATCAGATAAGTATACTAAACCGAAAGAAGTAAATATATACACTAAGGCTCTAGACAATGCATATGTAAAAGTTGCAAAGGTAAATCTTTTAAACACTGGAAAGTGTTTATACAGAACAGGCATCACCGGTATCCCCATAAAACCACATACCACAATCATCGATTGAATAAATAGGATATCCATTGGTGAGCTAGCATATTTAAATAAAATTGGTGAAACAATAATAAATATAGCAAAAATTGCTAACCTAATACGCACAATCTTTAGCGGATTAAACTTATAACTCATAAACACCAAAGCAAACCAACTAAGCAATTGTAGCATGGATACTATAAAATTTTGATGAATAATCTGCGCAGCAGTTTGCTGCATATTATTTTTCAAAATATCACCACAATACATATATGCAAAATAGAAACATACCGGCCATGAAGCATGAATTAAAAATAATGCCAATGCACTTTTTTTATCAACTTTCTCTACAGTTTTATTTTTCTGTAACGCTTGTTTTTGTTTTGCAGCTAAAAATTCTGGAGTCTCACTGAGACGATTTCTAGCGATACCACCAACTACCGCGACAATAGCACCGAACCAGAAAGCTAAACGCCAATTAAAGCCAGTATAGGTGATAAGAGTAGCCACCCCTAAAGCAACAGTACCTCCTAAAACACCAACCACCGCAATTAACGCCACTGCAGAATATTGTATTGGCGGCCTTGTTACTTCCATTATATAAATCTCGGCACCAATAACTTCGCCCATCGAAGCCATGCCTTGTGCAATACGAACAATAGTTACTATATACGCGGCACTAATGCCAACCTGTGCATAAGTTGGTAAATTGGCCATTACAATACAGGACAGCGCCATAATGCTAGTAGTTATCACGACCGTAGACTTACGTCCAATATTATCCCCTAAATAACCAAAAATTAAAGCGCCTAAGGGCCGCAATACATAGGTGGAACAAAATGCAAAGGCTGTTAACAAAGCCGAAGTATGTGGATCTGTTTTTGGAAAAAAATATTCATTTAAAAAGACCGCCATATGCACATAAAGGAAAAAATCAAAATACTCTAAAAAAGTACCAGTAGATAATAGGCCAATCGATTCTTTTTGTTTACTAGTCAAAGAAGTATAAGTGTTCGTCGTTTCTGCTATAACCATCGTATTCCCTCGCGAATGTTTTAGAAAAAATTATTATTGAGTTTTATTGTAAATAAAGAAGTAAGCGGGGGATTATAACATTAATTTTTAGATAGATTTAACTAGATTTATTAACAGTTTATTATTTTTTTATTGATATTTTACAGATACACGTTATTTATAGATAATCAACAAATCAACGTTGATTACCACGAGGCGGTGGTCCCTTATGCCCTCCACCAGGTGGTGGCGCTTTACGCACAGAATGGTTTGGCTGTGATGCTGTAGGTGCTTTGTATCCGCTACCGCCATGCTTTTGTTGTACCCCTTGCATATCGCCAGCAGCCCCCGTAATTGCGGGATTATTCATGATTTCTGACTGTTTAGCATTTATATCACCAGTATCACCGACTAATTCTTCTAAGAAGGATTTAGGGTTGCTATTTTGTTTGGTTTTATGTTCAATAGCAGTTTCTTGCTTTGGTTCTGGTAAACCAAACTCTTGCCGGAAATACTTATTATACTGTGCAGCTTTGTCTTTGACGACATCGATGGCATTACCTACCGGGGTGGCAATTTTGTCATTAAATTGCTTTTGCACTACGTTAGAAAAATTTTGATATTTTTCTTTGATTTTATCGATCACTGGCGCAACTTTTTCCTCAGTTTTTTCAGTTAATTCAGCAGCTTTACGAATAGCTGCGTGCACCTTTTGATCCATTTCGCTAGGAGCTGGGGCGGAGGAAGAAGCCGGGGGTTGTTTTTGTTTAGTATTTTGTTGATTATTGGGGTCAATATTGGTGTCTGATTCAGCATGGGCCAGTTTATGACAACACAATGATAGCAATATTAGATAACAAGCTATATATGTTGTTGCTGATCTAGCTAGTGTCATACACGCTCCAAAATCAAGGCTTCATATCACTTTTTTTATTTCTTTCAGCTTCACTGACAATATCATTTGTCTCTACCTTTAAATAACTACAAAGAGTTATTATTTTACGTCCAATGTAGGTATTATCTCCATTTTCTACTTCTCTAATTTTAGCATTAAGAGCTTTCAAAGCATCTTTAATATTCGCATTATCGTCTGATGATTTATTATTAATGGCTTCTTTCAATAAATTCATTTCCTTCCAATCTTTTGCTTTATAAATAGTCTCTATTTCTTTTATTAGTCTAACAACATTGTCTGTAGACGACGAAAATACGACTGGTTTAACTGTTTCTTTTGGGGTATTTTCTTGGTTGTATTTTTGCAATTTTTCTTCAGTGCTTTTGGCTCTTAAATTGGCGTTGTTAATAAGAACTGTAAGTTGTTGCAATTGATCACTAGTTGGTATAAATTCTTTCTTTTCGATTTTTTCTGCCAACGCATTTAAAATCAAACTAGCATGATCTGAATATGGGTTTTTAAGAAATTCATCCAGAGTTTTTAACCCTGGACCGACCAAATCATCGCCAGCAATAAATTCCAAACCAAATTTCTTTATTTCTGACTCCAACTCAACTTCATTCATAATACCAACCACGGGAATCGTTGTCATATAACTATGTCCAGTATTTCTAGGATCAGATTGGTTTACTACTTGTTTAGAAGAAACTTCCAGACGACTATCTATAAATTTTTCAAATCGTTGGTATTCGTCAGGACAAAGTTTTTCATATAAATTGCATTTTAAACGTATTAAATAATGCCCTACATCCGCCTGTTGTATTTCTTTTTTTCCTACCAACTCTTGTAATTTTATTTCAAATTCATCTAAAAAATCTGTTATTGTAGTCTTACCACCAGATAAAATTAATTTATCACGTAGCTCTTCAATAATGCTTGCAATCTTACCACTTTTCGCATATTTTACTTCTGTTTGGAAGCTACTGATCGATAAATCGAACTTTTTCTTAAAATTTAAAAAACTTTCATCCCGTAATTTATCGGCAATTTTACTGGTTGCTGACTCTTTGTCCTTGAATAAGCTGCCACCACAAGTTTCCTCTAAAAACTCATCACGACATGTTTTCTTCACAGTTGATTCATTCATCCCGCCAGGCAAAGCATATTCGCTCGTAGGCCTTTTACCTGCTAAAACCTTTATCACACCATCTTTATCAATAACAAACAAAATTGGATCTACCGCTTTATTCTCACCATTTTTACCTAAGGTTTTAAGTTTTTCTAACACAGATGTTTTTTCTTGTAATTTTTTAGTGTTTTTACTAACATTGGGCCTGCTATTTTCTACATCTTTAGATTGATTAGTGGTGTCATATTTAGCAAACCAAGGTTTATCCCCCAAATATCTACCCATAAAAGCATTAACTTCTGTAACATCTTTTTCTGTTGCATCAGCTCCTAGCTCTATAAAAGCCCCTCCCTTTATTTGGTTTCCTTTTAGATCCGTAGTTCTAATTTTCCATTTTCTATCATCTCGTTCTCTTATTTCGAATTCTTTCATTTTTTCCTTTTCATTGACACCAGCCAAGTCTGTTATAAACTGCGAAAACCCTTTTTCTGCGCGATTTAAGAGAAGATTTGTATACTGTGACTGCTGTTCTGCCGATGCAGCAGTTTTTAACTGCGAAGAAATATCGCTTAAAAACTTTGTCGTTGGCGATAACAAATTAACCGCTTCCTCTTCCTTTATATTCATGGATTCAGATAAAAAATTCACCAAAATTGGTAAAACTTCTTTTTGAATTTCATCGCTATCTTTGCTTTTTGAAGCATTGATCAATTTAGCAGCCTTAGCATACGTATTCTGATACTCGTCTGCAAATCGTTGCTGCAAGTCATTTTGCATATTTGTAGCAAATGCCTTAAATTCTCGTCCAACATTTCGTGGTTTAGCTAACAGTATAGGACTCGATGAATTTTCTGCAGCGGTATAATAAACAACACCTTGCTGTGGTGCTACGGGAATAGAACCCTTCATATAATCACTAGCTGTTTTGTCAATAAAACCAACCGTCATGGATTGGAATTCATCTGAATTTTTAGGTCTAATGCCTTTTTCAAAGAAATTTTTCTCTAACTCTTCATTATATGCTGTAACAATGGTAAGCAAATCTGCTGCGCAAGCTTGGCTACGAGAATTGGCCGCTATAGCTGGTCTAGCAGGATGGTTATCTGCTAAAGCATTGAAAGCTTCTTTATTCCAAGCTATTATGTTTGTAAGCAATGCAATATAAAATGGATCATTTAGCAAAACCCCGGTATAAATCTGTATTAACAATTCTGGAGCATTCTTGGGACAAATGTTAACACCTAATGTTGCACTGTTATTTTTAAATTTTGTGTTATATGAGGTTGGCAAAAATATAGCCATAACTTTGTCTTTGTCAGATTCTTGTATTAATTTAAATGTCTCAGAAGATGCTTTTTGATTTATAGTTGTATTAAATGTACTAGCGCCGATCAATTTATGAATTGATTTTTCTTTGAAATCACCAATAGTATTTATACCATTTTGTTTTAATAAATCTATTTCTCCTTTGGTTGGATAAGTTTTAAGATCGAAAAATTCTTTCATCTTATTTTCCTGTTCTTCACTTAATAATAATTTATCAATTTCATCACTATCTGTAAACTCCATTGCCGCCAAAATTGTAGCGCAGCGATCTACTAGAGTTTTTATCTCTGGTATTGTTTTAAGTTTTTCATCCGCATCAATTGTTTTATTTAAATTATTCCAAAAAGTTTCACTAGACTTAAAATCTTCTTGGGTAAAATCTTTTTTTACGGCTATTGGATTAATCGCGCTGCCACCAGTAAATGTCACCATAATTTTTTGTTCATCATTGTTTTTTGATGACTCTAAAAGTGAATTAACATCATTTGTCGGGCCAGTACATATTATATTCAAATTGTAATCTTTTGTTTTCTGAGACAGTTCTTTCATGCTATTATTTTTTATACTTTCATTAAATGCCTCTTTAATATTTTGTGGCATCGTAGAAGTCCAGAAAGTTGATTTCATATCTGCACGTTCGCCAAAATTCATGTTTATCGAAGCTTTGGTAGCATTACTAAAGGCTAAGTCATCCTTCGGAACATTTCCTCCCTGGAATATATTTGAACATATGTATTGTTGGATTTTATTTTCAGGATAACCATGGGTATGCAAAAAATTATATACGATTCCAGCTAACTCTTCGGCATGTACGCTAGTATCTCCTAAAGAAGCAGCAAAAAAAGTCCTATTTAACATATCCTCATCTATTTCTCCTTCTTTCAGGACCTTGTTAAACATACCGTATACATATTCAATAATATCATCAGCTTCCACATCATTAGATAGTATGTATGCAACTTTTCTGTTTACACTTTCGTTTTTTGATAACATGTTCCCGCTCCCTACAAAATACATTTATAATCACGCACCCAAGATATCTAGAAAATAGACTATGTAACTAAACTTAAGTTCGCTATATGTTTATCCAGCATTTAGGATGGCCCACGTACTTAAATGCCCACTCAACCAACCAATGACTCCAATAACATGCAAAAATACCTTTGACCAAAGGTACTTAATGCACTAAAATACCTTTTATCAAAGGTATTTTTTTATTAAAATTGGCGCATATACAAATGAATAACTATCAACTCCTCGCAGAACTATCAGAAGCAACTATCGATGAAGCTGATGAATTGCCATACATTCGTCAATCGGTATTTGTTCGTCTCGAACCACCCAAACAAAATGTTATTATTCTAAAGGGTGCGCGTGGTATAGGTAAATCTACCGTTATTAAACAGTTTTTAGCTGCGAAGAGATCCCAAAAATCCAAGGTATTTTACCTGTCGGCGGATAGCATTTTTTTAGATTGCTCTTTGGCAGAGTTTGCATTGGAATACAATAAACATGGTGGTGAGTATTTGGCTATTGACGAAATTCATCGGTATCGTCAAGAATGGCAACAAGAATTAAAAACGATTATTGATTCCTTTAGCCGTCTGAAAATAATAGTTTCTGGCTCTTCTTCTTTAAAGTTAGATTATGCGATTAGCGATTTAAGTCGTAGACATGTCATGGTACATTCTAAGGGACTTAGTTTCAGAGAATATTTAAATAAGAATTATGCTTTTAATTTTGAAGCTGTATCTCTACAAGACTTGTTAGTTAATGCTGCAGATATTTGTCGTAATATTACCAAACAGATACTAATCCAAAATCTGGATTTATTGGATATTTTTCGTAAATATTTACAGGAAGGATATTTTTTATCTATAGAAAATTATGCTTCATTAACTATTTATTTTGAAAGCTTAATTAACACAATGTATAGTATTATCGATTCAGATCTGTCATATGTACATAATGATATCGACCAAATTGCTCGTGAAAAAATTAAAGCAATTTTACGACATATTTCAGCAAAATCTCCTTTTACGCCAAACATAGCCGAATTATCGCGCAATATAAGTATTGTGAATGATAATGTCTTAAAAAAATATTTATTTTATTTAGACGAAGGAGAAATTTTAATTAATTTATACCCCGAGAATTCTTCATACAAAGATTTTCAACGTCCACAAAAAATATTGTTAAACAATACCAATTTTTCCTATGCATTTAGTCGTAATCCAGATATTGGTTCATTACGAGAGACATTTGTCGCTAATTGTTTAAAAGGGTTAGGCACATTAACTGCGCCTGATAGTGGCGATTTTTGCCTAAATGGTGCAATTACTTTTGAAGTTGGCGGTAAAAACAAAAAACACAAACAAATCAAAGCCAAAACTAATGCCTATGTTATAGCTGATAATTTAATGTGGGTTGAAGATCATAAGCTGCCGCTATGGCTATTGGGCTTTATCTGGTAATTTGCCCAATGCCATGCGCAACACGTGTGGCTACACAGGAACTTTTATGTTAGCAGATTGCCCAACCTAGTACCTAGGAACATATAGGCATAAGGTATATAATGAACCATACCAATCTGCAAAATGCTGACAAAGACCAATATAACTATAAACTCACCGTAGCTGAGCTTATACAAAGCGAATTAAATTTTCTATTGCAAATGTCCTTTATGTATAGGGCTTTGCATGATCATGAGCAAATAAAAAAATTAAGAGAAAAATTTCATACCAATGCTTTAGAAAAATCTATAAAGTCTCACCTTGAATTAATTGCCATACAACTTGTGCCAATATTAAAAAACACTTTTTCTAATCAAACAATTATTGATATCGAAAGCATATGGACAGAAATAAAAAATAATTTATTACCACTGCCAACCAAAATGAGTGAACAACAAATAGAATATTGCAAAAACCCACAAAGCAAGTTATCCATAGCAACAATGACCCAAGATATATTGCTGTATGATATTCAAAAAAATGATAATTTACACGATATCCTATATGTCATATCTACAAAAAATTTTGATGAATCATTTTTCAAATTATGTTACGAAGCCAATATTGCTGCCAACCGCTTAGATATTTTGCTAAATCGGGACAAGATAGATAGAAACACTCCCGCAGATTATCGTGTTTTTTATGCCTACAACCTTAATAACAATCTCAATTTTATTTTACCAATAATTAGAATGAGTAAATATCCGCTATTGGCACAAGCATTACAAGCCAGCGCGCAAAAAAATATAGTTAAAGAGCGTCAAAAATTTGCTCAATCCATAGGAATGCCTTGGTTAAACAATCCAATAAAGGCTATGTATGCCATTTTTATACAAAAAAACCCTCTGCACTATATAGAAAAATATAAAAATAGTCGTCAATATTTTTGTAATGAGTTTAATAATACAGCGCAAATATTGTCAGAATTACAATCTATATTTTATAGATATAGAAATCTTAATAAAAAATTTTTCTTAGAAAAGATAAAACGCTGCTTCGATGTAAATAGAAAAATATACGCTGATGAATCCTCAATTAGAGCCATGGCCATACCAGAAGCAGTGCGCTTGTGCTTTAAGGAAATTGCTAAAAATAAAAAGAATTATATCACCAATGGCGTCAAAAAAGATTTGATAGATTACTTTGATAAATTGCATATTGATATCCCTAAAGATATCAGAACCAAACTAGAAGAAATGTTACCAGTTGACAAGCAGATTAGTATTTTAGAAGCACAAATAAATGCTTTACAACAACAAATAGATAAACTAAAAAAATCTGTGCCTCCTCACACCACATCTAAAAATAGTGGCATTAAGAAAATCATGCAAAATGCAAAATTGTTGTTAAAGAAAAAAAATCCCATCCCAATAACAAAAAACCACCTCAAGGATCGTACCAAATCGCCAAAACGTCAAAACTCCAAGCACGATTTTTAGTTTCGGCGATCTTGCCTATCATTTACTCATGACGCATATGCGGAAATAGAATCACATCGCGAATCGATGCTGAATCTGTTAACAACATTACTAATCTATCAATACCAATCCCTTCTCCAGCCGTTGGTGGCAAGCCATACTCTAAGGCACGAATATAATCGGCATCATAATGCATCGCTTCCAAATCTCCAGCATCTTTGCTGGCAACTTGTTCACGAAAACGTTCAGCTTGATCTTCTGCATCATTTAACTCCGAGAAACCATTGGCAATTTCACGGCCACCAATAAATAATTCAAAGCGATCAGTAACCTCTGGGTTTGCCTGGTTTTTACGTGCTAATGGCGATACTTCTGTTGGATATTCGGTAATAAAAGTTGGATCTAACAATTTATCTTCTACGCTATGTTCAAATAAAGCGAACTGCAACCGTCCCAAGCCCCAGCTGTTTTCTAACTGTACTTTTTTGGCGCGCATATATGCCGCTAATTTATCGCGATCACTAACAATAGCCTGATCTAAATCGGTATTATATTTTAATAATGATTCAGGAATAGTTAAACGTGCAAATGGTTTGCCAAAATCAAACTCTTGCCCTTGATAAGATAAAGTGGTGCCGCCAATAATTTCTTTGGTCAATTTCTTAAACAGCACTTCGGTCAAATCCATCATGTCAGTATAATCGGCATATGCTTGGTAAAATTCAATCATAGTAAATTCTGGATTATGTCGCGTTGATAACCCTTCGTTACGAAAATTACGGTTGATTTCATATACGCGTTCAAAACCACCCACTACTAGACGTTTTAAATATAACTCTGGAGCGATGCGCAAAAACAACTGCATATCCAAGGTATTATGATGCGTAACAAACGGTCGTGCCGCGGCGCCACCCGGGATAACATGCATCATTGGTGTTTCTACTTCTAAAAACCCATGCTGGTTAAAAAATTCGCGCATCAATTGAATAACTTTAACGCGCGTTTGAAACACCTGGCGTGATTTTTCATTCACAATCAAATCTACGTATCTTTGTCGATAGCGCATTTCTTGATCGGTTAAACCATGCCACTTATCTGGCAATGGTCGTAGAGCTTTGGTTAGTAAACGTACCGCAGTAGTCTTAACCGACAACTCACCAGTTTTGGTTTTAAACACCGTACCAACTGCACCAATGATATCACCGATATCCCAATCCAAAAAATCTTCGTACATCCCTTCTGGCAAATCATCTTTACGCACATATAATTGAATGCGCCCAGACATGTCCTGCAATTGTACAAAACTAGCTTTACCCATTAACCTACGTAACATAATCCGTCCAGCCACTTGTACGGTATGATGTGCAGCTTCTAATGCTGCTGGATCTTGTGATTCGTATTCAGAGTGAATATTCGCTGCCAAATCTTCACGCCGGAAATCATTTGGAAATGCATTTCCAGCGGCACGTACTTTTTGTAGTTTTTGTCTACGCTGTAATAATTGTTCATTTAAATCTTCATGTTCAATTGTCATATTATAACTCACTCTTTAAACTGGCTGCAAATTAAGTTCTACACCCCTGCTGCTCGACGTAAGCTACGCCCCACCTAAAACTAAAATGCTTTGAGTATAGGATTATAACAGGAATAGCGAAATCTGCAAAAAATTACGGCTAAACTAATGGGTATATCTGGGTTAAAACCTATATGGCTAGTGGTTGAAATAATACTGCCAAATTCTGCGCCGACAATATTGCAGCGTTACCTTGCTGTTTAGTCTGAAATAAGCCATCAAATAGGGCACGTTTATCATTCTGCATCACTAAAATTTTTTCTTCAACACTACCTTCGGTTACTAATTTATAAACTGTAACCGGATGATTCTGACCTATTCTATAGGCGCGATCAGTAGCTTGCTCTTCCGCAGCTGGATTCCACCATGGATCATAATGAATTACGGTGTCTGCAGCAGTTAAATTTAAACCAACACCACCGGTTTTTAAACTAATTAAAAATATTGATGTAATACCAGTTTGAAAATCATTAATTTGGGTTGAGCGATCTCTGGTTACTCCGGTTAACAATGAATAAGAAAGTTTTTTCTTATGCAACTCTTGCCCAATTAAAGCCAACATAGAAGTAAAAGAAGAAAACACTAAAATTTTTCTACCTTGAGCAATACAATTTTGTATTAGTTCAATGCACACCTCTAATTTAGCAGACTCTTTCACCTTTTTAGCACTGGGCAGTTTTACTAACCGCGGATCATTGCAGACCTGGCGTAGTTTTAACAACGCATCAAGAATAATTATGTGACTACGTTTTAAACCTTTTTTACCAATTTCTTTTTGAATTTTAATATCCATGGCAATACGTACACTTTCATATAGATCGCGTTGTTGTTCGCCTAATTTTACATGGTGTATCACAACTGTTTTTGCTGGTAGCTCCCCCAATACTGTTTGTTTAGTGCGCCGCAACATGAATGGCTCGAGTCGTGCTGCTAGATTTTTTTGTCTTATCAAATCTTTATTTTTTTCTATAGGCACCTTAAAATTTTTTATAAAAGAATTATAGTCATATAATAATCCTGGCATAACAAAGTGGAATAAAGACCATAATTCGCCTAAATTATTTTCCAAGGGCGTGCCAGATAAGCACAAACGATGTTGAGTATGTAATTTATGCAAAACTCTTGTTGATTTGGTTAGAAAATTTTTGATACGCTGTGCTTCATCCAAAATTACATAGTAATATTCATGTTGCAGCAATTGATCTTCATCGCGAATCAATAAAGGGTAGGTTGTAATTACTACATCATGTGCAGAAAATTTACTAAAACTATCAGCTCTTGTTGCACCATGTACAATGAGTAGCGATAAATCGGCTGCAAACTTTTTAATTTCTGCTTGCCAATTACTTACTAATGATGTAGGCACGACAATGAGACATGGTTTTTGCAATCGCCCTTGCTCTTTTTCATGCGCTAATAACGCCAAGATTTGTATAGTTTTACCAAGCCCCATATCGTCAGCCAATACACCACCGAAATTATATTCACGTAAAAAATTCAGCCAGTTTAAACCTGCTTGCTGATATGCTCTTAACTGCGCATTCAAGCTTTTAGGCGGGGTTATGGTCTCAATTCCGGTAAAATTAGCAAGTTTCTTGCCCAATTCGCGTAATTTATCTCCCCCAAACCAGCGTAAACGAGTAGTACCTAGAAATTGTTCTAAATGATATAGTTGGGCTGCTTCTTGTTTGGACAATAGTAAAGTATTAGCGTTATTAGACTCAGTATTATATAGTTCGGTTAGAATTCTCAAAAAACCCTTGAGACGGTGATTAGGGAGTATTAAAAACTTGCCTTCTTCCAATTGTAGCATATGCTTAAAATCATCATCTAAACCATTGATATATTCTGACGACATATCGTTGTTTTCATCATGCAACAATTTAGTAATAAACGGTAAAATATTGATCTGTTGGTTATCTATAGTAATGCCGATCTCAAGTTTAAACCAATCATAGGCACTTTCATCTTCTACAATACTTGAATACCACTCATCAGGTTCTTCTACAAAATAAGCTGGAAAGCTATTATCAAGCTTAACCTCCCAACCATTAGCTTTTAATTCTGGTAAAATGGATAAATTAAAATCTAGAATTTTTTCCTCATTTAAAGAAACTACAAAATCTAAGTTTTCTTGCTGCGCATTTTGCTCAATTAATAGTTCCTGCGCAGACGACATAGATACCGCCAATATTCCATATTCTAAAAGATCATGGGCATACATTTTTTCTTGTTCTATATCACGCATAACAACATATAGCTTGTCATTGCGTTTAAAAGTTATTTTTTCATTGACGCTGGATAGCGCCACAACCTCATCACAATAACGAAAATTTAAACGAGCAAAACCTACACATCTATTGCGCTGTTCAATGTCGCCAAATAAGCATAAAATTGGGACAGGTCTAACAGATTTAAGATTTATGTATTTTTCATTATGCGGCTCAGGTATGATTCCCCTAGAGCCTACCAGTCGTTGTAGAGCACGATAAAAATTTTGCACCTCATGTATTGGAACCGGTGGTAACCTAAGTAATGATTGCAACAAATCTCCAGATATATCTATATTAACTGGGCCACATTTATTTTTTTCTGGATCAAAATAAAATGGAGGATTAACCGGAATGAAAATCATGTATTCTTTAGGTAATACACACCGTAAACTCTGTGATCCATCTGGTAACATTTGCCAGGTAAGATGCGCGGATTTAGCAAAACCAAGAGTTATTGGATCGCCGCCTAAGTTATGCCAAAAACAACGTTCTGTGGCAATTACCGAACGTAATAACTTACCACTATTTGCTTGCAACAATGGGAAGTCATGATCATTTAAACTAGTGCCTATATTGTTATACCTTTTGCTATTTGACACTGTATAAAATGCATCACGTAATTGCAGCAGTAAGCTAGCCTCTTTAGGTTCAAGAGAATCATCACGCAAAATACTAGTTAGAGAGCAGGACGCTTGGCTACTACGGCCCTTGTATATAGAATAGAAGCTTATAAATAGACTATTTAATTTGGCCCACATTTGCATAGAGAGCACGTAGCAAAAATTGTGATTAACTGTATTATTCTGGAATTCTTGCTGAAAATCATCTAACCAATTTTTATGTTGGTAATGTTTGCTTAATTCTTGATTAAGTATTTCATCAAACTTATTGTTAAGCTCTGACAACGGCCTGTCAAAATCCATAATTATACAAACTCAGGTTAGGTGGAAGCGAATAGTATACCAAAATTATAACCCACTCTTTAAACTGGCTTCAATAAAAGCATCTAAATCCCCATCTAATACGGCCTGCGTATTAGAATTTTCAACTTTAGTGCGCAGATCTTTTATTCTAGATTGATCTAATACATAAGAACGTATCTGGCTACCCCAACCTATTTCTGATTTGTTTTGCTCTAATAATTGCTTATCAGCATCACGTTTTTGCATTTCTAAATCATATAATTTGGCTTTTAATTGGCTCATGGCCTGCGCTTTATTCTTATGCTGTGAACGATCGCTTTGACATTGCACAACTATATTAGTCGGGATATGCGTAATACGAATCGCCGAATCGGTTTTATTTACATGCTGACCACCAGCCCCACCAGAACGATAAGTATCAATACGTAGATCGGCGGGATTGATAGTTATATCAATGTCATCATCTACTTCTGGGTATACAAACACCGCCGCAAAAGATGTATGCCGTCGATTACCAGAATCAAATGGTGATTTGCGCACTAAACGATGCACACCTGTTTCGGTACGCAGCCAACCATAGGCATAAGCACCATCTACTTTGATAGTAGCGCTTTTGATGCCAGCTACTTCCCCAGCTGATACTTCGTTTAAATTCACTACAAAACCATGTTGTTCTGCCCAGCGTAGATACATCCGCAACAACATTTCTGCCCAATCTTGCGCTTCGGTACCACCCGAGCCAGACTGAATATCTATAAAAGCATTATGCTCGTCCATCGGCCCAGAAAACATGCGTTTAAACTCTAAGTCGGCAACGATTTTTTCAAGGGAATTTATTTCAATTTGTAATTCTTGTGCGGCAGCACTATCTTGGTGCTCAACAATCAATGCCACCCAATCCTGGGCCTCTTGCAAGCGTTCATCGACATTTTTTAAGACGTTAACCACTGCGGATAGCTGCGCCATCTCTTTGCCTAAAGCCTGCGCTTTTTCTTGGTTGGTCCAAACCGCAGGATCTTCCAATTCTCTGGCAACTTCCTCTAGCCGTTCAACCTTACTGGCAAAGTCAAAGGTACCCCCGTAGCTGTATTGCACGCTCGGTCAAATTCGATAGACTGTTAGTTAACGGGTTCATTTCTAGCATGGGAAGGATTATAACAGGAGAATAACGAAATCTGCAAAAAATTAAGGTCAAACACATATTTAAAAACAAATGCGTACAATAAAATATTTATGTGTTTACAAGATAACTATAAAAGTTTATCTTACCCAAGTAAATATATCAACCTAGTAGAGTCTACACATGTTTTCATCATTTTTTAGTAATAAGAATCCTAGTGAGCAAAAACAACATCTAGAAAAAAATTATTTACCTGGTAGTTTGTGGCATCCAGAAATATATAAAGCATATCGTAATATGATAAATAGTTTAAAACCTACAGCTTCCCAACGTTACTTCCGCTCCACGACAAATTCAGCAAGTAATTCTGGCCCAGAAAAGATTATAGAAAAGGCCGAATCATTCTATGCAGCTGGCGAATATGGCTTAAAGCACACTAATCATATACAGGATGTAGAAAGAAAAAAACTTGTGCTACGTAACGACGAAATATTAGAGCCTGTTTAAAATCTTTTTAATATCAATTCAACAAAACGCAATACAACCATCTGCAAACTTGTGTTGAGCTTTCTTTCACAGTTTTTCCATAAGCGACGGCTTTTCTCAATCCAACCAAACGACCTTTCAACGACCCAACGTTGTGGAATAACTGTAAATTTATGCAATTCGCTACGCTTAGCAA
>Ga0209174_10000604_pt1 | contig 26500 bp, 22 predicted proteins | sample JI91814BDNA_FD_187505 | JGI IMG/M metagenome (GOLD analysis project Ga0209174, IMG submission 187505) | Wastewater effluent complex algal communities from Wisconsin, to seasonally profile nutrient transformation and Carbon sequestration -... | ecosystem: Engineered > WWTP > Effluent > Algae...
GCATATTCATCATTATGCGCAGTATTGTATGTATTAACGGAATTACTCATGATTTAACTTTTCCTTTTTCTATTAACTCTCCATCTTTGAATGTATATACCCTATCAGCAATCGTTTGAAAATCGGGATGCATAGAAGAAATTAGAATGGTCGAATGCTTTTTTAATTCTTTCAGTAAACTTACAAGTAAAGAGATAGATTCTTTTGATAGATAAATTAAAATCTCGTCAATTAAGATGAGCGCCGGTTTGTCTAATAAAGCTCTGGCGATTACCAACAAAGCAAGTTCTTCCTTCGTAAAAGGATACCCATTACGAAGCAATTCACTCTGAATTCCATTTGGAAAATCCTGAATTCGTTTCATTAAATTTACTTTATCTAATGCATTTCGAATTTCCGTAGAGCTAGCATGAATCGAATTCAATTTGACATTATCCGCAATGGAGCCACTGAAGCACTCAATGTCACGTAATAAAGAGATATGATTCCTCCACTCTCGGAGATTCATGTCTTGCAGATAAATATTATTTACCGCAATACTTCCATAGCTAGATGCTTTGAATCCGTAAAGCATATCAACTAGAGACATTGCTGTTTTATTTTCCGGGTCTCGGATAACAACAATTTCTCCCTTTTCAGCTTGCATATTTAGTTTTTCAATTCGAATAGAAATTGGTGATTCTTTTTCAATTGAAGGAGATTCACTTCCACTCAGCTCCAAAGAAAAATCAAGGAGATGATTCACTTTATCCACAGAAGCACATAGGTCGTAGTAGTTTTCCAAATACTTTGTGAATTTTCCGAAATTATCAAGAATCTTGGCGACAATGATTTCTGATGCAACTAATTGTCCTAATGTAATTTGTCCTTTTATAACTAGCCAACCCCCAATTCCAAGAAGCAAACCACTGCCGAATGCTTGCAAGGAAACAAAACCAATCATCTGTCGCATGAGTGCTTTAAAATGTTTTCTTCTATTTGAGATATACTCTCTAACTAAATTCTCTGTTCTCAAGCTTGCATAATTATGTGCTCTCTCGGAACGAAATACTGTTCGATGAAAATTCATTTCTTGAATCCATGAGGCTACTTTGTGTTTGCTCTTAGATTCCTTTATACTAGTTTCAATACCAACAGAGCCTATTGAATAAAAAATAATTCCAATGACAAATGCGAGTATCAAAACATTGAATAAAATAAAAAATGGATGATAAAGAACTAGAACAAGTAAACCAATCAAAGTTTGTAAGAAAATACCAAGTCCATTGGTTAACAAAATAGTTGCGCTCTTTTGGATAATCGAAATATCTAAAAAGTAATTTGGCATTTCTGAAGCATAGTATTTTTTAAAATCATGATGATTGACTCTAGGAAATAGATTTGTAACATTTGCCGCTAGCCGCACAAAGAGTCTTTGCTGAATCAACTCAGCTACATAGCTTTGCAAAACATTCATTAGCCCCACGAATCCCAATGCAATGATAACTAAGAATGTCAGAATAAGAACAGGCTGAAATAAAGTTCCAAAGTTTAGAATATTAACTAAGGATTGAACCCCGATTGGAATAATTAAAGAAAGAATTCCCATCGCAACGGAGTAAATAGCGATTGCCCATATATCGTTTTTTTCCATTTGAATCAATTGGAAAATTGATTTTAAGTAATCAGGATGGTCTTGCTGATTCATGCCCAATCGATGAAAGCTCTGATCTAACAATATCCATTGAGATAAACTACCATTATCCTTTCCGGTATCCAAAGATTTTTTTAGTCTACTCTTTAGAGTCCATACAGAGTCCGATGTTGCAATTCGCGTAAAACGAACAAAAGCTCCAAGTGTTGAATTAATTAAAATCCAACCCTGATCTTTAGTAAATACTGCAACAGGAAAAGATGGATAAACCTTTGGTAAAATTTCTTCCATAGAGGCTTCTTTCTGTAAAAAAAAGATTCCCATTTTTTTACCAATCGCAGCTAACTCTTCAAAATGAGTTTCTTTTTTTAAGTCCGATTGTAATCTTCGAAATTGTTCTAATTCGGATATTGCTTGAATTGAATCAAAGGGAATACCCTTTATCTCTGCAAATTTTTCCAGAATTCGTAAACTATAATTTTCATTGAAATTCGCTTGCTTCTTAATTTCCATCCTAACACTTTTCTCCATGTTTTAGACAAAGGAAAGTGGACTTGGATTAAAAAAACGCTCTGTCCTTCCATTTTTATCTTGATTTTTATAGACTTTCAAAATATCAGTATTATATTAGATTTATTTCTGCTATATTAAATTTTATTCTAAAATAAAGGTCTTTACATGATAAAAATTGGAAATTTCCCAGAAATAGTAAATGAAAATGCTGCTCGTATTGTAGCCTTCTTTGTATTGCTATTAAGCCTATCTGCCATTTACACAAACTCTTTGATTCTAGTTGCTATCTTACTTTATGGATTTACCGCAAGGGTTTTATACGGTCCAAAATTTGAACCTTTCGCAAGATTTGCATTACATGTAGTAATTCCTTTATTTAAAATCGGAAATACTCCAACTCCAGGAATTCCAAAGCGATTTGCTCAACTGATTGGATTCTTATTCAGCCTAACAGCGTTTATCCTCTTATATCTAGGCTACAATTTGGAATTTACGATTACTCTATCCATTCTCTCCTTCTTTGCATCCTTAGAATCCTTTCTTGGATTTTGTGCAGGGTGCTATGTTTTTGGATATCTGATGAAATGGGGCGTAGTCCCAAACGATGTGTGCGAGAGATGTAGCAATATTAGCTACCACATTTAATATTTTTCATCTTGCTGAATACCACTTTTTAGAAGCTCTTCAGCAAGTAATATTACAATTTCCATTTGGGAACGATTTTCATTCTGTGCGTAGAATTCTTTTATATCAGAATAACCAAGAGCGCGCACAGCACTATCCATTGCTAGTTTTCTCTTCTCAGGATACCCGGAAAACAAATAGTGAATTAAATTAACACCATTGACGGTATAACCATTGTATACCGCCCAATCAAACCATTTTGTAAAAGATGTGCCATTGTCTACATTCGTTAGTTTCTTGAGGGCTTCGGCTATTTTAATTTTTCGATTGTCAAATTCTGCCTTTGTTTGCAACAACGGAAGACCTTTCGCTAAGGCCGTAGTCCCTAAACTCATAATTCCGGTTAATACGTCTAATCCGCTTAGCTTCTCATACAAAAACTCTTCATTTAAAGCAGGAATTAAATAAGGTATAATCTGAGTTGTATCATATACGGTAAGCGCATAACTTGCATTACTCCTTGTAATTTGAGATTGAGATTTCTTGCTGACCCTGCAAAGCTCTTCCCTAATTTCATCTGACTTTACATTTTCAAATATAATTATGGAAGGGGCAACCACCACTTCATTTGCTTTTTGTAGAATAAATAAGTAAACTTCTTTTTTAGCAACCTCCGTTCCCCAGAGCATAGCAGCTTTAACAGCGAGTATCCGCTCTTCATTTGGAGCATTTGCATTGAATATTATCTTTTGGAATATTTCATAATCTTCTTTTCTACCTCTATCAACCACATAAAGCAAAGAATATATACGTAATTGTTTATCATCTAACTGACTCTTAATAAAGCTAGAATCCACTCTGTAGTCTTGCATGTATTTTTTAAAACTAAACGTCCTGTCTTCGGAAGATTTGTTCCCAATCACATCTTTTAAAAACTTTTCACCGGATTGATTTTTTGAATAACTAATGAGATCAATCAACATCTCTCTATCCTCTTTATCTAATCCTTTGTTGTAGAGCTTGATAACTACATCTACGTATTTCTGAATGTCTTTTTTAATTTCTACTATCGCTTTTTCTCGAAGGGTTGGATCTTTAAGTGTCTTCCATAGAGCGGATTCAGTAATGCTTTTATCAAAGAATCCAGAAAACATGCTTTCTGAATAAACGGGGAGACAAAGCAACATTAGACTCAAACAAAAAATAATAAAGGGTTTATGAGAAATTTTCATACTAATGATTAGATTCTAAAAAACACTTTTTAATACAACAGAATTTTTCTTAATCGACAATCAATCTATATCCAACACCGGGCTCAGTTATAATTAACTGTGGATTAGAGGAATCAAGTTCAATTTTCTTTCGCAGTTGTGCAATATAAACGCGAAGATAATTTGTTTCTCCTTCAAAGTTCGGTCCCCAAACTTCGCGCATAATCTGAGTTTGCGTAATTACTTTTCCTGCATGAAGAATAAGATAACGCAAAATAGAATATTCCGTCGGCGTAAGTTTTACCTCTTCATTGTTAAATAAAACAATTCTTTTTCCAAGATCTACTTTTAAATGATTGCAAGTAAAAACCGCTTCGCGTGAAATGGGTGTTAGGTGACGAAACATAACTCGAATTCTTGCTAGAAGTTCTCCTACACTGAATGGTTTTGTAAGATAGTCATCAGCACCTGCATCCAAAAGTTGAATTTTATCTTTCTCTGAATCTTTTACTGAAAGAATTAAAACAGGAGTTTTATTCCAACTCCTCAATTCTTTTAAAACTTCTAATCCATCTTTATCGGGAAGGCTTAAATCTAATACAATAATATCCGGTCTTACCATTGCAACTTGGACTAATCCATCTTTGCCGGAACTTGCCTCCTCTACTTTGTATCCATGTGACTCAAGACTAATACGAAGTAACCGACGAATTTGTATTTCATCATCAATGATAAGTATAATCGCGCCTTCTTTCATTTCTCTAATTCTGAATCCATTGGATACGGGAATGTTATTACTGGCAACCGAATAATAAACCTAGCTCCACCTTCTGGAATATTCTCAGCTACTATTGTTCCACCGTGAATTTCTACAAGCCCCTTACAAATAGAAAGCCCTAAACCTATTCCTGATTTGTTAATTTTTCCCTGATAAAATTTATCAAAAATTCTCTCAGTATCTATTCCAATAAATCCGGGTCCATTGTCTTCTATCATAATAGTTAAATCAGTTCGAGGAATCGTAATTCGAATTATAATTTTCGTATCACTAGGAGTGTGAATAATTGCATTGTAGAGCAAATTTGAAATTACCTGCTCCATTAAAATAAAATCAATTCGAACAAGCGGAAGCGAATCAGAAATTTCAAGCTTCACTTCTTTTCCTCTTAGTTCATTTTCTAATTTCTTCAAGACTACGGAAATTAAATCTTGAATGTCATGCCATTCAATGTTTAATTTTATCATTCCTGACTCTAAGCGACTCATATCAAGAAGATTGTCCACTAGACGATTTAGTTTTTCGTAAGCCGTGTGAATTTCAATCAAAAGAGAATTATTTATTTCTTTCGAGCTTTTATCATCTAACAACAAGTTGACGGAACCTCTAATAGCCGTTAGAGGAGTTCTAAATTCATGGGAGACGGAATTCAAAAGGATTTTATAAAGCCTTTCTGACTCTTCTAACATTAGGGTTCTTTGTTTCATCTTGCCTAAATGAATTCGCTCAATTGCAATTGCTATTTGGCTTGTAAATGTTTGCAAGAGCGCCTCTTTATCAAGAGTTAACTTCACATTATCCTTAATCACAAGTCCAATAATACCAATCGCATTTCCATCAGTTAATAAGGGTATATAGTATCCTTCCGAAAGAGGGAGCGTATCAGTAAATCGTCCTGCTGGTTTTTTATTTTTAAAAGCCCATAGTGCTACAGCCTTTTCTTTTTCAGATAAAGTTAAGTTACTATCAACTTGTATTTCACTCGATAAGTTTTCTTTTTCATCTTTCAGAATAATACAGCATTTTGCATCCAAAGACTCATCAATAAAACTAACAGTTGCTTTTACAATGTCCTTCATCGTATGAGATCTGGCAAGAAGCTGAGAAAAATTATAAAGGGAAACAATTCTACTCTCTCTCAATCTAATGGCTGATTCCTTTGTGCGCAAACGATTTGTTAAACTACCGAGAATTGTCGCGATAAAAAAATACACAATGAACATCATTCCATCTTCAATCTTATCAATATAAAAAGTAAATCGAGGAGGAATGAATAAAAAATTCCACAAACAAGCACTAAGTCCCGCTGAAATTAAAACAGGTCCTCTACCTACAAATAATGCTAGTCCAGTAACAACAAATAATAGAATTAGGGCTACTGTCCAGTAACCGGTAAAAGGAAGAAGAAATAGACAACAAAACGTTACAAAAAAAATACTTCCAATTCCAAGGAGATACTGGCTCATCGTCGAAGAAAAATCTAGCAAGGTAGAAAGATTCAAGATTTGCTTTGATTCTACTTTTTCCGGAACTATATTGATACTGATATTTTCAGATTTACGGATGAGTTCATTTGTAATGGATCGATTTAGAAATATTCTATTAAAAAAATTTTCTTTTGTTTTTCCAATTACAATTTGTGTAATTTTATTTTGTGTAGCTAATTTCAATATACCGTCAACTACATTTGACTCCTGGATAGTTACTATTTCTGCACCCAACTCACGGGCGAGAGAAAGATCTTTAGAAATTTGTAATCTTTCTTTTTCTTGAAGATTTCTTCCTGTATCTATGTAAGCAACCATCCATGGACTTTGGATATTAAAAGAAATTCGTTTTGCACATCTGATTAAATTTTCAGAATTCGAATTAGCTCCTATTGCAACTAAAATTCTTTCGGATAATTTGTATTTATCTCCAGTGCTTAATAATTTTAACTCTCTATCGACTAGCTTGCTTGTAAAGCTTAGAGACATTTCTCTTAGCGCAGTGAGATTTGTTTTTTGAAAGAAAGATTTTAATGCAGTTTCTACTTTATCTTTTGCATAGATTTTTCCTTCCATTAAACGCTTTAAAAGATCATCGGGAACTAAATCAATTAATTCGACTTCGTTTGCAATTTCTAAAATGGAATCAGGTATTCTTTCCCAGATTTTAATATTTGTAATCGATTCTACAATATCAGCTCTGCTTTCTAAGTGTTGAATATTCAGAGTGGTATATACGTCTATGCCGCTATCTAGAATCTCTATTACATCTTGGTAACGTTTCGGATGACGCATTCCGGGAGTGTTTGTATGAGCTAATTCATCGACTAAAACTAATTTTGGTTTTCGAAGTAGAATAGCATCTATATCCATTTCTTCAACAGATACATTTTTATAAGAAATAGATTTTCTCGGAATAAAAGGAAGTCCCTGCGTCAGAGATTTAGTATGAAGACGATTATGCGTTTCTACATAACCAATTACAACGTCAATGCCTTCTGAATAAAGGCGTTGACCGTTTTTTAACATCTCACATGTTTTACCTACACCTGCTGCCATTCCAAAAAAGATTTTAAGTTTACCTTTATTCTCTTTGGTTTCCTCTTTTTGTATATCTGCAAGTAGTTGGTCAGGATCGTGTCTTTCAAAATCTCGTTCGGTCATTTCATTTTATCTAAACCTAGATTTAAGAGTAATACATTTACTCTTTCTTCTCCTAGAATTCTATAATCTCTATGTTCAATTTTTTCTTCTACTAGTTTTTCTAATCTGAGCCTTTCTTCTAAAGAAAAACTTCTAGCTTTTGCAATCCTTTCGATTTGTAACTTAGCAGACTGTGGACTGATATGTGGATCAAGTCCACTTCCGGAGGCAAATAAAAGATCAGACGGATAATCATTATTTTCCGCAATGTTCAATTCTTTTAGTTTTTCTTTTCTCTCTCTGATTTTACTTTGTAAATCCTTATTTGTCATACCCTGATTAGATGCACTTGACGGATTCGCGTTGTAAGTTCCCGTTGATGGTCTACTATGAAAATATTTTTCTGATTTAAAATCTTGTCCTATTAGAGATGAACCAACAATATTGCCATTCAAATAGACGAGAGAGCCTCTTGATTTTTCTTTGAAAAATAAATTAGCAATGCCAGTAATCAAAAGAGGATAGATGACTCCGGTTAGAATTGTGAATGTTAAAAATAGTTTAAATGTTTTCATCTTTTACTCCTTACATTAGATGAGAAAAAACAATTAGAATATCAATCAACTTGATTCCTAAAAATGGAACCAAGAGACCGCCAAGTCCATACAAAGTTAAGTTTCGAAGCAAAATAGCATTAGCCCCTATCGGTCTATATTCTACGCCGCGTAGTGCAAGAGGAATCAATGCAATAATAATTAATGCATTAAATATGATTGCACTCAGAATCGCGCTTTCCGGTGAATGCAAATTCATAATATTGAATACCGATAAAGGACCTGGCTTTCCATCTACTGAATACAAAGTTGCGAATAACGCCGGTAATATGGCAAAATACTTTGCGATATCATTTGCAATGCTAAATGTAGTAAGGGAACCTCTTGTCATTAAAAGTTGTTTTCCGATTTCAACAATTTCAATTAGCTTGGTTGGATTACTATCAAGGTCAATCATGTTACCCGCTTCCCTCGCAGTTTGAGTTCCCGTATTCATTGCAACTCCAACGTCTGCCTGTGCTAACGCCGGTGCATCATTTGTTCCATCGCCAATCATGGCAATGAGTCTACCACCTGTTTGCTCGTCACGAATTCTTTTTAATTTTGTTTCTGGCGTTGCCTCTGCGATAAAATCATCGACACCTGCCTCGGCTGCAATAGCTGCTGCTGTGAGCGGATTATCGCCAGTAATCATAACCGTTTTAATGCCCATTGTTCGAAGCTGTGCAAACCTTTCCTTGATTCCTCCCTTAACAATATCTTTTAATTGAATGACTCCGACAACTTCAGCGCCTATAGCTACCACTAAGGGAGTTCCACCTTCCCGTGCAATTAGGTTTACTATATCAACTACTTCAAGCGGATACTCTCCTCCGAGTCCTACCACATAATTTTGAATAGCCTCACCTGCACCTTTTCGAATTTGAATCCCTTGCTTTCCATCCATGGAAGGAAAATCAACTCCGCTCATTTTTGTTTTGGCAGTGAAGGGTATAAACTTTCCACCCAATTCAGTGAGGCTTCTTTCTCTTAGCCCGTATCTCTCTTTTACTAAAACGATTATCGATCTACCTTCCGGTGTCTCATCAGAGAAAGAAGCAAGCTGTGCTGCGGATGCTAGTTTTTCTTCCGATATGCCTGGAACAGGAATTAGATTTGTTGCCATTCGATTGCCAAGTGTTATCGTTCCTGTTTTGTCTAGTAGAAGCACATCAATATCGCCAGCGGCTTCGATTGATCTTCCGCTCTTTGCAATTACATTTCTACGCATCAATCTATCCATCCCGCTAATTCCAATTGCGCTCAAAAGTCCGCCAATTGTTGTAGGTATTAAACAGACTAATAAGGCAATTAATACAGGGACGGTTAATATTAAGTTTCCCTTTGCACCTGACTCATGGTAACTATAAACTGAAAATGGATATAAGCTCATCACAGCAAAGAGGAAAACAAGTGTTAGGCTAGAAAGTAATATCGTTAACGCTATTTCATTGGGAGTTTTTTGACGGGATGCTCCTTCAACGAGAGAAATCATTTTATCTATAAAAGTTTTTCCCGGCTCTGAGGTGATTGCAATTACAATACGATCACTTAAAACTTTTGTTCCGCCGGTAACAGCACTTCTATCTCCACCGCTTTCTCTAATCACGGGTGCAGATTCGCCTGTTATAGCTGATTCATCTACACTTGCTATACCTTCTACTACTTCTCCATCTCCTGGAATTATATCCCCAGTTTCACAAATGACTTTATCGCCTTTTTTTAAATCTGCGGATAATATTGATTTTTCTTTTCCTTCTATCCAAAGTCTTGCTGTAGTTTGCGATCTTGTCTTACGTAGACTATCTGCTCTTGCTTTACCTCTTCCTTCTGCCAATGCTTCTGCAAAGTTTGCAAATAGAATTGTCACCCAGAGCCAAAAAGTTATTTGTATGGTAAAATTAGAATTAGCCCCAATCAATAATTCCTTTATTGCAATTAGAGAAGATAAAATAGCTCCAATAAAAACAACAAACATAACGGGGTTTCTCAATTGCTCTTTGAAATTAATCTTTCTAATGGAAGCTAGACAGGCTTCCCTGAATATTTTTTTATCGAATGATTGAAATTTATTACTCATCAGTATCTCCTAAAATAAATGTCCAACAGTTAAAAGAAAATGCTCTAGTATCGGTCCCAACAGAAGTGCGGGAAAAAAAGTTAGAGCACCAACAATTAGAATAATCGAAATTAATAAAACCATAAAGAGTGGTTTATCTGTTTGAAATGTTCCCGAAGACACAGGCGTTTGTTTCTTTACAGAAACACTGCCTGCAATTACTAGAATTGGAATGATAACTCCAAATCTACCGGCTAACATACAGAAGCCTAAGATTATATTATAATAATTGTTATTTGCGTTTAATCCCGCGAATGCGCTACCGTTGTTTCCCGATGCAGAAGAAAAGGCATATAGAATTTCTGTTAAGCCATGCGGACCTAAATTATTTCTAGAATTGATTCCTGTTTCTAATAAAACTGAAATGCCTGAGAAAAACAAAATGCATATAGAAGGAAGTAATACTCCAAGCATAGCAAACTTAATTTCTTTTGCTTCTATTTTTTTTCCTAAGTATTCGGGTGTTCTACCAACCATTAAGCCTGCAATGAATACAGTTAGAATTGCAAACAATATCATTCCATAAAGTCCAGCTCCTGCTCCTCCAAAAATAATTTCTCCCATCATTATATTTAATATCATTACCATACCGGCTAACGGGGAGAAGCTATCGTGCATTGCGTTTACCGATCCATTCGATGCAGCAGTCGTAGCCGTCCCCCAAAGGATACTGTTGGTTATCCCAAATCGCAACTCCTTACCTTCTAAGGATGAGCCAGTTCCTTGAATAGGTGTATAGTTAAATTCAGAAAAGATAGCAATTCCTAAGCCAACTAAAAATAAAAAAAGCATTACTCCAAAAAGAACTAATCCCTGTTTTATATTACCACTCATTTTTCCATAGGTGAAGGTTAAAGCAGAAGGAATTAAAAGTATAGATAACATTTGGAGAAAATTGCTAAAAGGAGTAGGGTTTTCAAAGGGATGAGCGCTATTGACTCCAAAGAAACCTCCCCCATTTGTTCCGAGTTGTTTGATTGCTATTTGGGAAGCAGCAGGTCCTTGGGGGATAATCTGTATATTCCCTTCCAAGCTTGTGACCTTAATGTATTCCGAAAAACTTTGAATCACTCCTTCATTCAAAAGCAAAATGGACAAGAGAATCGATAGCGGAAGCAAAGCATATACAATGGATCTAGTTAAATCACCTCCGAAATTTCCAATCTCTCCGTTTGATTTACGACTGAATGCCCTTGTGATTGCAATGAGAACCGCCATTCCAGTTGCTGCACTTAGAAAATTTTGAACATTTAACCCTATCATCTGTGACGCATAACTCATAGTATTCTCTCCAGAATATGCCTGCCAATTTGTATTGGTCATGAAACTAATTGCTGTATTCAGGGAGAGAGGTAAACTTAGATTATCCAAACTTTCTGGGTTAAATGGAATGTATTTTTGAAATAACAAAAGTAAAAATACAAAACTAAAACCAATTAAGTTAAATAGCAAAATATCTTTTGTATATTCAATCCAATCCGTTTGTCTATTTTTTTCAATTCCAGAAATTCGATAGATAGCATTTTCTATTGGCTCTAGAATTTTACTGAAAATATTTTTTTTACCTTCATAAACATCTGCGAGAAAGAAACCCAAAATAGGAGAGAGTAAAATTAATAAAAACAAATAAACTAAAATTTGTATCGTATCATAAATTGTCATAGAGCATCCTTTAAAATTTTTCCGGTCTTATAATTGTATAAACCAAGTAGACAGATAAGAGTAGAGCGATAATGCCAGTCAGTAGTATTTCGATATCCATTTTCACACCTTTATTAAAGTGTAACAGAATTCTAAAATTTTGCTATAGTGGGTGTGTAAAGATTCAAAACAAGTTAGTTAATTCAGAGTTAAAATCCATAGGAATGGTGTTAATAATTTGTTAAGACGTCATTTTTTTATATCGCATAATTCGAATATAGCGCGACTAATATTGGTTTTTAACAATTTACTGTATATAAAAGTTACCTTCCCTACAAATTAATTGGAAATTCCACAATAGTAGAAACGACTAAGGTAATCATTGGTCAACATTCGATAAAAATTGAATTCAAGCCATTTATAGAATAACCTCTATTTGCATACGTAGCGAATTTTTGGTAAAGCATAAGTAAATTTTGAAGGCTTTATTTTTCTTGACCAATTGAGGCATTGTTATTATGGTTTATCATCTTTTTTAAATCATTTATGGAAATGGCTAAATTTCGAATGAAATCTATTTTTATTGCAATAGTAACCTTTCTAATCACTGCTAGCATTTGTTCACAGAGTCTAGAAATGGACAACCGAAACCAAATCTATGATTTAACAGGGCAATGGAAATTTATTACTTCGGATAATTCTGATTATTCACAATCAGAGATAGATGATTCCCAATGGAAAAAGATTTCTATTCCGGGACTATGGCGTCAACAAAACCTTGCGGATACAGAAACAGGTTGGTATAGGAAACAGCTTTTTATAGGAGATGCATGGTTAGAAAGAAATATTTCTATTCTAACACCTTCCTTTATCGATGCACATGAGTTTTATTTTAATGGAATCAAAATAGGTAGTGAAGGTCAAATTGATTCTAGCGGCAACTGCGTAGTAAACAACAGCAGAAATAGTATTCACCATATTCCTACATCTCTAATTAGAATAAATGAGAAGAATACAATTGCGATTCGGGTTTGCAATTTTGCTGGATTTGCCGGTTCAACTGGTAGCATGTATATTGGAGAGAAACAATTTATAAAACGAAAATTCTATACGACTACAATTTGGAATATTTCTATTGGATTAGTTTTTCTTTTTGTGTCGATTTACCATTTAATTTTATTTATTGGAACAAAAAAAGAGTTAGGTTATTTTTATTTCTCGATTGCTTGTTTTTTTGCAGCAACGCAAACACTGGGCTATTATCGATTTACCTATTGGATTTATGATTCTTATTGGTTTCATTTTTACTTTTTCAACTCAGGGTTTGGAATCATGCCGATGTTCCTAGCCTTATTTGTCTTTTCTTTTTTTGAGTATAGAACCCCGACTTGGATTCGAATTCTCAATACTTTTGTTTCTATTTTCTTTTTAGTATTTCTACTATCTGGATTTTCTCTTTCGGTCTTCCGATTCTATTCTGGATTCGGACAACCACTTATGATTTTAACAGGAATTCCATTTGGAATTTCTCTCATCTATACAATACTGCGAGCGATGAAAGAAAAAAAAGATGGCTCAAAAGTAATCGCGGTCGGCTTAGTAATATTATTCGTAGCCTTTTGTTCAGGTGTTTTGATTTACTTTAATTTTATCAATGTAATAAATCTTTTGCCTGAATCATTTCTAATTTTCGTTTTATGCATAACGATTGCACTCTCAGCAAAATTTTATGCTATCAACGATCAACTCCTTCTTATGCAGAGAAACCACTCTTCTGAATTGGAAAGAAAAATTAAAGAGCGGACTCTTGATTTAGAAGAAGCAAAGAAGACAGCAGAGATTGAAACAGGTATTGCTTGGATTGCACAAAGGGAATCGCAAGAGGAGAAAGAGAAGACCGAAAGACTATTAAAAGAAATTCAAAAAGATATGTTGACTGCGCAAAAGATTCAACAGAATATTCTTCCGCATAATTTAGATCGAATCAAGAAATTGAAAATTTCTACTCTTTACAAACCAGTTACCAGTGTCGGGGGAGATTTCTATGACATAGAGGAAATAAAGCCAGGACTCGTTCGTGCCTTTATTGCTGACGCAACTGGTCATGGTGTGCAAGCCGCATTGATTACAATGGCAATCAAAAGCGAATACGAGAGCGTCAAAGACCTATTAAACTCTCCTGCTCGAATTTTAAAATTTCTGAATGATAACTTTTCGAATAAATACAAGTCACTTCATATTTATTTCACTGCTTTTATTATTGATATAGATACAATCTATGACAAAATAACTTACTCCTCAGCGGGACATATTCCTCAAATTCTAATCAATGAAAATAATGTCCAAACACTTACCCATAGAGGAAATATTATTGGAATGATTCCTGATGTGGAATACGATGAGGAAGAAAGAGAGTTTAGTTCGGGGAGATTATTTCTATTTACCGATGGAATCGAAGAGGAGTTCAACGAAGACCAAGAACAATTTGGAGAGGAAAGGGTTATTCGAATTCTAGAACAAGAAAAAGATAAGCCACTTGAAAGTTCGATAGAGACTCTTTACAATTCAATGAACAAATTCATTGATACGGCAAGAGTCAGGGATGATATAACGGTCATAGGAATTGAATACAGAGGCTAGATTAAAGCCATAGCACCCATGATTTGTTTTCGGGGATAAAGCCTTCTCCTTTTTTTAATGCCTCCCATACTCGAAGCATTGAGCCAATGTATTTTTCTGTTTCGCGATTAATAGGAATCGAATCATATTTAGGGTTTGATTCTAATTTCATAACAGCAAACCGACCTGCGTTATAAGCAGCACTCGCTAGAATCATACTCTCATACTCAGAATGTTTTCTTTTAACAAAAAAATGATACTCTGCGGCTAATTGTCGTATACCTTCTTTTATATTCCATTCGGGATCAAATCTTCTATCTAACTTATATAATTCTTCTGGATTTGATTTGTTCATGGAATAGATATTTTGTAGTTCAGCTTGATATATCCGTCCCCATTCTTCTGCCGTTTTCTCTCTATAAATTCTCTGCCCTTTCTTGTCTCTTTTCTGTTTTCTTGCAGTCATATAATTTGTAAATGTAGGACTTATATAGGAACCAGTTCGGGGCATAAGCTGCATTAGCCCCACAGCTCCTGAAAGGGAAACAAGATGGTCAGCATAATGAGATTCTTTAATAATGATTGCCTTTGCAAACATCCAATCGATTCTTTCTTTATTTGATACTTGTTGAACTAGTTCTTGAAATTTTTCCTCGTTCGGATAGTAGTATTTGGATTTTTCGATTAACTTAGTAGTTCGATTGTCAAGACAGCTAACGATAAAGAGGATTACTAAAAAAAAATATTTTTTATTCTGCATCTCTAATGTTACATATTTAAACCTTATTTAGATGAAAAGGATTTTTTAGAGGTAGTAACAAAAGATTGAATGATAAATCTAGAAGGATTGATTTTGTCTATTAACTTAGTATCAATCAGCATAGACTCATTTGTGATCATAGACGCAATGACGTTAGCTGCAAGATAAGAGCTGAGTATTCCTTTCGAACCATGCGCACAAGAAACATAAAGTCCGGGCAAATACTTTCCATTTGGATAATCTTTAAACATATTTGCCTTCCATAAATCCGAATAATCTTTCTCAAATTCAATCCTATCTGGAATAGGTCCTACCATTGGTAGATGATCGGAACTCATTGCACGAAAACCAACTCTTCCCTGCATACCTCTACCGTCTTCAGGATTTATTTTTGGAAAGAGTGTCTTTAATTTTTGGAGCATATGAATATTATCCTCAATACTCAATTCAAGAGAGGAATCAAAGGGATCAAAAGTAGAGCCAATAATATGAACTCCATTGACATTTGGAACAATATAACCATCTTCATGTAGTAAGACTGAATCTAATTTTTCAGGAAAATCCTGAGATGGATAATAGAGAATTTGTCCTCTTACTTTTTTCATTTTACCCAATCCATCAACAAAATCCTTCGCATCAAAAGAATTAGCAAAGATTACTGTATCCGATTCTAACACTTCTCCATTGGACAAAGTTAGTTTCCAATGAGACTCCTCCCTTTTAATACTTAGAAGAGAACTGGACAATATCTGTTTTACGCTTCCCCCTGCCAATTTCAAATAGGTTTGAGACAAATGAAATGGACTTGCTGAGCCTGCTTTTGGAAAGAAAATTCCTTTAAAAGGATAACCTTTGTCTGCAAGGATCGCTTCGCTGGAATCTATATTTAGATTCTGAACGGCTTTCTTAAAACGAATCATTTCCTCTTCCGAATTTGCGGTTTGGAAAACCCCAATTTGCCTAAATACTCCCTGCAATTTAGTTTTGTGCACGGAAAGAAATTGAGCAAACTCTTTGTATGCCGCTGAATTCCATTCGCTTAAGTCAGACGTTTCCCCTGATAAAAGAGGCGCAAACATTCCTTCCGGATTACCAGAAGCTCCTGATGAAATTCGATTTTCCCTTTCTATGATTGTAGTCTTGAATCCTTTCCGAGATAAGGCGAAGGCAAGAGAAGTTCCCGCCAGTCCTGCTCCGATTATGACTGCTTCTTTACTCTCCGAAGTAAATCTTGGAATTCGAAACCATGGTCTAAAAGATATGGTTTGTTGAATAATAGGAATTATCCCCTTTAGCATATGCTTCTTATTTCCAAAGCCTGTTACTTTTTCTATTTGAAAACCTGCTTCTATTAGTCCTTCTCGAACAAATCCCGCTGTTGTATATGTAGAAAGGCTAGCACCTTTCTTTGAATTCTTTTTCATAAAGGAAAATATTTCTTTTGTCCACATCTCTGGATTCTTGGAAGGAGAAAATCCATCCAAAAACCAAGCATCTATTTTAGCATGAAACGATTGAATAACATCAGCAATATCTCCAATGATTAGGATTAAATCAAAGTTTTCTCCTTCAAAGGATAATTGATTGTAACCGCTCGAAATATTTTTATAAAAAGGTAAGAAGTCTTCGGATAAGTCCTGAATCTCTTTTTCTTTTTTCAGAACTGATTCCATTAATTCAAATGGAATTGGATATTTCTCAACGGCAAAGTATTGAATTCGTCCGGTAGTTGGTTGGCTTCGATTTTTCTTTCTAGTAAGAAAGAAGTTTAGTCCTGCACCAAAGCCAAACTCGAAGATACAAAAGGATTTTTTCTGATTGAAACGATTACTTAGATTGTTGCCTTCAAAGAATACATATTCTTTTTCTTTTAGTCCGCCTTGGGCTGACCAGTAGATGTCTTTAAATTGATTGGAATAAAGCGTATTGGAATCGTACCAAGAAAATGCAGATTCGATTAGTAGATATCTCCGATTAGCCCCTCATCGAGCATCGAAATCATTTTTTTAGTTTTCATTTCATAGAGACGAGAAAGATCATCTTCATTGTTCAGTTCTTTGTATTGGAAAAACTCGTCTGCAATATTAAGAGCTGCAAGAATTGCTAGTTTCTGTGCGCTTGCTCCTGGCAAAGAACCGGACAACTCGCGCATTTTACTGTCTATGAATTTTGCTAAGCGTTGCACATACTCCGGATCCGTCTCTCCGGAAATAGAATAGGACGATCCGAATATGGTAACTTCGGTACGTGTAATTGGCTGGGCCATTTTAAACTACTTTACTTCTTCCTCAATTATAAGGAAGTCATCATCATCGTCTGAATCAAAAACATTGATAGAATCATCGTCTGTCTCATCAATTATAATGTCATCTGAGTCATCAATGAGAGAATTCTCATCACTTACAGGAGGAACAGAAGAATGAACTGGAACTTCTACTCTTGTCTCAACGACTTGCTCCGAATGAACTTCCGCAACGGGCTCAGGATGAGAAGACACAGAAGCTGCCTCTGTAATCTCATCTTCATCATCGTCTAGAAGGATTATTTCATCGTTGTCTTCTTCAAATTCAGAAGGGTCATGATCTTCAATGCGCGTTGTAGGTGGAGGTGTTGTAGGAATCGGGTCCTGTGTAGGTGTTACGGAACTAGCTGATTGCACGGTAGAAGAGTCACCTGAAGATTTTGAAGAATCTACACTCTTGTAAGAGGATAGATTATCCAAGCGACTCATCATATCATGAATCTTGTTATCTAATTTCTTCTCTTTAGACTTAAACTCTTCCAATTCTTTTAGGGATTGAGCAAGCTGTTCACGAAGGGAAGCAATTTCTCGCTCTTTCTCTTCCATAGCAAGCTTCATCTGATCATTTTCGGATCGAAGAGTTTCATTATCAGACTCTAGACGATTATTTTCGGCTCTTAAGTCTGATATCAGCTCAAGTGCCTTCATAATCTTTGTTTCTAGCTCTTCGATTGTTTCAAGTGAAATCATACGGAATCTCCTAAATTAGTTTCGGTCATATAATACTAAAAAGAAAGTAATTGCAACCAGAAAAAATAATTTTAAGCAGCAAGTTTAGTTTTTTCTACGATTGCAGCGAAAACTTCTTTGTCGTTGTATGCTATATCGGCTAATGTCTTGCGATTCATTTCAATTCCGAGTTTTTTTAGGGATGCCATAAATTTAGAGTAAGACACACCATTTTCACGAGCAGCAGCATTAATTCGTGTAATCCAAAGAGATCTGAAATCTCTTTTCTTTGCTCTTCTATCTCTGTAAGCCCATTGGCCTGCTTTCATTACTGCACTTTTTGCAGTTCTGTATAACTTAGATCTTCCAGCGCGAAATCCTTTCGCAGCTTTTAATACTTTAACTCTTCTATTCTTGTGGATTGTTCCGTTTTTTACTCTAGCCATTATTTTCCTCCGTAAGGTAACAACTTAATAACACGTCCCATATCGGATTCGTGCATAACTGTTGTTCCACCTAAATTGCGTTTTCTTTTAGGTGATTTTCCAGAAAGCTTATGTCTAGCGTAACTACTTGCTCTTTTAATCTTTCCATTCTTTGTAAATTTGAACCGTTTTGCAGCGGCTCTGTTTGTTTTCATCTTTGGCATTTGATTGTCCTAACTAAAATATTCCTTTATTTTGGGTTAACTAAAACCACGATTTGCTTTCCATCATGAATTGGAGCTTTTTCAGGAGTTCCATGTTCTTTCAAATCGTCTATCATCTTTACAATTACATTCATTCCGAGTTCAGCATGGGCAAGCTCTCTACCCTTAAAGCGAAGGGTCACTTTCACTTTATCACCTTTGGTTAAAAACTCTAAGGCTTGTCGTTTTTTAATTTCATAGTCATGAATACCAATGCGAGGACGAAGCTTTACTTCTTTGATCGTAATAACATGCTGCTTTTTCTTAGCTTCTCTACTCTTCTTTAAAAGCTCAAAACGGAACTTACCATAATCAATAATTTTAACGACAGGGACGTCTTGACCTACGGAAACTTCAACGAGATCTAATCCTTCTTCTGCTGCTTTTTTTAGGGCGCTTTCAAGAGTAACAACCTCAGACCCTGTATCGCTAACTAAGCGTACATTGGGACCTGAAATCTGTTCATTGATTTTAGGAGTATTGATTTTATCGTTCGTTCTAATATTTGGCTTTTTATGCATTCATTCTCCGGACTAGTTTAACATCATTTTATCACTCGAAACAAATTCAAGAAATTTTTTATCTTGTACTGGAAATTGCAGTAGAAAATACGAAAACCAACAAAAGCAGAGACATTCGTTATGCTTTGTATAACCTTCCTATATGATGACGATATACCAAATAGGGGTTAGCTATGACTTCACCTATGCTCTCAATATGGGTTCCCCTTGCCCCTCTAACCCAAAGGTAAGGTATAAGTGAACCCCCTCCTACCCCATATTGTGTGTATCGTTATCTTATCGGATGGATATATAAGAGTCCTTCTCTACATAACTCTGCCAAACTACGTAATAATCGCAAAAAATTATTCACTGAATGTTTAATTCCATTTAGTTTCCATTTGTCACTCACGAAGATTAGTTTAATAATGGACGATTGGGAAGTTTACGGAAATCATCATGTGGAGAATAAGAGAATGAAAAAAACAAAGAAAACATATATAGGAATCGGAATCTTATTTTTGCTTATTCTTTTATTTGGATTCACACAAACTGCTTGTTTAAGCTCGTTTGGCGGAACACCGGAAGGAAGTAGATTAGAAAGAATGAAAACCTCTCCTATGTTCAAAGATGGAAAGTTTGCGAATAATCCTGATATTCCAACGCTTACACCTGGTGCGTCTTATTGGGAAGTGATAAAGAGACAATTCTTTGGCTCAGAGCAAAGACATCCTCCAGGAGAAATTCCAGTTGTTTATCCGAAAGCGGATACTTTCATTTCTCCTCCACCGGCAGGGCTTCGTGCCATTTGGTTTGGTCATGCGACTGTATTACTCGAAATAGATGGACTTAGAATATTGGTAGATCCCGTTTTTTCGGAAAAGGTATCTCCTTTTACAAGTGTAGGACCTGAGCGGTTTTTTCCATTACCCGTTAAATTGGAAGACCTTCCTCCGATTGATGCTGTTATTATTTCTCACGATCATTACGATCACCTAGATATGAATGTCGCAAAGACTCTTACTAAAAAAGGAACTAAATACTATATACCTCTCGGAGTCGGCGCACATCTAGAAAAATGGGGAGTTCCCGAAAAACAAATCTTTGAAATGAATTGGTGGGATAAAGAAAAGTTAGGCGATATAGAAATCATTTGCACGCCTGCCGTTCATTATTCAGGAAGAGGACTCTTTAATAGATTTACTACTCTCTGGTCGTCCTGGTCTATTATCGGACCCAAGCATAGATTCTTTTATACAGGGGATACTGGATATTCGCCTCATTTTGCTGAAATAGGAAAACAGCTAGGTCCTTTTGATTTGACTTCTATCAAAGTTGGAGCGTATGATTGGACTTGGGAAGGAATTCACATGAATGCAGAGAAGGCTATCCTTTCTCATTTAGATGTAAGAGGAAAACGAATGTTACCCGTTCATTGGGGAACGTTTAACTTAGCAAACCATGATTGGGATGAGCCTGTAAAGATTTCTCAAAAAGGTGCCCTTCAAAATGGAATTGATTTATTAACTCCTAGACCGGGGGAACTAGTAGATATTGATTTGCCTTTTGCCTCTACCAACTGGTGGGAGAATGTGAAAAAGAAAGAATAGTTATAACTGAATGAAATTGCATTACCCCTGTCACCTCGAACAGCTTCATCGAAATGACAGGTGAACAACCTTTGTGGTTAATCCTACATTAGCCCTTTTAGTTTTCCTTCTACTTTTACTTTCATTTCTTCGTAGCCTTTCTTTCCTAAGAGCGCGAACATATTATTCTTGTAATCCTCAACTCCAGGTTGATCAAATGGATTGACTCCAAGCATATAACCGGAAACACCGCAAGCGTATTCGTAGAAATATACCATCTCTCCGCATACGGTAGGCGATACTTTAGGAATTGAAATTTCAATATTCGGAACTCCACCTTCATAGTGGGCGAGCTTTGTTCCTTTAATTGCTTGCTCTCCGATATAAGAAAGTTTTTGTCCGGCTATGTAATTCAGTCCATCGGGATCACCGGCAAACTCTTGTATGACGCTATCACGACCCGGCTCTCCTATATGCAGAACTGTTTCGAATAACATACGTTCTCCGTCTTGGATGTATTGACCCATAGAATGTAAGTCACTTGTGAAGTCTACTCCAGCAGGAAAAATGCCTCGTTTGTCTTTACCCTCACTTTCTCCGAAGAGTTGTTTCCACCATTCGGTAAAGTAATGCATCTTAGGATTATAGTTTACCATGATCTCAACTTTTCTTCCTGATTCATAAAGAGTATTTCTAAGTGCAGCATAATAACAGGATAGATTCTTTATAGGATCTTTTTCATTAGCTAAATAGGCTTGCATGGACTTAGCGCCATTTACAAATTCTGCAATGGAAATTCCAGATGCAGCAATTGGAATTAAACCTACAGGGGTTAATACCGAGTATCTACCACCAACGTCATCCGGGATCACGAAAGTCTTAAGTCCGTATTCATCGGATAGTTTTTTTAGTGCACCTTTCTTTGCATCAGTCGTAGAGAAAATTCTTTTCTTTAGATTTTCTTTTCCGTATTTTTTTTCTGTCAAGGCAAGTAAGCTTCTAAATGCTAAGGCAGGCTCAGTAGTCGTGCCTGATTTAGAAATCACATTCACTGAAAATTCTTTGTCTTGTAAAAATTCTAGTAAGTCATTGTGGTAGTCAGCATCAAGATGATGTCCTGCATAGAGTATTTTGGCTTTCTTATTCTTATGGTTGTCGAACATATGAAAGCTATTGACGTTTGCTTCTATCATTGCTCTTGCACCGAGATAAGAACCACCGATTCCAATCACTACCAGGTATTCAGAATGGGAATTGATTTCGTCTGCTGTTTCTTGTATGTTTTTTATATCAGCGTCTTTAATTTGGGATGGTAAATCTACCCAGCCCAAAAACTCAGAGCCTGCGCCTTTTTTATTGTGTAATAGTTCTCTTTTAGAAATAGATTTTTCTAGATTCTTAGAAAGCAAGCTTTCCGGGAAATAGGATTTTAAAAATTTAGAATCAATTTTAATATTCATTACAAAAATTCCTCCGTATCATAAATAACATCTTCCACAAAATAAATTTATCTAGACAGAGTAAATGTTTTTTTCAAGATATGTTAAATTAAACTTATGATTTTAAACATCAAAAACCTTCTTACTACTAACTTAGGCTCAAGCGATGAGTCTATTCATACATTTAGAGCGCCAGCAAGAATCAATGTAATCGGTGAGCATGTAGATTATTTAGGCGGATTCGTTCTTCCTGCTGCCATTGACTTTCAGGTTTGTGTAAGCGTCCGCAAAAATTCACTCGGAAAGATACGTCTTTACTCGGAGCAATACAAAGAAGTGGCTACTACTGATAAACCTGTATACGATAAATCTCATCTCTGGGCAAATTATGTATACGGAGTCGTAGATGAGCTAAACAAAGAAGGATTTGCTATCGGTGGCTTTGATATGGCTATTGATGGAGACATTCCACAGGGCGCAGGATTATCTTCTTCCGCTGCGTTGGAAGTTGTTACTTGTTTTGCGCTTTCTACTCTTTTTCAATTTGAAATTTCTCGTGAAAAAATTGCTCTCATCGGACAAGCCGCAGAGAATAACTTTGTAGGAATGAAATGTGGCATCATGGATCAATTCATCATCGCAAATGGAAAGAAGAATCAATGCATTCTGCTCAATACAGACACTCTCGAAAAAACTTATCACAACCTTGATTTAAAAGACCACGAGTTTTATTTAATCAATTCCAATGTAAAACACTCTCTACAAGACAGCGACTACAACAATCGTAGAAAAGAATGTGAGAGTGCATTAAAAAAAGTGCAAGCTAAACTTCCTCAAATAAAAAATCTATATGATCTACCAATTGAAACTGACCTAATCTCTTTTTCTTTCACCGAAAAAGAATTAAAGCGAGTGCAGCATGTTATCGGAGAGAAAGAGCGCACGAACAAGCTTCTTGCTTCTTTCGAGAAAGGAGATATTCTTTCTGCTGGCAAATGTCTCTACGGAACGCATGACTCCTTATCGGAGCTATTTGAAGTATCCTGTGTAGAAACAGATTTTCTTGTTGCTCAATTAAAACGAGAACAAGCCAGTGGAGCTAGAATGATTGGCGGAGGATTTGGTGGGAGTATACTAGTCTTAGATAAGATTGGAAATCGAGCAAAGATAGAAAATGAAATCAAAAATCTATACAAAGAAAAATTTAATATACAAGCTACATTTTATGGTTTCCAAATTTCAGACGGAGTTTCAGAATTACACTAGGAAATAAATTTATGAGTAACCAAAGCACCGATTTTACTAATCCAATCTATCATCACGAAGGAACAGAATTACAAATTACCACCCGTGTTAAATCAGAACCGAATCAACCTACCGACGGTATAATTCTTGATATAGCCGGTGACCTCAACTTATACTCAACTCCTGCTTTAAAACAAATTCTCTCTAGCCTTACGGATGCAGGCAAAGTCAAGATATTCGTGAACGTGGAAAATCTTCACTACATTGATTCCTCTGGTCTAGGAGCTTTTCTTGCCATCCAGTCCAAGCTTATGAAATTGAACGGCTACATAAAACTATGCTGCCCGACTAAACAAGTTCTAGCAGTTCTCGAGCTAACAAAACTAAAAACTTTGCTCAAAGTGAATACAAGCCTTGCAGAAGCATTGAGGAATAGCTGAGCATCTTTACTTTCAAACCTTATTTGATGGCGGCTATTTGATAATTAAATGTGAGAATAGTAAGCTAAGCCTTAGAAGACAAACTTTACTCTGGAATCGAAACAAAAATTGGGTTAGGGGGACTTATGCAACGAAAGGATTTCTTTAAACAAGGATTATTCAAAGCCTTAAAAAAGGCAGTCGATACAACAGAAGAAGTATACGAAGCAATTCAGGAATCAGTAGCAGGCAAAACACCTACAGAAGACATTTCTGGTCTAGCGGATAATAAAGAGTATCTTCCTGAAACACCAGGAATATCAAAATCTAAAAAGATAAATCGAAATCTAAAATTTCCCCCCGGTGCAATACCGGATAAAGCAAAATTTCTAAAGAAATGCACAGGCTGTGGAGATTGCATTCAAGCTTGTCCTTACAATACGATTTTTCCCGTTTTTGATCCCAAACTAGAAAAGAATATACCTCATCTGGATCCAAACATGAACGCTTGCATGATGTGTTTTGACTATCCTTGCATCAATGCTTGTGAAGTAGATGCACTGAAGTCATTCAAGAAAAAAGAAACTTTGAAACTTGGACAGGCGAAAGCTCTTGTTGATCATTGCATCAATACTAAAACCGAGCAACTTACCTGCAATGCATGTCGTGATTCCTGTCCTATTGAAAATGTTATCACTTACAATAAAAAATTTCAACCTCGTATATCAAAAGACTGCACTGGTTGTGGAATCTGTGTCCATGCCTGCCCAACTTTTCCAAGAGCCATTGTAGTGAAGTGAATTCTTTTTGATTTACAGTGCTTTATTTTTCTTTCTTTGCATTTTCTCTTTGCATTCAGAAGACATTCATCCAGATACAAAAACCAAGCTACCTTTTCATTTAGATGAATCTAGAAAAATTGATTCGGAAGAATTAAAATCAAAACGAGAAGGTTCGTTTATAACAGGACTTCCTTCTATTAGTTCAGATCCTGTAACTGGAGTCTGGTATGGAGGTAGTGGTTATTTTATTGAAAATGGTAAGAAGACAAATCCTCTTTTCGCTTATTCTCCATATATGTATAGAATCGCGGCTGACGTTTACCAATCTTCCGTCGGTGCAAAATACTATGGGGCAGGCATTGACCTACCTTTTTTTCAAAATAGCCCCTATAGAATCAATTTTTACAGCTTTTATGATAGAAACCTACGTGCTTTGTATTTTGGCACAGGAGAAGCAACATTACAGCCACTTTCTTATCATCCTAGAAACGACGATTCACAACCAATCATACCCAATGCAGAATATGATAAGCGAGAAGAAGCCCTATCATACAGAAGACCGGGAAGAACCTCTCGTGGGTATGAATATGTAACCGATCAAAAATACAATGAATATGAGGCTGAAAATTCAGGTTTTACTTTGAATGTAGACAGAACTTTTTGGGGGGCATTTCGATTTGCTTTAGGAACTGACGTATCCCGTATGATTATAAGGAGCTACGACGGAAAGATTTCGAAAGCAAAAGATCCTTACTTCGGAGAAACTGATTTTTCCGCTCTTAATGTAGTCCTTCCTACTCCAAATGCAAAAACAAAACTAACAGAAGACAAAGATGCAGGAAAGATAAATGGATTTAGTGGAGGTCACACCATTTATCTTAAGACAGGAATCGCCTACGATTCAAGAGACTTTGAACCAAATCCACGTAGAGGAATTTTTGCCGAAATCAATTTTATAAAATCTTCGAGAGCATGGGGAGCTGATTATGATTTCCAAAGATCACTCATTCATGCAAAAATATTCTATCAACTCTTTCCAAAAGTCTTTTCCGAAATGATTTTAGCAGGAAGAGTTGCTCTCACGCGTATAACAGGCACTATCCCCTTTTATGAATACAGTAATATCTGGAGCATTGACACTCCTATAAACGGTCTAGGCGGAGGAAGCACGCTGCAAGGATATAAGCAAGATAGATTTGTTGGAAACGTAATGAGTTTTGCAAATACAGAAGTTAGATACAAGTTTGGATCTTTTAGATTAGGTGATGAATACTTTACATTTCATATTGGTCCTTCTTTTGGTTTGGGTAGAGTATGGGATTCAATTCATTCAATCAACTTGCAAGGTTATAAATACTCTCGTGGAATTCTTTTTCGAATTATCTGGAATCAATCTACTGTAATTTCTCTCGACTATGCAGTCTCTCGAGAAGACAAACAGTTTTTTATGAACTTAAATCATAATTTTTAATCCGGTTCAGCATGATTTAGAAAGAAAAACATTTCATTAAATGCTTTCATTATAAGATTTCAGCCTGTATTTTATTGATTCAAATTGCTCTCTAAGAATTAAAGCAAGAAAGTATTTTTTTGTGCATCTCTTTACAAAAAGAATTGTATAAGAATGTACTTTGATGAAGTAAATTTTAAAAAAGAATCTTCCTTGATAGAAGAATTTATAATTCTTATGGCGGATACAAATGAATGATTGAAGATTTATTTTTTCTGAAGAAAGAAATCTTTTAT
>Ga0209174_10000610_pt1 | contig 26322 bp, 37 predicted proteins | sample JI91814BDNA_FD_187505 | JGI IMG/M metagenome (GOLD analysis project Ga0209174, IMG submission 187505) | Wastewater effluent complex algal communities from Wisconsin, to seasonally profile nutrient transformation and Carbon sequestration -... | ecosystem: Engineered > WWTP > Effluent > Algae...
AGAGACAGAACAAACTCTGGCGACAAGGGTTTGTGCATTGTGAGATGTGGGAGAAATACTGGTAGAGCAGATGGCATCTGTAAAGAGTGTAAAGCTCAAGGAGTCACGGTCTACTCGCTGATGCAATCACGTCTTAAGTATGTGCGCGATGAATGGGACGATCTGGTTTAGTGCCAGCTTGAAAACTAATAGGAGAACCTAGAATGAAAAAGAAACGCTATGTAATAGTTAGAAGTTATGCCGCCGGAGTCTCAGCGGGTTACTTAGAAAAACAAAGTAAAGATGGGAAAAGGGTGTGGCTAAGTAAGTCTCGCCGTATCTGGTATTGGAAAGGCGCAGCTTCTTTGCATGAGCTTGCCAACGAAGGCGTTAAATATCCAGATGAATGCAAAGTACCCGCTCCTTTAAATGGAATGCACGAGATTATCGAAGCATGCGAGATCCTAGACGTCACACCAAAAGCGAAAAAGAGCATCGAATCGATTCCTGTATGGAGCGCCGAATGATCGATAGTGAAGGTGACGGTTACGGTGTCGGTCTCGGTGTAGGTCTCGGTGACGGTTTAGGTTCCGGTTTCGGTTCGGGTTCGGGTTCGGGTTCCGGTGACGGTTCATATTTCGGTTTCGGTTCCGGTTACGCTGACGGTGCCGGTTCCAGTTACGGTGACGGTGACGGCTAGGAACAAGGGTGTAACAGTGTCTAAAAGCTCAAATGAGCATCGAATCGATTCCTATATGGAGTGCCGGATGATCGATAGTGAGGGTTACGATTCCGGTTATGGTTCCGGTTATGGTGACGGTTTCGGCGACGGATCCGGTGACGGTTTCGGTTACGGTGACGGTTACGGCGACGGTTCCGGTTACGGCGACGGTTCCGGTTATGGTTCCGGTTATGGTTACGGTTCCGGTTCCGGTTTAGGCGACGGTTTCGGTGCCGGTGACGGTTCCGGTTCCGGTGAAGGTCCAGGAGAGTGCTCCCTAGAAGGCGACATTTCAGGAACATTTAGAAATGTTTAGGAGGAATGAATGGACGAGATGAGTGAGTTAGAAAAAGATATCCGTTACGGTGTACAACGCAATTTAGTTCCTCCACCAGATCAATGGCTAAAGGACACGAAATTTTTATTAACTAGACTTACTGAAGTAAGACAAAAATGGAACTGTGCAGCATGTCGAAAGACATATAAGCACGGTGGCTGCACATTACATGCACCATTTTTGATTGAGTATAGTGGAGATTATTGAAAGTTTTTGAGGAATGAATGGAAACAAAGTTAGTCCCGCATATCTGCATCGACTACGGTGCCGGTTAGAAACAAGGGTGTAACAGTGTCTAAAATCATGAAAGAGCAACTCAAAAGCATTAAGGAAGAGTGGGAGTAATGGCTTGGGATTTAGCGCAAGACATGATTGCTTTGGCGTTCTTTCCAATAGTGTTTCTCACACTTGCTTTATGCTTAAAGGCGGTGCTCCTAATAGCGGCAAGAGTTCGGCAAACAGTTGGGTACTTACGTGCCCATAATCCCTGCGGCGATCAAACGCAGCAACATTAGGTCTTTGAGCACTCGCAGGATCTGGAAGACAAATCGCACCGCGTGTCGCGTACCTAATGGCGTACATGACCATTTTAAAATCAATTAACGCAAACAGATTAGGGTTGTAGGTAGCTGCAAAGATCAGGTGAGTTAAAGCTCCCGTAATGATCGCTTGATAAGCAGAGCCTGGATCATTACCCCCGTCGATGCGCTCTAGTGGATCCTTAAACAGCCAAGCTCCCTCGTGATGACCGTATTCAGTCCAGTAGGTCTTTCCGTATGCTTCGGGCATCCCAAAGAGCACCTCGTTAATCACTGGGGAGTGATAGAAGTGAGCAAATTCCTCAAAGAAGGTTTCAACGCCTGGGGCATTTCTGTGGCGAGCACTATGCCAGCAAAACTCATACATATCTTTGTGTTTAAGAGCCCATGCAGCAATAGCTATTGGTAGCCATCTGCCATGTCCATGACCTCCCGCTTCGACAAAGGAAGTCTGTCCATGCTTGATGGCAAAGTAGGTATCGATCCCAAGCTGGATAAGAACCTCTAGGAGAGGCTTTCTATGCTCAAGTGGCACCAAGGGGTTAGCAGCACAGATATAAGCCTCAGATCGAATCCTAGCCCTGTCTGCGCCGTACCCATCAGGGATGTTCACAATACCCGTGGTCAAAGAACCCGCTGAGATGTTGCCCTCATTGGTGACGTAGTTCTTAGCAAAGTACTCGTACTGGATTTTTCCTAAATAGCTGACATATCCACTTAGGGTTCCATTAAGGGCAGGACCTGGCCTATTGCCGGTAAGGCTTTCCAGATCCAAGTTGTCGGCTCGAAATGTGAAGAATTCTTTTTTTTCGGGATCTCCTGCATAAGGCGGTCGGAAGTAGGTCCCCTCTCCGATGGACTGGAGCACCGTTAACACCTCAATCTCGTGCACACGCCTACCGTTTGGAGCGGCTGCGTAGTCCTCCGGTTTCAGATGAGCGGCAGCGACAATGGAATGAATGCCAATACTAGGGATAGCTAGTGGAAAGCTTAATGTACGCCTTGGGTCATACGCGGTGGCATACATACCTGTTGTGTCATAGATCCCTTGATGTGAGGGATCTTGTGGATCGATTTCACACATGACGGTTGGTTTTACCGAGTGACTGACACTGAGTAACTCGGCACCTGGCTCGCTAAGAACGTAGACACTTCCTGTAACAAAATAGCCTACTTGCAAAGGTTTGTTGAAGTGATAGATGAACTCGCCAACTGGGACGTCCTGCAATCTCATGGGTAAAGTGTATCAGTGAATAACATCGGTGTGATGGCAAAAAAAACCCCAGAGTTGACTTTACGTCTTCCCTAGGGTTATTTCTTGGAACATCTACGAACCAAAGTCTGAAACTTAGCACTCGCTAAGATAAATTCAAGCATTAGTTCGTTGAAAGTAAGTCGTAGTAATTATGAGACTACGAATTTACAGAAAAACTTAAAGCCCATATTAGTGAGCCCACAAGGTACAATAAACAACGGCAGGAAGCCGCCAATGCGTATGGGACACGTTGAGATTTGCTCATGAGAAAAAGATATTCTCAAAGTAGCTAGGATGGGGATTTTGACTGCTGAAGTATTGGTTAATACCTGACTAAGGTGAACCAAGAAAGGTAGTTGCACGCCCATTTTTTACTACACGCTGTCTGTGTATAGCTAGTCTCGCATCGCCAGGGTGGCACTGGCAGTTTCGAGCACAGGGGATGAATTCTTACGAATTCCCTCTCTGGGGACAAAGTCAAAAAAAGAACAGGACTTCCGTACTGTAATGCTATAGGTCAATTGCTATTAAATTACACACTTTGAATGGAGTACGTTGCAGCAATGAACTTCAATGAATTTAAGTCCTGCATAGACAAGCTAGAATCTCACTTTGGAGTAAATTCCTTTACTGGCTTTAAGCGCAACAAGCTATGGGAGGCTATGAGAAACGAGCATGCGTCTTTGCTGGCAAGCTCTATTGAGCACATGATTGACAAGCTTGTGAAGGTGCCGAATTTGGAGACTGCGCTTAAAATTGTTAATACGCGCAAGGCATATCTTCAAAAGGGCGCTCACCTTACAACCTCAAATACTAGCTACGTTACTAGAATTGAGCCGTTTCCAGATACTCCTGAGCAGGACACAAAGTTTCTCATGAGTTTTATCAATGCCAGGGTGCAGAACCGCTGCTTTGATAGCGAGTGGGAGTTTTACATGAAAGAGGTCTTGCGCCCTAACTTCATAGCCAAAGGGGTAAAGCAACGATGGAAAGACATGCACGGGTTAGCGCCTAGCTTTGCGTTCCCAGATGAGGCGATGAGCGAGGCTTTGGAAGAGAGAAATAGTCGTTATGGTTATTGTGACAAGGATGAAGCTACTGGTCCAGTGCCTTGACTGTGCAGACACAGAGGCGTACAAACGCTGCCATGGGCAAACTCATAGGCAATATGGAACATCTCAACTGCTTTAAATGTGACAAGGACCTTCGTAATAAGACCTATATTGCTCATAATGGCGTCATTAGGCCTATTTGTGATCTGTGTTTTTCAGCGGAATGGGATGTGACTATAAGAGCGTCTAATATCCCTGATGACTGGGACTGCGAGGACACACAGGCCAGAATCAATAGGAAGTTCCTAGAAGGGGTTTAGGGAACTTAATTTGAGGTGTGAGTACAAAAGCGGTATGATGAAAGTATGAACACGCAAGAAATGATGTTTGAGTTAATGAGAAAATTAGGAGCTGGAGAGTTAACCGCTAGTGAGTTTCGGATGTTGATGATTAAAGTGATTAAGGGTGAGTAACGTGAGGATTAAAGTTAAGAAAAAAGCTCCTTTGAAAACAGACCGCTTGCAAGTAAGGCTGGATAAAAAGCTAGCAGCTAAAGTGAAAAAGCTTTGTAAGAAAAATGGCTTTACCTTGTCGGATCTGATCCGTGCTTCTTGTGAGAACTTTATTGATGAGCAAGAACACTTTGAAGAGAATAGGATGGGTGGAGAAAATTGAAAGACCTCTGTCCCTACTGCGCCGGACTGGGAGAGAACCCCGTATTTGAACAAGTAGATAGTGACTCTATAGCTAAAGGGGTAACGCTAAAGGGCTATGAGGCGTGTACTCATTGCGGTGGTAAAGGCTTAGGGATTAAGCCAAACATCAAGGCTACAGAAAAACGCATGGACGCTAACAAGGTTATCGCAGACATTATTGCGAAGCTTGAGAGGGGAAATGCATGCGTGGGAAGTGGCTTTGGGTCCGACAAGGATTAGAAAACTTTATAGAGCTAGCTATTATTAGTGCAACAGCACTAGCTCTTGTGGTTGTTTTTGTAGCTCTAATTTGTAAGTATTATCCGTAATGGGTAGGGAAGAAATAGAGCAAAGATTAAAACAAATAGAACAAGAACTGCAAAAGCTAAGCTTTGAGCGTAAAGCGTTATTACGCATGCTTCTTGCGCCTCATGACAATCTGGATCCTCATGAGGCGTTTCTAGGATGCTGCTAGAGCTGACAAAAGAGCGCATCATCATCAAGCTACCCATGCCTCCACAAAGCAACAATATGTATGTGGGAGCAAGACTTGGTAGACGCTTCCCGTCTAAGCAACTCACAGCCTTTAAATCCCAAATACAACTCATTAAGCTAGGTATGAAATTAGATGAGGATCAAAAAGGCTTTAAAACCCAATTTATAAACATACCTATTAAGCTTCATAGAAAGTTCTATTTCCATTATAGCAGTGTATTTTCTAAGAAAAACACCGTGAAGCGTATGGATGTGTCTAACCGCATCAAGGCGTGTGATGATGCGTTAGAGGCGCTTTTTGGGATTGATGATGCCTATGTGTTTTTTGCGTCAGAGGAGAAATGTATTTCCACAATTGATGAGGCGTTTGTTATGCTAGTTATTGAACGATACTGATGAGGGGGAGTTATGGAAAACATCAAAGAGCAATTAGCCCAAGAAAATCCACACGCATTGACTGAGCCACCTCTAGCGACATTTACATGTGAGAACACGACTCCTCATCCAAGACTTCAGTGGGCAAAGCTAAGTGTACCGTTTAGTAAAGGAGCAATGCTAAATGAGGCGGCTCTAAATGAGTATGGAGTGCTGGGTGGGTTTTTTGAGTGGAAGGTTTTGAAATGGCACTTTGAGCAAGGAGCAAAGCATTCCATCGCTATTGCCCAGCTAAAGTTTGTAGCTTATTTCACTGGTCCAGGCATCACTCAAGTTCAAATCATTAAAACAAAACGCAATGATCTAGCCTTTACGCTTCATGCAAATATTGAAAGCTATCTCAATGAGCTCTTTCTAAGCGTCGTAGCTAAAGTAAAAATTCAAGGGGATGCTAAAGAATATGTAGCCTTCCCTCTAAACACAGAGAACCTAAAGATCATTTCTGCTACAGCATCTGGCATTACCTACAGGGCACGCACAACCATCAAGTCGCAAACATTGACGGGATTAATTCCAGGAAAGCTTTCTTGTACAGCCTTTGTAGAAGTGAATTACCAAGATCCAACCATTAAGACGACGGTCGTATTTGGCAATGACATCTTAGAAGCTCCCCAGAGTGGGGGAGTAGCTATAGAGTCCATTCGTTTTGAGTCTTCTCAGAGAGTCATCCTCTCGCCCCTCATGCCCGCGGCGTATGGGATTAGCTTCATGGGGGATCACTTTATTGACGCGGTCACTAGCTCGAACTCTTTTAGCTTAGCAGACGGGCAAACGGTAGCCTTTAGGATAAACGCGTTTGTTAAAGCAAATAATGAGCCTGTGCCAGAAAGTGACTGGTTTTATAAAACCTTTAAAGCTGAGTGCCAAGAGCCATTGATTCCAGTAATGGAGTATTCTTATTATAAGCAAGCCAAAGCACTTAACCTTTACCAAGACATGCCACCGCTTAGGTTTACCAATAAGCAGCAAGTTAAAGCTTCCTTTGAGGCTCAGTATGGGGCTCCTCATGTAGCTGGGTCCGCTGTGACGCATTTAGGTTATTTGAATCTCAACCCAGGAGCTACTGGAAGCCAGCCTGATTTTGCTTCTACCGTGCCGTCTATCATCTCTGGAGCACTTCAAGTCCAAAGCCAAAAAGTGCTTAATAAACTCCTGCTAGCGGTAGATAGAGAATGCTTAAGACCTAGTTATTATTTCAAAACTACCAATGGTTACGCTGATAGAATCAAAGCGCAAAACTATACAAACCTCTTCTTTTGGTCTTCTCATCCACACTATGACTTCAGCTGGAACAATGAGTATCCAGAATGGCAATCGCGCACAGGAGCTTTTCAAAAAGGAACTCATGCTGGAGGGTGGAATGGACATGACAACCAACACCTAAGTAATAATCACCTTCGTACTATGTATGAACTCACAGGAGACGCTTACCTGGGAGATATCTGCGAGTACTACATCAGCGTCATTTATTTTAACTTCTTTACAAAGTGGCTAGGCCACACAGAAGCAGAGCGTTGCAATAGAACTATGAAAGAAGCTCTTATGCACGCATGCTTGTTTCCAGATAACGCAGATGCTCAGCTACTTATTGAAAAAATAAAGCACAAGATGGTTCATGCATTCAAAAATGAGTGTGTGAATCAGATGGCAGCATATCCTGCTCATGCAGCGGCTGTGGCGCCATTTAATAGCTGTGATCCTAGAGTAATGGGTGGAGTGCATTGTGTAACAAGCGGAAACCCAAACATTGTAGCAGTAGCCTGGCAAACAGGCTTCCATATGGAGTTTCTAAACCTCATGATTGAGTTAGGCTTTGAGCAAGCACAAGCAAGAGAGTTAGCTCAACTTTATCAAAACTCCATTAACTACTACTTTGAGGAAAGTGGACAAAAGGTCACGTACTTCCTACTGACAAACCCAACCGTAAAGGAAACTCAAGGCATTGGAGTAGAGTGGTGGGCTGGATGGGGTAATATCGCAAAACACTTCCCTGAGAACCCACGAACCCAAGCACTCATGGCAGACATAAAGTCCATGTTCAATCCAGCTCCCAATAAGCCTGTAGGGGAAAACGAGAGCTGGAACTCTTTTTAAGAGTCTGAGACAATCACTCCATTGTGGGTGTTCAGGTTAAAGAGATCACACAAGCAGAGCTAGAGATAGCACGCTACTTTGCGCAAAGCTTGCTGTCTGGCCTTGATCTAGCAGACGCCTACCTAGCTGAGATTAGAAAGATCCCAGGTAATGGAATAGAGTTCTCACTAAGCAGAAAGGCGCATTTCTTTAGTCCAGACTTTGGGCTACTAATGACTAAGATCGCTTCTATGATCAATGATGCTAGACAAGAGCAAGAGAGTAAGGATTGAGTACTAAAGAAGTATTTTACAACCAGTTTCTAATAGCTCTTAGCGTGTTCACATGCGCAATGAGCGTGATATTGGCATTAGACTCAGACTTCAAAGGAGCTTCTCTTAGTGTTCTCATATGCACACTCACAACTCAGCTAGTCTTACAAAGAGCTAAAGCACAACAAATAGACATGGAAAACAAAACCCTAAGAAAATGGGTTTATACATCTTTTAAAAAACCAGCTCACCAAGAACTTAAAGAACAAAAAAAACACGCTTAGAAGTTACCGCTTAGCGTAGGAATGTAAGCAGCAAGAATACTAGAAGTGTAACTGCAGTAAAAGTTAACGTTATGGTTGGTACCGTTTACTTCCGTGTCCCACTTCATTACAAACGTAGCTACACTGTCCCCAGCCGCGATAGACGCATTGATCGCATCAGTCACATCAATCCGAAAGCCAGTTTTGTTAGAAAGTCCATTGAGTGTAGCATCTGAATTTACAAGAACAGCTACCTCAGTCAGAGCATTGTTCCAGTAAGCAGCTCCAGGGTTAGAGTTACCAGCACCCTTGTAAAGCCTAAGGCTTCCTAGAGAAGAGACGTGGTTCACCGCTGGAGCCTTGCCATCATAGTAAACGCTCAGATAAACATCACTTGCAACTGCATTTGACAAATCGGAGATATCAAATGAAATCACCCACTTACTAGGCTCAGAATTGGTATCCTTTAAAGACGCGACACCATTAACTAAGTCAGTAACGTCTATAGAAGCACTAGGAAACTCCTTAATCAAAAGCACCGACTTACTAGTAGTAGAACTAAACGAGCCACCCGTAGTCCTAGAAGCTGTAGTCACATCCGTAGAAGCATTACAGCCAACCAAAACAACCATCAAACCAAGAGATCCAATTACGTTCTTCATAACTAGATTCTCTCAACTATTGAGGATTGAGAAAATGTGTCATACGTTACACAGGAGCAGCCAAGTGCTGTACAATCTAGATAAGAGTTAAGTTTTGTTAAACCAAGGGGGTTCAATGGCAGCTGGCAGGCCAACTAAGTACGATCCAAAGTATTGCGAAATGCTTATCGAACACAGATCACAAGGATTCTCAATGGAGAGTTTCGCAGCCAAAATAGGCGTAAATCGCGACACTTTGTTAGAATGGGCAAGAGTACATCCAGAATTTTCCGGCGCCAAAAAAGATGCAGTTGAGAAATGTCAAGCTTTTCATGAAGATTTTATTATGAGGCATACGGTTTTACCAAAGGACGTAAAGTTCAATGCAGCTCCGTACATCTTTATGCTTAAGAACGTGCTTGGATGGACAGATAGATCAGAGCAAGTGGTTAAGACAGACGGGAAGGAAATCTCAATAACTTATAAAAATGGAGATAAGTCTATTACCTCATCAATGGAAGTTCCTGACAAGCAAGACTAAGTTCCTGCTTTTGCTGGGTGGGGTAGGTAGTGGAAAGACATGGTCGGGTGCTCACTACGCCATAAACCAAGCGATGAAGTATCCACAGGCACTGGGTGGGATATTTGCTAACACTTATAAGCAGCTTAGAAACTCCACACTAGCAGCGGCCTTTGCAGAGTTTGACAGGATAGGACTTGCCTATAACTACAATCAAAACAGAGGCATCCTAACTGTTGAGCAATCTATCCTTATCTGTAGCTCGCTAGAAAACTTCGACGCCTTAAGAGGTCTAGAGATTGGTTATGGATGGATGGATGAGTGCGCTTATTCCAGGCGTGAAGCATTTGAAATGCTCATGGGGAGACTCAGAGATAAGAATGGTCCCCTAGAGCTAAGACTTACCACTACCCCAAAAGGCTATAACTGGCTCTATGACTACTTCTACGGAGAGAAGAAGACAGGTGAGATGGAAGTCATTACAGCCAAGTCTAGCGACAATGTGCATCTTCCTTATGGCTATGTAGAGAGCCTCACCGCTCAGTATGACGACAAGCTCATCAAGCAAGAGATGGAAGGAGAGTTTGTAAACACCACCGCTGGAAAGATCTATTACTCGTTTGATAGAGCGAAAAACGTCAACCACACTCCAAAGCAGCCTAACCTCCCAATCACCATAGGGGTAGACTTCAACGTCAACCCAATGACTGCGGTTATCTGCCAACTAACAGACTCTAAAATCCTAGTCATTGACGAGGTGTGGTTAACGGATTCCAATACTCATGAGCTAGCTGAGCACCTAAAACACAAAGGCTATCAAGGCTGTAAGCTCATCCCAGACTCAACAGGTATCGCACTCAAAACCTCAAGCGCAGGACTCTCTGATCACCACATCTTAAAACAAGCAGGATTCCAAATACCGTCAGTCAAAAACCCATTCAGAATTGACCGCTATAACACAGTGAATAATCTCCTAGAGAAAGGGAGAATTATTATTGATCCAAAATGTAAGCATTTAATAAATGACTTTGAGCGGGTATCTTATAAGGAAGGGACTAACTTTCCTGATACGGTGGACAAAAGCTTGACGCACATTTCGGATGGCTTAGGGTATGTAGCTAACTACGCATTCCCGTTAGTGGAACGTAAAATCATCTCTGGTAGGTACGCATGACAGATCAAGAAATTATTGAGTACGTTAAATCAAAAGATAACCAAATCAGACTCATGGGCGACCATGATCGCTTCCAGGTTTATAACGGTAAGCTAAAAGAAGTTATTAAGAAAGCCATCAGCACAGAGTTTGCTAGACCTGAAACTATCTCTGAGCTTGTGAATAGAATCATCCCTATCAACATCACTCAGAAGATTATCAACAAGCTTTCTATGGTCTACATGTCTGCTCCAAGAAGAGAAGCATTAGATCAAAACCCAATGGATAATGAGCTTATTGATCTTTACGCTGGACCTCTTAAGATCAACATGAACGGCAAAATCGCTAATCGTTACTACAAGCTTTTTAAGCATGGAGTTTGGGAGCCGTACCTAGATAGTGACGGGATTCCACGCATTAGAACGTTGCCATCGCATACCTACACTCCTATAAGCACAGATCCAAGAGAACCACACAAGCCAACAATATTTGTAAAGCATTTGTACAACCACAAAGATCCTTTGGTTGAGCGGTTTGCAATCTGGACGAATGAGACATTTAAAATTGTTAATGGCAATGGAGATTACTGCTACGATGAGATGCAAAAGCTAGATAACCCAGAAGGAGTTAATCCCTTTGGAGTTATTCCGGTTGTGTACATCTCAGAGCCTGATGACTTGTGTTTGATCCCAATTTCAGATGACGACCTGATTTGTATGCAGGTAGCAATCTGTCTACTTCTTACTGACCTAGCGTTTGCGTCTAAGTATCAGCTGTGGAGTATCTTTGTGTTAACGGGAGCTGATGGATCAGCAAAGTTAGAGCTTAATCCTAACTCTATTATCCAGCTGCCTGAAGGAGCCGACTTTAAAACAGTTAAGCCTGACACAGATATTGATAAGGCTCTTAATTACATTGAGTCGTTGATCTCCTTACTGCTCACTACAAAGAACCTCTCTGTTGGAGACATCTCCGGGAGCGTTAAAGCTGAGGGAGCTAGTGGAGTAGCTAAGATGATTGATAGAGCGGAGACTACAGAGGACCGCAAAGACCAGCAAGCAATCTTCATTGATGCTGAAAAGCAACTATGGGAGCTATTTTCTCACAAGATGCTTCCGCACTGGGTGCAGACTGGGCAGATAAACCCTGATTATGTAGGTAAGTTTTCAGAGGACTTTGAAGTAGCTATTAAGTTCCCAGATCCAAAGCCTTACATAGGTGATGCTGAGATTGTAGATGTAGAAAAGGCGAAGCTTGATGCTGGGTTAACAACTAAGATGATGGCTCTTAAGGCGGTGCACCCAGACCTTGAGGGGGAACAGATTATTGCGTTGGTTGAAGAGCTACACAAAGAGGAAAAAGAACGTATTCAACTTGCTGAGAGGTCATTAAGTGGCGATCAAGTTGACGCTCAGTCTATCTAAGGTTCTAGCTGATAACTTCACAAAGCAGCAGCGCATAGCTTTAGCGCCTCTCATTAGGTCGCCTCAGATAAAGAATGAGTTTGCTCAAAGGTGTATAGACCGCATTATAGAGCGTACCAACTCAGGCATTGATAAGCGCGGAGACACCTTTGCTGGATATTCTAGTGCTTACAAAAAGAGCAGAAGATTTGCTATTTACGGTAAATCATCTCAAGTAGATCTAAAGCTCACTGGAGCAATGCAAGCGTCTATTGGTTTACTCTCCACAGATAATACCAGTGTTACCATAGGGATTGATGGAGGCTTAGAAGAAGACAAAGCCAGAGGCCACATTAAGGGTGCCAATTACTTGCCGGTTAGAGACTTTTGGGGATTACCTGAAGAAGATCAGGCAGCTATTCTTAAAGACGTAGTATCTATACAAAACGCTGAAGAGTCACTATCTGTGCTTCAAGATCTGTTAGGGGTTGTTGCCGCTTCCGCGATTTTAGCGGGTGGTGCGGATACTAATACTAGCGAGCTAAGTAATGCTGATTTAGCGATACTGTCAGAACTGGAGGATCAGTAATGGCTGAGAAGACTTTAGCTGATATTGGCAAGTTCTTAGATGACGTACAGCGAAGCGTATTTGGTAAAGAAACCATGCAGGTAGTTGGAGAGCAAATAGCAGACATCGTCAAAAAGCGCGTTAAGTCAGGCTATGGTGTAAACTCAGACACCGCAGATAAGCCGTCTCAAAGGAAGTTAGCACCTCTGTCAGAGTCTTATAAGAAAGCTAGAAAGCGACTTGGAGTAACAGGATCATTTGCTTCTCCAGTCATAAGCAACCTAACTAATACAGGACAATTACTAGACTCCTTTAGTGTAAAAGCTAAGCAAGGAGAGGTAACGGTATCCATACCTAACACACAGCGAAAGGATGGATTAACTAATCGGGAGGTAGCGGATTACGTTCGTGAGAAGCGACCGTTTTTTGCTTTAACTAGTCCTGAAGTTAAGATTGTAGAGCAAATCATACGCGACAAGATAAGGACTTCGTTTAAGAAGAATTTATGAGTGTTGCACTAACTGAAAGGGAAAAGTAGAATGTCTGAAAAGAAAGCGGCTACCAGTGGAGCTGCAGACGCGACCAGCGGCGCGAGCGGAGAAGGTACGACTGAACAGACTCAAGTTGAAACCAGCGGTTCAACAAAGCCAGAGTCATCAATCGTTGAGAAGCTTTTAAAAGAGAAACGCAATTACGCAAGTAAAGCTGCGGATCTTGAGTCAAAGCTTAAAGCGTTTGAAGATGAGAGGCTTGTAGAGAAAGAACAGTTTAAAACCTTGGCGGAGCAACGGTTAAAAGAGATTCAAGAGCTAAAGACAAGGGTTCAGCAAGATCAGGCCATGCGAGATAAAGCTCGCAAGCTATCTGCAGTGAAAAAGCAGTTAGTTCAAATGGGAATGAGGGCTGAGCATGAGGATTTAGTGTTGAATAAGCTTTTAGACGTTGAGGATCTTATTATTGATCCAGAGACTCAGGCGGTGCTTGGCGCTGAAGAAAAGGCGAAAGCTTTTCGACAAAGTTACGCAACACTTGGGATATTTGGACAAAAAGCTCCAGGCGTTAATCAAAACGCGCCATCTACGTCAACCGCAGGGCCAAAGTCGGTCAGAGAACTAAGCAAAAAAGAACTTATGGATAAGTTGAAAGATACTTTCCAATAACAATACCTTGAAGGGGGTAGACAATGGCTGATGTAGTAATGGGCAATACCGAAACGGTAGCCCTACGACAGGACCTCATTGCAGCATTGGTTCAACGTGAGTTGATCGATGAAGCAGTGATTGTTCCAGGTGTTTATAATGTGTCCCAGTTTGCAGAAGTTGGCGCAAAGACCGTTGAGTTTCCAAAAGCTGGAAGCTTCACAGTTCAGAAGAAAATCGAAGATGAGCAAGCTCAAGCGCAAGCAGTGACTTACTCAACTGATTCTCTTGCTTTAAACGAACATGCAGTTGTTCAGTGGATTATTCCTAAGCGTTCAATGGTTCAGTCACGAATTAACCTTCTTGCTGACACTGTTGCTCGTGCTGCTCGCGCTCACGCTAAGACTGTTGATGATGATCTCATTACAGCTATGCTTGCAGGCGCAGCTTCAGGAAACAACGTCACGTTGTCTGGATCTTTCGGACGTGAAGAAATCACTGAGATGAGAAGCAAGTTGCGACGCGCTTACTGGCCAACCAACGATCTTACGTTGGCAATTGCTCCAGAGCTTGAAGAAGATATGCTCAACGTTGCTGATTTCATCAATGCTGAGAAATATGGTTCAGTAGCTCCAATTCAAAATGGCGAAATCGGTAAGGTATTCGGAGTTAAGGTTGTAGTCTCTACTTTGTTGACTGCAGCTCAAGCTTTGATGTTTCACCGTGAAGCTGTGGCTCTTGCTTTCCAGCAAATGCCTGAGTTTGACGAGCAAAAAGACCTTCAAAACCTCGGTATCCGTTACAGCTTGGATCAACTTTATGGATATAAAGTTCTTCAGTCTGGAACAGGTATTTCTAAATTAGCTTAATAAAGGGGAAACAATGAGCGTTATTAAAGGTCAAATGACCATGTTCAAATACACTTACGACTTCGCACGAGATGGCGGAGCTGTAGGTGATATTCCGTTGACTGCAGATGTAAATGCCATCCCACTATCTTTCGTCATCACTGACGTGAGTGTTGTGGTGGATACGGCTTTGACGACTGGTGGATCTCCAACATTGACTGTTGGAAACAGCGCCGATCGTGATGGCTACTTGGCTGACATCATTGCTGAACTCAGTGGTGTTGGTGCGTCTGTTCATGCTGGAGAAGTAGCTGGTGCTCTTCTTTGGGATGACACAAACGACCACGCTATCGAGTACACTGTTCCTTCAACTGCAGCTGCTATTCCTAGCATCAGCATTGGAACAGCTGCTTTGACGGCTGGTAAGTTGCTGGTTTATGTGCACGGCTATATGCCAGGCGCAGTTCCTGCTTAAGGAATTATGCTTCCAGGTGATGTAACTAACATACCTGACTTTGTAGAGGCTCCGTCTCCGGAAGAACTCCGGAGGCGGATGCTTTCTAACAACGTTAAGAACGGAATGATGTACCGATACTTCGACATCCAGAAAGATGGTAATCGTTGGATCGCGTTCTACTATAAAAAGCTAGACAAGACAGAGGGTCAGTCACTTGGCAATCAGCAGGAACTTAAGCGACAGAGAGCTTGATAAGTTTCAAGAAGACGTTAACGGAAACACAGCCGTAAGAACGCTTTTGTCAGGAGCAATACCAAGCAACTGGGATAATGTGACGCTAAGCTACACTGGGGATAATGTTACATTGGTTGTTTACAGTTTAGATTCAACAGTGATCCGAACGCTCACATTAGGATATGCGGGGGATAATCTAACATCGGTAACGGTGACATAAATGGCACGATATGCTTTTAACGTATTTACTGGGACCTTTGATTTAGTGTCCGGCTCGTCTTCAGATTCAGAGATACTAACGCACGAGTATAATTCAGCTGGTTATAGGCTTAGCTCATATAATTCAGCATCAAGTTCACATTTGGAAGATCTTGGTCCTTTGGTTGTGGTTGATAATAGCGGTGATGTCGTAAAGGTATAGGGGTAGAAATGTCGTTTCATAAATACTTAGTTGGATCTGATCTGCATTCTCCTTCTCAAGAGCAAGTAGAGAATAATTCAGGATCTACTATCACTAAGCTCAAGGTTGTTAAGCTTAACGGTATTGGCTCAGTATATCCTCAGATAGTTCCGGTTTCATCATTGTCAGATTCTGCTGCAGGGATAGCACAAGCAGATATAGCTACTGGTCAAACGGCTTATATAGCGGCATATGGAAGACTAAATGATGTAGATACATCAGCGTATACATTAAACGACCAATTATTTAGTGACGCATCCGGGAATCTAACTACAACAAACACTGGCATACCCGTGGGTGTGGTTATTAAGATCGGATCAACTAACGGAATTATTTTTTTAACGCTCTATGGAAAAGGCCCAAAAGGTGATGATGGGGATAATGGTGTTGTAGAGCGGATAGCTGTTTCAGACGTTGACGATCCAAGTTCAGAGTTATCGTCCCAATCTGGATCTACTGGAGATTTAATAGCTTTATACGAGGATGGAGATCCAAGCCAATGCAGTATTTATCTGTTTGATTCCACAATTACTGCGACAACAAATAGTCCATTTATAGTTAACGGAAGCGGCGGGAAGTGGATTGCGATTGCTGGGAAATATACCCAATCAGGCGTCATAAGTAATGGCGATATCAGTGCTCCAAATCTCCAAACCGTCACACAAGTAGAAGCAGAGGCGGGCACTGCGACCACCACCAGACTTTGGACTGCTGAGCGAGTGGCTCAAGCTATAGCAGCTCTGGCAGCGCCAGGCGCTGTTTGGGGTGGGATCACAGGGACATTAAGTGATCAAACAGACTTGCAGACAGCTTTGAATGGCAAATTAGATACGCCAGCAGTCGGCAATAATAAGCTACTGGCTACCGATGGAAGCGGCGCTGTGATTGCTGCGCCAGATACATCTATAAATGCTTTAAATGGTTTAGATATCTCACTAAATGTTGATGCGCCAAATACGTCAGGATTTTCGGACTTTTACTTTACTACGGCTTCTATAAACGCTGCTGACGATACTCCGGATAGGGGGTACAATTTAGTAAATAATCAAATCCAATTCGACACAGATAATCAAGGGTTTGACATAGGAACCAATGGAACCGCAGCCGGAGTGATCTCAAATTATGTAGCCCACAGCGGGACTAGTAATATTGGTGACGTTGCTTTTATTAAAAACAACTTTGCCATTGGTAACGGTACAGATCCAATTGATTTAAAGGGCGTATCATACTGTTATGGTTTTGGTAACGTTGCGGCAAATGTCACCGTAACTGGGCCACTACAGGGATACGGATTTCAACCAACGGTTGATGAGGATGCATCATTTGCAGCATCGAATGCGTACATTAAGCCGTTTTATGATGCGTGCAATATTGAGTGCGAGGCTCCAGGGCACATAAGTTTTAATGCATCACCAAATCTAGCAGAGATTAGAAACAATAGTAATTATACTGGATTGAATATAAATCCAACAGTCACAGCTCTAAACGGAAACGGATCAGTAACTGGTATTGGTGTTAGTGGAAATATTGGATCATTTAATCTAAATGGTTCTTTTCGTGGTGTTAGCGTTTCTCCAACCATATCATCAGGTAGGTATGTCGCCGCGTTTCAAGCGAGCATGAACAGTGTTACTCCATATGCAGGAGCTGCATCCACTCTTACAGTACAGGATTTAACATTCACGTTTATAGCCGTTGGCGACAATAATACCTACACTATGGCGTACACTTCTGGTGCAACGGCAGGTGCAGAAGTAGTGTCTATATCTGGAACAGATGTGTCGGTACAGATAGAGAGTGGAGTATCAACAGCGACACAGATTAAAGCGGCATTAGATGGTGATACGAGCTTTTCTAGCGTGATCACAACAACAATTACAGGAACGGCATCTAACGCGCAGACACCATTTAGCGCAACACCATTTACAAGTGGAGAGAATGCGGGACAGGTATTTGCGGCGGACCTACAGGGTGATGTTAGGATAAATGGCCCTATTAGCGCAGGGAAGGCTGATCTATTTTATAATTATGACTTGGTATCAGGAACGTCTAATCCATTTACTATCCATTCATTTGTCACTGGAGTGGCAGTAGACGCCAATGACACAATAACAGCTGGGGATGTCATTGGTGTAAATACGGCAATGCTAATGAACGTAGGCGACAATGCAACAGTATCTACAAATCTAGTAGGGCTGTCGGCAATGGCTATGCCGGCTGTTGTTAGTCTTGGAGCTGGTTCTGTTGTAGACCGCGTATCCGGAGCCACCTGTGCGCTGAGCTTAGATCCTGGTGCTGGTGGCGGGACAATATCAGAGCTGGATATATGTCGCTCTGTAGCTATACCAAACGGAGTAACTACCGTGACAAAGCTTTACGGGTTTAAGATGGATCTTCCTTTTGGTGATCCAGGATCAACCTCTTGGGGGTTTTATGAGTCGTCAGGCATTCATAATTATATGGCTGGAAATATCCTCATTGGCGGGACAGCTGGAAGTGATGACACAGTAACTAATAGCAGCGTAGCTATGGAGATAAAGTCGTCAACAAAAAGCCTAGTTGTGTCGCGCATGGATACGACAGCAAGAAACGCATTAACCGCCATTGATGGAATGATAATTTATAACACCTCTACCGATAAATTTCAGGGTTACGCTAACAGTACATGGGACGATTTGAACTAAGGTATTTATGAAAGACGATGAGGCAAGAAAAAGAGCGTTTGAGTTACTGGATAACGCCATAGCTCAATTAAATGTTAACCGAAAAACCCATCAAATACTTATGGATGCATTAAATATTTTATATCAAACTAATACCGTAGAAGAAAAACTATAGGGGATTGTGATGTTACTTACTCAATGGATTAGAGCTTTCTATTCGGACAACGGGACCATCACCGACATTAGTCTTGGCTTGCAAGAAGACGCGTCAGTTACATTTGAGGTAGTTGGTACTGAAGACTATCTGTATGTGGCGCAGAGCATGCCATTCAATAATCTCTTTGTTGAGATACACACAGCTAACGACAACGCCTCAGTCGTGTCTGTGGATCTATGGGATGGCAAAGCGTGGACTCCTGCTGTGGATGTGTTGGATGGGTCGGCACTATCAGGAAAGAGTTTGGCTAGAGATGGAGTGATTCAATTTCAGCCAGATAGGGATGAGTTTTGGGAAAAGGTGGAAGATACTAGGGATGAGCCTACAGCGTTTGGCCTACAGTCTAGCGTGGTTATCTACGACTGTTATTTTGCGCGTTTTAAGTTTTCTGCTAATCTATCTGCAGGAACGAAGCTTAAAAAAATAGGTTACGCATTTTGTAATGATGAGCAGTTAGAGGGTGTTGATCCAGAGATTGACAACTACTTAACAAGCTGGGACGCAGCTAAGACTGACTGGGTAGAGCAGACCCTTGTTGCCTCTTTGCATGTGATTACGGATCTTAAAGCAAGAGGTTGGATCTCCCATCCAGGGCAAGTACTAAGACTAGATGACGTATCTATGGCAGCTGCTTATAGGACGCTAGCTTTGATCTATAACAAGCTTGGCTCTGGATTTGAGGGTCAAAGAGATGACGCTTTAAAGCAGTACAATGATTTACTGTCTGTTAAGCGGTTTACCTTTGATCAGGATGAGGATGGCCAAGTGGGTCGTGGAGAACTCTTTGGAAGTATTTCTAGGGGTATTAGATGAGTGCAATCTCCAATATCTTTGATGCGCTTAATACTACGGTAGCTACTGCGCTACCAACGCATGCTCAGCTTTTAAATCCTTACTTTTTAGAGAGTGATTCACAGATATCGCTATCAGCAGCTTACGGCATCAAGCTTGGCCTTGGAGTTAATGTCTTTGGTAACGAGAACTCGGGACAAGAGCAACGCTCAAGAGAGCTTCTTGTTGTGCTTACAAGAAGGAAGTTTGCAACTAAGGGAAACATTACAGAGCGCAAGTCTGTAGAAAAGCAACTCTTTGAAGATCTTACCTTAGTGTTAGATGCGGTAGCGGCCACTCCTAAGCTTGGAGTGATGTCTGTGCAGAGAACTTATTATGTCAGTGATACTGGCGTGCAATTTTTGCCTTTGGGTGGTGATAGAGTCGATATCTACTATCTGGAGGCAACTCTAACGGTAGAGTATGAAAACGAGGTGCAGTTATGTACCTGAATAATTCGACTATAATGGGGGTCTATCATGGCATTAAGTAATCCTAGGTCGTTTTTCGGTGTGCATTCTGTGACACCGTACAACACCTCAACAAAAGAGTACTATGGCACGTTGAAGGTTTTAGGATCTTCCTCGTTAAACTTCTCAGGTGAGCTTGTCGCTCTCAATGGTGGATCTTCAAAGTTTCCATTTCACGTTGAAGACGGTCTTATCACTGCAGAAATTGCTCTCACGTTTCGGGAATATCCTGATTTCGTATTTGAGTTGTTTCTAGGTAAGGCAGTTACCACTACATCTGCTCAGACTTCAGGATCTGTTACTGCTCTAGCTAACGGCAAAGGCACTTCGGTTCTTCAGGCAAGTACAGGTATCGCATCTGTTGGTCTTAAGTCTGGATCATCAGCTGATGTAAAGTTTGCTCAGTATGTAGTTAAAGCAGCAAGCACAACTACGGTTGATGTGTACGCAGCTACGGACATTGATTTTGCTCGTGGAACTGATGCTACTTACCAAAACGATTTGCTAAAGATCACGGCAACGGCGCTCACAATCACTGCTTCTACGGCTGTTGAAATACCTGGAACAGGATTAGAGCTAACAGGTGGATCTGGCACTATTGGCATGACAGCTGGAGATACGGCTTACTTTAGTTCTAAGCCTATCAACAGTGCGTCAGTGGACGTTGTTATTGGAGGCGGCTCAGACTCATTCCCTGAGTTTGGAGCTATTGTACTAGCTAAGCAGCGTGGAAACGGTCAGATGGCAGAGTTTGACTTGTACCGCTGTAAGGCAGTAGGTCTTCCTATTGGACTTGAGGAAAACACTTGGTCGGAAGCTTCTGTTACCGCTCAAGCTTTCTTTGACAGCACACGCAACGGCGTATTCTCTATGCGCTTTGCTGACGCTGTATAAGTTCAAAACACCAATCAACTGATGGGGCTAAGGGGTCATGGTGATCTCTTAGCCCTTTTTCTTTTTGGGGTTATAAGCTTTGGAGCATAAGAGTCGATAAGGTACCTAATCCAAGAAGACCGATCTCCCTCTGCGTACATGTCGGCTGATCCTTTGAGTTTAAGAAAAAGCCTTCTACTTAGCCTCACAGTCACCACTACATTCAGATTGTCTTTTTGAATACGTTCATCCATTGTATTACATCGATACATTAAGTTAGGAGAAAATCAATGGCTGACATCCGTCTTGAAGACATGATTCCAGAAGAAGCTCAAGTAGTGCTTTACCCAAATGGTGTGGAGAAGCTTTACACCCTAAAGAAGGTGACACTTGAGGATGAGGCTTGGATGGCTAGAGTCTTTGGGCAAGAGAAGCTTCAAAAGATATTTGCTGATGTAGACATGCAAAACATAGCAAAGATTATCTTTAGGCAGCTAACTGATAAGAGCGACTTTCTTCCTAGAGAAGAAAAGACCTACTCGGATGAAGGTGACGAGATAGTTGTTAGAGTCACAGGACCTGAGTTACTAATGCGGTCCATTGTTGGAAAGAAGCATCAACTAGAGGTCCTGCAAGCAATGCTTAAGATCATTGGAGCATCACAGCCTGTACTTGATGAGTCCGAGAAGAAGCTCGTAGAAAGCGCAAAAAAAAAGACAGCTCGTCCGAAGTAGTAACGGACTGGGCTGGTATCTTTGATACTATAGCTTCAGAGTACGGTTACACATTCACACAGATCTCTTGTATGACAATGAGAGAGATTCACTTTGCACTCAAGCGTATAGACGTAAGGCGACATAATAATTACGCTATGCAAGCGGCTCTGTTTGGCCATAAAATAAAAACCAAGGCTGCTATCAGTTCTCCTGTGGCTTCTCCGTTTACGGACGAGGAGGAGAAAGCCGCCGATAGAGCGATGAAGGCTGCGTTACTTAGGTCGGGGCTAAGAGCAAAAGCAAAGAAGTGAGTGGATGGCTGACAACGAGATTAAAGTCAATTTAAACGCTGACGAGTTTAGCAAAAACGTTAACGAGATAAAGAAGTCTACCAAGTCTTTGGAAGACTCACTCAAAAGCGTTGGCGTCCAAGCAGGCGTAGCATTCGCTGGTTTCACTGGTCTTATTTACAAGTCTATCCAAGCGTATGGCGAGCAAGAAAAAGCCGTCAACACACTTAATCAAGCTCTTAAGACGCAAGGGATATTCTCAGAGCAGCTTTCAAAACAATATCAAGAACAAGCATCTGAGCTTCAAAGCCTAACTACCTATGGCGATGAGGCTATAGTTGCTGCTCAGGCCCAGCTGCAGGCTTACACAAAGAACAAGCAAGTCACTAAAGAGCTGACTAAGGCGACCTTAGACTTTGCACAGGCTCAAGGCGTAGATTTACAAACAGCAGCCTCTCTTGTTGGAAAGTCCATAGGCACTGGCACTAACGCTCTAGCAAGATACGGCGTAGCTATCAACACGTCCGCTACCGCATCGGAAAAACTAGAGCAGGTAGTTGGAGCCCTTAATAGGCGCTTTGGTGGACAAGCAGAAGCAGCAACCCAAGGTCTTGGATCACTCATCCAATTAAAGAATGTATTTGGGGACGTATTTGAGGAGATAGGCAAAAGGCTTGCTCCAACAGTAGTAGATATATCTAAAAAGCTTACAGCGTTTTTTCAGGCGGTAATTAATAACGGTCCACTTATTGATATGATCGCAAATATCATTAAGGTTGGGGCCGCACTCACTGGGTCTGTTACGGTCATTGTCGGCGCGGTATTAGCATTCAATAAACTATCGCAAGTTATAAAGTTCGCAGGCATTGCTCTTGAGTTATTTGGCGGTGGTATAAGAGGAATTGTAGGAGCTACAGGCATTGGTCTACTGATCCTAGTGATCTCTGATCTAGCTCTCAATTGGAATCTGCGCTTTAAGCAAATGCAAGCCGTTTTCCAGGCATTTACAAACAATATTGCAGCATTGGGGCAAGGGTTAACGTCTATCCTTGCTGGGGTATTCACGTTAGATACCGCCAAGATTACCGCTGGACTTGCGGCTATTAAAGACGCGTTTGTATCTGGGATTGATGAGTACAACAATGTCAGGAAAGAGCAAAACGACAAAGAAGTAGAAGATGAGAAGGCTAAGCAAGAAGCCATTATTGAAGCTCAAAGAGAAGCGCGTATTGTTCAGACAGACGAGTACACAACATTCCTTGAAGAGTTCACACTTCAAAATGAGGAATACGCAGCTCTTAATGCTGAGAGACAACAAGAGTTCAACGCGGCTGCATTGGAAACACTTAGAACTCAGTTACAAAATGAGAACGCCGCTAGAAACACTGTTCTGCAAGATCGCTTAAAGAAATCAATTGATGCCAACAACAAGGAGATGCAGGACCGAGTTAAGTTTGGAGCAACCTATGCTGCCTTAAATAAGGTGATTAACTCGGAAGAAATTCAAGGCAAGAAGCAGACGATTGACAGTCTTGCGCAGCTCGCAACTAGTGGTAACGCAACATTAAAAAGCATCGGCAAAGCGGCGTCGTTGGTTCAGATTGGTATCAAGACCGCTGAAGGCGCGATATCAGCTTACGCATCCCTTGCTGGAATACCATTCATTGGTCCTGGTTTGGGTATTGCAGCGGCTGCAGCTATTACAGCCTTTGGTGTAGAGCAAGCTGCGAAAGTAACAGCAGCGGCGTCTGGTGGTGTGGTGCCTGGAGTTAATCCAGTAGGCCGAGGGTTCACAGACACTCAGCCAGCACTTCTAACTCCTGGTGAATTGGTTGTACCTAGGAAGAGCTTTGATGAAGTGATCAATGCGGTTGCAGCTTCAAGAAACAATGAAGCGTCTTTGGTGGATACGGGTAATGGTGGTGGTGGTAACGTTGCAGTCATGATTGGATTTGATGGAGCGGAAGCCTCGCAAGTACTTACAGCAAGGCAAAATGAAGATACCGCATTAGGCATATCGAGGGCATTCGCATGATCTCAGGAGGCATAAAGTTCTTCAGTAAAAGCAAATGCCTGTATGCGGATGGAGCTACCATCTCGGCAACAAGTGGAAACGCGGCAGCTCCTAGGGCCATTGATAAAAACCCCGTGACTCACTGGAGAAGTGTCGGATCTGTAGATAGTACAACGGAAACGATCATTATAACCTTTGATGGGTCTCAGACTATCGACAGGGTGTTCTTAATAGACCATAACTGGAAACAGTATACGGTTAAATACAGCCTCGTAGGCGTATATACACATTTTGCAAACGTCACTACTCTTAATGGATCCACTCAAACAAACGTATCTGAAACGGCCTATGGACAAAGCACTTCCTACTATGAGTTCACTGAGGTAACCACGGACTCCATAGAGATTACGGTGACTACTACCCAGGTAGCTGATGAAGAAAAATACATAAGCCGCATTGTTGCAACATCAGAACTTGGAACACTGCAAGGATATCCTGGTGTTTCTAGTATGACTCAGTCTAGGAATACGAGAGTGAATAAGATGCTGTCAGGTAAGGACTCGGTACAAAAGTCAGAAGAGTCAGTGGATTTTCAGTTAGTATTTAAAGACTACCCAGCAAGTTTCTCAGCCGATCTAGATTTAATGGCTGAGTTGTTTGAGATGGAAGATAACTTCCTGGTATGGCTTTGTGGCGGCCGTTACGGGTCAGACTACTTTAGATATTCTATTCGAGGATTCAGACTTCAGGATCTATACGAAATGCAGATCGATAAAGATTTTGACATAAGCTATTCGGACAATGTTTACATCAACCAGATAAATCAAAAGATCAGCTTTACGGAGGCTGTGTGAGTGTTTTATCTGGTGTAAAATACAAAGTATTATTTACGCCAAAGGTAAGCATAAACTCATACGGTACAGAAGTTGATGTTAGTGACCGCATCAGAGTAGATGGCCTACAGAAGATAAAACGATCGATTGACTCGGGTGATTACGGGTTTGGTGTTTATACCTATGACGACATAGATCTAAAAGGCTTCAATAGGAACGGGATCTTTAACGGTCCCGAAGATTCCAGGAGCATGTTCCCAGCTGGCCGAGATGGGTGCATAGTCAAAGTCGTCTTCACGCAATACGACAACCAAGACAACGACACAGATACAATAGTGTTTAATGGGCTCATCAACGAAGAGGCTACTAGGCTTGACGTTGTAAAAGACATAATAACATTACGAGTATTGAGTCTTGATTCGATCATACGAAACACTAAGGTACCCGCTGGTATCATCACTACCAACGTCACTGTAAAAGATGCGTTATTACAAATATTAAGTTCCAACCGTATTGAGCAGATTCTTAATGTTGATGAAGCGAACATAAATCCGGCTCTGAATTTAGAGATAGATGTTGGCACCGTATTCGACGACAAGCCTGCTAAAGAAGCGATTGATGACCTATTATTGGTGTCAAACTCAGTAATGATTATTGATTCAAGCCTGAACGTCATTGTCAGACCAAGGACTGAAAAGACCGATCGTCCAATCCTTAAGCTTTACGGCAAGTCGGAGTTGTATGGCAGAGAGAACGTCATTAATCTGTCGGATTACAACTCAGGATTCCATAGAGTCTTCACCTCAATAGTAGTTAACGACGTAGAGAAATCCAATGCGGGGCTTAGCTCTGATTACGGTGTCAGACAAAAAGCGTTCACCTTTGATTTTATTACAGATGCCGAAAAAGAATCTCAAATAGCTCAAACGCTTTTAGATGAGTTTAAGGCCGCAAAGACTGAATTAGTCGTTAAGGTGCCCATAAGAACCATACTGACTTACGACCTACTCGATAGAGTGAGCATTGATTATCCACTGCGCGTTAAGCCTGTAGCTGGAAAGTTCTTGCCTGTGGTCGGGGTATCTTCCTTGGGTGAGACCATAACGCCGTTGCCTCTTCAATTTGGGTCACTTGCGATTGATCCAAGGATAGCTTTTAAGATCATAGAAATAGCCGAAGACCCCAAGAGTTTTAGTGCGGATATTAAGCTTCGACAAATTGGGGTGGACGTATTTGACGGACAATTTAACACGACTGGAAGTTTCATACTTGGCTTTGCTGTACTTGGTGATGCACTATTACAGCCTACAGAGGATGAGTGTGCGACATGGAATCCTAGTGTGTTGGGAGCCGCACAAATGGGATGCACAGAAGTTGCTTAATAGGAGAGAAAGATGAGTTCGAATACTTTAAATAATAGATCAGACGGTGAAACAATTGTTGAAGCGTTTTTCAACGATATTCATTCTGCATTAGACGGGGACTTTGTAGGAAGAAACTCAGCTGGTGTTCCTACATCAGGTCAGAATCTTGGAACAGCGTCAATCCCTTGGGGGACGTTTCGAGGCACGGGCTTAGTGGTTAACGGCTCATCCATCGATACATCACAAGTCGCAGCACCTCCATATAGGCTAATCTCTGGAGTAGTCAGATCAGCTTCTAATCAACCGGCTTTTTTAGTGCCTAACGGATCGGCGTTGAGCTTTGTAGTAGATGGCACGCCAACATCGTTAGTGTATGACGTGAATGCACAAAGCTACACGTTGAGTGCGGATCTCACTAAGAGTTCTTTGACTGCCGCTCCTTCAAGCAACAACACTTGTTTGGTAAACGACGCGCTAGCAGTAAGCCAATACCAAAGTCGAGTATGGGGTGA
>Ga0209174_10000611_pt1 | contig 26307 bp, 49 predicted proteins | sample JI91814BDNA_FD_187505 | JGI IMG/M metagenome (GOLD analysis project Ga0209174, IMG submission 187505) | Wastewater effluent complex algal communities from Wisconsin, to seasonally profile nutrient transformation and Carbon sequestration -... | ecosystem: Engineered > WWTP > Effluent > Algae...
TTATTTCTATATATGGAGGAATATACTTAGGATAACCTTTCGTATAATAGGACCATAAATAATTTCCACCATACCCTCCATTTTTATTTCTTTGTAAAGCTGAATTAATAACACCTCTATCTAAGTTATTATCAATACAAGCCTCATCAATTGAGTTATAGATTTTAATAAATACTCCATCTATAGAGTATTGTATAACTGATTTTGTAACACCAATAGAACCACCAAAACCACCATCAGAAGTATTTGTAAGATTAAATAATTTTCTATATTTTTCAATATAAAACTTTTCTTTATCCTGCCATATACTTTTTGAACAAGTTTCTATTAAAATGATTTCTGGTCTAATATTTTGAGATAGTAATAATTTAATCCAATTAATCTTGTGGGTTTGATTAATTGCTTTTTTACTTTCATCAATATGAGATTGCAATCTTTTTATTAGAAGCATTTTAGTTTTACCTATATATCTAATTATATCAGGTTGTCTTGGATCTATCAATCCATAAATGTATACCATATAATTTTTTTACAAAAATACAATATTTTTAATATATTTTAAATTCCACCTTTTTCCACTAATACATTAGTGTACTCTACTTTCTTCCACATTATTGTGTGATTTCGATAGTCTCTGAACCTTATTCCTTTTAAAATAAAGGAATCTTGGCTGCTGATTACCTATTGTAACATCTTTATCTCTTTTACTATACTATAATCATTACTGTTATAGAGAGTGTATAAAGCTTTAAGGTTTTCCAGTCAATTTAAGTGGTTTTAAAAGGGCATGACAATTTTACCCTTTTTCTTTTGCTCTACCCATAAATTCCATACTCATTGAGTATTGACAATCTTCTAAAACCACATTTTTTATTTCAGGTCTTTTAGAAGATATGTATTCAATCATTGCTGGTAACAATTTAACATCTTGTACATGCATATACTTTGCTCCTTCTGATAACTTACTACCTTTAGGATATAAAGTATTACTACCTTTAATAGGTAGTTGTTTACCACTAAAACTCAATATAATAGTTTCAGCAGGGTTTAAACCTTTAATTCCCAAAGTAGTATTTGGAAATATACCTGTACTTTTTCCCTTAGTTGGTTGTCCAACAATTGCAATTCTTAATCCCATTATTGTAAACTTTTTTTAATTAACTGATTTAACCATTCATGATTTGTATCAGGTACTTTAAGTAAGATACAAGCCATTTCTTTCTTTGTAAAGGTAGTAAAATTTTGTGACATACTGTTATCTAATGGGTCATAAATTATACTATATTCACTTGGTGTAATCCAGTATAAAGAGTCGTTATACATCTTTAATTGGGATATATTAATGTCTGGATTTATTTTTACAATTTTATATTCGCTAGTGTCATATTCATAACCACTATCCGTTTTATTTATATTTCTTAATAATAAAACATATGTTTCATTATTTTTTAAAGAAGATTCGAATGTAGTAAAACTACCATCTCTACCTTCTTTTGCTACTACTGCGTTTTTTATATGATTTATTTTAGTCCTATTACTTATAAAAGTTATGATTTCATCTTTTGTCATAGCTGTTTTTTTCTAAGTAAATCTGCTAAAGGTATTTCTATCAATTTATTATGCTTTAAATAATCAACCCATGCAATTATTATATTTTTGCCTGAATCTCTACCTTTTATTATGTGACCATATACAATAGGTAAATTCAATATTTTATCTTTAGTCTGTACTTTTTTATACAAGGCTAAATCTAACATTCCATATAAAGTTGATTGTTCTTGGTAATCAGATGGTCTATTTAAGACAATAACTACATCACATATTTGAAATAGTTGTCTACCATGATATATATCTGTATACATAGGATAAGATAAACTCTTTTTGATAATCCTATCATGACTAAGCATTGCGTCATTTAATTGACTAAGAATCAAATATGTATGATTCTTAAATGTTTTTTTACAATAATTTAACATTAAAGCTAACTCTGATATTTTGTTAGCGTCACTGTCTCCTTCTACTAATAATGAGTGATCAATTATAACAAGTATATCCTCATCAGGATGTTTTGTGTTATAAGCGTCAATTTTATCAAACATTTGCTCATTATTTCCCCCATATTCTTCAAAATCAATCTTTAATTTATTGATTTCATCATAAACACTATCAGGTATTAATAAACTTTCATCAGTATTTAATTGTAGAACGGTAGCTCTCAATTTATTACTAATTAATCTTGCTATAATACTTTCTGATGGCATTTCAAGAGTAAAGAATAATACTCTTAAGTTTTTATTTAATAATATAACATCTTCAGCAATTCTAATAGTTAATGCTGTTTTACCAACTCCACTATGAGCTGCTATTAGATTTATGGTATTTCTAAAAAAACCATTAGCAGTTGCTTCATTTAAATTTTTATATCCTGTTTTTATAGTAGGATTACCGCCATTTTTAAGATCCTCTCTTCTTTTTTTAAAATTTTCTACAGCTTTAGATACACTAACTAAAGACCCTACCTTAACTATTTTCTTATAACTCATAAAATTTTTAGTTATTCTTCTAATATAAAAATATCATCAATACCATTAGATGAAGAATTAAAACCTAATTCTCTGTTAGTGTCATTAACTTCAACAATTTTACTCTTTCTTAATGCTATTATAGCATCCTCCAATCTAGAAGTAAACTTTTTATTTTCATTTACTTTATAAACAAAATATTCAAGTTTACCAAAATATGGAGCTTCATATTTTAATACATGGTTTCTGGCACAAGTTAAAATTTCTTCTTTTGTTATATCACTCAAAGAAGTCTCTTGAAAGAATTTTTCAAGTCTTTTTGTTATAAGAGGTTCTTTACTAGAATAACCATCTGGGAAACTATCCAATAAAGATTGTATAAACTCTTTATCAGATAATATAATATTAGAATTGTCATATAATTTTTTTACTAGTTCTTTATTAGGTATGAAATTATTAAATGTAAAAACATTTTGTTTATCTAATAAACCATATCCATTTATTAAAAATAAAGAAACTATATTAGGTTCTAATTTTTTTATCAAAAAATCTTTACTCTTATCATCCATTATTTTTACTCTTTTTCTGTGTAAATATTATCACCTATATTACCTTTTACATTACCTGTAACAGAAATTATGTTACCCTTAGCATCAAGAGTAACATAATTTTCTCTTCTAGTTAATTTAGCAGTTACCTCATCATTCAACATTTCAAAACTATCATTTTGTTTAATTCTTGATCTTTTTTTTGTTGATACCTCCAATCTCCTCAGTGCTGTTTTAACTTTTAATGACATGTTTAATTATTTTAGATTCATCAATATCGAATAGTGCAGATTCAATCCATCTTTCTTGGCGTGTATTTTTTGATACTAAGATTCTTATATCTGCAACATGATTCTTTCTGTAAAGTATTGTTCTAAAAGCCCTTTGTTGTATAAAATCATTACTACTATTAACAACTGTTAGCAAACAACCATCAACATCAACATAACTTTGTCCTACAGAGCCTTTATTTACTAAAACTAAATGATTTATTTTTTTACTATTAAAATCATCTAATTTAGATTTATCTGTCTTAGAATTATAAGTATTACTACTTATTAAACTAGCTGTTTTAGAATCTTCAGCAAAGATTAATACTCTTTTACCATTCTTTTCAGATTCTCTTATATACTGTTTAGCAAATTCTATTTTATAAGTTAGTTTATTTAAGAATTTACACATATATATAGAAAGTCTTGCCATTTCTTTCTTTTTATCATCATACTCTGCTTTAGCATACTTAATACTTAAATTTGTATAACTAGCATGATCGCTGGTATAAAAAGATCCTCCTGAATACTTAACAAATGTAGTCTTCTCTTTAGATAACTCATGGTATATTAATGATATCTTATAATCAGATACATTATGATCTAATACTGCATCATCAACAGTATATTCAAATACTAATTTCAATCTCAAAATATCATATATAATCTTTTCAAATGATTTGGTATTTTTTAATGTACCAGTCATATATACAGATTTATTTGCATTTATTGTAACTAAATAATTACAATAATTCTTAGTTATTTTTTGACATTCATCAGCTATTATAATATCCCAAGAAGTATTTGTATAGTTTTTTAATGATTCATAACATATACATGTTATATTTAAATTAAAACCAAAATCTTCCATTTCTCTTGGTAAAATATAATCTCTAAAATCAGCAAGTGAAGTTACCCATAGTATTCTTTTGTAGTTTTTCTTTTGTATATAATCTAGCATACATAGTGTTTTACCAGATCTTATACTTTTTTTTATTAAGCACCTATTACATGTTTCAAGAGCCTTTTGACAATTGACTTGTGCCTTTTTTAGTTCATATTTCTTCATAATTTTCTATTGTGTTTATTATTTTATATACTTCATGTATATACCAGTTTCTATTTAGATCTTTATATCTGCTCATAGTGATTTCACCCTTTTTATTATAAGAGTTAATTTCATCTTTGGCTATATTTTGACATAAAGTGACAGGTGTAGTAGATTGTACTAATTCAAAGCTATCTTTTCTAGCTCCACTCACCCAAAGTTTATTTATAAAATCATTTCCACCCATATAATATCTCAAGAATCTATCCTCAGATATCCTATTAGTAGCAATACCATTCTTTAATTGGGTTATTACCCATCTATATCTACTTGATGACTTAGCACCATAGCAAAAATCATATATATTATTATGATTATTTATTGTTTCTTCAGGTAATTTACCATTTATAAAGTATTCCTGTAATGCTAAAGGTATTATTGAACCAGAAGTATCTTTGTGATAAGAGCCTGTAGCTATTATATCTTCATAAGTTTCAAATACTCCTTTAACTTTCTTTTTTCCTGCTTTAGTGATAGCTACATAATTATTAATATCTCTAATTACATATTTATCATAAAAATCTATTTCATAGGGTATTTTAGATATTGATTGTATTTCATCAAATATCTCTATTAATTTATCATAATCTGTTCTTAGTATTTTAACCTCAATACCATCTGTATTTTTACTTAGTATTATGGCTTCTGGTAATCTTGTGTATATTTTATCTGCCATCATTGACAATATCAACATACCATTTATAGTTGTCTTTAAAGTAAATTCGGTGTCATATAATGCACCATATTCACTATTAGATAAACCAAATACAAGATTAATTAAAATCTTTAAGGAGTAATTTAATATATAATGTGTTTTCTTATCATAACTTTCTCTTTTTTGATATAATCCATCTAGTAAACTACAATATATATTAGAAGGTATATGTTTAGGAGAAATGTCATTCTTAAATTGTATATGTGGATAATAACTTTTAAAATCTGCAGTAACAATCATATACTTATCATCACTATAATATATACCTGGCGATACTGCACCATGTAATCCACCTGCTTTATAATCAGTTTTTAATCCTTTATACTCTATAATTTTTTCTATAGCTCCTTTTAAGTTAATTACTTTCTTATCAGGAAACATACTACTCTTTAAAGTAGGGTATAAAACTATGCTTTTATAATAATCTAATACTTCATTGTAGATAGGTAAATCAAATTTAATATAATCAAATATTATATCCTTAATTACTATTTTATCATGATATGTTTTAAGCTTACTAAACTCATATTCTGGAATACCCATTCCTTCAGATAGGTATTTATAGAAGTACTTTTTACCCATATCAGGTTCAGGACTATTAAGAATATCAATATCATGAAGCTTACCAAATTGTGCTCTTAGAGTAATTAAATCCTTACTAAAATCAAATACATCCTTAGTTACTTGACAATCCCACTTACAATACTTAATAATCTCTTCAGATTGTTTTGTTGTTTTAATGTCAGAAGTATGATGATATGGTAAATCCATAATCTTCTTCTTTCTTAAATTAAACTCTAACTTTTTTAATGAAGTAGATTTAGCACTTCTAGGACCATAATTGTTAATTAACATTAAACATAATGTTGTTAACATGAATGTTTTAGGATTAAAATATAAATCTTCATCAATAATACGATTTGATAAATCTTTTATATCCTTATTAGTTGCTAAAGGATTCTTTAAGATATAATCTACTATAGGCATATCATATCTTAAAGAATTATAACCTATAAAAAAAGAATCTTTATTAATTTTAGCAAACGTTAGTAATTCTTTTCTTTCATCTAAAACACCTTCCCATATTATATAATGAGTATATATATCTTCTTTAATATCATAAAAGACAATTAAAAAATAATTATTATAAACTTCAATATCAAATATGTATATTTTTCTCATTATGTTTCGTTACTAGTTTGCCTAATAATATTGATGTTATTTTTTTTATTAAATTAGTGTCCATATTAGCTGTAACAAATTTATTGACTAATTCTGAACACTCTATTACTATATCTTCTACTTTTTGTTTACTTAAGTTTTCAGTATTTTTAGTTTTAAATTGTAAAACTGAATTTGTTGAATCTATTTTAATATCAAAAGATACTATGTCTCCTTCAATGGTAATATCACTCCTTTTCATATAATCCTTTTTTATAGTAAGCTATTTTTGTTTTAGTTTTAAATCCTTTTAAAGGACCATTAATATATTTTATAATCCAATTTTCCCAACAGTAGTAAATACACTTATTTTCATTTACTTTTTCTTCATTGTTGTTCACTATCTCTTTAAAGATAAAATTTCTGATTTTATTTGGTGGTTCAGATTTAATATCTCTTTCAATCAATACAGCATCACCTCTATAATCTTTCAATTCTAGAGGAAATAGATAAATAGGTAATACATTACCTTCTTTTAAGTCTTTTTTTCTTATGGTCTTATTTAACATTATATTTCTTTTGACAAAAATACAATGTTATAAACAAAATATGGTTATATTCCCATGACTTTTATATATTCTTCTTTTGAATATGTATCTTTTTTTAGTTTACATCGTCTAATGTTGTTCAATAAAGTATCTTTTACAGCATTTTTTACTGTTTCACTTGAAAAAGTAAATAAAATAGTATTTTCTCCTTTTTCAATATCATGGGTTTTTAATACTTCATCTTTCAAAGCTAATCTGTAATATTCATTACAATGTCTTTCTTTTAAAAACCATAACAATAATGACTTTTCCATTTAATTTTATTTAAGAGTCAAAAAAAGAGTATGGTCAGATTTCTCCAACCATACTAAAATCAAATTATGTTAACAATGCGCTCTTTATGAGATCATATCTTTCGTTTTCATATTGCTTCTCTAAAGAAGTATATATATCAACGATGTCAAGATCGTGCAATTTAGTAAAAATATTTTGTATTGTTGCTAAATTAAAATCAGTAATATGTATAACATTTTCAATTGAATCAAAGTAGCTTGATTTTCTAACTTTAACATCCTTAGATGTCAATGTCTGAGGTACTTCTAGCAATACAACTTTAGGCTCATACTGAAGTTTTTGTCTAAATGACATTAAACATTGACTTAAAGAAGATGCTTGACTAGGACTATTGTTAAACTATTTGCTTTAAAGCAATTTGGACTATACCTTTACCCTTTAAGGAAATAATTCGGGTATGCTATTATAGTCTCTGAACGTCTAAATTTAAAAGTTGTTCAAACTTTAATTTTTTTCTATTTAAATAAATTGTAGCATCATTATATAACCAATTATAAAAAATTTGAGATCTTTTTAATCCCCCTGTTTTAAATTCCCATACATTTTTAAAAGTACGTTTTTCTTTATATAATCTACCATTATAACAAAAAGGTAAATTACTAACAACACTTTCAATAAACTCTTTAGTACCAATAAAAGAAAAACCAATATTATCATATTGTTTTCCTTTATGAGTAGTAATTCTTTTATATATACTACCATCACCATCAAAATATCCTCTGATAAAATGAACTATTAAGTGATTAGGTATAATATCTAAACTTGGAAATTTTAAACTATTAGATTTATTTTCTGTACATCCTATATGTTTTAATTTATTAAACATTATAGAACTAGTAATTGAAAATCTAACTTTCTTAGTCTTTTTATAATTTTCATTATATGACGCTTCATGATAAGTCAATGGGTACTCAGATTTTAATTCTTTTTTAATTATATTTAAAATCTCTTTATCTTCTAATTTTAAAGTAATTCCTACTTTATTATTATTAGTTATATAACCATCAGCATATAAAAAACCTAATATATAAGCTTTTTCTTGAGTATTTATTATATTAAAATAATCATGATCTACATTATAAACTCTTTTTCTACCTGTACCAATTTTTTTAGAAATAGAAATTCCATTTTCTCTTAGTATTTTAGATATTGTAGTAGGAGCTATATTATAAAACTTACCTATTTTAACTGTTGACCATTTATCATTAAGATAATGATCTTTAAAAATTTGAACATTATTTACTAATTTCTTTATATTATTCATTGTTGTGTTTTACACACAAACAAATATTATTAATATAAAGTTCCTAAATTATAAATATTTTAAATTTATTTCGCTGCGGATTGTATCAATTTTAACCTTTTTACTATACTGTTGTGATTAGCAACACCCTTATTTATATCACTATAATAAGTTAGTAGTCAAAATTTAAGATAGTTTCCCGACAATTTAAGCATTTTATTTATTACAGATTACGCTGTAAGGTGACATTAACATTTATCACCATCACTTATAATAAGCATTACTGGAAAGTTTTGAATAGTTTCTTTTCTCAAGTTTGCTTCAACTGCATCACCACTATTAACCCAATTTATTAAGCAATCAGCTAGTCCTTGTATGTTAGTAGATCCCATATTGCTATTAACATATTGAGATATTACGTTATAGTTTTCTAAAAATGATTTACTTTTATCAACTAGTTTCTCAACTTTTACAGCTGCTCTACTCATAAATCTATTATTAGAAGTTTGTATTGTAGACATAGGACTAATAGCTTCAGTGACATCACCAAATCTAAAGAATATATTGTTCTGATTATCAGGGTTTTTATATAAAACTAAAGATGTTGCTAATTTAGCAAATCTTTCAGGAAATCCACCATTCATACCCATAGATCCACTACAATCAACAATTACCATAACAGGAACTTCAAACTTAACAAAATCTACAATGGCTTGCATTTCGATTTCACTTAAAACATTTTTAGTTCTGTCTACTCTACCCAAATCATATATAAAATCAAATATAGTAGAACCTGCTGTATTTACTTTGCCTTCTTTTTTTACTTGTTTAAGTTTAACTTCTTCAGCTTCTGTTAAACCTTCATTTGCCTTTTTTAACTCTAACTCTCTAGTTTCTGCTTGTTTTTGAGCTTTAATAGTTTCCCAAAATGTAAAGTAACCAGCAAGTTTAGCATATTTAGTAACAACTTTACCTTCCCAATCAAATAATCTTCTTTTGACTCTATTTCTAGCACCATTAGGTAATTTACCTATCCATTTAAGGAATTGTTCCTCATCAAAATCATGTATTTTACCATTAGAAAACAATACATACTCTAAATCAGCATTATATTCTTTTCTCCATTCAATAAAACCAATAAATCTTGTGTTTTTATCATGAATTTCAACTTTGAAACCTTCTCTTTTAGATATATCCATTAATAACTTATGATAAAGTTTCATTTTTTGAGTAGTGGGTGTTTGAAGATCTCTAGTACCTCTAACACCATCTTTATATATACTTATTCTTTTACTAGTATTTGGCTTACTAACAAATTTAGCTACTAAAGTTCTTTGAAAAGGATTTTTTGAGTTTATGTAGTTAGATAATAGATCTAATAAAGCTTTGTAAGCTTCTTCTTTAGACATTATTTTAGCTAATAAACCCCAATTACCTTGAATTTTACTTGTTTTCTTTTTAGTTGATATTTGATATCTTGTAAACTCTCTTAAACCAACATATTCAACATAAATTGGTAGTAATTTACAAAATGTTTTGACGTCTCTATCTAACATAAAGTTAAGATATTCAAGCCATTGGCTATTTAATGATTGACCTCCTTGAGGCATCTCTTTTTTTCCAAATATATTGTGTTGCCTATTTTGAATTTCACCCATATTAATACATAATATGTGAAATAATACCATTTCAGCAGCAGTTTTGCAACTTAAATACGCAGATTCTAGATAAGATTTAATTGAACCTGATGTTGCATGGCTAAGAGCTAATAATTCTCTTTTACCATAAAAAATATTCTCACTTTTGTTGATTTTAGACATTTTTGATTTTTAATTGATAAGTGAAAAATTATATTTTTCTACAGAAAAATACAAGCATTGGTGAAGGTGAGTTATAGGAAGAATAATATTCAACCATAAATCCTAATGATTTTAATAAATTTATATAAGATCTTTCTCTGTCATATATATTTATTATACTTTTTAAAGTAGGATGTTCCCTAGCAGCAAGAAAAGTTAATACAACTTTACTTCCTCTATTTATATTAAGTAAAAAATCTTTCATTTTACTAGAATAGGGTCCACAAAAATCCAAAAATAAACCATCAAACTCTTTTGGATTAGATTTTAATATATTATCATGTATTAATTCAATTCTTTCATCTGCAACTTTTAATTGTTTTTTATAGATGTGAGGATTAATTTCTACAACAGTTACTCTTTTATTTTCATTTATAAAAGAATTTTCTAACGAGAAATCTAAATTACATAATGACAATATATTAGTACAAGGGCTAAAGTAATCGAATACCTTAGCCCTTATAACAATCTTGTTTTGTGTTACTTTATACTTAGCGTGTTTACCAAGTAATTTCGTTGCCATTTAAAACAAATCTATTATTTGGAAATTCAACCTCTAAGCCTCCAATCTTAACAATATTGTTGTTTACCACAGTAGTAGTAACCATAGAACTTTTGTTAATCACAGCAGCATACACTGGTTCTCTGCGTTTTGGAGTTGGATTCTTGTCAGCATTTTTAACTGCAACATACCTTTGAGCTGAAAATTGCTTTCTTGTCAAATTGTACTTAGACATTACTTGATTAATTTTCTTCTCATCATCACCTGCTTCTAATAATGCTGTGTACTTTTCCTGTACTTGTTCATTTGATAATCTTTTCATTTTTTGATTGTTTAATTGTAAAAAAAAAGGGATACAAAGCACGTATCCCATTAATGACGAATAAAGCTGCAAAGCTTTTTATTTAAAATAATTTTATTACTGTTAAGTTACTTGGTGAAGTACCACCCTCACCATCTGGAACAAAATAAGTATCATATTTACTATTAGTAGTAAATACATAATCAAAATATTCTGTTACAGGACTTTTGCCTAGATTTTCAATAGTCATATGACTAACTGCTAAATACAATTTACCAACATTTTTATCTCGAAGTAATTTAGATAAACCTTTAAATGTACCACCATAAATAGATAAATCATCAATAATAAGTATATCCTTACCACCAAAATCATTTCTATCTATTTGTTGTACAAACTTAGTTCCATCTTCTTCATCCCAAGATCTAGCTTTATTAGCTCCAAAAGTTTCACCTTTCCATCCAATTTTATCAGCAAGTTTCATTAAAGGTTTAAATCCACCAGCATCAGAAGACATTAAAATTAGATTATTCATTGAATCTACATCTGGAAATCCAGGTCCTAAACATAAATAATTATATATAACAGTTTTGATAAAATCACTATTATCAATAATGTCTACATTATTAAGTAATGCTTCAACTATCTCTGGATTATGAGGATGAAATATTCTAAAGTTAGCTTTCATTTGACCTAAGAAATTACAAATAAGTTTTAAACCACTTGATTGTATATTATCTGTATTATTACCAAAATTTCTATCAGCTTGTGCATCAATTAAGTTTGGTATTGTTATAATAGGTCTTATATTAATCCTATTGAAAGCATCTACTATCTGATTTAGATGCCATAAATCTGTATAAGTATTTAATCTAAATACAAATTCAGGATTAGTGTTTTGTGATATAGAAGCATAGCTTGTACCATCAGGATATAATTTTATCATGATTAAAATATATTCTCTATATCTAGTATTCTGCTTTTACTACCAATTCTTAAAATCTTTTCAGATGATGGATGCATTTCCTCCCAATCAGAATTAAGATATCTAAGATCACATTTAATTATTTTAGAACCTGTTCTTTCTTCAACTAATTCTTTAACTATATAACTATTTACATAACAAACTTCATCATTGTTATCTTCTTCTTTGTCATAATCAGGACCTACTTTCTCAAAACCTCTTGTTCCTCTTCTTATATCTGCTATAGAATTATCTTGCATTTCAGAAATAAGATCAAAATAAGCACTATGAGATAAATTTCTAGTATTAATAAGAAGATCTTCTTTTCCTTCTTGTACTAAAAATATATTATATACTCTAGTTTCTGTTTTATAGTTAAAGAAAGATTTAAATGAACTATATGGTTTACCAGAAAGATTAATTTCATCAATTATCTTGTCTAAGATATCAATGTTTAATCCTTCTACGATAAGATTATCTTTCAAATCATTATCAAATTCTCTATTGACAAGCTTGTGTTTGATTATCTCATCAATAGTTTCATTACTCAAGATTTTATACTCTTTAATATATCTTAATCTTGATGGTCTATTTTTAAGATAGATATTAAGTTCTTTATTAGAAGTAACAATAAAGACTTTTTTGTAATTAGATGAATTACTACCATCTAAGAAAGATAAAAAATCTTCTTGACTTACATTTTCATCATCATTTTTTTCATTTTTAGATTGTGGAAATATCTTTTCAAATTCATCGATATATATCACAAATTTTTGTTTGATCATATTTAAAAAATCAAACATTCCTGTACCATAATTTTTATTTATGTAGATAACAGGAAGACTAAGTGTTTTACTAATAACATTTGCTGTAACACTTTTACCTAAACCAGGAGCACCCACTAATCCAATACCAATAGACTCTTCAGTTTTACTATTAATATTTAATACATGGTTAATAAAATCTTTATCATTTCCATAAAGCTTTTCTGGTAGTTTTAAACTCTCAAATTCTTCAAGATAATATCCTGTTTGAGACAAACATAGTTTATAACTAGCTGGTTTTAATTCATCAATTCTATTTAAATTGGCAAAAATTCGGTAAAAGTTACCATCTTGTAAAATCATACGTTGTATTTAAGTTGTTTTTTAATTTAAATTTGTTTTATTCAGTAAAATGTCTATTCTTTTCATCTAGATAATCTACCCATTCTCTGTCAGATAGACATCTATTATTACCATTATGTTTACAAACAATATGTAAACCCCAAGAAGGATAAGGATAGAAATTAACAGCATGATTTGCTAACATTGCTACAAAATAACCATCTTTTTTATTATTCTTCATATCCTCTTTATCTTTATCAGATAGAACAATCCATATACCTTCACAATCTTGACCATTAACTGTTAAATCAGTTTTAGATGTATTATCCTTAACATAAGTTAATTTTTCAAACTCTAAAACTTCACCTGTTTTTAAAGTTATCTTATCCATTTTTTACTCTTTGTCTAATTTCAGTTAATGTAGTTTGATTGTAAAATTATTATATGTTTCTGTAGTATTATCAGGAAACATTCTAGGATGTCCTGATTTATAAAAATCTTTTTGTATTACTGGTGCTATTTGCATACTTTTCTTTAATTAATTTAAATTTATTTGTTTTTCTTTGTAATCCAAAATCTATAAATATAGGTTCTAAATTTAATATTTTTTTACCATATATTTTATATACAGATGAACTATGATTTTTTTTATTTAAAAATGTTTATCTGCAAAATTATTTATCCTTTTAATTAAGAAAATTATAAAATCAATTAATATTATAAATAAAAATATAATTGAAAAATGCAAATAACAAGGTTTAGTTTTAAAATATTGATCTTGATTGATTAATTTAATATCTTTTATTTTTACATTTTCTATGAGTGCTAATACTGTTATAGCATTAAACATAATAAAAACACAAAGGAGTATAATACCAATTAATTTAAAAATATGATATGCCATATCATTTATAGATATAAGATATCCAAAAATAAAAGATAAGGCTATGCTTATTATAGACCAAAATTTATATCTTCCTTTAATATTAGACCATTTCATCTCTACCTTGATTTAAAAGTAAAGGTCTATTAAGTAACTTATCTTCAATAAGATCTAATGTTTCAAGTTTTTTTTCTACTACATTAAAACTAACTCCTTCATGCATTGCTTGAAATAATAATTGTTGTCTAGCTACATTAATTAATTCTTGTTTCTTTACAAAATCATCATATTCCTTCTTTTCAATAGATCTAGTATCTATTATAATACTATCATTACCAATCATAGTTGCTGTTTCAATGATAACATATAATAAAAATGCAAATCCAAAAAAGAATACTATTATTAATGGAGTTTCATCCTTAAAATAGTTAAAACTTTTAACAGCACCTGCTAATAATGATAATATTCCACATAATAGAAACATCATCTTTTTAGTAATTTTAAGATCCAAATACATATTTTTATAATTTTATTGTTAAATATTTATCGAATAAATACACTATCTTAACTATTAATAGTGATAGTAATAATGGTATAGATAATAATCTACAAATAACAAAATCATTAATCTTTGTATAATGATCTTTTGTAAAATAGTGATTATAGCTCCAGTAAGTCGATCTAGAATAACTATCATTTTGATTGCCAATATTTTTGTGATACTTACCCATACCAATAATAGTAAATATTATTTGAAGTGCTATTAAAACACCAATAAGTGATACTTTACAAATAGTTTGTATTTTATCATCAAATGTTATATAAGTATTATATCCAAAATACATAAGTATCATTGTTATTATTAAATAAAAAAAGTACCTTCCTTTTATCATTTTGTTTGTTTGTTTTGTTAAAAAAAATAGGCAATCTACTTTTAGATCGCCTATAGCTAAATATTTGAAAAGTTGATTGACTAGCACCCTCTTTCTTATTAATACTAAGAATACTAACCTATACTCGTAAATATAGTGTTGTAACGTTCTTAATAAGAGTAGGGTCATATAGTTAATTCGTTTTCTCAAGGAACATCTCTTTTGGAGACTATTAACAAGAGTACCCTCGACAGGGTTGGTTAGCTTTTATTTTAACCCATAGGACTACTAACCTTCAGTAGAGATTTAACGTCCAATTATTAACTATTTGCTGAGAACTCCCAATAATGCTAGATTTACTTTACTAATAAGAGCCTTCCATCTGCAGATGTAGGGATTATTTTCAATACTAACTAAACAGCATATCTCATACAGCTGTATTTATTCCTAATATTACTACTAGGTTAAAGTTTAGACACATTAGGGTTTTGGTGTATTTTAATTAAGACTATTACCAATTATATATAGCACCTCTTTCAATAAACATTTCTCTATCTAAATTGATTTGAGATAAACATGTTTGTTTATTTAAAATATTTCTTCAATTACTTTTTCATTTAATGCGACTTTTATATCAATAGTATTACCATTATCATCCATAATATATGGATCTAATCTAATACCAATGGTTTTATCTTTAACTTCAGTATAAATATTACCTTTAGTTAATGAATTACGAGTTGTTAATCCACTACCAAAATCATCAAATGTTTTTTGATTGATTAATGATTTAAATTTTCTTAACTTAGTCATTTTCAGGTATTATTGTAAACACAACTTCACATATAGCTTCACAATATCTATTGTATTCAAATTTATCAAGAAACAAATAAGATATCAATTTAAATACTATTGTTACTAAAAATATGACTACGAATAATAATATAGAAAAAAATATTTTTAGTGTGTTTTTCATTGTTTGTTTATTTAATTAGTATTGGATTAGATTTAAACTTAAGTATTTTAACAAATGATTCATTAGGTACATCTTCCATATAAGGCACTTCATAATAATAGGATGGTCTCTCTGGTCCACAATAACCACCACCATTACTATAATTACCATTTTCAGAATCCAACTTGGTAGTTTCAATACAAGATTTTAAATCATCAAAGATTTTATATCCTTCAGGTCTAGGTCCCCAACTATATTCTATTTCAATCCAAGGAACAGCGTATTGTACTTTCATGGTTTTAAGCTTATAATAAAAAATAGCATAGGTTGTTCTATGCTATCATCCTTATCCAATTGTTAAAAAATTTCTATCAAATTCAAAAAGCCTATGGAACAACAACATCCCCAACAATCTTTATTATTGCTCTTTTTGAGAGATTTTATATACTCCCTGTGGAGTTACCAACTCAGTTTTGTATGTAAAATTCTCTATTTCTTGTAACCTTAAATAATTTGGTGTTAAAGCTGAATTAATAATTCTAATCCTATCAGCTTCAGCTTGTGCAGCTATTAATTTAACTTTAGCATCAGCTTCAGCTTGCATTATATTAGCTTTACTATCTGCTTCAGTTTTAGTAATCTTAGCTTTTGATTCAATTTCAGCTGCTCTACCTTGAGATTCAGCTTTCATTGTAGTTGCCTTAATAGCAATAATTTCAGTCAATGTATTTTGTACATTCTTTGGCCATCTAAAATTATTAATCAAGTTAGCTCTACTAACAGTAATACCATCTTCATACAATCTACTATAAATTTCTTTAAAAGCTTCAGCTTCAAATTTAGATGTACTATCAATTAGCATTTCAGGAGTCTTATAGCTTCGCATTATATTTTTAAAGATATCTCTAAGATTATTCTTCATATTATTTCTAACATATGATTCAAAATCTTTACCTGCTTTACATGACATAAAACATTTCTTAGCATCTTCTTCACTTTTAATTTGAAACTCAACATTATAATCAAACTCTACAGTTGATGTACCAATTGGAATAATAAATTGTGAATTTTCTTCACTAGTTTCAGATGCAGTTACTTGAAATGATTTTACAATTGGAGTTGATGGAAAATCTGATATTTCACAGCATGGTCCACAGGTGTTGAACCTGCCGTATACAACAGATAAGTCTTTTATGTCAAGATTTGAACCACAACTATCATACTTGACACCATATGATAATCTTTCTACTGCTTCACAAGAAGCAAATAGTAGTAATACAAAAAATAAGTTAATTATGTTTTTCATTTTAAATATTTATTTGATATAATTGTAGGAATTAAAAACATTAGTATTGTAATTATTATATATAATAATAAATTAAATACTTTCACGGTATCGTCTGGTAAGAAATACCAACCAATGGATATTGATAAAGCATATACTATAAATACTTTAGCATTTCTTGTTAATCTATATCTCATTGGTTAATCGGTATAATTGTTTTGGCTACTATTATCTATTCATCCATCCATTTAGCCATCTCTTTGTCAAAGTCTTCTTGACTTAAAGATTTGATTCTTTGGATTTGTTTTTCATCTTGGGCACTCATAAAGATTGCTCTCATTTTATCAGCTTGCTTTTGAAGAGTTTTTTGAGTTTTTTCTTGATCTTCTTTTTGTCTTCTGATTTTAAAAATTTCTTCAAGTAAAGTCTTTTGTGACATTACTTCTTGTGTTTTTTTGTCATAGTTTTTCCATAAACCACCTTTCTGATAACCTTCAAGTAATCTATTTACACCAATATAAAGAGCTTCAAATGAATCTTTATCTAATTTCATTAAATCACAAACGTTATATTGTCTTGAAGTAGTTGAGCTATTAACAGTAATACCATTTATTACTGCATTTTCTATTATACTTGTTGTATTCATTTTCTTTTTTTTTAGTTTAAAAATTATTATCCATTGTAAAACAATTAGGGTTCATTATAAATACAGATTCGCAATCCCATCCATATAAACCTAATGGATCTGTATATCTAGTATTTGTTTCACCAATTTCAGTTAACCATACACAATCATATACACTATATAATTCTTTAAAATCAATAATATCTTTTTCAAGAATTGTATTTCTAATTAATGGTAAACCTTTTAAGTCGTCAATGCTATCTACTTTTAGTATTTTAGCATTATCATTCAATGTTATATAGAAGCAATTATCATATTCATATGTTCTATATTCATTTTCTTCACACCATTTTAACCAAGAATGATTAGATTCTATAGGAGAAGTCCATAATCCACCACCTGGTTTATTCATCCAACTGTATTTGTTAGTTACTTCTTTAAATAATTTTCTATCGAATACTTTTGCACCATAATGTACTAGTTTCATAATTAAATTAAATGATTAAAAACACACTTTAATTTTATCAGGTATTGAGCCAAATTGTTTTAAAGATATTATAAGTGTGTTATAGTAGGGTAAACAGGACTCGAACCCATAATTACGGCACCCAAAGCTTTATTAGGTATTATAAGTAAAAATTTACTTTACGTCGTGATAAGCCAATTTCACTATTACCCTGTGTTAAAAAAAAATCTCACTAAGATAAATTTACAAATTTTATTATTAGATATTATAAGTGAGATAAGTGGGCACGTCAGGAATTGAACCTGAACTCTCTTGATTATGAGTCAAATGCATTAACCAATTATGCTACGCACCCTTTAAAACATACTTATTAATTGTTTTTCAGCAGTAATTTGTATGTATTATAAGTATGTTATTTTTCAAAATGAGAAGTTTTGAGGGGAGAGAGATGGGACTTGAACCCACGACCACGACATTAACAGTGTTTTGAATTATGTTTTGTAAGTAAAATAATTTTACTTTTTCTACGTGCTCTACCAGCTGAGCTACTCCTCCCATAATAATAATAAAAAATACACTTTAAAAATTGTAACATGGAGATGGATTTAAGTTCCATCAAACTTTTAAGTATTATAAGTGTATTATATGATTGATTTTAACTTCCTAAATAAAAAACCCCCATACATTTCTGTATGAGGGCCTAAACAAACAAATTCATGAAAATATGTACTGGGTGGGGAAGACTGGAATCGAACCAGCTAAATACTTGCGTATTTTAAACCATGTAGATGTTATAAGTAAAAATTTACTTCATATCTTCCCCATAAAAATCCACTTTTATTTCTACCAAAAAGATTATTTATAAGTATTATAAGTGAATTATATTCTTTGTACATTAATTGAGTGATATCGGTGGATATTTACTCGTTTCCATAAACTCTTTTGCTTTTTTCATTGCGTAATTTATACTAAAATCAATACAATCTTGTTGATCTTCTGATTCAAATAATATTTCTATTTCTTCGCTTTTATCAGATTCTTCTTTAAAGTAATCAATATCCTCATAATTAACAGAATATATCCTCAATTCGCTGTGTATTTTTTTATGACCTACAACAAAATGTATCATTACTTGATTTTTTGATTGTTTTTCATTTTTTCAAGTATTAACTGTTGTTTTGCAACAGGATGTACTTTGTAAGATGATTTTCTAATATTTCTAGCAATCTCATGTGCTAGACTCAAGAAGATTTCAGATTTTCTTAAACCTTTAAGTTCATCTGATAAAGATACATTGACACAAGTATACTCATTGAGTAATCTTTGTAATGCTCTTTTTCTACCTTCTTTTCTATTAAACATTTCTTCTTTACCACATCTTGATGCAGAGAAACATAATACACCATTTTCACAGAATTTTCCTGTTACAGTTACCTGTATTTTAGAGGTTTTATCTATCAAATGATAAGTAAATACTTCTTTACTCTTTCTCAAATTATCAAGAGGATTTACTTTTACTTTCTTTTGATTTTCCTGATTAACAGGAACATCATTATTTGCTGATTTTTCTTTCAACATTGTTTTAGCATCTTTTTTAGTTGCTACTGGTTGTTTTATTTTAGCCATTTTATTTTATTAAGATTGTTTTTAAAATAAAATGGGAGTTATATTACAAACTCCCATTCCTATTTGACTTTCGCAGTTTTTAATATTCCCGAGGACATCTGATATTCCTCTTTGTTCATCAACCATTCAACATATAATTCAAGAGACATTTCCTGAAATTTAGTTGAGTTGTCAATAGTATCGAGGATTAAATCTCCTCCATTTATCTTTAGCTCTAATCCTCTCTTTTTTAAAAGATAAGATAATAGAGCATTTTCCTTATTATTATCCAATGGTGATAATAATGTTGCAAAGTCTACAAATCTGACTTTTTTGTCTAAATCATAAATTTTTTCTTTTTTGTTTTGTTTTGCAGTAGTAGCCATACTATTATAATTAATTAGTTAGTTAATCTTTTTAATTTACTAATATTAATATGTACTTTTATTAAAAGTATTATTAATATAGATAGTATCAAAAACTTCTCAATTGAATTACAATTATATAATAATACACACATCATTAGTATTATAATAGTTGATGCTGATAATATGTGTTTGGTCATGATAATGTGTTTTACTGTTAAAAAGAAGTAAATCATCTACTTTTAGTGATTTACTTCAATAAAATTAATCCCAATGAGTATTTATAAAATGAAGCTACTCAACTCACAACGGCAGTTTATAGTTGTAGTCTTTCACTTCATGCATTTAGTTTAGTACTATTTTTGATGAATCTAATAGCTTGTAATAAGGTTTTACAGTGCCATCTTTTTCAAACATATTTATTATAGTTTCTATGCTCGTAATTACATTTTGTTTTTCTTCATCATCTACTTTTAAAAAAGGTAATTTTTTAAGAGCTTCTAATGAATGATAATATAATGATATACCATCACTATTTTGATATATATCTATCATATGTTTTGCAGTTTGTTGCCATATATTTTTAGATGCTTTAATATGCTCATCTGTTAATACAAATTCGTCACCAATTTTGATTTTTATATCATCAAATTGATTTCTATATTGTTCAAGTATCAATCCTTCATCATCACACATATTAATGATTGCATCAACAACATATTCCACATATGCTTTTGATCGTTTAGGATCATCATCGTCTTCTATGCCAATAAGATCACATATAACTTTTGCAGCATGATCTCTACCATTAGTTTTATATGTTTTCATTATACCCTTTCTCGTAGAGATAGGCATACTACCAAACATAAGATAACATTCTTTTTCAGGCCCAGTATATTTCATATTTTTTGTTTTGTTTTATTTTTAATTATTTTACCTTCATCATCTACAAAATACATTATCAATTCCAACATAATTCTTTTGCTTACACCATTATATACAATTGGATGATTATTAAATAAATCTGAGATAAAATTTTTTAAATCATTTTTTCCTTTTTTTATATATAGTTGTTTTAAATTAAATATTATATCTTTATATAGATATCTATGAGTATCATAATGTATAGGAAGAAAAACCACGTTTCTTATTTCAATTATTTCCATGTATATTGTTATAATATATGTAATCTTGTATGCTGTCATACCACCATCGAAAATCATGATTAAATATAATATCAACATCATTATCAATAAGTACTCCTAATTCATTAGTGAATGAATGATAACTATTATTTGTTGCATAATTAATAAGTTTTAATTTTATAGAATCTGTTATAGATTTAAACAATTCATTTACTTCTGAATCTATTATTAATATCTCTTCAATCTCCATTCTTGTTCCATTTATATAAGTTGTCAATTGCTATAAATATCTCATGTTTGGAATAATCTATCTTATAAACATATTTGACATCACCTATAAAGCTCATTAAATTTGATAAATAATCTTTACTTAGTCTTTCTTCATATAGATTTCTGATTACTTGAAATTCATTTTTTGGTATAAGCTTTATTATTCCATGATCATATTTACTTATTATATATAATTCAACTATTTCCATGAGTATAAATTTATATCATTAAGTTCACCTTTATCATCTACAAAGTACATAATAACTTCCATAGCTGCATCTATATTAATATAATCTTCTGGACTAGGACTTCCATTCAATAAATGTCTTTTTAGTGCTTCTTTACCACCTCTATCATAAATTCGTTTATTTAAACCTAAGTAACCTGTTGATTTATCCCAATAATATCTATGGTGTCTTTCATTAAAAACTATTTCTTTTACTTCAATTATTTCCATTCTAATGAATTAGTAACTATATAATCTAATAGTTTTTTGTACCATGTATTAAAACTATAGAAGTTTTGCTTTCTTTTTATTACATAAACACCAATAATATAGTGTTCAAGTGTTTTAGAATGACCTTCTAATACATAATCAATTACTTCTTTTTTTTCTTTTGGGGTTATCATTTGAAAAAACTCATATAAATCATGCTCCACTATTGTTAGCTCTATTATATTCATTAAGTTCTATATTGTTTAATAAGTAATTTTTGATTGCTTCTTTTACTATTGAAAAATGTATATTGTTTAACTTATTATTATCTCTTACCTCTGTAAGAGTTTCATAAAATTTAGAATTGAGGTTATAACTATATGATTCTATTAATTTATAAAATTCATCATCTGATAATATTTTTAATAATTGATGAGAATCATTATCTATAATGAATAAATTAACTATTTCCATATGTTTTGATTTTTAGATCTATAATCCATAGCAGCAATAGTAATATCCATTGTACTTGTTACTGATACTTTATTATTTTTTACTAATATATCACATTGACCTATAAATAAAATAAAATCAGTATCTATAAGACATTTAATCAATCTATGTATTTCATAGAATGATAATTGTTTTAATACTTCATATGAATTATTATCAGCATACAATAGTACTTTTATTTCCATTCGAATGAATTGTTTTGTATGTAAGCTTGTACAGCCCCTATTATATGTTGTATTTCATATACCTCAAGATGATTTGCTTCGTAAACTTCATGACAATCCATACAAAATTGATTTGCTGTTTTTCTTGTATAAGATTTACAAAGAAATTCTATTTTATCTATGTTTAGATCATTTAATTGACTATAAGTATGTTTACTTATATATAGTATTTTCATTATTTCCATACACCATAAATATTTGTATTACTTACAATATAATTAGTAATCATACGTGATAAATAAAAACTATCAATATAATTACAATTAAGTCTTCTTACTGTTTTTAATGCTACACTAGAGGAGTAAAATGTTTGATTAATATGGTGTTTAATCAATTCATCTAGTTCATCATTTGTTAACATCTTTATAACATGCTTATACTTATAATCTATATAAATGATATTTATTATTTCCATAATTATACAATTACACCTACTTGCTTTATATAAAGATTGATTGCGGATTTTATACTAGAAGTATTAACATCAATTTGATTTGAATTTATAAGATCCATAGAATATCGATACATTTGTTTATGATTGTTATTTAAACTGTAATCTATTAGATTTTTTAAATGAATATCACCTAATGATCTTATTATTTTTCGGTATTGGTCATCATGATAATGCACTAGTAATATTATCTCCATACTTTATCAGGATTGTTATCTTTATAATTATCAATAGCATTAGCTATATCCCAAGTATTAACATGTTTCAATGTCCTATTTTTATTAGTTGCTACGATTTGATTGATTTTTGTATGAAAAGCTACTGGATTTTTATAATGATAAACTAGATAGTTTAAATCATCACTGCTTAGTGCTTTTATAATAGGGCTGTATCCATTACTCATTAATATTATAGATATTATTTTCATAAATCATTCGTTTTTATATAAGTATCAATGGCTTGAGCTATATGATGTTGATATTTCATTTTTTTATTTTTAACTACTATACTATTACAAATAGAATAAAATAATCCATGAGCACTTTCTTTACGAGTTCTTAATAATGCTTTTAAATCTCGTTTACTTAATGCTTTTATAATATTATAATCATTAACATTAATAATTTTTATATCCATTACTATCAAATCAGCTACTTCTTTAGTGTTTAATTCTTTTATTATTTTATAATTTCTATAATCAATAAGTTTTATTTCTATTATTTCCATTATATTATTTTAAAAGAGCTGTTATACTTTCATACAACAGCTCAACCCAAAAACCGAACCACTGGTATTTAATATGTTAACTATTTGTTAATTTTATAAAAAAGCTTGATTATGTCAAAAATAACCTCTAACTTCCCCACAATAATATATTCAATACAAAATAAATAAAAAATAATAGCATTTCACCTAGCTATTTGTGAGCATTCCATCCTCACAGAGATATCTTTCTACTAAGATATCAGAAAAGTTATCATAACCTTTTAACTCAGGAGAATTTCTAATTAGTTTACAAATCTCAGTAAGCTGGCTTTGTAATGGCTTCTTACACCATCAATAAGAGCTGACTTGTATAATACATTGTTATCTAAGAGCAATGTATACTCTTTGTTTTCATAAACAATAGACCATTTACCTGCAACAGGTAGATCAGTTGTCCAAGTAGAATTTGTTTTTGCTTTAATAGCTGTTGCACTAATAGTACATCGCTTTTTCATGTCATCAATCTTGACAGTTGTTCCAGCAATTGATTGTGAATAGGTAATTGATGCTATAAGTAATAGCATAAACATTAATACGTGTTTCATGTTTGTTTGTTGTTTGTTTGTTAAAAAATAGGTATTTCTTTTAATTTATCAACATTTTGATCATAGAATTGAGTAACCATTTCTATTGGTAGTTGATATTCAGTTGATTCCCAAGTATATTCACCATATTCCTCAACTACATAAGGAAACATGATGGTATTACTGTATAAACTGATGATGTATACATCTTCATTGTTTAATAGTAATTCAATAATATTTGGTAATGAAGTAGATTTATATACTTCATCAGTTGATTTGTTAATTATTACATACATGGTTGGTTGATTAATTGGTTAATAAAAATCAGCAATAGATATTATTTGCTGCTCAATGACTGCTATAATACTACTGCTGATCAATATGATTAGAATTATCTTTATAACATAATACTATATATAATAGTATTGTATTGTTAATTTGTATATTATTTTAGAGGTTGATATGATGGGATGTTGTATTCACGCCATCAAATCCATACTCACATAACCAACAAATTATATTTTTATGTAATTGATTGTCAAGTCTTTAGGTAATTTGACTTCAACCTTCTCTTCAACCTCTCCTTCCTTGGTACTATAATATGTAGCTTCCCAAATAAAGTTAATAAACTCATCTCTGTCTACACATTGAATGAGTTCATCTTGATCAACTATAAATATTGTCAAGTTATCTGGATCTACATCTATTTCTCCAATGTTAGTGTATAGTGGTATTCTTTTATCAATACCCTCTCTACTAACAAATGCTCCTATAAAAATCATGATGATAATAATAGAAGCAATAAATATATATTTGTGTTTCATTGTTTGTATGTTTGTAAGTAAAAAGATGGAGCCAATATACAACAAGATATATCTTAATATATATATTGACTCCTATGCGAAAAAGGTTGATTTAAAAATAAGATTTCAATGTCAGTATTCCTCCAAACATTGATAAAAACAAAGAGCCAACCATATTTCTATGATTGACTCTCTGTGTCTAAGTACTTGAGACCTTAGATTTCATCTTCGACCAATACTCCTTCAGGCTTTTGTATACCTTCAGGTTTAGCTCCTTGATTTGGATCAACACCAGGACCATCAACAGGTATTAGTACAGCAGCACCAATTTCTTTTGCTGTTTGTACTATCTCCAAACCTTTCAGTTCAGATAATACCTGATGATTGAATTGTCTTCCATACTCGTCTGATGGTTCAACCTCTCTGACAGTCATCAGAAAAGTTTTACCAACGATTAGGCCAACACTTTCAGCAACAGTGCCTGACAATACAGTCCTATTAGGACTCTTGCCTGCAACAATGTTGAGGATTATTGGATTTTTACCATTCTTGTCAGGTTTTCCTTGTGTGAATGGATTTACACTTGCAACGATCATTTCATTAAACATAATACGTAAAATTTAAAATATAAATAAATAAAAATATAACAGAGTTATGAAGGGGATAAAAAAGGGTAAATAAAGTTTAAAAAAGAGATGTATTACAACATCTCCTTTATTTCTTTTTCTAATTCATTAATATTATCCTTTAGGATTTGATTAATAAATATTATAATGGTCATTATAGTTACCTACCATATTAATATAACAAGTATAATCCATAGTAATCCCTTACCATGATCAAATGTCCAGTTATTAACTATTAACATTGTTAGTGTTATTGCTCCTGGTATTATGCATACCAATAGTACTAATAATATA
>Ga0209174_10000612_pt1 | contig 26265 bp, 20 predicted proteins | sample JI91814BDNA_FD_187505 | JGI IMG/M metagenome (GOLD analysis project Ga0209174, IMG submission 187505) | Wastewater effluent complex algal communities from Wisconsin, to seasonally profile nutrient transformation and Carbon sequestration -... | ecosystem: Engineered > WWTP > Effluent > Algae...
ATCAGTTTTGCCGGTGATATTATCTACCACAACAATACTTAAAGTTCCAATCTGACCATCACCATTGGTATTTTCACGGTCTTTTCTTACGATAGTTCCAACTACTTGTTTTGTATCGCTAAAAGTTTTACTAGAGCGTAAAGTTTCACCTACTGAGCCAATCCACGAATCTGCAAAATTAATTTTCAAGCTTGTAGCATCAACGTTATCGGCGTCAACATTAATTGTAAACGTAATCCCATAAATTTCATCTATTGATGTTAAATCATCGCCTAAATAAATTGGAATTTCATTTAAACCAATATGTAATGCGTCCATTTCAGGATCAAAAAACAATGGTGCTTCACCACCTTCTAAACGTGCGTTGTTTAATGGGTGATCAAGACCCATATTATTAATTACAGCGGTAGTATCATCATCATTAATTGTTCCGTTACCATCGCAATCGGTCCATTTTAAATCGTTGAGTATATACCAATAAACTGAATCCGGTTCCATCCATGCCTGAGCAAGTTTACCACTCCAGTCAATTGTCATATCGGCACGAGGAGTTCCTGTTGCACCATAGTTAATCCCAATTTCAAATAAATCTGAGCCATCTGCATAACCATCATTATTCGCATCACCTGGCCAAACGCAATTGAAAATACAATCGTCGAATGTTCCATCGGCATTTGATTTAACTACTGTAAATCGCTGGTCAAAATCTTCTAACCACATACGACCTGCTATTGCGTAGCCACCATCAAGTGTGCTTTCAATATCCCAAACTTCTAAACCTGTATCTGAGAAACCACCCGGAGTTGCCATAATAGGTAAAAAAGTTTCACCAATTTCAGCTCCTGTAGCACCATCTAATATCCAGCCATATACACTTAATTCACCACCATCCTGACTAAATGCAATAACATTTCCGTCACCGGTTTCAACTGCCCAAGCACCTTCTTCATATGGTGAACCATGGAATAATAAAGTTGTCCAATCAACATTACCGTCGCTATCTAATTTTCTTACAACACCATTGTAATTTCCATCAGGAGAAGTTCCCGAACCGGATAAAATAAATCCGCCATCAGAAGCAGTTTTTAAACCGTTTTGGTAAGCATATTCCCAATTTAATTCAGCATCCCATGGTATATAACTAGACCATTCTAAGTTTAAATCCGAGTCGTATTTGTAAACAATTTTATTGCCTTCATTTCCAGTTGCATAAGCAAAACCGCCATCAGCAGTTGCAGTTATACCTGCTTCTTTGTAAGTAAAATAACTCCACGTCCACGCTGCACCAGTATCAGGAGCAACAGTCCAGGTAGATAATAAACTACCATCTGTTCCTACTTCATAAAATTTATGTTCAAAATCAGCTAAACCGCCAATTACATAACGGCCATCATTCAACAAAACCGCCTGTCCGCCATACACATAAAATTCACCATCCCAAGATGATGTTGTCCATTCAACAGCACCTGCATCATCTAGTTTTACAATTTCCTGTGAGCCACCGGCAGCAGCATAATATACAGCAGCGCCGCCGTCAGCAGTTGGCATTACGCTGTTAGCGTTGCCTGAAACCCATGGAAAACCAGTTGGTGCATAGCTCCATAATTGCTCACCATTCGCATCTAATTTAGTAACGTAACCGGAAGTTACATCTAACCAAGCCGGATCATCACCTGCTAAACCAGCTGCAAACATAGTTCCTTCCGGACCGACTGCAATATCATAGGCCCAATTTCCGGTTTGTGCAAATCCCCAACTTTGAGCTGAAACTGCTGAGGTAAAAGAAAAAGCCAAGAGGAGCATGGCTATTGGAGTAAATCGTTTTTTCATAATAAATATGTTTAAGTGTATCTGAGACAATTTTACAGATACAAATATCTTCTACCCCAAAGCTAATTAAAAGAACATAAAATCACCCTTATAGCTTAAAAATAAAGCATTATTCTGCATAAAATGCTGATTTACAACATTTTATGCAGAATAAAACATACGATTTATAGATTTTTTAAAGCAAAAGCTTCTTTTATTGGCCTAAAATCACGAGTTTTTGGCTGCTTATTCCTTTGTTTGTTTGAACCTGTAACAAATATTGTCCCATTGGAAGCTCTGGCAGAATAAGTGTTTTAGTATTCAAATCGTGGCTAAACGACACCTTTTCCCCATAACTATTATATAATACAATAGCGAGTATTGATTCATTAGTATTAATATGAATTTCATTTCCACTAACAGGGTTTGGAGAGATTGTAAATTCATTTGAATTAATAGTTTGAATTCCTGTTGGCGTTTCGATAGATGCATTAGTTGACACTATACTTAATGCTGTATTAGTTACATCAATTGCTTTTACATTTTCGAAACTTAACAATACATTATCAGTTTCTGTTTTGCCTGCAATGTTATCAATTACCACAAAACTTAATGTGCCTATTTCACCATATCCCGATGCATTGGTTTGATTTGTTTTTGCAACTGCAGCATAAACAGTAGCAGCATCAGCATTTGTTTTAGATAAATAAATTAAATCGTTTACCGAGCCTAAAAACGAATCATTAAATTGAACTTTAACAGATGTTGCATCAATATTTTCACTTTCCACAACAATATTAAATCTCAATCCATAAATAGCGTCTGCACTATTTAATACATCACCTAAAACTATTGGGATATTATTTAATCCAATACTAAGCGGACCTGCTGGTGCAAATGTTAATGGCAAATCTCCCTCAGTTGTTTTTAAAGTATATACAGCATGTTCGAAAGAAAAATTATTACTTATTGCTGTTGTGTCCTCATCATTGATAATACCATCGCCATTACAATCGGCATATTTATGATTAGTGCCCGATGGCAATGCTGTAGCCCATTCGTTTGCAGCATGCGCATACCAGCCAATACTCATATCATCACGCGGGTCGCCTGTTGCACCGTATCCCAAACCCAGCGCCAGTATATCGTCCATGTCTGTTAAACCGCTATTATCTGCATCACCCGGCCAAACACAATTAAAAATACAACCAGGAACTTCATCCCCTGCACCGGATGCAATTACTAAATAATAATTAGGCTCACCAATAGTCCAGGCCATACCGCCGGTAATATATTGATCATCGGCAGTAGCTGTAATAAATTCTAAAGTATTGTATGGCGCATAATTAAATGTTGTAGCACCTGTTTCAACATACGATGCATTTAAATTAACTACTTCAACATAATCGCCAACGGCCATATCAAAAAAGTCGCCGGAATAATTATAACGTATTAATTTAAAATTACCGGAAGGTGTTTGTGTTATTTCGCCACAATTAGAATGTAATAATCCGCCGGAAATTATTTCAATACCGGTATAATCGTAAGTAGCATTAAATGTTGCAATTGCAGCTTGATAATTATCACCCAAAAAACCGGTGTTTTTTGCACCACTTACAAATACACTACCATCACTATTAATATTTATTTGTGACGAGAAAAAATTATCGGCAGCCATTCCAATTGGATTGCCTTCTTCAAAATTTAATCCCGCATCAATTTTTGTCAATTGATTATAAAATGTATCTACTACACCAAATCGTGTAGCAAATAAAAATCCGCCATCCGCTGTTGGTATAATATCTGAAGTTGATGCAGAAAAAAGCGATAACCCAATTATATCTTCATATAAATGAGTTGTTGTAGCAATTAAATTACCTGTTGCATTATCTACCGTATAAATATCGAGCTGACGAAAAACATCATTTGCCACAACACAAGCAATATCGCCCGAGGGCAATTGATAAGCCATTGTTTGTGAAGCTGTGTTTTCTCCTAATAAATCGGACCAAGCGGCACTTTGCCAAATCATATTTCCGGCATCATCCGTTTTTACAAACCAGGGACGGTAATCCGGCGCCAACATGGTTGCAATGAGGAAACCACCATCGGCAGTGGTAGTAACTCTATTTACAATTTCGAGGTAACCCGGTTTATCATGCGATTGCTCCCAAAGCACATTACCGGTTTCATCGGTTTTAACCATTAATACCTCACCCTCCATAATGTCGAGCAGGCCAATTTCACCAACCGACAACACACCATCGTCCAGCAATAATGCGGCTTTTGCCGTCGCACCCGGCCAGGCTTCTGTTGCTTGTTTAGCATAAACCCATGAATCCTGCGCAGTTACTACTGTAGCAATTGCAAAAAGGGAACTGAATAGTAGAATATTTTTCACCTTCATAAAATTAAGTGTTTGGTTTTCAATAGCACAAAACTGCAGGCAAAAATTTACTTTGAGAATTACAAAATTGCTATTTTTATAGCCGCGAGTTGTTAGTCAAAAATACATTATATTGTTGTATATCAATATGTTATGGATACTTTAATATCAATTTTATAGCATGGCATTACCTAAAGTTATTAGCATTTACCGCTCACTTGCATCCAAAGAACGGGACAGATTTGGCCTTTTTGTCCGCAGTCCATTTCACAATACCCGTAATAAAATTGTTGTCTTGATGGAGCACATAGAACATATAACCTCAACCCTTTCGGATGAACAGGAATTGGATATAGTTTGGGATAAAAAAGCGGCGCATCAAAAAGTATTTACCGGCAAAAAATACAATGAATTACAACTGAATAATTTGTTAAGCGATTTATACCAATTGCTCGAAAAATTTTTAGCCTGGCAAACATTTGAAAAAAATGAAGAACAACAAAATGTAATGGTGATAGAAAATCTGATGGAAACATCGGTGATGGATAATGCAGGGAAATTAATTAAACAACAAACGTTACAAAAAAATAAAGATGCCATTGCAGGTTTTAAGTTGCATCAGTTAGCGGACCAATATTATTTTCAACGCTCAAGAAAAGGAGATAATGCTTATTTATTAAAAGGTCAGGAAACACTCGATATATTTTATTTAAGTAATCAATTGCGTATCTGGTGTGAATTGCTGAGTCGCTCAAATATTTTGGCTTTACAATATGATGCCTACAAGTTTCATCGCTTTATCGATTACCTGGAAAATAATTTGCAACAATATGGCGAACAACCCACCATCAGTATTTATTATCCCATTTTATTGTGGTTGAAAGACCAGCACAACGACGCCTGGTATCTGGGTTTCAGAGAAAAATTATTTTTACATATTGGCGAATTCCCCGAGCAGGAAGCCAAAGACATTGTAGCTTATGTCCAGAATTATTGTGTTAAACGCATCAACGAAGGACGCAATGAATTCCTGCACGAATGGCTCGAAATTTCACGCTTTATGTTACCGCTAAATTTATTACATGAGGGACAACATATTTCGGAATGGACCTATAAAAACATTGTAACTGCAGGTGTGCGATTACAGGAATTTGTTTGGACTGAACAATTTATTCACCAATATTATAATCAACTTGCGCCGGAAGGAAGAGATAATGCTTACCAGTATAATCTCGCAGTACTTTATTACGAAAAACGCGATTTTAACCGCGCCATGCAATTATTAAACAAAGTGCATTTTACAGACCCCAATTATTATCTCGATGCCAAAAGTATTTTATTAAAAATATATTACGACCATCATGAATACGATGCCATTTTATCGTTGAGAGATACGGTAAAAATATATTTACTCAGAGATAAATTATTGAGCAAGAACCAACGCTCATTGTATAAAAGTTTATTTAACAACACGATTAAGCTGTATAAGCTGCGTTTGGAAAAAGGTGTCATCAGCACCGAAAAATGGCAACTCGCCTTCGAATCACTTAAAAAGGACGTGTTGGAAAGCAGTCTGGTCGCCAATAAACAATGGTTGTTAAAGGAAATGGAACGTTTGTAAATTGGCCGTTAACCCATACCAATGTTGGTTCACCCGCTTCAGCGGACTAAAAGCGCAGAGGATGGGTGTTGCGGAATTGTAATTGTTAATTCTATGAGTTTACAAATCACGTTTTTTGGTAATCCACCATCCCAATCCACAAAATATTACGGCATAGGCTGCACCAACCACCAGCGATAAGGCTGTAGGTGCTGCAGGAGTTGGTTCTAGTCCCCCGCTCATAGTATGGTCGAGTGGAAACGGTACCATTTTTAAAAAGTAAGTTGCCACCGGCATATAATCGCCAAACCCATCAGGGAAAATACCTTCACGTAAAATCACATCTATCGGGAATAAAAAAATCAGGAATATAATTACTGCCAATCCTGTTCTTTTGAACAGGGTGCCAAAAAAATATCCCATCGACATCATACCGAGTGATTGAATAAAATAGGCAAAAATAAATCCCGAATGTCCGAACATTTGGTCGCGGTCCTCTGGCAATGAATAAATATTTCCCGCAACTAATCCACTGATGATTAAAATAATTGTGGTAATAATACTCAATAATACTATTAATGTAATTTTTCCGATAACAGCTTCCTGTCTGGTAAGTCCATCGATAATATTTTGACGTAATGTTCTATACGTAAACTCATTGCAGGTTACAAATATTACCAATATGGCAAGAATAATATTAAAGTAACAAGCATATAAGGTATAATAATTCCAAATGTTGGGAAACCCAAGCACATTGGCCGATGTAAGCCCTTCGTCGCCGCTGCCACCAAGGTTTTTGCCAACCAGCAATACCAGGGTCATCAACAATAAATAAATGGCAAATAATATTTTAAAAGTTCTGTAAGGAACCAGTTTTAATAATTCAATTTTAAGCAGACGTATCATATCGGGTTATTCGGCAGTTAATTCTAAAAATTGTTCTTCAAGGCGTTTTTTGCGCACATTCAAATGTTGCAGATAAATATTTTTTTCGCTGAGATATTTATTTAATTGTGCAGCATTAAATTTTTCATCCACATTAATTACTATTATACTATTTTCTTGTGCAGCCTTTTTTATTCCGGTAAAAGATTGAATTGCCTGCAATACTATTTCGTTATTATCTGCAGCAATTTCAACTTGTGTTTCACCTTTAATTAAATCGGCAACACTTCCTTCGGCGAGTAATGTTCCTTTTTTAATAACACTAACGTGCGTACACACTTTTTCAACTTCATCTAAAATATGGCTGGCCAAAATAATAGTTCGGCCCTGAGCAGATTGTTGCGTAATAAATTCACGCACCTCAGCAATACCTTGTGGGTCTAGTCCATTAGTAGGTTCATCTAACAACAACACATCAGGATTTCCTAATAATGCAGAAGCCAACGCCAAACGCTGACGCATACCCAAAGAGTAGGTGCGGGCCGGACTTTTTTTCCTTTCGAGCAGGTTTACCGATGCTAAAACGGCATCAATTGTGCCTTCATCTACACCTTTAATTTTTGCGACAACTTTTAAATTTTGTTCACCACTCAGGTAAGGGTAAAAATTGGGTTGCTCAAGCAACGAACCAATTCTTTTTCTGTTGATATCCAACGAGCCATTGTTAAACCAGGAATATGCCCCTGAAGTTGGCTGGATAATACCTAATAACATCCCAAGTGTAGTCGTTTTTCCGCTGCCGTTCGGCCCCAGAATTCCATAAACTGCACCTTTTTCAACGCGTAAATCAAGGCCATTGACAGCTTTGATTGGTCCGTATTGTTTTTTTAGTGCGGTTGTCGATAAAACAGTTTCCAAATTATAGTGATTTGAAGTAAAAGTAAACAATTCAACGCTATCGGCAATCAATATGCCAAAAATCTATTTGCTAAACGAATAGCATAATTAAAATGTTACAACTACAATTAAATATTATAGTGAGCAATAAAGTGGTAAACCGCTTCTGTATATTAAATCAATATATTTGCAGATATGCTGCAAGCCTCTTATCAGGACGAATTAATTGAAGCCGGTTGCGATGAAGCCGGACGAGGTTGTTTGGCAGGTCCGGTAGTGGCGGCTGCGGTAATATTGCCAAAAAACTTTTTTCATCCCCTGCTCAACGATTCAAAACAATTAACCGAAAACGAACGTGAATTGCTTGCTCCTATAATTAAAGCAGCCGCAATAGATTGGAAAATTGGTATTTGCGATAATCATGAAATAGATGCTATAAATATTTTAAAAGCCAGTTTTAAAGCCATGCACAAGGCGGTTGATCAAATGAAAAAAAAGCCGGGGCTGCTTTTAATTGACGGGAATCGTTTTTACAAATATCCACGCATACCACATATCTGTATTGTAAAAGGAGATGCGAGGTTTATGAGTATTGCAGCGGCTTCTGTGTTGGCGAAAACGTATCGCGATGATTTAATGCATCAATTACATACGGAGTTTCCCGTTTATAACTGGCAACAAAACAAAGGGTATCCCACCAAAGACCACAGAAGAGCTATTGCCCAATTTGGCAGTACCAACTATCATAGAAAAACATTTAGACTATTGCCAGAAAATGAAGCTTCGCTTTTTGAATAATATTATTGTGCCCATAATAATTCAAGTTAGTAAAGCCACAAATCGAACCGAACTTCATTTCAACACGTTATAATTCCTTTAATTACATTTACTTTGCACTTATGATTGCATTTCAAACATTCAAATTAGATAATGGACTCACGGTTATTGTAAACGAAGACAATACCACACAATTATGCGCTGTCAACGTTTTATATAAAGTTGGGGCTCGTGATGAAATAATTACTAAAACCGGATTCGCACATTTGTTTGAACATCTTATGTTTGGCGGCTCGGCAAATATTCCCGATTTCGATACTGAGTTACAACTCGCAGGTGGAACTAACAATGCCTATACTTCAAACGACCTGACCAATTATTATGATATTTTACCGGTAAGTAATATTGAAACTGCTTTATGGCTGGAAAGCGACCGCATGTTAAAACTCGATTTTTCTGAAAAGTCGTTGAACGTGCAGCGCAACGTAGTGTGTGAAGAATTTAAAGAGCACTATATCAACCGACCTTACGGCGATGTTTGGCATATTTTGCGCAAATTGGTTTATGAAAAACACCCTTATCAGTGGCCGACAATTGGTTTGGAATTACAACATGTTCAGGATGCTACTTTAACTGATGTAGAAAACTTTTTTTATAAATATTATCGCCCCAATAATGCCATTTTAACTATTTCCGGTGGTATTAGTGCCGATAATGCATTGCAACTTGCAAAAAAGTGGTTTGGTGATATTCCTTCTGGCGAACCCTTTAATCGCAACATTGCTATGGAACCTGAACAACAAGCTGCTAAATTTCAGCACGTTAAAAAAGATGTACCGGTTAATGTGATTTACAAAGCCTGGAAAATGCCCGGCAGAATAGAACCGCTATATTATGCAACTAATTTATTAAGCGATGTTTTAGGTTTAGGGGAAAGTTCACGCTTGCAACATGCATTAAAAAAAGAAACCAAATTGTTTACAGATATTGCTGCTTATATAACAGGAAGTATTGATACCGGCATGTTTATTATTACCGGCAAACTTGCTGAAGGCATTACTTACGAGCAGGCGGAACAAGGCATTCAACAAGAGTTAGATAAAATAAAACAGGCACCTATCACCGATGCGGAATTAACGCGTGTAAAAAATACGGTAGAAATGGATATTGCCAGCAACAATACCGGTGTAATGAATAAAGCAGAAATGTTGGCAATTGCAGAAATGTTGGAATCTGCCGATTTAGTGAACACAGAAATACACCGCTATTTGAATGTTGACGCAGCAAGTATTCATACTATTGCACAACAATTATTAACCGCTGAAAAATGCAGCACATTATATTACGGAAAAGATTAATTAACGAAGATGATAAACAGAAACAGCGCTCCCGAATTACAATTAATCGACAGACTGGATATTAATAATTATAAAAAAACATCATTAAGTAATGGTGTTGATGTATATTATGTTGACAGCAATCAGGAAGAATTAATTCGTATTGAATTGCGTTTTCGAGCAGGCAGGTGGTATGAGCCTCAACAGGCTGTAAGCCGCGCCGTGTGCAATCTGATGCGCAAGGGCACGATACAGAAATCGGCAAAACAAATTGCAGATATTGTTGAATTTTATGGTGCTCATCTTGATGTTCAAAGCGGGCAGGATTATACTTCAATGATGATATTCTGTTTGAGTAAACATTTAGAAAAAATAATGCCCGTTGCTGAGGAAATTTTATTGGAAGCCAATTTTCCTGAAGAAGAATTAGCATTATTTATTCAAAAGCAACAACAAAAGTTGCGTATAAACGCACAAAACACCGATTTTCATGCCAACAGAAAATTCAGTAATGTTTTATTTGGCAGTCAGCACCCTTATGGATATGTTGTAAATGAATCTACATTCGATGCTTTGACCGCTGATACGCTTTTACAATTTTGTCGCAAACATTATAACCCTGGTGATGCCACTATTTTTATGGCAGGAAATATTACTTCTTCAACATTGCCATTAATTGAAAAACATTTTGGTAAACACAAAGGAGTTGGAAAAATAATTGCAGCTACCGATAAATCTATTCATACTGCATTTGAACACAAACATTTTATCGACAAAGACGACTCGGTTCAATCCAGTGTACGTATAGGGACATTGTCTATACCAAAAACCCATCCCGATTTTGCCGAACTCAATGTGCTGAATACTGCATTTGGCGGGTATTTCGGCTCGAGGTTAATGACCAATATCCGAGAAGATAAAGGATATACTTATGGCATATATTCTTCTATCACGCATTTAGTTCATGCCAGTTATTTTTCAGTTGAAACAGAAGTTGGCAACGAAGTTTGTGCCGCTGCAATTAGTGAAGTTTATAAAGAAATGGATGTTTTAAAAACTACACTTATTGATGATGAAGAATTAACCATCATTAAAAATTATATGATGGGTGGTTTATTGCGCGCAACCGATGGTCCGTTTAATAGAATTAATGTGATAAAAAATATGGTAATGAGTAATTTAACTACCGAATATTTTGACGGATTAGCTCATGCTATTAAACATGTTGATGCAGAACGATTAATGGAATTAGCCAACAAATATTTCGATTATGAAACAATGAAAGAAGTAATTTGTGGTAAAAAAATAGCCTGATTGCTATTTTTTTGTTTTTGATCCGTTTTCAATAAACGTCATTTTAGTTATAAGCATAGCCGAAGTTGTAAAATAACTTTGCGAAATTTGCGTTAGATTTACTGAACGCTGCGATGGTTAAGTTATTATTGAAATATTTAATGCTTGTATTCCTGGGCATGGGGCCAATCAACTTGTCCGCACAATCAACCCTTCCTGCCAATTTATTATGCGTTCAAACAGAGATAAACGGTGATGTAACCCTTACCTGGAGTGCCTCTGCTGAAGCTTGTGGTGGATTCGTGGAATATCAGATATATGCTTCAACCAATTTAGCCGGACCTTACATTTTACTTACTAATATTGCCGCAATAGGCACAAACGCGTATACCCATATAGGGGCGGACGGGGCTGTAACTACCTGGTATTACTACATTGTAGCCGTTTATAGCTGTGCGGGTTATACGATGACCAGTAGCGACACCCTCGACAACCTGGATCCTATTGCGCCAGAAATTGATTATGTAACTGTAACAGGAGGACAATCGGTAATTAACTGGATACCTTCTGTTTCGCCGGAAACCAATTCATATGTGATTTACAGGGAAAATGGCGGATTTACACCCATTGCTACTGTTTATGGTCGATTTACTACCTCATATACCGACGTTACCGGTTCACCTACTACACAATTTGAAACGTACACGATATCAGCACGAGATTCATGTGACAACATTGGACCATTTAATAATGCATCGCAACACACCATTTATTTAACGGTAACACAAATAAATTGTAGTGATGAATTATTATTGAATTGGAATTTTTACGACAACTGGACTGCAGGTGTTTTTGAATATGAAATTTGGGTGGACAGAAATTTTGCCGGTTCAGCTCCTGTTGATGATGTTACGAATACATCTAATTCCTATTCATTAACCGGAATTAATGATGGTGATAATGTTTGTATTACTGTGCAAGCAAAACGCGCCGACGGAACTGCAGTTGCTGTGTCCAATGAAGTATGTTTATTGGTAAATATTGTTCAGGCTGCAGATTATACTGTCATCAGAAATGTCACCGTAAACGGTCCTGCACAAATAGGTGTAGAATGGTATCCCGATACCAATGCCGATTTAGAAAAAGTATCTATTCAGCGCAGTAGCGATAATATTGAATATGTAAATTTAACCACCTACCCTATTGGCTTGCCAATTCCTGTTGTAGATAGTTATAACGATAATTCAATTGCTACTAATGCAATTAGTTTTTATTATCGGATTATTACTATTGATAGTTGTGATAATCAGGATACATCGGGTTATGCGAAAAGTATTGTGCTTAAAGGAAATGATAATGCGAATTTTACGAATACCATTTCATGGACAGGTTTCGAAATTCAGGATGGTATTGTGCAGGAATATAGAATTTACCGTGATGATGGTGCAGGACTTGTATTAATCAACACAGTTGGCGCCGCTATTCAAACTTATACTGATGATGTTGCTATGTTTGTAAATGTAATCGATGAATTCTGTTATCAAATCGAGTGTTTATTCAGATTAAATTCTCCGGAAAATGGTGTTGATGAACAATTATTATCCTATTCTAATATCCTCTGTTTAGAACAAGGTCCAAGAATTTATGTACCAAATGCTATCGTTCCTAATGGTGTAAATAATGTTTTCAAACCGGTATTAATTTATGGCACCGCCGATGGATATAATATGAAAGTTATAAATCGTTATGGCGAAGTAATATTCGAAACCGACGACATTAACGAAGGCTGGTTAGGCACCTACAATAATAAAACAGTTGAATTAGGTTCGTATGGATATGTAATCACATTTACTGCTACAAATGGACAAGTGATTACGAAGAAAGGGAATGTTACGGTGGTGAGGTAATGTGCTGATGTGTTAATGTGCTGATGTGCTAATTAATGTACCAATGTGTGAATGTACCGATGTACCAATTAATGTGTCCGCCGCGGCGGATGCTAATGTGCTAATGCGAAGCATTCGCCGGGGCGGAAACAGCCGGGTTATCAGTTGGAATTTAATTCGAAGTTCCTGTAGTGATCAACTCACGTGTTGACCTTATTAATTATTAATTCATTTTATTTAGTGCCTTTTGTGTCGGTTCATTTTGTGTTCCGGTTTTCCGGAATTGCGGGCTAAAAAACCATCCCTTCAAAAGGAATATATACCATTTCACTCTGTGAACTCCGCGGGCTGTTTCTTTGGGTTTCCTCTGTGGTTACGGCTGTTTTCCCCTCGGCGGACGTTTCACGAATTAGTATCCAAAATAAATTAAAAACAGCTAGGAGTATGTTGCTGCAAATTAGAATACATTCATAATAAAAATATGTTTGTTTAATAGTAACTTTCACCTGTTTTAATTTTTCTACAATGGCAATACCCGGCGAATATTACCTTACCGGCGTCCACGAAATGGGATGCGGTATTAAATTGAATGAGGATTTTTCATTTGAGTTCTTTTTTAGTTATGGCGCTTTAGACAGGCATGGCTACGGAACATGGAAATCGGATGAAAACAATCAAGTTATATTAAACACGAATTATGATAATCAAGTGCCTTTTTCGATAACACTTTCTGAAAAACGCGAATTTGAAGGCATCGAAATGGGATTTCCTAATTATAACAAAGTGCTCTTAAACGAAACCACCATTAAAGTAATTGCCAATGGTTTAGAAGAAGAACAGGTGGTTGGTGCACAGGGAATTTTTCATTTTTCTTCGAAGCAGGCAGATAAAATTATTGTCACTTGTTTATTTTATTTCGATAACCCGGCAACATTAGTTCCTGCAGATACCTCGCATAATTATTTTGAATTATCAGCTAATCACGGCTTGCCTTTAGTACATTTTAAGGATGCTGTTTTTGTTGCAGATGAAACCGCTTTAGAAGGCAAATTGCATATTTTTGATGAAACAAAAACATTTCGTTTTATAAAATAAAGATGTTTTAACTAATGGTTCAGGAAAATTCAAGTCACATTGCAACATGGGACAGTTACCATCATTGGACTGTCGGTCTACTGAACAAGAGACGATGAAGACAGCTTAAGCAGACACCCTGCCCCATGAAGCAAAACTTCAAACTTTTTTCGCTATCTTTAAATTCACTCCAATGAAAAATCTATCAAAATCAAATCCATGTATTCGAAAGTCAATGTTTTTTTTCGGATTTTTAATATTTGCACGATGCTTCATTTCAGTTGGTAGCAACACCTGTTTTACATCTGCTGAAAAATTAAATCATTATTTTTCACCTGACACAGTCCCACCTGACACAAGTATTATTATTGATACTGTAAATGTTGAAGCAATTTATACAGTAGCAGACACTGCTGAAATTTATACTGATGGTCTCGATGATATTATTTTATTAATCGAGGATTCAGTTCATTATGCTGAGCCTGACAGTTCAATTATTTTTGCAGTAGGAGACATTGATTCAAACATACTCTTTAGTAAACCCGATGATACAGCTGCCTATTATTATGCTACAGACAATGCTGCCTATTATATCCCTCAAAACGATTCTGCTGTTTACACACTTATAAGTGTTGATTCGAATTTGACTGGAAACAAACAGGAATTGCTAAGCTTGCGAATTGGTGATAATGCGGGAATGATTACAATTAATCCTGGACACACCACAAAAGAACTAAATGCAGGTCTTTTTGGCATTCATATTCCCGGAATTTTCGAACCCAACCATATTTCAGAAGATGATACCTATTACATGCAGGCCTGGCAGGCACTGAGTGATCTAAAGCCATCTTCTCTTCGTTATCCAGGAGGTGCAGACACCAGATGGCAGCATCCACTTGACTATGACAAGGACTGGGATGGTATTACAGACCCAATAAAAGGTTATGGTTATAATATTGATGAGATAATCCGCTTTTATGATGTGACAAACGAGACAGACCAAGTTCCTGCCATACCAACTGACAATATACAAGCGAATGTTCAAGATTTTATTGATGCAATTCATAATGATTTAGAAGGAACCGACGGATCATTACCAAATGTTTGTGATTTATGTCATACCTGGATGGATGCTGACGCATATCAAGAAGACTTCGAAAAAATATATTCAAAATGGAAAACACAGGAAACACTTCCTGCCGGTGAGAAATATATAGATCAGTTTTTGAGAATGGTAAAAAAAATTGAAGAAGAAAATCAAATAGCTGATCCCGGTTACAAAGTAGAAATTATTGTTGACCTGCCCATCCCCATGGCATCGGCCACGGAATGCTGGAATTTTGTTGATTATTTGAGAAACAATCCAATTCATAATTTAAATGTCGCAGGAGTTGAAATGGGAAATGAAACCTATTTTGGATGGGCGATGGATATGATGGGATTTGAGACATTTGATGATTATTACAATTACATAGATGGCAAAGATCCTGATCCAACCTGGACAGAAAATTTTTACGATTACGTTTATGGCCCGCCACCGGGAGAATACATTATCACTGAAGCCATTATGGCAGGAAAAACAAAATGGGATCATAATTATTTTAAAGAATTTAAATTAAAACATGCCTTGAGTTGTAAAATTGGATTGCCAGCGGAAAACCTCCCTGAAGAATATGACGCAACCGATGGCAATATTTTCGGCGTAAATGGCCCTGACCCCGGCGAAGGCACTTTTCCTTTTGCAAAACATGTCGAAGGCTGGAACGCTGATCTTGGTTCGCATTATGGAGATAAATTCTTAACACATGCAAATATTTATAAATTTGATGCTGTTATACCACATACTTATTACAAACCACATAATAACTGGTATCACATCGCTACTGACCATTTATGTGCGCTTTATCCTACTGAAGGAGCTGCCAGTTGTAACTCAATTTCATGTTCGGACCCTTTGGACCTTGATTATACCTATGACGGAAACTGGAAATATGATGAGTATGACCCTCGAATTAAAGACGCATTTCAAGGTATGATGGGTTACCCCATCTGGAATTATCCTGCTGACCTGCCCCCATACTTCGGACCGGCGCCGGGCAACCTTAATGAATTTCTCAAAACACGTTATATGTTGTTTTATCAGGCGATTGACGATGATTTACAATTCAGCCTGGCCGGACCAGACGGCAAAGAAATGTGGGCCACCGAAAAAAATTTTCTGAGCAATGATACATGGAATGAAGATCCAGCAGTTGGAGATGAAACTTTTGACAAACGTGTTTTAGATGTTTATTATAATACTTTCGTTCAGGGATATTTTTTACAGGAATGGTTCTTACGGGATTTAACAAAACTAAATTTCACGAAAACATTATATCGTCAGAATTTTTTCACCTACTCACACATTCACAGTTTCGCAGGTGGCGGCTGGCAAGATTTGCTTGTGCAGGCAGATGACTGTGATCTGGTTGCAAATGGACTTAACCCCGCCTTGATCAACGATCCGTATTGGATGCGTAGAACAACCTACTGGACCTATTTTCTGCTCAGTGATATTTTCAAACAAAAGCTCAATTACCTGCCTTCAGTAATTTCACTACCTGAACACAGCAGGAATCAACCTCCAACGGTTTTCATTGACGATGAACATGAAAATTTATATGTGTATTTTAGTAATACAAAAGGGTTGAGTCAAAATAATATCATTGACCCTGAAAATTTATTTCCGCTGTTCGACTACGGGTTTAAATTTACAACAATTGACCTGCACATGGTGGACGCCGAATTTCCACATTCAGCCTCTGGAAGAAACCTAATGGTGAGTAAACAGGGTGAAAATGTTGCAATAAATTCCTGTTACGAATGTAATCAAGCATATGCTGATTACAATCCACATCCGTTTGACATTCAGGGCATCACAATAGTTGAAGATGTGAATCAATGTGACTGCGAGCTGCCGTTAGGTGCCGTATGTGTTCCCGTTCCCGGTTATTCTTATGGTTACTTTAAAATTGGCATTCATGCATTTGGGCCGTATGAAAGGCAGCAAGCGACAATTTCGGACAAATATAATGTGGTGATTTACCCCAACCCTGCATATGACTATTTCAGTATTAATTTGGAAAATAACTATGAAATGCAGACAGACGAGAACATAGATATTATTGTGTCTGACCTTGCAGGATTTCCAATTGCTACTTTTCAAATTAGTGAATCTAATCAAATAAATATTTCGAATTTGAACGCCGGATTATACCAGGTAACATTTCGATTTTCGGATAATTCAACAATAACAAAACCATTGATTAAAATAAAATGAAACCCTATAAATTCAGTTTAATAGAATACTCCTGCCTGGCAGGAGTATTCTTATCCTTAAACTCAAAAACATCGGCACAGGTAATTTACACCGACCTTGAACCTGACATCGAATTGCAGTTTGATAGCGAAACTGCATTCATTGATATGGATAATAATGGGACTAATGATTTTGCGTTTTTGAAAACTTCGGAAGGGTATTATCATTATTGGACATCAGCTACTTCAACAGGAGTTTATAGGTTTCGTCATGGTATTTGGGCGGGCCCGCAGTATAGTTTTAACGAGATTGCAGCTAGGTCCATAACTCATGGAAGTTACGGAGGGAGTACCGAATATTTTCCATATGCACTTGAATTGGGCGTTTTAATCAATGAATCGCTTAGTTTTCAAAACGCGGGATTTCAGCTTATGGGCTCTGGGTTCTACCAAACAGCAATAGGTTCTGCATATTGGGCTAATCGCTTTGGTAGCTGGAATCCAGATGTTGAAAACGGTTATATTGGCGTACGCTTCAAGATTAATGATGATTGTATGCATTACGGCTGGATACGATGTACAACAACTGACTCAACAAAAAGGTTAATAATTAATGACTATGCGTACGAGACTGTATGTGAACAACCAATTGAGGCTGGTAGTTTAATAAGTTATGTTGACATACAAAATGAGTCCAAAAATTTTAATGCAACGGTATATAGTTTCAATAAAAATATTTATATACATACAGAAATATCTCAAAATACAGAATTAATTATTTGCGATCTAAACGGGAAACAAATTATTAAAGATATTTTGCAGAATAAATACGAATTAATTAGCATGACAAATTATAAAGCAGGTATATATTTGGTTACATTGTTGAATGATGGAAAGCGGTATGACAAAAAGATTTTCATCGAATAAATCGTTTGAACCACTGGTTATAACAAAAGCTTTGCAAAATGGCTTGGTGACGAATAACTATAAAAATTAATTTATAATTATCATTTTTAATAGCCATGAACTATATCGTTTAGCAACCACCGCTTCGCAAAACTTCCAAATGGAAAACGATTTTACAAAATTACATCAATGTATTGCCGATACTGAAACAATTATTCAGACATTAAACAGTTTTAATGAAACGGTACATAGCGCAGGCATGTATTTCAGGCTAGATGTTCCGGACGAGGATGGTGGTATTGCATATCCGAATAATGAAATTCCGGATAAAGCAGTTATTGTAATAGGCAGCTTTGATTTTAGTTATTATCATCAAATTGAAATTGTTTTTTTTGAGGCTATTACACATACCATAAGTAGTGAAAGTATCTGGGCTGATCATTGGGATAAAGAACAGTTGACTTTAATTCAAGGCACATCCCGTTATGAAATATTGACCAAACATCAATTGTCCGATGATGACACTTTACATGTGTTTTCCTTCAATATTGGTTCGTTTGGCGATGAACAGTATTATATTATCGCCAAAGGTATTTCCATTAAACTGGGTATTGTATTTCATTACGACCGCGCCCAACAGGAACCATTAAAGCCGGATGAGCGTGTTGCCTATTGGGTGCATCAATCTTCAAAATAATTTTGGGAAAAACCGACCTACCCGTTTTTGATAATCTTTGTATTTAGGATATTTTCCTGCAGAAATTTTTTCGCTGAAGTCTGCGCTGCCCTGAAATAACAACATCAACAATACACATCCTGCAATACTCCAATTCAGCCATTTTCCTGTTGCGCTCACACTAAATAAATAAAATACCACCCATATCGCTTGTTCAGCAGTATAATTTGGATGGCGGAAATATTTCCATAATCCTGATGAAACAAATCCATCAGAATACGGTTCGGTAAGCGGTTCATTATTGTTGATACGGCGGTACTTTTCTTTCTGAAAATTCCATTGTTGCTGGTCAGCAATATATTCCATCACCACAAATCCTACTGAAATAATAGCCAATACGATATCTGCAATGGTTATTCCATTACCAGAACCAGCAGCCATAACTGCGGGCAAGGTAAACAAAAGAATTAAACCATTTTGATACAAGCAAATAAAAAACAAATTAAACAAACCCCATTTTAATCTTGTATTTAAATGAGGTTGCTGACGTAAAATAGCCCAACGATAATCTTCTTCACCGGCCCAAAATTTCCATTGATATGCGCCTCTTCTGCTAAAATTATAAGTAAGTCGTGCGCCCCAGATAGAAATTAAAACAGCCATTAATACAATACGCGGCTCCCAACCCGAAGCAGATGCAAAATACCATCCATATAATAATGGAACAATACTCCATAATTTATCTACCTGACTATAATTGCGTACTAATTCACTCACAATAAAACAATACATCGCTACTACTAAGGTCATAATAGCGGCGGTGCGCAACATAGTTTGTTGTAATGTGGTTAATGGGTCGTCGATATAAAATGCGACCAGTGGAACTATGATTAATGCAATAATTAACAGTAGAATTGTTCGAAGCATGCCAAAAATAATTTATGTAAAAGAATAAAATAATTTGCAATTTAAAAAATTAAATTATATTTGCATTCAAATTAATACAACATGCGTAATTTATATCAAATAACAGAACAAACACCAAAGGGTCTGCTAGATCGTTTGACGTGTCGGGGCATGTATTTTTATGAAAAATAATATTCAAACTTATTCATAAATCGAGCCCCGACCATAGCGTCGGGGTTTTTTATTGCCCCAAATTTTATTATTAAATTTATTTATTCATCACAAAATAAAGTGATATGGGAAAGTTATCTCTAAACGGGAAAGACCTTAGAAAAATAGGTTATCCTGAAAGTAAAGTTATTGGCATTGCAATTCAAGTGATGCATCAATATTATAAACATAGTGCCGAAGCAGAAGCTATCGATATATTAAAAGATGTATTAGCTGCGCCTGATGCGTATTTAGAAGATGCTGCATTAGGAAAAATTGCTGCTGCATTATTAGATGAAATCAGGCCAAAAAATGATGTAATTCCGCTTGAGCAAAAAAGAAAGGAATATGCCATTTACGGTTTTGAAAACATTGAAATGGGCGCTATTAATCAAATGGAAGTTGCCATGAAATTACCTGTTACTGTTGCGGGGGCTTTAATGCCTGATGCACATCAGGGTTATGGCTTACCGATTGGTGGTGTATTAGCTACCAATAATGCTGTAATTCCATACGGAGTTGGAGTTGATATTGGATGCCGAATGTGCTTGAGTGTGTTTGATATGCCCGGTGATTTTGTAAATGACAATGTAGAAAAATTAAAAGGATTTTTGACCAGAAATACTGTTTTTGGTTCAGGAGGCACTATTAAAAACCCGATGGACGATGCTGTTTTGGAGAGAAAAGAATTCAACGAAAATAAATTATTGAAATCACTTCACGATAAAGCATTTAAACAAATTGGTACTTCCGGTTCGGGAAATCACTTTGTGGAATTTGGTATCATTGAGATTAAACAATCAACCGAAAAATTAAATATTCCTCCGGGTAATTACCTTGGATTATTATCGCATTCAGGTTCGAGAGGTCTTGGTGCCGCGGTGGCAAATTATTATACCCGATTGGCAAGAGAATTATGCAAATTACCTGATGTAGCACAACACCTGGCTTATCTCGATTTAAATAGCGCAGAAGGTCAGGAATATTGGGCAGCTATGAATTTAAGTGGCGATTACGCTTCGGCTTGTCACCACCAAATTCATAAAAAAATTGCCAGGAGCGTTGGTGCACAGGTTTTAGGTATGGTTGAAAATCACCACAATTTTGCCTGGAAAGAAATGTACAATGGGCAAGAAGTGATAGTGCATAGAAAAGGAGCAACTCCTGCAGCAAAAGGTGTATTGGGAATTATTCCCGGTTCCATGACTGCACCCGGATACATTGTAGAAGGTAACGGAATTGCGAATTCGATCCAATCAGCTTCTCATGGCGCCGGTAGAAAAATGTCGCGGACTGCTGCTAAAAATAATTTCAACCAAAAAATGTTGGATGAAAAATTAAATGAAGCAGGCGTGCATTTAATTGGTGGCGACATTGATGAATCACCGATGGCTTACAAAGACATCAACGAAGTAATGCAATATCAAAACGAATTGGTAAACATTATTGGCATGTTTAAACCTAAAGTGGTTCGTATGGCTTAATAAAATATGTTTTGTTCAACACCCTGAAGTAGACTAAAGTCACTTCAGGGATATTTTAAGAACAAAAAAAATACTTGTAATTACGCGATGCCGGAGTCTGCAATGGGGCAGACTCCAATAATTGGCGTGTTAGGCTTTAGGTTGGCGTTACACCAGGTTGTACTATTCAAGATGTTACCATTTAATTTAATTAATTAAATTTTTAACATGAACATTTTATTCAACATAGAAGAAAAAATGATACGCGTTAATAAATATTTATATGAAAACAAATGCATAAAAGCTAAACGTCTGCTTGAGGATATTCTTGAAGAAGAACCTGATTGTGGCGTAGCTCATTTTGAAATGGGTATGTTATATTATCACGAATTAGCGGAATACGACATGGCACTTTATCATTTTGATTTATGTAAACGTTTTAAACCGGGATTTATTCCTGTTTATCATGTAACCGTTCAATTGCTGTATCAATTAAACAAACACAAAACATTACTAAAGTATGCAGAGTCGTGTTTACAAATTGAAGGGGTAAATAAATATTTTGTTTATAAACATCTCGCCATGAGCGCTGAAACGACATTACTGTTTAAACCTTCGATTAAATATTATAAGCAGGCTAAATTGTATGCGATACACGAACATGATATCACATTTATAAAAAACAGTTTAATACGCGTAAAAGAAAAAACTGTAAACAAAAGCAGGAAATAATAAAAAGGCAATTGAATAATTGCCTTTTTTTAATTTAGCCAAATGTAATCGTTGTTTACCCGTTCAGCAATTTTTAGTGCATGATCGTCGGCAACCATTTTAGCGATTCTAAGTAGTTTTTCATAATCAGGATCGCGTTTTAAAATAACATCGCGGCTACCCTTGGTTATTAAATCGAGGTCGTAGAAAACACGTGATGACATTGCAGACATGGCCATTGTAATAGGTGCCGCTGAGCGTTTTGTTGATTTAGATATTAACAAATAATCGCCTTCAGCCAATGGTTTCCACTTACCCCAATAATTTCCAAACAATAATTTATAATCACGGTATTTATGATTCACCAAGTCAACTTCAACGCCATTTTTTAAAAAAAGGATAGCAATACCCACTAAAAATATGCCTACAAAAAACAGATTGCCATGGCCGGTAAGCAAAACTATCAAACTGGTAAAAATAGCAGAAACACCAAGTGGTGCAGGAATTACCGCACCTTTGTCGGTTTTAAATTTTTTTAATTCGAGATTGTCGAGTGGTTCCATAATATAGGGTTTAGTATGATATGACGATACATTTAGGAGAATATGCTAAATTAGATTAAAAATATTTATTCGGATAAAAGCATTTTCTATTATTGAATACGTTTTTTTAAATTTTAATTTAAATTGGTCATTTTTCGAAAACGAATGAATTAAAATGTAGGGACGGATGCAATTCGCAGGTTGAAAAATTAATCTGGAAATTTCTTCGCTATTGAGCCGCAAAAGGGCTGTTGGGTTTGTTATTACAAATATATCATTGTAACTTCGGTATTATAAAAAACCTAAATATGAAAATACAAATTCCCCGGTTTATTTTATTTTTGGTTTGTAGTATCGCACTTCGAAGTTATAGTCAAAGCAACGAAATTGCACCCATTGGTGCAACATGGTGGTACAATTACGAATACTTTTCGGGAAATGGGTATTTGCAACTACAGTCTGTTAGTGATACGGTAATAAGTGGCGTAAATTGCAGAAAAATTACCAAAACACTGGTGCAAAAAGATTTATCCAATCCGGATGCCGTTATCGATACGTTTTACCTGGATAATGAATATGTATATTCTGATTTAGGTGTAGTATATAATTATCGGTTAGGTGCATTTTATACATTATATGATTTTAATGCTGCAGTTGGCGATATCTGGGAGGTTGGTGGTGTTTCAAATTTTGGCGATTGTGACTCAACCGGTTTTATTCAAGTTGATAATGTTAACACGGTTTTGATAGGAGGTGTTGAATTAACACAATTGTTTACCAGCAGCGTTGATGATGACTATTGGAATTTCGGCACCTTACCTGTTATTGAACGAATTGGGTCTCTCAGTTATTTATTTGCATTTCCAAATAGTTGTCTGATAGACTTTTATGAAGGGGGAACGCTACGTTGTTATTATGATAATGAAATTGGTTATGTACAAATTGATTCAACAACCACATGTGATTTTATTTTATCAACAAATGAAATTACAGCAGCTACATCATTAGCAATTTCACCAAATCCTTTTTCAAATGAATTAAAAATTAAATTGCGAGAAAATTATTCAAATAGTATAATTACGATATATAATTTAAACGGATCAATATTATATCAAACCACAACTTGCAATTCAACAATTGATATATCCACCGACAACTTAATTCCGGGTGTTTATTTATTATATGTTTTGGATAATCACATTCAATATCATTGTAAAATAATTAAATTATAATTTATTGGTGCAACTGCGATTCTGATTCTAAACCTTCGTTAGGGATTCCACCTTACTGCGTTATGGCGGACAAGCCGCGAGTCGTGTTAGTTTTTCAAATTTTCATTTATTGGAAAAGTTACATTTTTCTTTCCGAAGGTTTTGGGTATTACCGAAGTCTGGGACTTTTAGCACTGAATTTTAATAGAATTAACAATGTTTGTTTCAGAAAAAACGTTCATTAAGATTCCATCAGCCCCGCTTTTGGTAATACTTTGTTAGCACCGGTTATTTATTGATATTAAGTATTTTCATTTCTCCATTTGGTGTAATAATGTAATATTCCTTGTCATTTTGAGTGGTTTTATTTTCTCTGTTAATAACTATTTTGACTTCATACATCACCTGTATTACAGGTTCTAAAATCACTGGATTTATCACAAAATCAAATTCTTTGTCAATTATTGGTTGATAATATAGAGTTGTTGATTTATCAGATGCATTAACGTTTGTTGATTTTTTAAGGTTTAGTGATGTACTACTAAATGCTTCGTATGATTTATACATCTCTACAGGTAACATTACTTTAAATCCGTCATTTATACTTTTTTCAAAGCTAGCAAACGATACTCCTAGTAAAGTCTCATTGCTTATGATTTTTTCTTGAAGAATATTTCTTGCATTATTCATCAATTCTTTTTTCACACTTTCAAGACTATCAGAAAAATAATCAACTCGAACTAAATCATAAATTTCTTGATTTGACAAAAGGCTTATAAAGTCATTTAGTTGGTTGGGGTCTGAATACTTAATATGAATGTTCTTCTTCAACTCAAAGCCTTTAGGAATTTCATTATATGTATTTTTGCTGAATAATTTTTTTTCAATTTCAATTTCATAAACAGGCACGAAAGAAATCATATCAACGTATGTTTCAACCCCTTTCTTTTGTTTAATTTCCGTTAATACCGGATTAATTCGTATGTCTAGTAATTTATTTACTTCTTCTGTTGTTTTTCCAACTTGAGTAACGCTAAATATTGCTACGTAAGAATCCGCTTTGATATTTGCTAAGCCTTTCACACTTATATAAATGTCAGATGTAGAAGGTGTGTTAACATTAATATTTTGATCAGGAAATTTAACCTGATTTTGATAATTAATATTTCCTGATACTTGTCCAAAGGTTACTTGACAAAATAACGTTGTCAAGATTAAAAATGTTACTTTTTTCATTCTATTAGTTTTAATGGTATTTTGTTTTATAATTTGTGCTAACGTTCGAGGCTTTGCGAAGTTTGTTTTTGTGGGAGTAGAAAAGATTCCGGATTTTATTTTATTAAAACTTTGAGAAATGGATAAAGGTTTGATTTACCTGTCCGCCCCACAAAAACAAATTTTGCCAAAGCCTTTGTTATAGGATGTGGTCGGTTTCTAATGTATCATAATTTTTGTTGAATAAAACTTGTCCTGATATTCTGCTGTTACAATGTAAATTCCAATTGCAACAGTTGTCATGTCCACTGTGTTTTGCAATTTGAAAGTTTTAAAATTGATAATGTTTTGACCCAATAAATTTGTCACCGTTATACTCGTCTCTGCGCTGTCCTTTAAATTTATATATAAAGTTTCATTGAAACTATAAATTTCAACAGGGGCTGCAGGTAATGAATCAATTTCTACATAATGCAATTTGTCACCGGTAATTATTGGATAATTAGGTGTCGTTTCGTAAGCATAATCTTTAATCACCAAAGTCCGCCCTTCGTCTTTTACATCACAACGAATCCAACCAAATGAATTCATTTGCTCGCCAGAATTAAATTGAATTGATAAATAGTGGTCAATAGTAATATCTTCTAAGTAATAAAACCAAAATGCATTATTACCGATATTAACCCCACCACCACCTCCTGATTCCGACATCGATGATTTTATTGCCATTACTTGCAACCCATAATTATAAAAATTTAAAACGGTATCAATTTTTACACCGGCTTCAAGTGCAAAAGGATAATATCGAGTATAAACACCACCATAAGCAGTTCCATATTCACCCGTTTCACCTGCAATAAAGTTGGCTTCTATTTCAGGTCCCATTAAAATATTTTGCATCAGACGATACGAGGAAAACCAAACGCTATAAAACGTAAACGAATTATTATGAAACCAAAAATCAATGGTTCCGTTTTGATCGAGGTCGAGTTCTGCAGCCTGTCCGCCTTCATTTAATACAATATCAGGGTCGATGTCAACATATACCACCTGCGCATCAGCTTCCTGATGTATAGTCAGGAAGCTGATTGCAGAAGCGGCATAAGCTTTTATAGAAAATTTGGTCATTCTGTTTTAATCAATTTTTTATAAAATAAATTGTTGTTGCCATCTTTAATAATTAC